>Ga0209564_1000975_pt1 | contig 36171 bp, 33 predicted proteins | sample AraplaCol_mMF_r2_FD_184272 | JGI IMG/M metagenome (GOLD analysis project Ga0209564, IMG submission 184272) | Arabidopsis root microbial communities from North Carolina, USA - plate scrape MF_Col_mMF_r2 (SPAdes) (version 3) | ecosystem: Host-associated > Plants > Roots > Endosphere | place: USA...
GTCGTGGCGGACGAACCGATGGCCTCGATGTATGTCGAGCTCACGGAACGCCAGCCGGCCTGGAACGTCGTCAAGCTGTAACGCAACGCACGCTACTACCTCGTCACCCCGGCCTTGAGCCGGGGTCCCGCTGCCTTTACAGGCACCAGCAAGTGGGACCCCGGCTCAGGGCCGGGGTGACGAATGCTTTGGGTTTCCGCGTCCCCTTTTCTAAATGACGGCGGCCAAGAAGATGGGAGAAACCCCATGACCGACACCACCACGCTCAACAAGCAGGCGAGCGCCAACGCCCCGATCAACGACACCCGCAAGGCGGAACTGCTGTCGAAGCAGGTCAAGCACATCGACATCACCTCGTTCGACGCGCGTCCGATCGTCGACGCGATGGCCGACATGAGCTTCACCAGCCGCGACCTCGGCCGCGCCACCAAGATCTACAACGAGATGCTGGCCGACAAGGACTGCACCGTGGTCCTGGTGATCGCCGGCTCGACCTCGGCCGGCGGCTGCATGGACCTCTATGCCGAGCTGGTGCGCAACAACATGGTCGACGTGATCGTCGCCACCGGCGCCACCATCGTCGACATGGATTTCTTCGAGGGCCTTGGCCACAAGCACTATCAGGCGCTCGAGATCCCCGACGACGACACGCTGCGCTCGCTCTACATCGACCGCATCTACGACACGTACATCGACGAGGAAGCGCTCCAGAACGTCGACCACACGATCTTCGAGATCGCCGAGACGCTCGAGCCCAAGGCCTATTCGTCGCGCGCCTTCATCCGCGAGATGGGCAAGTATCTCGTCGAGCATGGCAAGAAGGACAACAGCCTGGTCAAGCTCGCTTACGAGCATGACGTGCCGATCTTCTGCCCGGCGTTCGTCGACTCGTCGGCCGGCTTCGGCCTCGTCAAGCACCAGGTGGACCGCGCCAAGGAAGGCAAGCCCTATCTGCTGCTCGACGCGATCGCCGACTTCCGCGAGCTCACCGAGATCAAGATCCAGGCAGGCACCACCGGCCTGCTGATGATCGGCGGCGGCGTGCCGAAGAACTTCATCCAGGACACCGTCGTCTGCGCCGAGATCCTCGGCCATGAGGACGTGGAAGTGCACAAGTACGCCGTGCAGATCACCGTCGCCGATGTGCGCGACGGCGCCTGCTCGTCCTCGACCCTCCAGGAGGCCGCCTCGTGGGGCAAGGTCAACACCGGCATCGAGCAGATGGTGTTCGCGGAAGCGGGTTCGGTCATGCCGCTGCTGGCGTCGGACGCCTATCACCGCGGCCACTGGCGCGAGCGCGTCAAGCGCGGCTGGGCGAAGCTGTTCGCCTGATCGCCTGACGATCGGATGAGAAACAGGGCGGCCGGAGCATCCCCGGCCGCCCTTTTCTTTTGCCGCGAGGAAATTCGCCGGACCCTGTCGATTCCGGGAAGCCTCGCTCGTCGTCCCGGTGCGCGGCCGATGGGGCCGCTCGACCAGGGAGACAGGCGATGCGCGTGATGGTGTTCATGAAAGCCAGCGAGGATACCGAGAACGGCATCCCGCCCGCGGCCGAGGCGTTCGCGGCGATGGACCGCTTCACCGAGGAACTGGTCCACGCCGGCGTGCTGGTCGCGGGTGCGGGGCTCAAGCCGAGCGCCTCGGCAAAGCGCATCCTGGTTGACGGCGCTGCCCGCACGGTCATCGACAGACCCTTTGCCGAGGCGCGCGAGATGGTCGCCGGCTTCTCGATCTGGGAGGTCAAGGACATGGACGAGGCCCTCGCCTGGGCCAGGCGCTGCCCCAATATCATGGCGGTGCCCAGCACGGTCGAGCTCTGGCCCTTTCTGGAATCCGAGAATCTCGCCGCGCAGCGCGAAGGCGAACGCGGCCGGCTCGGCGTCGCCTGAGGCGCTTGCCCGCCCCGCGGCTTTGCCCGACAAGGCGGCATGACCGCAGGCGAGACGCACCGGGCGATCGAAGCGACCTTCCGCATCGAGCGGGCCAGGCTCATCGCGGGCCTCGCCCGGCTGGTGCGCGACATCGACCGGGCCGAGGAGATGGCGCAGGACGCGCTGGTCATCGCGCTTGCCGAATGGCCCCGGGCCGGCATCCCGGCCAATCCCGGCGCCTGGCTGATGACCGCCGCAAAGCGCCGCGCCATCGACACGATCCGCCGCGACACGATGCGCAGCCGCAAGCACGCGGAGATCGCGCGCGAGCTGGACGGCGCAGTCGACGATCCGGCCGAAGCGATCGAGGCCAGCATGGACGACGATCTTGGCGACGAGCTGCTCGGGCTGCTCTTCACCGCCTGCCACCCGATCCTCTCGGCCGAGGCGCGCGCGGCACTCACCCTGCGCGTCATCGGCGGGCTGACCACCGACGAGATCGCCCGCGCCTTCCTGTCGAACGAGCCGGCCATCGCCCAGCGCATCGTCCGCGCCAAGAAGACGATCGGCAAGGCCGGCCTCGCCTTCGCCGTGCCGCGCGGCGCCGAGCGGGCAGCGCGGCTCGCTTCGGTGCTCGAGGTGATCTACCTGATCTTCAACGAAGGTTATGCGGCGACGGCGGGCGAGGACCTGGTCCGGCCGAGCCTCTGCATGGAGGCGCAGCGCCTCGGCCGCATCCTTGCCGGGCTGATGCCGCAGGACGCCGAGGTGTTCGGCCTGCTCGCCCTGATGGAGATCCAGGCCTCACGCCTCCACGCCCGCACCGGACCGGACGGCGCCCTCCTCACCCTCACCGAGCAGGACCGCAGCCGCTGGGACCGGCTGCTGATCCGCCGCGGCCTCGATGCGCTCGCCCGCGCCGAAGCGCTGGGCGGCGCCGATGGCCCCTATGCGCTCCAGGCCGCCCTCGCCGCGTGCCATGCCCGTGCGGCCAGGGCCGAGGATACCGATTGGCCCCGCATCGCGTCGCTTTACGACCGGTTGCGCGGCGTGATGCCGTCGCCAGTGGTCGATCTCAACCGTGCGGTCGCCCATTGCATGGCCTTTGGACCGGAGGCGGGCCTGAAGCTGGTCGACCAGCTCGCCGATGCCGCCGCCCTGCGCAACTATGCTCCCCTGCCCGCCGCCCGCGGCGACTTCCTGTTCCGCGCCGGCCGGCTCACCGAGGCGCGTGCCGAATTCGAGGCGGCGGCGAAGCTCACCCGCAACGCGCGCGAGGCCGCCTTCCTCACGGCCCGCGCCGAGGCCTGCGGCGCATAAGCGCGAAAGCTGTCCCGCCCCGGGAAAACAAACTTCCCAGCCTCCTAAATCTGCATGCGCTGCAACATGCGGGCATCAATCCCGGTGCAGCCTGTGGTTGATGCATCAGTGAGAGTTGAATGCCCCGCCTTACCCAAGCGACGGCCGCCAAGCGCCGCATGCATATTCTTGAGGCCGCCGCCCGCAGCCTGTTCGAGCGCGGGCTGCTCGCCACCTCGGTCGATGACGTCTGCGCGACGGCGGGCATCAGCAAGGGTGCCTTCTACAGCCATTTCCCGAGCAAGGAGGCGCTGATCCACGCAGTGACCGACATGCTCTCCGCCGAGCTCGGTCCCGTCGAGGAGGCCAGCATCGCGGCGCTCGCCGATTCCGTCTTCGACCACCAGATCGCCCCCGCCCTGCCGCCCGCAAATGCGCGCTTCGGCATCGAGATCACCGCCGCCAGCGCCGGCGACTCCGGACTGCGCGAGCGCAACACCGCCAATCTCGAACGGCTCCGCCAGGCGGTGGAAACGGCGGTCCGCGGCCTGATCGCAACCGGCCAGGCGCGCGGCGATGCCGATGCCGAGGCGATTGGCTGGCTGGTCCAGGCGCATGTGATGGGCGTGCTCTGCCGCAACGCCGTCTGGCCCGCCCAGGATGCCGCAGCGCTGCGCCGCGCGACCCATTTGCTGCTCGAAAGCTTGCTCTCGCCCGTTTAGTTGCATTTTCGAACTGATTGCGTCAGCCTCTCCTCACAAGAGCAGTGGAGGGGGACTGCAATGCACAGCGAAATCCTGGCGCCGGTGGTGGCGCTCGTGGCCTGGACCCTGGTGATGCTGGTCTGGATGCTCGCCTTGCGCATCCCGGCGATGAGCAAGGCCGGTGTCGACCTCGGCAAGCTGGTCGGCTCCAAGGGGGCCGACGCCGACAGGATCCTGCCCGCCGAGGCGCAGTGGAAGGCCCACAACTACAACCATCTCCACGAGCAGCCGACGCTGTTCTATGCGATCGCGCTGACGCTCGCGCTGCTCGGCCAGGGGCATGGCCTCAATCTGTGGCTGGCCTGGGCCTATGTCCTGCTGCGCATCGCCCACAGCCTGGTGCAGGCGACCTTCAACAAGGTCTCAGTCCGCTTCCTGCTGTTCCTGCTCTCGACCCTGGTGCTGGTCGCGCTGACGCTGCACGCGGGGGTGGCGGTGCTGCACCAGCAGGCGCAGCCCGCCCCGATCGAGACGACGGCGATGGTGGCGGATCGCTAATCGACTCTAGCGCACCACCTGACCAGTGCGCAGGTCCACCGGCCGCCCATGCGTGTAGCCGAGCAGGCCGGGGATCGGCGCGAGTCGGTTGATGCTGCTCGCCCCCGGCTCATGATATTGACCGACCACTTCGAAATCCGCCGGCGTGATCGCCAGCCCGCGTAGCGCAGCGGGCACCGGCGTGTTGCTGTCCGCCGGCACCAGCGCCTGCCCGAAGATGAAGCTGTACTGGAACATCTGCTCGCCCAGATTGTCCTCGAGATGCGGCACCGGCGAGGGCTTGTGCACCTTGTCGACATAAAGCGAGCCGATGTCGCTGATCACGCCCGCCCGCACCTCGAAGCTCACCGTGCCGAGGCAGTTGCAGCTCACCAGCCCCTGGCTCAGCGTGCTGCCATAGACGATGTACTTGCCCGGCGGCACCTCGAGCAGGAGCGTCCGCATCTCACCGTCTTCGAGGAACCGCTTGTTCTGGACGACGAACGCGTTGGCCTTGCCGGCATAATCGAACTCGAACTCTTCGATGGTCGGGACCGGCTTGCCCTTGGCCTGCGCCTTTTCCGTCAGCTTGGGCAGCGCGGCGTCATAGGCCTGTTTCTTCGCTATACGATATGCCTCGAGTTCCTGCGCACTCGGCACCCGGAGAAACACGTGCTGGATCGCGAACAGGCCCGACTTGGCGGTGCTCGTCCGCATCAGGATATAGGCGGCATCCGGCTTGAGCGCGGCAGGCGCGACCTCCAGCGCCACCACGCCCGCATTGTCCCGCGCCGAAGCGACGCCGCCCGGCAGCGCCGCAGCCGTCAGCAGCGCGGCAAGAGCAATCCCCCTCATTTGGTCACCACCTCGTCCCTGGGCGCCGGGCCGGAGGCGAGCTTCGCCTGCTTCAGGATCAGCGCGCCTTCGTCCTTGTCGTCGTTGAGCTTTTCCCAGGTCGCCTCGGGGATCGCGTAGCGCACATAGCCGCGCGTACCCATGCAGCGGCGCATCTTGTTGCTGCGCACGCCGCGTTCCACCTTGGGTTGGATCAGCGCGCCGATCGCATAGCCGACCAGCCCGAACATGCCGGGGGATTCGATCGTCCTGCGGCGTTGCGTCTCGTCCCAGGGAATGAAGCCCGGCACCTTGACCGGACCGCTCATCGGCAAATACGCGCGGCATTCCTTCAGATCCTGATAGGCTTCGGCGAAGCTCACATCCGGGCTGTGGAAATAATAGAATTTATAGCCCTCTTCCCGAACCTTGGGATCCGCCGACGGCGTGACGTCGGGCACCTCCACCGTGGCAGGATCGGGCAGCGCAGGCGCCGCCTCCTGGGCGTTGGCCTGGGCGGCCGCCAGCATCAGGACAGGCAGAAGAAGGGATCTGGGACACAGCATCCCCAAGTCATTACGGGCCAGTAACGGCAAGTCAAATCATCCGAACAGCCGCTTCAAGCTCCGCTCCAGCATCAGCAGTTGCCACAAGGTCCGGCCATGCTCGGCCCGGCCTGCCTTGTGGTCCGCCGCCAGCTTCTCGATCGCGTGCAGGTCGAACCAGCCGGTGCTGTGCAGCAGCTTCGAGCGTCCCAGCGCCGCCGCCTCGTCGGCCAGCGCCTTGCGGAACCAGGCGCTGATCGGCGTCACGAAACCCATCTTGGGCCGGTAGAGCACGTCCTTGGGCAGATACGGCTCAAGCGCCTTCTTCATCAGCCACTTGCCCTGCCCCGCCTTGATCCGCAGCGAGGGCGGCAGGGTCGCCATGAACTGGACCAGCCGATAGTCGAGCAGGGGCTCGCGCGCCTCCAGGCTCACCGCCATGCTGGCACGGTCGACCTTGGTGAGGATGTCCCCCGGCAGCCAGTGCTGGATATCGGCATATTGCGCCCGGTCGAGCCCGTCGCGCGCCGGCGCCTGGCGCATCGCGTCGGTATAGCGCTGCTCGGCGGTATGGCCCGCCAGCGCCTTCCGCATCGCGTCGCTGTAGAGCGCGTTCCGTAGCGCCGGCCCGGTGACGCCCACGGCCTTGGGATAGGCATGCTCGCCACTCTCGGCGAGCGCGAGCAAAGTCGTCTTGGCGCGGAACGGCCGCGGCGCCCAGTCGGCCTTGGGATAGAGCCGCCCCAGCGTGCCGAACACATTCTCGCGCACGCCCTGCGGCAGCAGCGAGCGTGCCCGCTCCTCGGCGGCGAAGAACTTGTACCGCCGATAGCCCGCCATCGCCTCGTCCGCGCCGTCGCCGGACAGCGCCACCGTCACGCTCTCGCGCGCCAGCTCGCAAACCCGGTAGGTCGGCAGCGCCGAGGCATCGGCAAAGGGTTCGTCGAACGCGCCGACCAGCGTGTCGATCAGCGCGAAATCGTCCGCCGCCACCTTGCGCGTCCGGTGCGCGGTGGCGAAGCGCTCGGCGATCATCTGGGCATAGGCCGTCTCGTCATGATCCGCCTCGTCGAAGCCGATCGTGCAGGTCTTCACCGCCGTCTTGCTCGCCTCGGCCATCAGCGCGACCACCGCCGAGCTGTCGACGCCGCCGGAAAGGAACGCGCCCAGCGGCACGTCCGCGATCATCCGCGCGCGCACCGCGCTGCGCATCATGTCGAGCAGCTCGGCCTCGAGGTCCTTGATCTTCCCCGTCGCGCGCCGGGAGAAGTCGATGTCCCACCAGCGCTGCGGCCGCGGCACCGGCTTGCCTCGCTCGAGCAGCAGGAAATGCCCGGCCGGCAGCTTCTTCACGCCCGAGAGGATCGAGCTGTCGTCGGGAACGTAGCCCAGCCCCAGATAGTCCTCGACCGCCTTGAAGTCCGGCGTACGGCGGAACAGCGGGTGCGCGAGCAGGCCCTTCAGCTCGGAAGCGAAGGCGAGCGCCCCGTCCGACAGCTCGGCATAATGAAGCGGCTTCACCCCGAACCGGTCGCGCGCCAGGAACAGGCTCTGCGCCTTCGCATCATAAAGCGCGAAGGCGAACATGCCGTTCAGCCGGTCGAGCATCCGCGGCCCCCAGGCGCGCCAGCCATGCAGCAGCACCTCGGTGTCGCTGCCGGTGGCGAAGCGCGCGCCCTTGGCCTCCAGCTCGGCGCGGACCTCCTGGAAATTGTAGATCTCGCCATTGTAGGTGACGACCACGCCCTGGTCGGGCGTTGCCATCGGCTGCACGCCGCCCTCCAGGTCGATGATCGCCAGGCGGCGATGCCCCAGCCCCACGCCCGCGGTCGTCCATACGCCCGAACCGTCGGGCCCGCGATGGACCAGCGCATCGGTCATCTGCACGATCCGCGCCGGGTCCACCGGCTTGGGGATGGCGGGATAATAAAGGCCGGCGATGCCGCACATGCTACGGAGTGTCCCCCAAATCCCTGGTCACCATCCCGACGAAAGTCGGGATCTCGCGCGGCTCTTTCCCCGCGCAGTCGCCTGAGATCCCGGCTTTCGCCGGGATGACGGAAATTGGCAAGATCAGTGCGTACCCGCCATGCGATCGGCCAGCCCCTCGACGGGACCAAGCGCACCCAGGAAGTCCTGGATCGCCGCATGCGCGCCATTGTCGCCGCCCTGCTCGGCCGAGAGCAGCACTGCGACGCCCGCCTGGTTACCGCCGAGCAGCTTGGTCCTGAGCGTCTCCAGCTTCACCCGCTTCTCGCTGCCGGTCAGCACCCCGCCGATCCGATACCAGGTGACTACCTCACGCTCGACCCGGCCCGGCCCGGTCATGCGCAGTGCGGCACCACGGCGGACCGGCCCCAGGTCCTCGATCTTCACCCAGCGGTCATTCTCGCGGATCGCGCCGATGCCGAAGCCGACCAGCTCGCGCCCCTCATGCTGCGTGGCATAGACCGCCACGGCCAGGTCCACAGTCCGCCCGCTGTCATCGGCATAGCGGCCGACCAGCATATGGTCCGCCCCCGGGAAGTTCGGCGACCAGGGCGCACGGGTGCTGGAAGCCACCCGGTGCCAGCCCGGCACCTCGGGCAGCGCGATCTGCGCCGGCAGCTTCGAGGCGCGCGCATCGTTGAGGCTAGACCAGCCGAGGAACAGGCTCGCCACCAGCAGCACCAGCACCGCCGCGATCGGCGCATCGATCCGCCTCGCCGGCACCGCCCGCAGCTTCGCCGGATCGAACCAGCGCGCATCGGGGTCGCGGTCGAACCATTTCCAGCCGATCGCCAGCACCGCCGCCATCACGATCGCGAAGAACACCCAGCCATAGACGATATGGTCGAAGCCGGTGGCCGCCTCGACCGAGGTCCACCAGGCGGCATAGATCGTCCCGAAGGCGCGCAGGCCGTTGGCGAGGATCGGCACCACGATCGCCGCGACCATGAACGCCGCGCGCCGCTGCCACGAGACATAGCAGACATTGGCGACCAGCACCCCGAACGCGACCATCGCGATCACGAACTTGGCGCCCGAACAGGCCTCGGCCACTTCGAAATAGCCGTTCGACGTGGTGATCAGCACCCCGTCCACGCTCGCCGGCACGCCAAAGGCGTGGAGCATCGGCATGATCATCGTGATCGTGATGTCCTGCAGCGGCCCTTCGAGGAAGTCGCCGAACGGCACCAGGAACGCCATGTAGCAAAGCGGGAAGAGCAGCGCCCGGGCGATGTTCGGCCCCAGCACGCTCACCACCGCGCCCTGCAGCATCAGCACCAGACCGGCATGGCGGAACAGCGCGACTCCGGCGGCATCGCCGACCATCCAGCCCAGCCCGCCGCACGCCACGATCGCGAGCCCCGGCCACCAGCCCTGCGGCACGACTTCGCTCAGCTCTACGCGCCGCTGCCACACCAGCCAGGCGAACACCGGCGCGATGAACAGGCAATGCCCGAAGGTCGTGTTGGTCCAGTAGATCGTCGCGAGGTCGGCGGTGTCGCGGCGGAAGATCACGAGCAGTGCCACCCAGACGGCAGCCAGGATCGCGGCATGCCGCTTCCAGCGAGCATCGAAGGTCGCGGTGGCGGGTGCCGCGGCAGCGGGCATCACAGCTTCGGCCACGTCTTCAGTCCCTTTCGTCACCCCCGCGAAAGCGGGGGCCCATCTCCCGGCCCATCCCCGCACGCACCGGTGCATTCCTCTGCACGTGCAGGAGATGGGTCCCCGCTTTCGCGGGGATGACGGGATGTAGATTGCTCACGCCGCCCGGCGCGGCTTCTTCGGCACGTCGGTCACGCGCGCGACGCGCTCCGCCTTGGCCGGCCGCATCGGCTCGCCGAGCACCGCGTCGAGCGGGCTCAACCGTGCTTCCCAGCTGTACCGGTCGATCACCCGCTGTCGCGCAGCCTCCCCCAGCTCGGCGGCCTTGCTGCGGTTGGCGAGCAGCCGAGTCACATGCTCGGCGATCTCGCCCACCGTCGATCCGACCAGGATCGTGCCGCCATGGTCGATGCCCGTCGCGGCGGCTTCGGACGCGACCACCGGCCGCGCCATCGCCATGCCTTCCAGCACCTTGTTCTGGATGCCGCGCGCCAGCTTGAGCGGCGCGACGACCACCGCGGCCTGGGCCAGCCAGCCGCGCACGTCGGGCACCTCGCCGATCACCGCCACGCCGGGATGCTTGGCCAGCGCCTTCACCGCGTCGGTCGGGTTGCGGCCGACGATCATGAAACGGGCATCGGGATGCGCCAGGCGGACATGCGGCAGGATCGTCTCGACGAACCAGGTCACGCCCTCGATGTTCGGGCGATAGTCCATCTGGCCGGTGAAGACGATCGTCGATCCCATCACGTCGACGCGCTTGAAGGTCGCCGCGGGGTCGAAATATTCGGTGTCGATGCCGTTCTCGAGCACATGCACCCGGTCGGCGCCGGTGCGCTGGCGGAACAGCTCCGCCTCCGCCTCGCTGACGAACAAATTCGCGTCGGCGCGCTGTGCGATCGCCTTTTCGTGCGCGAGCAGCATCCGCGCCTCGCGACCGAGCATCCAGCTCATCGGGCCCTTCGAACTCTTCGCATAGGCCGCGAACTTCGCCGAATCCATGTCGACGAAATCCATGATCACCCGCTGGCGCGGCCGCGGCGGCAGATACTGCGCCATCTGGCTGGAGAAGACGTAGATCGTGTCGATCCGGTGCCGCTCGAGGATGTTCTCCACCGACTGGCGCAGCGCGTCATTGTCGAATGCGGTCAGCGAGACCGGCCGGTGCTGGACCAGCGCCTGGAACCCCGCGACCAGCTGCGACTTGGCGCGCCACACGATCGATCGGTTGCCGGTGTACTTGGTCAGCCCGCCCTTCTGCTTCAGGTCGGCGGGATCGTCGGCGAACGCGATCAGGTGCACCCGCTGCTTGGTCGACAGGTATTTCAGGACGTTGAAGCCGCGGATTTTGTCCCCCCGGTCGGGCGGATAGGGCACGCGGTGCGCAAGGAAGAGAATGTCGCCCATCAGCCGAGGCCCTTCGCGATCAGGGGACCCGCGCGATTGGCGATCCACAGGGGAAGCTTGCTCCAGACGCGCACCTGCAGCGAATATTTCGGGTTCACCGGGCTAGCATCGCGCGGCTTCGCGCCTTCGGCCACCCGGTCGTAATAGCACAGCGGCTTGGGCTCGAAGCCCCAGGTCTTCTTGTACGCCGCCGGCCCGGTGCCGACCTTCGAGCGGCCGAAGTCGAAGCGCCCGCAGCCCTTGGTCCGGGCGTGGCGCATCAACTCGAAATACATCCGGTCGTTTGCGCGCAGGCCGCGCGCCGCCCGGGTGCCGCCACCCCAATAGGGATAAACCGTGCCCTTCCAGTAAAGGCTCAATACGCTCGACACTGCCACCCCATGGTGGCGGACGACCAGCACGTCCGCCGAGTTGCCAAATTCCCGTAAAACCTCGGAAAACAGATTCCGGGGAAATACCGGGGTGCCGAGGTTGCGGACCGATTCGGCATAGACGGCATAATGTGCTGCCACGTCATCCGCGTGACAGCCGGTGGAAATCTCCAGGTCGCTCTCCAGCGCCTTGCGCACTTCCGCACGCTGCTTGCGCGGGATGGCGAGGAGCTGGGCGTCGTCGTCCGCGGCGAGATCGCGCACGAAGCCCAGATAGCGGGTGTCGTCCACGCTCCATTCCGGCCCCGGCAGCGGACCGCCGCGCACTTCCATCACCGGGCATTTCAGCTGCTGCGCCAGCGCCCAGGCATGCTCGGCCATCTGCGAGACGATGCGCGGGTCGTGCGTCAGGATGCCCCCGCCCACGCCGAACCCGGCCGAGGCGAGCACCTTGCCGAAGATCGGCGAATAGATCTCGGTCAGCGGCATCACGCCGGCCAGCTCGCCCCGGGCGTCCTCGGCAACCAGGTAATGGCTCTTCTGCCCGCAGCCCCGCGCCACCGCGACGCTCCACGCCGGCAGGTGGAAGGGCGTGCCCTCGGGATGCTCGTGCACGAACGCCCCGATACGGGCGCGCTCGATCTCATCGCCCAGATCGGCGACGCGGAGCTGCACGGGTTTGGCAAGCAAAGGCGCGTTCACTTGGCGCACTCCGCCTTCAGCCGCGCCGCCTCGCCCTTCGCGATCTCGTCCATCCGGCCCCATCGATGCCCCGCGATCAACGTCTCGAGCTTGCCTGCCATAGCGCCCAACCGGCTGTAATGGCGCAGCTTCGACTTGAACGGCGCATCCTGCACGCGCGGCTGGCCCGGGTCGATCTCCCAGGGATGAAAGTAGAAGATCGCGGGACGAGCCGCGCCATTGGCGGCGCGAACGGCGCGATAGGTCACCTCGCCCGGCAGCAGGCGGAAGAAGCCGCCGCCGGTGGTCACCTCGCGCCCGAAGAAGCTTGCCAGCGTGATCGGAATCTCGACGAGTTCGGCCCCCGGCACCGGCCAGAAGGCCCCGCGCGGCGCATCGTGCCAGCCATAATGGTCGTGCTTCACCGGCGCGACGCTCGACGAGTAGGTGTACCCCTCCTCGGCCAGCACCTCATGCGCCCAGGGCGTGCGGCGGTCGATCGAGAAGCTCGGCGCGCGATATCCGGTCACGCTCGATCCGCTCGCATCCTCCAGCGCCTTCTTCGCGGTGGCGAGGTCGGCGCGGAACTGCTCGGGGCCCATGGTGAAGACGCGCTGATGGTCCCAGCCATGGCTGGCGACCTCGTGCCCCGCCTCGGCGATCCGGCGGATCAGCGCCGGATAGCGCTCCGCGACCCAGCCCAGCGTGAAGAAGGTCGCCTTGACCCCGCCCGCGTCGAACAGCGCCAGCACCTTGTCGGTGTTCGCCTCGACCCGGTGCTCGAGCGAATCCCAGTCGTCCCGTGCAATCGTGTTCTCGAAGGCGCCGACCTGGAACCAGTCCTCGACATCGACCGAGAGGGCGTTGACGACCATCGGATCAGCGCTCCCCGCAAGCCTTTTTGCGCTCCTGCGAAAGCAGGAGCCCAGAGCCAAAAGCGGCACCCTTCGTAACCCTGGGCTCCTGCTTTCGCAGGAGAACAGGAGAAGAAGTGCCCACAAACATTAGGCCACGTTCCCACGCACCGCCGACAGGTCCGGGCGGCGACCCTGCGACTCGCCCTGCTCCACCCAGTCGACCAGCAGGCCCAGCACGCGGCGCAGCGCCTCGTCCTGGTCGCGCAGCTGCGTCTCCAGGTCGGAGATGCGGCGCTGGAGCGTGTCGTCGCTCGCCGCCGCAGGCACCGGCGGGTGCGCGGCAAAGGCCGGGCGCAGCGGCACCGGGTCCGACGGATGCGGATGCGGCGACGGCACCGGCGCACCCATTCCCATCGGCGCCACATCGGTCAACTCATAGGGCTCGGGCTCGGCGACCTGGGGCGGCGCGAACGCCGCCGGCGTGTCGATCGGCGCCGGGCGATAGGCGGAGACCGGCGTGTCCTGGTTAAGGTCGGCGATCACCGCCGCCAGCTCGTTCGCGCCGAACGTCTCCATCTCCTCGACCGCGCCGAACAGCAGTACGCGGCTGGCAAGCTGGTTGATCCGGCGCGGGCTGCCGCCCGACCAGCGATGGATCGCCGCCACCGCATCGTTGGTGAAGCGCGGCTTGCCCCGCCAGCCGACGCAGGACAGGCGGTGGATCAGATAGGGTTCGACTTCGTCCGCCTGCATCGGATCGAGATGGTGCATCGCGATCACCCGCTGGCGCAACTGCTCCAGCTTCGGGTCGCTCAGCGTGAGCCGGAACTCGGGCTGGCCGAGCAGGAAGATCTGCAGCAGCGGATAGCCGCCCGCCTGGAAGTTGGAGAGCATGCGCAGCTCCTCCAGGCTCTCGATCGGCAGCGACTGCGCCTCGTCGACCACGACGAGCGTGCGCCGGCCGGTGCGCGCCACGGCGTGCAGCCCGCGCTCGATCTCGCCCAGCATCTCGGCCTTGTTCAGGCCCGAGCTGTCGATCCCCAGCCCCTGGCAGACCAGCCGCAGCAGGTCCTCGGGGCGCAGCTGGGTCGAGACGATCTTGATCACGTTCAGCCGCTCGCGGTCGATCTCGCCGAGCAGGTGCCCCATCAGCGTGGTCTTGCCCACGCCGGGATCGCCGGTGATCACCACAAAGCCCTCGCCCTGGCTCAGCCCATAGCCGAGATAGGCCATCGCCTTGCGGTGCGTCGCCGTGTCGAACCAGAATTTCGGATCGGGGGTCAGCTGAAAGGGCCGGCCGGTCAATCCATAATGATCGTCGTACATGTTTTCGTCCCGACGCTTAGAAGCCGTAGCGCAGGCCGAGCAGCGCCTGGGCGCTGGCCGAGCTGTCGCCATCCCGCTCGAACCCGAACACGCCTCCCGAGAGAGTCGCGCCCAGCCGTCCGAAGCGGTGGGTATAGGCCGCATTCGCTCCCCAACCGTAAATGCCGTCATTCCCGGGCAGGTCGCTATTGTAATAGCTGCCGAGGATGCTGCCCTGGAGCGAGCCGTTCGCACCGACATCGGTCGAGGCGAAGGCCTGGGCATAGATGCTGGTGTCGCTGGTGCCGTTGGTGGTGAAGGCGGTTCCGCCCGACGGCGCGATGAAGTCGCGCCGCGCCCAGCCGCCGCCGATGCCGAAGCGGGTGCCGCCACGGCCCGCGACCATCACGCCGGTCACGCCGCGTGCCCGATAGGCCGAGGTTGCCGCCGAGGCGAAGATGCCGTTCATGCAGCCGCCCGCCGCCGCGCCCGTCGTGCCATAGATGCAGCCCGAGAACTGGTTGCCGAACGGATCGGTGGTGCTGGCAAGCGCGGTCGGCAGCGTCGAGAGCTGGCCGTTGAGCTGCTGGCCGAAGGTCTGGACGGTGTCATAGACGCCGATCTGGATGCCGCTGCCCGGGCCCGCCTGGTAGCTGAGCGAGCCGGTATAGCTCATCGAGCCATAGCGCCGGCCGACGCGCGCCTCGAGGAAGGTGCGGCGGCTCGGCTTCCAGATCACGCCCGCGTCCCAGAACACGCCGTCCAGGTCGTATGCGATGCGGCGCGGCGAGTTGGGATCGGTCTGGAAGCGGCCGTTGCGGTCGACCACCGGCTGGCCCGCGCCGTTCAGCAGCGCGTCGCGCTGGGTGATCTTGATCTGCTCGTAGCCGACGCCGCCCGCGAGCGCGAGGCCGCGCAGGACCGGCAGCACCACGTCGCCGCGGCCCCACTTCCCTTCGAAGCGCTGGTCGAGCTGCCCGGCATCCTCGCGGGTGTACGATCCGCTGGCGGTGATGCCGACGGGCAGCACCGTGCCCGACTTCACGCCGACGCTGGCGGTCGCGACATGCACCTTGGAATCATCATAGTAATCGAGCCGCGGCTGGCCCGGCGCCACGCCGGTCTGGCCCGGCGCCTCGACCTTGGTATAGCCGAAGCGATAGGCGCCGTTGACGAACATCGGCCCCAGATGGGTCGCCAGGTTCGGCCCGATATAGCCCGAGAAGACCTGGCTCGAATTGCTGAAATTGCCGACCTGGCTGGTCTGCACGTCGCCGCGGATGTCCGAACGGGTGCGCGTCGCGATGCCGCCCGCCTCGATCGACAGGCCCGGCGCCACCGCCGCCTTCACCGTGGCGAGGCCGCTATGCGTGTGATCGTTGTTGAGCTTGTTCTGGTAATCGAAGCGGTGCTCGTAGCGATAGCTCACCTGCACCTCGACGCGGCGCGAATGCACGCCCACGTCGATGCCCGCGCCGACGGTCGAATAGGTCAGCACGTCGCCGCCGTTCAGGTCGGCCGCGACCACCTGGCTCGCCTCGATATAAGGCGCGACCTGCACCCGCTGCGCGTGCGCCGGCAGCGCGGCCCCCGCCGCGATGCCGGTCAAGATGATCAGCCGCTTCACCGGCTTTCCTCCCCATATTCGTAATAGCTGCCGAACCGGCGACCGCCGGGCTGGAACGAGACCGAGTTGAGCACGAGCTGGATGTCCTCGCAGCCGTCGAGCGTGTTGACCGCCTGGCGCAGGTCGCTCTCGCTGGTCCGGTCGGCGCGCACGACGAGCATCACCTGCCCCACGTGCAGCGCCAGCACCGAGGCGGGCGACGCGGCGAGCGCCGGCGGCGAATCGAAGATCACGATGCGGCGCGGATTGGCCGTGGCCAGGCTGTCGATCACTGCCCGCGCGCGGTCGCTCGCCAGCAGCTCGGTGTCGCTGACCGAACGCGTGCCGGCCGGCAGCACCGAGAGCTGCGGGATGTCGGTGTCGATGATGCAGTCCTCGACGTTCGCCACCGATCCGGCCAGCACGTCGAGCAGCCCCGGGCCGTTCGGCAGGCCTAGGCGCGGCAGCACGTCGGGCTTGGGGAAATCGGCGTCGACCAGCAGCACCTCGACGTCCCTCTCGGTCGCCATCGATAGCGCGAGGTTGATCGCGCAGAAGGTCTTGCCCTCGCTCGGCTGGGCCGAGCAGACGAGGATCATCCGCGCCCGGTCCGCCGCCTTGGCGGTGTCCTTGGCGGCGACGGCGCGCGCGGTGAGCAGCAGCTGGCGCTTCACCATGCGGAATTCCTCCGCCAGCGGCGTGATCGCCGCCCCGGGGATCAGCATCCCGCCGCGCTCGAGCACATCCCGGTCGATCGGCGCGACATGGCGGACACCATTCCGGGCGGTCGCGATCTGCGGCGCAGTTTCTTCCTGCGCTTCTCCCCGGCGAAGGCCGGGGCCCAGACTTTCAGTCTGGGACGCTGAGGCCGGACCCCGGCCTTCGCCGGAGAAAGGCTCGGCTTGCGGCGCGGGCTGCGACAGGACCATCGGCTCGACTGCCACGGGCGCAGGCGCAGGCTCCGGCGCCAACACAGGCGCGGCGACGGGTGCAGCCACCGGAGCCTCCGCAACCGGCCGCGCCACCGGAGCCTCGACCCGCGGCTTCGGCGCCGGCTTGGCAACCGGCGCGGCAGGCGCCTCCTCGATCGGCGCGGGCGCATAATGGAAAGACGGCGCCGCCCGTTCGAGCAGCGAACCTTTCAGGCGGCGGGGCGTGTGATCGTTCATCTCAGGCTCCCATGCCGCGCTGGAGGAACTCGACGCCGATCAGCCCGACATAGGCGACGGCGAGCGCCGCCACCCCACCGGCGAACAGGGTCAGCGTCTTGCGCCGCATCGCGGTCTGCGTGGCGGTCACCACTTCGCCGATCGACCCGATCACCGGCATGCCGCTCGCCTTTTCCAGCTTTGCGGCAGTCGCGAAGGTCGTGGTCAGCTTGCCGAGCGCGAACGCCGCGGCGACACCTGCGCCCAGCCCGGCGATCAGCACCGCGGTGAGCAGCAGCGGCCGGTTCGGCGAAGTCGGCCCGCGCGGCTGGGTCGGCGGATCGACCACGTTGAACTTGTCGGCATCGGCGACATTCTGCGCCTGGCTCGAGATCTTCATCTGCTCGCGCTGGGCTAGCAGCGTGTCGTACTGGCTCTTGAGCACCTGGTATTGGCGCTCGATCTCGCCCTGCTCGGCCGCCACGCCCGGCGCCTCTGCCATTTTGGCGCTGAGCGCGTTCAGGTCGCCTTCGATCTGCGCCTTGCGCTGGACCAGCGCGGCGACGGTCGCCTGCTTGTCCGCCCGCATCGACTGCAACCCGATATAGACCGGGTTCGAGGCACTGCCCGCGCCGCCGCCCACCAGCGGCTCGCGCGCCGCCGCGCCCTGTGCCGCGGCGAGCTGGTTCTTGAGCGCGATCATGTCGGGATGGCTGTCGGTATATCCCTTGGCGCGCGCATCGGCGATCTGGCCCTGGATCGCCTGGAGCCGCGCCCGGGCCGGACCGGCCACGGCGCCGCCGCCTGCGCCCGCGACGCTGGCCGGGGTGCCCGCCATCTGGGCATTGACCACGTTGAGGCTCGACTGCGCCGCAGCCAGGTCGCCCTGGATCTGCGCCAGCTGGGTGCGCGCCGCGGAGACGCGGTCGTCGATCGAGCCGGTGCCCGGCAGCGAGCCGAGGAACTTGGACTGGAAATCCGCGCGCTTGGTATCGGCGTCCTGCAGTTGCTTCTGCCGCTCGGCCAGCTGCTGGTCCATGAAGTCGAGCGACTGGCTCGACTGGTCGCGATTGTCGGAAAGGTTGGTCTCGACGAAGATGTCGATCAGCTTCTGCGCGATCTGCTTGGCCAGCTTGCCGCTCGGCGCGGTGACCGTGATCTCGAAGAGGTTGTCCTGCTGCGCGGTCAGCTTGATCGCCGCCTGCAGCCCGGCCACCCGGTCCGCCACGTCGCGGTCGGTCGCCACGGTCCGCGCCAGGTCGGTGCCGCGCACCACCTTCTCCAGGTTCACCGCGCTGGTCAGCGTCTGGCGGATCCGGTCGAGGTCCTTCTGCTGGTTGAGCGCCGTCGTCCCGTCGGTCGGGATGATCTGGCGCAGCTGCACGAAGATGCGCGCACGCGACTCGTACTTGTTCGGCATCTGCGACACGACCAGCCAGCCGGCCAGGCAGATGCACCAGGCCACCGCCAGCGCGATCCAGCGCCGTTGCCATACCGCGTGCAGTGCGCCGCGCAGCTCTTCGTAGAGGTTCCCCACCCGCGCTACCTCAGAACATGCTCGTAGGAATGATGATCACGTCGCCCGGCTCGAGCTTGACGTTGGCCCGGATGTCGCCGTCCTTGAGCAGGTCGCCCAGGCGTACCTTGTACTCGGTCTGCTTGCCGGTCTGCCGGTCGTAGCGCACCAGCCGCGCGCGGTTACCCGCGGCGAACTCGCTCAGGCCCCCGACGGCGATCATCGCGTCGAGCACGGTCATGTTGGCACGGTACGGGATCGAGGCCGGTTTCTCGGTCGCGCCGACGACGCGGATCTGCTGGCTGTAGGTGCCGTTGAAATTCTCGACGATCACCGAGACGATCGGGTCCTTGATATACTCACTGAGCGCGTACTTCAGGTCGTCGGCCAGCATCGCCGGGGTCTTGCCCACCGCCGGCATGTCGCTGATCAACGGCACGGTGATGCGGCCGTCGGGGCGCACCTGCACCTTCGCCGACAGCTCGGGATTGCGCCACACGAAGATCTGGAGCTGGTCCATCGGCCCGATGACATATTCGTCGCTGGGCGTCTCGCGGCCCGCCACCGCCGCCGCGGGGGGCAGCTCGGGACGACCGCCGCCACCGCCGCACGCGGCAAGCACCGCCGCCATGCCGAGAGCCAGAACAGTCCTGCCGAAACCGATCAAACGCATACCGAGCTCCTTTTCCTGCCGGGTCGGAAGCCGCCAACGTCTTGGCAGCAACCCGCACAGGATCAGGGTCAGCTATGCGCTTGAGAGGTAAACATCGGGTTAGGGGTCGCGGGGATTATCCCGCTGGGGCACGCGTACCGAGGCGGGACGACCCGCCTAGCCTGCTGCAGCACCAAGACCGGATCACCGAACTAAGTGACCACTATTCCCGCCACGACAAGCTTGATGGTCGTGTGGCGCGTGGTGCCGGTATAGTCCGTCACGATCCTGGCGTGCCAATCGCCCATGAAATATTCGTAGCACTCCACGGAAAGATCCGCGCATCGGTGCGCCGCCGAGATTTGACGCGCCGCGGTCAAGAACTGCTTTGCACAATCAAGCGCTTTGTCTTCGCAACTTAGGGTGACGTGAGCCGAAGTCCGAACATCCGCCAGCGCCTCGGCAAGGCGTGTCAGTGCGGACGAAACATAATGTTCATCGTCCTGGCTCGCCACCCACGCATTTTGCGCGCGGCCGAGACCCGCACACGCTTTTCTACGATCGGCGAGGCTTTGTGCGCCCGATAGATCGAGGTAATGATACTGAACCCCGACAGATTTAACGCCTTGAGGCTTGTAGCCGAGATTCTTGCCCGAGCCGGCTTGAGCATAGGAAAGCTCGATAACATCACGCCTGCAGAGCCTTGGCTCGACGGACGGGTAAGACTGTGTCGCAATGCCGGTCGTCGAGGCCGGTCCGGTCAAGATCGAACTAAGATCCTGAATTACCAGACGTTTCCGGTCGACCGGCGAAAGTTTTAGCCGTTCTTCATGAATAATTCCGACCCGCGTTCCGGCAATTACGGCGGGAACCGCAAAGGCAACCATCGACAGCAGCAAGACTGCGCGGGCAGTTCGCATGAAACCTCCACTTGGCGATATTCAGGGTATTTGGATTTCATAAGCGGAGAATTGAGATTGTTGGTTAGCATTCTCGCGCCATTCAGCTCCTCATGGCATAACCAAACCAGCGTTCCTCGCCTGCGTTGTGCCGGAACCAATCCAACGGCCGTCCGTTAAACGAAACAGCCGTGTTGCTCTTGCGCCACACCACGAAAACCCGCTTTTGCCTTCGCCAAGCTTTCCTTTCTATCAATTCCTAGTGGATTGGTAGAAATTCCGCTCACCATAAGAAAAGGTGGGCCATCATCATGCGTTTCCGTACCCCCTCGCTCCTCGCCATCGCCACCACGCTGGCGATCGCCGCCTCCCCCGCCCTCGCGCAGGAAACCCCCGCCGCGGAACCGCAGGCCGACCAGGCCGCGCCCGCCGCCGAGGACACCCAGATCGTCGTCACCGGCACCCGCGCCCAGGGCCGCTCGCGGCTCGACACCGCCTCACCGGTCGACGTGCTGAGCGGCACCGCGCTGCGCAACCAGGGCAGCACCGAGCTTGGCGCCGCGCTCTCCACCGTCGCCCCCTCGATCGACTTCCCCCGCCCCTCGGCCGTGGACGGCACCGACGCGATCCGCCCCGCCACGCTGCGCGGCCTCTCGCCCGACCAGACGCTGGTCCTGATCAACGGCGTGCGCGCCAATGCCTCGGCGCTGCTCAACATCAACGGCTCGGTCGGCCGCGGCTCGGCCGCCGTCGATCTCAACACCATCCCTGTCTCGGCGCTCGAGCGGATCGAAGTGCTGCGCGACGGCGCCTCGGCACAATATGGCTCGGACGCGATCGCCGGCGTGATCAATGTTCGCCTCAGGGAAGCCAGCTCGGGTGGCGGCGTCACCGCCACCTATGGCTTCTACGCCACCGATATCGACACCGCCCGCGGCAGCCGCTCGGTGACCGGCGAGCCCGCCTTCACTGCCTCGGCCTGGCAGGGCATCGGCTTCGGCAATGACGGCTACATCACCGTCTCGGGCGAGTATCTGAACCGCAAGCCGACCAACCGCGCCGACTACGATCCGCGCGTCACCCCCACCCGCGTCACCGGCCGCTTCGGCGATCCGGAGGTCGTGCAGTACACCGGCTACGTCAACGCCGGCACCGGCCTGGGCGACAATTTCAAGCTCTATGGCTGGTTCGGCTATCAGGATCGCGACAGCCGCAGCGCCGCCTTCCCGCGCCTCGCCAGCGCCACCACCGCCGCCTCGGGTTATCCGAACGGCTTCCTGCCGATCATCAACACCAAGTCGGTCAACGCCAATGGCGCGCTCGGCATCAAGGGCGACCTCGCCGGCTGGAACGTCGACCTGAACGTCGCCTATGGCCGCAACAAGATCGCCTATTACACCCGCAATTCGGCCAACTACGCCTATGGCGCCGCCTCGCCGAAGAGCTTCTACGACGGCGCGCTGATCTACGACCAGTGGGTCGCCGGGCTCGACGTCACCCGCAGCTTCGACGTGTTCCAGTCGCTCAATGTCGCCTTCGGCGTCGAGGGCCGGCGCGAGGGCTTCAAGATCACCCCGGGCGAGCTGGCCTCGTATAACGATCCGACCAACGGCACCGGCGCCGCGCCGGGCGCGCAGGGCTTTGGCGGCTTCTCGCCGCGCAACGCGATCGAGCGCAGCCGCAAGAACGTCTCGGGCTATGTCGATCTCGAGGCGCAGGTCACCGACAAGCTCCTGGTCGGCCTCGCCGGTCGCGCCGAGCATTACACCGATTTCGGCGACACCGGCACCGGCAAGGTCTCGCTGCGTTACGACTTCGCCCCCTGGTTCGCCCTGCGCGGCACCGCCTCGACCGGCTTCCGCGCGCCGAGCCTGCAGCAGCAATATTTCACCTCGATCGCCTCGGTGATCGTCAACGGCGCGCCCGTGCTCACCGGCACCTTCCCGTCGGTCAGCCCGGTCTCCGCCGCGCTCGGCGGCCTGCCGCTCGAGCCGGAGCGCTCGACCAACCTGTCGCTCGGCACGGTGATCCGCTCGGGCGGGTTCGACCTCACCGTCGACGCCTATCAGATCCGCCTGCGCAACCAGCTTGCCCTGTCGGAGAACATCACCGGCTCGCTCACCTCGACCGATCCGGTCAGCCGGCAGATCGCCCAGCTGCTGCTCAACACCAACACCGGCGCCACCGCGGCGCGCTTCTTCATCAACGGCCTGCGCTCGCGGGTCCGCGGCGTCGATGTCGTGGCACATTACAAGCTGCGCGCCGACGATGCCGGCACCTTCGACTTCACCCTCGCCGGCAATCTCAACCAGACCAAGGTCGATCGCAGTTCGGTCCCCACCGGCACCGGCGTGATCAGCCCGGTCACCCTGTTCGCGCGCAGCCGCATCTACTCGATCGAGCAGGGCACGCCCGGCGAGAAGGTCACCGGCACGATCGACTGGTCGCTGGACAAGATCGGCATCACCGCGCGCGCCAGCTATTATGGCAGCGTGATCCAGCCCGGCACCACCGCGGCGGGCGACATCCCCACCGGCAATCACACGATCGCCGATCTCGAGCTGCGCTACCGGGCGCTCAAGGGCGCCCAGTTCGCGCTCGGCGTGAACAACCTGTTCGACGAATATCCCGACTACACCATCGCCGCGAACAACACGACCGGCGTGGTCGGCTTCCCCTATTACTCGCCCTTCGGCTTTGGCGGCCGCTACATCTACGCCCGCCTCGGCCTGAGCTGGTAAGCGCCGCTCGGGAGCGGTGGAAACGCCGCTCCCGAGCCTTGGGGCAAGACCACGTCACCGCCGCGCCTGCTGCCCCCGCACCGCCGCCACGCCCTGCAGGATATTGTCGACCACGAAGTCGGGCGCCTCGTGCGGCAGGCCATGCCCGGCGCGCTCGGCGACATTCTGGTGGGCATTGGCCGACAGCGACAGGAACTCGCGCTGCATCCGCTGGGTGGCATCCTCCAGCTTGACCGCCAGCGGCTCGGACAGTCCGGGCACCATGCGGAAGCGCGGGCTGTGCGTCGCGACGATGACCGGCTTGCTGCCCAGCGAACTCAGGCGATGCGCCTGCGCCGCGCTCGCCCGCATGTCGAGCCGCTCCTCGTTCCGGGTCGGATCCGCCTGCACATTGGTCAGGAAGGCGCGGGCTTCGGTCACCGCCTTTTCCTCGTTCGGCGCCGGAGCCGGCAGCAGCGCCAGCCAGCGCGAGAACTGGTCGGGATGCGTCGTCGATACCAGAACCAGGCCGGCCGTGTCCGACGGATACTCGGCCGCGAACACCTGGGCATGCAGCCCGCCCAGCGAGTGGCCGACCAGCAGATAAGGCCCCTTCACCCCGGCCGCCGACAGCGCGGCATGGAGGTCGTGCGCGGCATCGAGGCTGGAACGCGTGCCGGCAGGCGCCGGATCGCTCCCGCCCAGGCCGGCGCGGTCATAGCGGCAGACGCGCGTGGTCTGCGCCACCCGGTCCGCGATGCCCCGCCAGCCCGGATCCTCCACCGGCGCCGTCCCCATGCCCGCATCGATCACCGCGACCGGCGCGCCCTCACCCTGGCAGGCAAGCCGGATCGACCGCCCGCCGACATCGAAGCGACCATCCACCGGCTTGTCGCCCGGCGCGACGGGCGCGGCCGCGGAGAGCAGGGCGATACAGGCGACGAGCCTGGCAGTGAGCAGATGGTGCAATGGAGCAACTCCGTCGGAAGCAAAGACATAGGCGGCGTGGCCGCTACGAAACGCGCTCGCTCACTTCTTGCCCGCGCAGGCGGCGCGCAGATAGTCGAAGACCTCCGCGAAGTTCGTCGCCTGATCCGCCAGATCGACCTCGAAGCGCATCGCCTCGGATGGCTTGCCCGCCGTCAGGTCCACCTGATATTTCTGCGCCGTCACCGCCTTGATCGATGTCCAGTCGAGGATCACGCTGCCCTCCTCTTCAAGGACGAACTTGGTGCGGCACCGGCCGGCATTTTCCGCGCGCGCGATGGCGCGGGTAACGCCCTTGTATTTCAGCCCGACATCCTGGTCATATCTGTAGCCCTCGACATCGGCCTGCGTCGATTTGATCGCAGCTTCGCGCTGGTCCTGAAGCGGCAAGCCCAGCAGAAGGGCGAAGGACAGGATCAGTGGCAAGATTGCTCCCCCGGGCAGCATGGTTGGTCAGGTGCAGGACGCGGCCAGGCGTGGACGCGCCGACATGAGTCTCTTCGCGACGACTTCATAGGTGCCGTCATCGGCACTTCTGAGCACGAACAGGAAATCGCGATCTTCGCGCAGATAGCTGTGCTCGAAATACCGGACCGGGATCACCGAAGCACGCAGTGCCCCGTGCACGCGCTTGCGGATCTTCAGGGTCGCGGAGGCCCAGCCATGCCCGAGCAGGTCGTCGGCGATCTCGACATGCTCCCAACCCCCGTTCTTGAGGCGCCCCACCACGGCAACATCGCCGCAGCGATAAGCAAGCGTCCGATCCTGCGCCTGCCCAGGCGCGCCAGGGGCAGCGGTAAGGCCAGCAATCAACAGGATCGCGAAGTGCATGCCCCAGTCTAAGTCGAAAGGCGGATCATCGGCAATCCGCTCAATCTCCCCGCCGTCAGTCAGAGACCTCTCAGCGCTCCGCTGAACTTGCCGCAGTCACATTCGTGCCAAGTGGTCGCATCCTGCTGTCGAAACCGGATGACGGATCCGCATTGGTCGCATGTTATTGACGCAACGTGATTGCTCGCAGCCCATGTATCGAGCGCAAGCAGGAAGCGCTCTAAATTCAGGTTGTGAACTTTCTGATTAGGCACGCCCAAGGCTATCATTTGCCAAGTGGTTGGCCAACATCCGCCTTCCACCCGATATCAACCGTTCGACTGGCGCCTCTGCTGGGGAAATGCCGCCCTATAAATACCGCATCCACCACGCCCCGCCCGCCCGCTTGACCCCGCCGAACCACCGGCACGCGAACCAGCACGGTACCGCCACCGCCGCCGCGACCAGCCACAGGCTCGCCACGTTCGGCAGGGTCGCCAGCCCGTCCACGCCCGTCGCCAGCGCCGCGATCCGGTTGATCGCGTGGAGCAGGTAGAGATGGAGGATGTAGAAGAACAACGGCGCCGATCCGAACACCGCCAGCACCGCGACCGGCCGCGCCGACAGCTTCTCCAGCGCAGCCAGCAGCCAGGCGCCCACGCCCAGGGTCAGCAGCAGGAAGTCCGCCGAGGGCGGGTATTTGGTGACGTTCAGGAAGCCCATCACGCTGCGCAGCCCGTCGCTCCCCGCCTGCCACGCCGTCGGGTCGCCATAGCCGTTCGCTGCCCGCAGCACGACGAACCCGGCCAGCGCCACCGCCCCGGTCACAGCCAGCGCCCGCAGCCGCCACCCCGGCTCCAGCTCCCGCGCGAACCACGGCCCGATCGCATAGCCGAGCGCGATCACCCCGATCCAGGGCAGCAGCGGATAGGAGGTCCGCACATCGCCGCCCCAGGGCAGCGGGAGCAAGGTCCGCTCGTGCAGCACCGCCCAGATCACCTGCCCCGGCCCGCCGGGCGCGACATGCACGCCGTCCAGCAGATTATGCCCCAGCGTCAGGACCAGCCCCACCACGATCAGCCCCCAGCGCGGCAGATGCACCAGCGCCGCCAGCGCCAGCATCGAAAGCCCGATCGCCCAGATCACCTGCAGAAAGAACCGGTCGGGCAGCAGCTCGAAGCTCCAGGCGAAGCTCACCACGGTCAGTTCCAGCACCACCAGGAACAGTCCGCGCTTCCACAGGAAGTCCGACGCCGCCCGAGCCCCGCCCCGGGGTGCCGCATAGAGCCACGCCCCCAACCCGGTCAGCAGCACGAAGATCGGCGCGCAGAGATGCGCCGACAGCCGGGTGAAGAACAGTTCCGGCATGGTCGCCTCCACGTCCATGGGATCGCTGACCGGCACATGGCGGAAGAAGAACTCGCGCGTGTGATCGACCAGCATCAGCAGGATCACCAGCCCGCGCAGCGCATCGATCGAGGCGATCCGCGGGGCACGCGCCGCACTGTGTGGAATTGTTTCGGCACCGGGGTTCGGGGTTGACAGCATCGGCTTCCTTTCGCCACACGCGATGTTACATCATATCACGAAAGGCAAGCCCTTGTTCCGACATTTCCCGGCGGCAGCCCTGCTTTCGCCGCTGCTGTTCTGCACCTTCCCCGCTTTTGCCGAGCCGGAAAAGGAGGAAGCCGCCGTCGAAGATGGCCAGGAGATCGTCGTGCTCGGCACCCGCCGCACCGGGGCCGATCCCACGCTTTCCTCGGGCCCGGTCACCGAACGCATGTCGCAGTCGAGCCGCTCGATCGAGCGCGACCTGCTCGTCGCGGCGGGCACCTATCGCCTGTCCGATGCGCTCGAGCTGGTCAGCGGAGTCAGCAACCAGAACAACCGCGGCGGCATGCTCGACAATTTCGCGATCCGCGGCTTCCTCGGCACGCCCGATGGCGGCGCCGAATATTACGTCGATGGCTTCCTCGCCAATCGCGGCATGGGCCCGCCCCGCGATCCGTCCACGGTCGAGCGGATCGAGCTGCTCAAGGGCCCGGCCGGCGCGCTGTTCGGCGACATCGATCCCGGCGGTCGCGTCAACATCGTCAGCAAGACGCCGGGCTTCACCCCCGCCGCCAGTGCGGTGCTCAGCTATGGCTCGTTCAACACCCGCCGGGTCGAGCTCGACGCCAACCTGCCGATCTCGCGCAGCTTCGCCGCACGCATCGTCGTCGCGGGGGAGGACAGCGATGGCTGGCGGGACCATGTCACGCTCAGCCGCCGCACCGTAGCGCCCTCGCTCACCTGGCGCCCCAGCGACAGTTTCCGCCTCACCTATGTCGGCGAGATCACGCGCTTCGACGCCCCCTTCGATCGCGGCATCCCGGCACTGAACGGCGACGCCAACGCGCTGCCCCGCGCCAATTTCTACGGCGAGCCGAACGACGGCGTCACCCGTTTCCGCAACGAACGCCACCAGATCACCGCCCTCGCCGATCTCGGCAGCAGCTGGAGCCTCAATGCCGGCCTCGCCTGGCGCACCGGCTCGCTCAAGGGCTTCTCCTCCGACCAGTCTCGCCTCGTCGGTACCAGCCTGTGGCGCCAGCGCCGCTCGCGCGACTTCCTCGTCGAGGATCTCTCCGCCCGCATCGAACTCGCCGGTCGCATCGGCGCGCACCAGCTCAGCATCGGCGCCAAGGGATATCTGCTCGACTATGCCGAGCGCTGGATGCGCCGCAATCCAAGCGCGGGCGCGCCCTATGCGATCGACGTGTTCAACCCCGCCTATGGCGGCGCCCCGCCCGTGCTGCTCCCCTTCACCAACAATCACGAGAAGCGCTGGTCGGGCACGCTCAACGTCCAGGACATGTGGGAAGTCACCGATCGCCTGACCGTCACCGGCGGCGCGCGGTTCGACGCCTATCGCCAGCGCATCCACAACAACAACACGGGCGCCACCGGCCGCGCGGTCGACCAGCCCGTCAATTTCCGCCTCGGAGCCCGTTACAGGCTCGACGACAATTTCGCCTTCCACGCGAATTGGGGCGAGAGCTTCCTGCTCAACTCAGGGACGGATCGCTTCGGCCAAGGCTTCGCGCCCGAGCACGGCAAGGGCTATGAGCTCGGTGTCACCGGCGCCTGGGCGGGCGTGGATGTCGCGCTCACCTGGTTCGACATCCGCAAGCAGGGCATCCTGACCAACGATCCCACCGACCCCAACTTCCTCGCCCCTGTCGGCAATCTCCGCAGCCGCGGCATCGAGGCGGACGCCTCGTTCAGGCTCGCGCCGCACTGGCAGCTCGTCGCCAACTATGCCTGGACCCATGCCCGCACCGACGATGCCAGCTTCGCCACCGATCGCGTGCTCGACGTGCCCGAGCATGCCGGCACGCTCTTCGTCCTCGGCCGCTTCCAGGATGCCGAGGGCCGCGGTCCCTCGCTCAGTGCCGGAGCCAGCTACATGGGCGACCGCGCCGGCGCGATCGACGGCAGCGGGCTGGTCCTCCCCGGCTATCTGAAGGCCAAGGCATCGGTCGAATACGCCTTCTCGCGCCAGCTGACCCTGCGGCTGGAGGCGGACAATCTGTTCGACGCCCGCTACGCGCAGAGCTCGTACAGCCCGGTCTGGATCTTCCCCGGCGCCCCGCGCACCCTCCGCGCCGCGCTGCGGATCGCGCTCTGACCCGTCCCCCGGGGCGCCTCGTGCGCCCCGGGATTATGCAGAGTGCCGCGCAAATATCTGCGCGCGCACGAATTCCCCTCCGTGCGCCGAACAATGGTATTCTTTAAATTAATCCAATTAAAATCCGAAATGGATTTATAATCATCATCGATACAGCAGGTCGTCATTTCAAATAAACTTGGAGTCACTTTCAAATAACTTGCGAATCCTGTAGATTTTTCCTTGCGACTCGACGTCGCTTTATACGGGAGACAGCTTATGGCAATTCCCAAGATACAGCGCGAAGCACTCACGCTGGAACGGCTCCATCTTCTGCTTGATCCGGGCCGGGTCTATTATCGTCCCGTCGTCTTCGACATTCTCGAAAGAGCCAATGTCGCGGAGCTGCAGGCGCTGATCACCGGCGCCAAGGAGCTGAAGGCGGAGTACAAGGATCTCGACGGCATCATCCACGCCGCCGAGGGCGTGCTGCGAAAGACAGCCGCCAAGTGACGGCCCTGCGGACAAGCGAAACCCTGCCTGTCCGCTATTCCGGCCTCGACGACATAATGCGGCGCGTGCCGGTCAGCGTGGTCTGGGAGATCACCCTGGCCTGCGATCTCGCCTGCCAGCACTGCGGGTCGCGGGCTGGCAGGCGACGCCGCGACGAACTTTCCACTGCCGAGGCGCTCGACCTGGTCGAGCAGATCGCCGAGCTCGGCGCGCGCAGCGTCGGGCTGATCGGCGGCGAGGCCTATCTGCGCAAGGACTGGCTCCAGATCATCGCCGCGATCCGCGCGGCCGGCATGGAGTGCGACCTGCAGACCGGCGGGCGCAACCTCAGCGAGGAGCGCGTCGCCCAGGCCGCAGCGGCGGGGCTCAACGCGGTCGGCATCTCGCTCGACGGCATCGGCGCCACCCATGATCGCCTGCGCGGCGTCATCGGCTCGTTCGAGATGGCGCTGGCGGCGATGCGCCACGTCCGCGCGCACGGGCTGGAAGTCGGGGTCAACACCCAGATCAACGCGCTTACCCTCACCCAGCTGCCCGAGCTGATGGACATCATCATCGATGCCGGCTGCCGCAACTGGCAGCTCGCCATCACCACCGCGATGGGCAATGCCGCCGATCACCCGGACATGCTGCTCCAGCCCTGGCAGATGCTCGAGGTGATGCCCCTCCTCGCCGATCTCGCGCGCAAGGGCCGCGAGCGGGGGCTGTTCCTCCAGCCCGCCAGCAACATCGGCTATTTCGGCCCGCACGAGAGCGCGCTGCGCAACGTGATGAACGAGGAGATCCATTTCCACGGCTGCAACGCCGGCGACACGGTGATGGGGATCGAGGCGGACGGCACGATCAAGTCCTGCCCCGGCCTGCCCAGCCCCTATGCCGGCGGCAATGTCCGCGAGCGCCGCCTGCGCGACATCTGGGAGAATGCCGAGCCGATGGCGTTCAACCGCCGCCGCACGCTCGACGATCTCTGGGGCTATTGCCGCGGCTGCTATTATGCCGAGACCTGCATGGCCGGCTGCACCTGGACCGCGCACGCGCTGATGGGCCGCGCCGGCAACAACCCGATGTGCCACCACCGCGCGCTCGACTTCCAGTCGCGCGGGCTGCGCGAGCGGCTGGTCAAGGTGAAGGACGCCGAAGGGCGCTCCTTCGACCATGGCGAGTTCGAGATCGTCGTCGAGGCCTTTGCCCAGGCCCCGGTCGATGCCTGAGCCCGGCCGCATCCCCGTGCCGCTGCGCCTCTGCCGCGGCTGCCAGCATTTCGTCCGCATCGAAAACCCCGCCTGCGACTTTTGCGGCGGCGACCTGGCCGCGCTGGAAGCGGCGCACCAGCTCCGCAGCGCAGAGGTGCAGGACATGATCGCCAGGCTGCGGGCGGCGCTGACCACGCATTGACCTGCCGGCCCGGCAGCCTATTTTCCCCGCCATGCTGCACGATCTCCCTTTGGGCAGGGCGCTGCGCCGCTTCCGTCTGCTGAACGGGATCAAGCAGGGCGATGTCGCCGAGTGCCTGGCGGTGACCCAGGCCAGCGTCTCGCGCTGGGAGAGCGGCGCGCACCTGCCCGATCCGGCGATGCGCGACCGCATCCTCGCGATGATCGCCGCCCATGCCGGCAATGATGCGGACAGCGCCCTCAAGCGGCTGATCGAGAGCTCGACCGCCCCGGTCCACCTGGTCTGCGACGCCACCCACCGCCTGCTCGCCGCCTCGCCCGCCCGGGTGGCAGGCTGGCCCGGCGGCGCGGAGGCGTTCCTCGACCGCTCGCTGTGGCGTTTCGCCAGCCCCGAGATCGTCGCCGCCGAGGAGGGGCTCGCCGACCGCGGCTGGTACGACCGCCCCTTCCAGCGCCTCGAATTCCACACCGGCCATAACGGCAACGCCGTGATCGCGGTGCTGCCCAGCACGATGCGCTGGGAAACCGTACCCCTCGCCGACGGCCGGATCGGCCGCATCACCACGACGATCGCCTCCGACCCCGTATAATCTATTCGTGGCCATCGGCGCCGACCGCCCCTAGCAGGGCCCGCATGCGCACGCCCTGGCCCCGAATCCTGACGCTCTGGCTGGTCGGCATCCTCGCCGCCGCGCAGCTCGCCAAGATCTCCGCCATCGCCCCGATCCTGCGCGAGAGCTTCCACCTCTCGCTCCCCCAGATCGCCCTGCTGATCTCGCTGCTCGAGGTCGGCGGCGCGCTGTTCGGCTTCGTCGCCGGGCTCGGCCTCGCCCGCTTCGGCATGCGCGCCTTCCTGCTGGCCGGCGGCGCGACCCTGGCCGGCGCCAGTCTGGTCGAGGCGATCGCGCCCTCTCCGGCGATCCTCTTCGCCGCCCGCGCGGTCGAGGGCGTGGGCTATCTCCTGATGGTCATCGTCGCCCCCACCGCCATCGCCGCCCTCGCCACCGACCAGAGCCGCGGCCGCGCGCTCGCCTTGTGGAGCACCTTTGTTCCCGTCGGCCTCGCGCTCGGCAGCGCGGTCACCGCCTCGCTGGTCACGCTGGTGGGCCCGCGCGGGGTGATGCTGCTCTGGGCCGCCGCGCTGGCCGCCGTCACCGCGCTGCTCACCCGCTTCCCGCTGCCCGGTGCCGGCGGCCAGCGGATCACCCTCCCCGCCCCCGCCGCCTGGGTCTCCACCTTCGCCTTCGGGCTCTACACGCTGTTCGTCTGCGCGCTGCTGATGCTGCTGCCGAGCTTCCTGATCGAGCGCAGCGGCGCCCCGATCGAACAGGTAGGCCTGATCACCGCGCTCGCCTCGCTCGCCGCCCTGCCCGGCTCGGCCGCCGCCATGTGGCTGATGCGCGGCGGACAGCTGAGCCGCCGCCGGATGATGCTCGTCTCCACCCTCGCCCTGCTCGCCACCCTGCCCCTGGTCTTCTGGCTGTACCAGAGCGGCGGTACCAACCTCGTCGAGAGCGGCGCCCTCGCCATCGCCGCCACCCTGGTCAGCGGCCTCGTCCCGCCGCTGATGTTCGCCCGCCTCCCCGCCCAGGCCGGCGCGACCACGCCCGACGATCCCCGCATCGCCGCGGCCAACGGGCTGATCACCCAGTTCGGCGCGGGCGGCGCGCTGCTCGGCCCGCCGCTCGCCGGCATGATCGTCGCCGCCTGGGGCTGGCCCGCGCTCGGCATCGCGCTGATCGCGCTGGTGCTGGCGATGCTCGCCTGCCTGCTGGTCGCCGAGCGCCTCTGAACCGCATCAAGGCGATTGCCCTCGCCACCCCGGCCGCTAAGCTGCCCGCGAACGATAGAGGGGGCAATGCGCATGTGGCGAACATCCTTGTTGGCGGCCCTGATCTGCGCGGGCGCCCTTCCGGCCCCCCAAGCCCAGGCGCAGACCGCCGGGCTCCGCGCCTTCGCCAGCGACCAGGAGCTCGCGGCCTTCCTCAAGCGCCGCGCACGCCAGCACCCCACGCCGATGCCGGCCGACCTGCCACCCCCCAGCCCCACGATGGTGATGGCCCCGCCGTCCGCAGGCGCCGCCAACGAGGCCGTGGTCGTCACCGGCACTCGGGCGGCATCCGCGAGCATCACCAACACCCAGGAAGCCGATGTCGACGAGGGCGGCATCGTCAAGGTCCATGGCAATCACCTGGTCGTGCTGCGCCGCGGACGGCTGTTCACCGTCCGGGTCGGCGACGGCGCGATGCGCGCGGTCGATCATGTCGACGCCTTCCCGCCGGGCACCAATGGCGACGCCTGGTATGACGAGATGCTCGTCTCCGGCGACCGGGTGATCGTGGTCGGCTACAGCTATGAACGCGGCGGCACCGAGATCAACCGCTTCCGCATCGATGCTGCGGGCCGGCTGCGCTACGAGGACAGCCACCACCTGCGCTCGAACGACTATTATTCCTCGAGCAACTATGCCTCGCGCCTCATCGGCAGCCAGCTGATCTTCTACACCCCGCTCGACCTCTATCCCGAAGCGCCGATCGTCGCGCAGCTGCCCGCGCTGCGCCGCTGGACCGGCAAGGACCTCGATCGCTATGCCGGGCTCGGCAAGGACGGCTTCCAGCGGATCACCCCGGCCACGCGCGTCTATGTGCCCGAGCCGATCCGCCGCAATCCCGATGCCGACATCTCGACGCTCCACACCGTGACCGTCTGCGATCTCGCCGCGCCCCGGCTCTCCTGCCGCGCCACCGCCGTGCTCGGCTCGGGCTCGCGCAATTTCTACGTGTCCGGCAACGCCGTCTATGTCTGGATCGGCGACGCGCTGCCCGGCGGCAAGGGCCATGACCGGGCGATGCTCTACCGCATGCCGCTCGACGGCTCCCGCCCCGGCGCGCTCCAGGCCTGGGGCGGCCCGGTCGACCAGTTCTCCTTCCGCGAGGACCGCGCCGCCCGCGCGCTCGACGTGGTCGTCCGCGCCGACAGCCGCGGGGACTGGATGTGGCGGCCCGAGGTCAGCTCCGGCGATGCCGCGCTGCTCCGCCTGCCGCTCTCGGCGTTCGGCAACGGCGCCTATCTCGCCCCGGGCCGCGCCTATCGCCCGCTGCCGCTCGGCCAGCAGCCGAACTGGTCGTTCCACAACCGCTTCATGGGCCGCCATCTCGTCTATTCGGCCGGCCGCTTCGCCGGCGAGCAGAACGAGGCGGCCGTCTTCGTCGTCCCGCTCGACGGCGGCCTGATCGGCCGGATCCGCGCGCCGCACGGCGTCGACCGGATCGACATCATCGGCAACGACGCCGTCGTCATCGGTAACGACGCGAAGAACCGGCTCGGCTTCTCTTCCATAGAGCTGGCCGGCGGCCCGCCCCGGCTCGGCGACACCTCCTTCCTGCCCGCCGCGCGCGAGGGCGAGCGGCGCAGCCAGGCCTTTTTCTACCGCCCGGACCCGAACAGTCCCGATGGATCCTCGGGCACGCTCGGCCTGCCGGTCACCCGCGACTTGGGCAACAGCCCGGCGGCGCGCTTCCTAGGCAGCGGCTCGGCGGTCGCCTTCCTGCGCCGCGACGCCCGCCGCCTCGCCCCCGCCGGCGAGCTCGCCGCCAATGCCGAAACCGCCCGCGACGACGCCTGCAAGGCCTCCTGCGTCGACTGGTACGGCAATGCCCGGCCGATCTTCCTCGGCGACCGGGTGTTCGCGCTGATGGGCTATGAACTGGTCGAGGGGAAGCTCAGCAACGGGCGCATCCGCGAATATGCCCGGCTCGACTTCGCCCCCACCGCCGCCGCCCGGAAATAAGGGCGGGCGCAATCGGGTTCGCAAGCAATAGATTGGCGCTATGTCCAAGGAATAGAAGCAAAAACCCTCTCCCTTGATGGGAGAGGGAGGGGCCCGCCGCCGAAGGCGGTGGGAGGGTGAGGGTGACCTCTCCCCAAGAGACTGTCCCATGAGGAGAGGTCACCCTCACCCAACCATCATCGGGTGAACAGCGCCCCGCGCTGTTCAGGCAATGCCGGGGGCATGGCCGACCCGATGATCCCATCAAGAGGGAGGGCTTTTGGGCCCAACGCTAATCGAGTCCCGAACCCGGGACGCGGTTTGACAAGCCGCACCCCGGCGCCCATCCTCCGGGCATGACGTTTCGCGCACCCTCGCTGCGATACCGCGTCCATGCGGGACAGCTCCTGGCAGGCAGTTAGCCCCGGGTTCTCCTACGGCACGTCCCGGAGACCCGGGGCCAAGCAACGCGCCGTCATTCGGCGCCCCGGCGGCACCGTGCCGCCTTTGTCTGGGAGTTCCAGAACATGAGCAAGACCCGCAAGGCGGCCGGCCAGCCGCCGATCGACATGATCGATTCCGAAGCCGAGCAGCTCGCCGGCCTGGCGCTCAGCGTCGCCCGCCGCTTCCCCGCGGTCAGCGCGCTGCTGCTCCGCGAGACCGAGCGCGCCCGGCTGCACAGCGCCGCGAGCATCTCGCCCGACACGGTGACGATGGGCGCCACGGTGGAGTTCCTCGACGACAGCAACGGCACGAAGCGTACCGTCACGCTGGTCTATCCGTCCGAGGCGGACATCGCCCAGGGCCGGATCTCGATCCTCACCCCCGTCGGCGCCGCCCTGATCGGCCTGCGCACCGGCCAGTCGATCCTCTGGCCCGATCGCTTTCTGACCGTGTTGGGGGTGCGGCGGACTGCGTCGGGAGGATCGGCGGAGCCGGCATTCGCACCTGCCTGAGGGATCGCGGGCCCCTGAAATCAGCGAATCCAGCCATTTCGGGGGCCTGCCGCATAATCCGCGGCCTGGCCCGATACGCCTTGCTCCGCGCCCAACCCTAATATTCGTTCATCAGGTCTTCCGGACAAGATCGCAGCGCATTCAGCTGGGCGTCCGTCAGCGGCGTATTGCCGGGCACTACCGCCGTTGCCTTGTCCGCTCCCAAGGCAATGCTGAGTATTTCTATCCTGCGATTCTTTCCGGGAATCAGGAACTGCCGCACATTCACGATCGGCAGGTTCGCCGAACGAAAGGCGGCAAATATCGCCCGCAGGGCCTCGATTGGCACATCGGGGCTGCAGGCTATCGCGTTCGTCGTCAGCTCCGGATTGAGAAGCTCGGCCGGTCTTTCCGAAAAGGGGATGTTGAGCCGCCGAAGCGCGTTGCGCATGACGGACGCGTCATTGCCTTTCGGATAGTAGAATATGGAGATTCCTCGAAGGCCGGCCGACAGGTCCGTGGGGCTTGCCGCCTTTTCTCCGTCGACGGCTTGCGGTGCCGCCGAAGGCGCGGGACGCGGCGCCTCTGTTGCATGCTTGGGTACGACGGAGCCTTCCGCGGAAGGCCGAACCGACGGCGTGGGCGTCGGGCGCGGTTCCGTCGGCCCCACTGCGATCAGCGGCTTGTCCACCACCGACGGGGGAAGAATGATCCTCGCCCATTGTTCCGGCTTTCCGATCAGGACGGCGGAAACCGTGAAGCCGAGAAATACGGTGATGAACAGCACCACCACCCAGACAAGGAATACCGCGGGAAGCGATGCGCCTCCGTTGTTCCTCGCCGCAGCCGCGACCACGATCAGCAACACCATCAACAAGAGCATGCCCGCCATCAGCGGGAACATTCCCACCCCCACATTCTGGGTGGCCGTCCGGATCACGGCGAGAAAAATAGCAATCGCGGCAAGGCCCAGGGCATATTTCACCACGGGCACAGATCTTAGCGCCTCGCTTACAATCGTCTTTGGCTTGAGATCCTCCACGGACATCTAATTCCCCCCGGAACATGTCCATCAAGAAAATCACTTGATTCGATCGCCGTCCATAGCCGCCGGAACATTATTCGCGACAACGTGGCAATCACTCCATTTCGGAGGAAATTTCAGGCGTGCTGACACCGTCTTCGATGCGTCCAATCTCGGCACACCGAAAATTACTGCCGTCCCGTCCCCCATTCGATCGCAGATCAAACCAGCACTTCCCCCGCCGCCGGGTGCCCCAGGAACGCGCTCGGGCTCGCCGTCGCGCCATAAGCGCCCGAGGCGAACACCGCGATCACGTCCCCCACCTCCGCACGCGGCAGCGCCACCCGGTCCGCCAGCCGGTCGAGCGGGGTGCAGAGCGGCCCGACCACCGTCACCACTTCCTCCGCCGGGTCCTGCATGCGGTGCGCCACCGCCACCGGATAGTTGCGCCGCACCACCGTGCCGAAATTGCCCGTCGCCGCCAGGTGATGGTTCAGCCCGCCCTCGACGATCAGGAAGGTCTCGCCCTGGCTCTCCTTCCGGTCGA
>Ga0209564_1000994_pt1 | contig 35431 bp, 33 predicted proteins | sample AraplaCol_mMF_r2_FD_184272 | JGI IMG/M metagenome (GOLD analysis project Ga0209564, IMG submission 184272) | Arabidopsis root microbial communities from North Carolina, USA - plate scrape MF_Col_mMF_r2 (SPAdes) (version 3) | ecosystem: Host-associated > Plants > Roots > Endosphere | place: USA...
CGGACCTGGCCAATGGGCGCGTAGCTCAGTGGTAGAGCACACCCTTCACACGGGTGGGGTCGTAGGTTCAATCCCTACCGCGCCCACCATTTCAAAGCCCGTCGGTGATCCGGCGGGCTTTTTTGGTTTGGCTCGATCGAATGCGGACGCGCTCTGCATCGCGCCTGCACCTGTACGTGGCACGCCTTTCCCGCGAAGGGGGAGGATATGGTATTTCGCAAGCTCGGCATGACGATTGCGCTGTACGTGCCGCTCGCTGCCTGTGGCGATGGCTGCGGGAATTATCTCGTCTCCAGGGCCGACGCGCCCGGCGGCGCCCTCAGCGCGGTGATGTTCCAGCGCGATTGCGGCACGACGACCGGCTTCACGACCCAGGTTTCGATTCTTCGCCCCGGCGAGTTGCCCATTGGCAAGGGCAACACCTTCGTCGCGGACGATGACCATGGTGCGGCAAAGGCGGGCCGTTGGGATGGGCCTTGGGCGGAAATCCGATGGCTTGGCCCGGATCATCTCCGCATTCGCTATGCGTCGGCCACACGCATCTTCCTTCAGCGGGAGGAGGCTGCTGGTGTACGTATCACTTATCAGCAGGTGAACGAATGATAGCAGCTCGCGCAAGGATATTGCGCGCTCCCTGACGGCGTGACAGTCTGTTCCCAGACGCGCCTAACGTCTCAATTTCGGGGGACCTCCATTGAACAAGATTCTGCTGCTCGCCTCGGCCATGGCCGTGCTCGCGGTGCCTGCCATCGGTTTCAGCCAGCAGTCCGCTGCGCCCGTCGCCGCGGGTGCCACCGCCGACGCCGGCGCCACGCGCTACGGGGCCTGGGGCTTCGACCTCACCGGCATGGACAAGAGCGTCAAGCCGGGCGACGACTGGTACCGGTTCGTCAACGGCGCCTGGGTCGATCGCACGACGATCCCCGCCGATCGCTCGTCCTTCGGCGCCTTCGCGGTGCTGCGCGACCTGTCCGAAGTGCGCATGCGCAGCCTGATCTCGGGCTATAGCGCCACCGACACCGCGCATCCGGACCGGATGAAGGCGGCGATCCTGTACAATGGCTTCATGGACGAGGCTGCGGTCGAGAAGCTCGACGCCCAGCCGCTCGCCGAGCGGCTCGCGCCGGTCAAGGCAGCGGCGAGCAAGGACGATCTGGCGAAGCTGATGGGCGCCTCGACCGGCGGCTTCGGCGGCAGCTTCTTCGGTATCGGCGTGAACGACGATGCCAAGAACCCCGACGTCTATGCGCTCTACCTGCGCCAGTCGGGCCTGGGCCTGGGCGACCGCGACCTCTATCTCGACGCCAAGTTCGCGCCGCAGGTGGCACGCTATCAGCAATATGTCGCGCAGCTGCTCGGCATGGCCGGCTGGGCGGATGCCGATGCGGCGGCGGCCAAGGTGGTCGCGATGGAGACCCAGATCGCCAAGGCGCACTGGACCCGCGCGCAGAGCCGCGACCGCGACAAGACCTACAACCCGACCAGCGTCGCCGAGCTCAAGGCTTCGGCACCGGGCTTCGGCTGGGACAGCTTCTGGGCGGCGGCCGGCCTCACCAGGGCGGACCGCGTGATCGTCGCGCAGAACAGCGCGATCCCGCTGCTCGCCAAGGTCTTCGCCGACACCGATCTCGACACACTCAAGGCCTGGCAGGCCTTCCGCACCGCCGACGATGTCGCGCCTTTGCTGTCGAAGCGCTTCGTCGATGCGCAGTTCGAGTTCCGCTCGAAGTTCATGAATGGCCAGCCGCAGCAGCGCGACCGCTGGAAGCGCGCGGTGGCATTCACCGAGCGCGGCGTGGGCGAGGGCGTGGGCCGCGACTATGTCGCGCTCTATTTCCCGCCGGCCTCCAAGGCGAAGATGGACACGCTGGTGAGCAACCTGCGCGTCGCGCTCGCCGGCCGGATCAACGGCCTCGCCTGGATGAGCCCGGCGACCAAGGAGCAGGCCCAGGCCAAGCTCAAGGGCTTCACCGTCAAGATCGGCTATCCCGACAAGTGGCGCGACTATTCGGCGCTCGAGGTCAAGGCGGGCGACCTGGTCGGCAATGCCGAGCGTGCCGGCCGCTTCGAATGGGACTATCGCCGCAACCGGCTGGGCGGGCAGGTCGACAAGGCCGAATGGGGCATGACCCCGCAGACGGTGAACGCCTATTACAACTCGGTGAAGAACGAGATCGTCTTCCCGGCCGCGATCCTGCAGCCGCCCTTCTTCGATCCCCAGGCCGATGACGCGGTCAACTATGGCGGCATCGGCGGCGTGATCGGCCACGAGATCAGCCACGGCTTCGACGACCAGGGCCGCAAGTCCGACGGTAACGGCGTGCTGCGTGACTGGTGGACGGCGGAGGACGCCGCCAAGTTCGAAGCCCAGGCGACGGTCCTCGGCGCCCAGTACGAGGCCTATACCTTTGACGGCCTGCCCGGCGTCCACATCAACGGCCGCGCCTCGATGGGCGAGAATATCGGCGATCTCGGCGGCGTGCTGATCTCGCTCGACGCCTATCACCAGTCGCTGAAGGGCAAGAAGGCCAAGGTGATCGACGGCTATACCGGCGACCAGCGCTTCTTCCTCGGCTGGGGCCAGGTGTGGCGCACGCTGTTCCGCACCGAGGCGCTGCGCCAGCAGCTGGTCGGCGACCCGCACTCGCCGGGCCAGATCCGCGCGATCAACCCGCTGCGCAACGTCGATGCCTGGTACGCGGCCTGGAAGATCACGCCCGACCAGAAGCAATATGTCGCGCCGGACAAGCGCGTCCGCATCTGGTGAGCTGATCGCCACGGATTGAACGAGCCCGCCGGTGGAAGCGCCGGCGGGCTTTTTCGTGCCGCGCCTGCACATCCTCTGCACAGCCTTTCCTCCGAAAGCTGGTTGGCGCTTTGAGGCACAAGTGCCCAGTCTCCGGATATCCAATTAGGAGGCAGGCATGGCAGCGCAGACGATGAACCACCCGCACACCGACAACCGGCTGCGGATCGTGGCGTGGAGCGCGGCGGCGGGGCTGCTGATGCTGCCCGCGATCGCGATGCAGTTCACTCGCCAAGTCGTCTGGGGGCCGATCGACTTCCTCGCCGCCGGCGCGCTGATCGGCGGCGTCGGCCTGACCTTCGAGCTTGCCGTCCGCACGCATCAGAGTGCCGCCTATCGCGCCGGCGCGGCGGTGGCGCTGCTCACCGCCTTCCTCACTGTCTGGGTCAACCTCGCCGTCGGGATGATCGGCGACGAGGACAACCCGCTCAACCTCGTCTTCGCCGGGGTGCTCGCCGTCGCGGCGCTGGGCAGCCTGCTCGCGCGCTTCCGCCCTGCCGGCATGGCCTGGGCGATGCTGGCGACGGCGGCGGCGCAGGCCGCCACCATCCTCCCCGCGCTCGCCCAGGAGCCGCGCACCGCGCCGCTGATCGGCGCCTTCGCGCTGCCCTGGCTGCTCGCCGCGGCGCTGTTCCGCGCGGACCGCCGCCGCGCCTGAGCTACTTCGCCTTGCCCGCCTTCTCGTCCACCAGCCGCTTGGCCAGCGCCGTCGCCGACCGGTCGGCATAGGTGCGGCAGGCGCCCGGATCGACATAGGGGTTCGGCCGCACGCCCTTGGCGAAGCGCGCATATTTCTCGGGGCCGCCCGAATTGTCCGGGTGTGCGCTGAACATGATGTCGCAGGGCATGGCGCGCACCTTGGCCTGGGTAGAGCGGAAGCTCGCCACCACCTCCGGATGCCGGGTGAAGCGATAGCCGTTCGCCGCCACCGGATTGAGGCTCGAGGCGAACACCATCGTCCGGCACAGCCGCCCTTCGCAGCTCCGCCAGGTCCAGCTCATGCTCCCCGGCGTATGCCCGGGCGTCGCCCGGGCGGTGACCGCGACATTGCCGAGCCGGATCACCTCGCCATCCTTCACCGCACGCAGGCGCGAGACGGCGGGAAAGGGGACCAGCCAGGCCGCCTGGGGATCGTCGGGCGTGCTCATCCCCTGTTTCAGCGCCGTCACCGCCCAGCCGCCGGCCAGCACCGTCGCGCCGCTGTCGCGCACCAGCGCCGCCAGCCCGCCGGCATGGTCGAAATGCGGCTCGGTGCTGAGGATCAGCTTCACATCCTGGATGCGATAGCCGAGCTTCTGCAGGTTCGCCTCGACCGAGCGGACCGACTGCGGCACCGCGCCGTCGATCAGGATCAGCCCCTTGCCGGTGTCGATCAGCCCGACGTTCATGCCCTCGAAGCCGACCAGATAGCTGTTGCCGAACACCCGGATCGGCGCCTGCGGACCGATCCACTTTGCGGCGGCCTCGGGCTCGATCGGGCGGGTGAGCGGATCGTCCTGCTGCGCCGTGGCGGCACTGGTGAACAGGGCGAGGGCGGCGAGGTGGATCGACTTCATCCGGGGTTCCTTGGTTGCTGCCCGGGTGGAATGATCCATCCGGGCGGTCAGGCACAAACCACCATTTCTCGGAAGAGCCATTAGCTGGATTGATGGCTGGCCCCTCCAAGGGGCAATCCAAACATCGTCATCCCCGCCTTCGCGGGGAGGACGGGAGCGGGTATGGCGCCCGAATCAAGAGGTTGTGGGAGTAACAGCGTGCTTTGGGCAGTGGCGACGGTGGCAGCGGCGGCGTTCCAGGTGGGGCGCAACGCGCTGCAGCGGGGCATGATGTCCAACACCGGCCCCTGGGGCGCCACGCTGGTGCGCTTCCTGTTCGGCCTGCCTTTCTCGATCGTCTTCACTGCGATCGCCTTTGCGTTCAGCCCGCATCTCGATCCGCAGTTCGGCTGGGCGTTCTGGTGGCCGGCGCTCGCCGGCGCGGTGGCGCAGGTGCTGGCGACCGCGGCGCTGCTGCTCGCCATGCATCATGCCGGCTTCGCGGTGGGCACGGCGCTCCAGCAAAGCTCGGTGCCGCTCGCCGCCACGGTCGGCCTGATCGTGTTCGGTGACAATCTCTCGGTGCTCGGCTGGACGGGCGTGGCGGTGACCACCCTCGGGCTCGCGCTGCTGGTCTGGCCGAAGAAGATCGAAGGCGCGCATCATCCGGTGCTCGGCGTCACCTATGGCGTCCTTTCCGGACTGCTGTTCGGCTTCGCGCTCAACGCCTTTCGCCATGCCGGGCTGCGGCTCGAGCCGCATCATCCGGTCTTCTCGGCCATGGCCTGCGTCGCCATCGTCCAGGCGGTGCAGTCCGCCGGACTGGGGCTCTACCTTGCCGTGCAGGACCGCGCGGCGCTGGTCGCGGTGGCCAGGGGCTGGCGCCAGTCGCTGGGGGCAGGGCTGTTCGGCGCGCTGGCCTCCTCGGGCTGGTTCCTCGCGCTCAACCTCGCCCCCGCCGCTGCCGTGCGCGCGCTGGGCGTGATCGAGATGCCGATCGCCGCCGCCGCCGGCCACCGGTTGTTCCGCGAGAAGTTGAGCGCGAAGCAGATAATCGGCGTGCTGGTGATCACCGCCGGCGTGGCGATGACGGCGATGTACTGATCCAACCGGAACCAGACTCAATTCTGGTCATCCCGCACTCAATTCCGTCATCCCCGCGAAGGCGGGGATCCAGAGTCACGAAGGACGCGGCGCTGTTACCCTGGATCCCCGCCTTCGCGGGGATGACGAATGAGGTGGACGGCGGGTGGGGCTGGCGTCGACGCCTTCGCTTTGTCAGTCTTGCCGCATGACCAAGCTCCGCGCCTTCATCGCCCTTGCCGCGTTCCTCCTTCCCAACGCCGCGCTGACGCAGAAGGCATCGGTGCTGCTCGTGCCCGACCGCGTCTTCACCGCGACCGACCGCACCGTCCATCCCGGCTGGAAGGTGCTGGTCGCCGATGGCAGGATCGTCGCGGTTGGCCCGGACGTCGCTGCGCCCGCCGATGCCGAGACGCTGGCGCTGCCCGGCACCACGTTGCTGCCCGGGCTGATCGACCTCCATGTCCATCTCTTCCTCCACCCGTACAACGAGACGAGCTGGAACGATCAGGTGATGAAGGAGCCGCTGGCGCTCCGTACCGCCCGCGCGGTCGCCCATGCGCGGGCGACGCTGCTCGCCGGCTTCACCACCGTCCGCGATCTCGGCACCGAAGGGGCGGGGGATGCCGATGCCGGGCTCAAGGCGGCGATCCAGCAGGGCATCGTGCCGGGCCCGCGCCTGCTCATCGCCAGCCGCGCGCTGGTCGCCACCGGCGCCTATGGCCCCAAGGGCTATGCCTATGACGTGCCCCAGGGTGCCGAGGAAGTGAGCGGAGAGGGCGTGGTCGCCGCCGTCCGCCGCCAGATCGCGCATGGCGCGGACTGGGTGAAATTCTATGCCGATTATCGCTGGGGGGCCGGCGAGCCGAGCCGCGCGACCTTCAGCCTCGATGAACTGAAGGCCGGCGTGGCCGCGGCGCATGATGCCGGGCGCAGGGTCGCAGTCCATGCCAGCACGCCCGAGGGGATGCGCCGGGCGACCCTCGCCGGCGCCGATACGATCGAGCACGGCAATGACGCGACCGGCGAAGTCTTCGCGCTGATGAAGGCGCACAATGTCGCCTTCTGCCCGACGCTGGCCGCCACCGACGCGATCACCCGCTATGGCGGCTGGAACGGCGCGGCGCCCGAGCCCGAGGCGATCCGCGCCAAGCGGGCGAGCTATGCCGCCGCATTGAAGTCGGGCGTCACCCTGTGCGTCGGTGGTGACACCGGGGTGTTCGCCCACGGCGCCAATGCGCGCGAGATCGAGCTGATGGGGGCCTGGGGCATGGCGCCGGACGCTGCCTTGTGGACGGCGACGGCGGGCAATGCGGCGATCCTCGGCATGTCGGATCGCATCGGCAGCATCGCGCCAGGCCGAATCGCCGATCTCGTCGCGGTCGCGGGCGATCCGCTCAAGGATTTGTCCGCGCTCGAAAATGTCCGGCTCGTGATGCAATCGGGCAACATCGTCACCAAACCATGAACCGTTTCGGGGCATTCCGCCCCGGATGTCACAATCGAGTCATATGACTGTCTCCGAAACGTCTTCGATTCCGCGCTGACGAGTAACAATGCGTCCCTAGCGCCCCCTTGCGGCCGACGGGGGTAAGCCGAGTCGATCCCGCACCGTATTTCGAATTCGTGCAACCCGGCGTCCGCCGGAACGGAGATCCTATGGCCAGCTTCAAACGCGTCAGCCTTATCATGATGACTACCATTGCATGTGGCGCCCTGGCGGCCTGCGATGGCGCGAACGACATCGCCTCGCCGGGCACCGGCGGCAACGTCATCATCAACAACCCGCCGGCTCCGACGCCGTCGCCGACCCCGACGCCGACCACGGCGCTGGTGACCCCGGCCACGGGCTGCCCGACGATCGCCGATCCGAAGGGCCTGACCAACGACGGCACCATCAAGGGCCCGACCGGCGAATGGCGCGTCTGCACCCTGCCGTCGATCATCTCGGCCAGCGTGACGCTGCCGAAGATCGCCGGCCTGGTCTATCAGCTCAAGGACCGCGTGAACGTCGGCTGCGACGGCGGCTTCACCGCGCCGACCGGTGGCGCGCCGCGCGCCAGCACCACCGTGGGCTGCACCGCCGCGAACGGCTTCACCCTGAACGGCGCCGGCCAGCTGACCGCCGACACCAACGTGACGCTGACGATCGCGCCGGGCGTGATCCTGTTCGGTGGCACCGGCACCTCGTGGCTCGCGGTCAACCGCGGCAACAAGATCGCCGCCAACGGCACCGCCACCGCGCCGATCATCTTCACCAGCCGCGACAACCTGCTCGGCCTCGCCGACGACACCTCGATCGGCCAGTGGGGCGGTGTGGTGCTGATGGGCCGCGCCAAGATCACCGACTGCAACACCGGCACCACCGCGGCCGGCACCTGCGAGCGTGAGACCGAAGGCGCCTCGGGCACCGGTCCGGCCACCTTCGGCGGCGGCGACGACGCCTACAATGCCGGCAGCATCAAGTTCACGCAGATCCGCTATTCGGGTTACGTGCTCGGTGCGAACGTCGAGCTTCAGGGCCTGACCACCGAAGGCGTCGGCAGCGGCACCACGCTCGACTCGATCCAGAGCCACAACAGCTCGGACGACGGCGCGGAGTTCTTCGGCGGCACCGTCAAGTTCAAGCGCTACGTCGCCACCGGCGCCGATGACGACAGCCTCGACATCGACACCGGCCTGCAGGGTTTCTTCCAGTACGTCCTGCTGCTGCAGCGTCCGGGCCAGGGCGACGCCCTGATGGAAGTCGACAGCAACAACAACGAAGCCGACACGCCGCGTCAGGTGACCCGCGTCGCCAACTTCACGGCGATCCAGCCGCAGACCAGCGCCAACAACGAAGCCAATGACCAGGCTTCGATCCTGCTGCGCGGCAATGCCGACCTGACCCTCGTCAACGGCCTGGTGATCAGCCCGTCCAACGAGTGCCTTCGCATGAACGGTTCGGGCGGCGCCAATGCGGCCACCCTGATCGCCCGTGCGGTCGCGATGCAGTGCAATGCCACCAAGTATCTCGGCACCGGCAGCTACACCGCCGCTCAGGTCCAGACCTTCTTCGGCACCGGCGCGAACGGCAACAACGACGCGTTCACGCCGTCGCTGACCAGCCTGTTCATCAACGGTGCGAACGAGACGGCCATCGCCGCGATCGATCCGAAGACGGTGGATGCCACCGGCTTCTTCGACACGACGACCTATGCCGGCGCGGTCAAGGACGCGAACGACAACTGGTACAAGGTCTGGACCTGCAACTCCAGCTATGCGGGCTTCGACGACACGACGAATGCCAACCGCCGCTGCTCGTCGCTCCCGACGAACTGAGGCCAGCCCGATCTGAGACTGGGCGGGGCGTGGCCACGGGCAACGCTCCGCCCTTTCAGGATTTGCATTGGGGGTTACCATGACGAAGCCGCTCCGGCTTGCCAGCCTGTTCCTTTTCACTTCGGCGCTCGTTGCGCCTTCCCTTGTCTGGGCGCAGACCACGCCTTCGACGCCGGACACGTCCGGCGGCCAGTCCGACGCGCCGGCTCCCGCCCAGGACCAGGCTGCACCTCAGGAAGAGCAGGCTCCGGACGTCTCGGTTCCGGGCGGCGACGCCATCGTGGTGACCGGTCGCCGCGTCAACGTCGCGCGTGACACCCCGCAGGTGGTCTCGGTGCTGTCGAGCGCCGATATCGCCCGCACCGGCGAAGGCGACATCGCCGGCGCCCTTGGCCGGGTCACCGGCCTCAGCGTGGTCGGCAACGGCTATGTCTATGTCCGCGGCCTCGGCGATCGCTATTCGCTCGCGCTGCTCAACGGTTCGCCGCTGCCCAGCCCCGAGCCGCTCAAGCGCGTCGTGCCGCTCGACATCTTCCCGACCAACGTGGTCTCGTCCTCGCTGGTCCAGAAGAGCTATTCGACCAACTTCCCCGGCGAGTTCGGCGGCGGCGTCATCAACCTGACGACCAATTCGGTGCCGAAGGAAAGCTTCCTCACCGTCAGCGGCGGTGTCGGCGCCAATCTCGTGACCACCGGGCATGTCGGCTATGTCTATGCCGGCGGCGGTCATGACTGGACCGGCTATGACGACGGCTCGCGCGATCTGCCCCCGGCGCTCGCGGCCTTCTTCGCCAGCGGCGAGAAGATCAGCTCGGGCAACATCGATACCCAGGCGATCGCGGGCCAGCTGGTCAACGCCAAGAACGCGCTGGTCCAGCGCCAGTCGCGCATCGGCCCGAACTGGTCGGCGACGATCTCGGGCGGCGCGTCCATCCCGGTCGGCGACGACGTCACGCTCGGCGTGATCGCGACCGGCGGCTACAGCAACAAGTGGACGACCCGCGACGCGATCCAGCAGACCTCGCTGAACAGCGATATCTCGACGCTGGAGAATGATTTCCGCCGGGTCTCCACCGACAACCGTATCGTCACCAACGCCCTCCTCGGCCTCGGCCTCGAATTCGGCGACAACAAGATCCGCTGGACCAACCTCTACATCCACGACACGCTGAAGCGTGCGCGTCTCGGTCTCGGCAAGACCAACAACAACGCCGTCACCGACGTGATGCAGCAGGATACCGCCTGGTACGAGCGCCAGCTGGTCAACACCCAGCTGGTCGGCGAGTTCAAGTTCAGCCCCGAATGGAGCCTCGACCTTCGCGCAAGCTATGCGAACTCGAAGCGCAAGGCCCCGAGCGAGCTGACGCTGGAATATGTCCGCACCAACGTCGCGTCGGACCTCTATGGCGCCTATTTCGTCAACCGCCTCAACAACGGCAACAATGGCGACGCGCACATCAGCTATTCGGACCTGAACGAAGACCTGTATTCGGGCGGCGCGGATCTCACCTTCAAGCCGATCACCGATCTGGCGCTGACGGCGGGCTATTCGTACCTGAAGACCAAGCGCGACAGCTCGCGCCGCGACTTCCAGTTCACGGCACCGAGCAGCTTCCCGACCGCGGTCGGCATGCTGCGTCCGGACCTGCTGCTCGGCTCGGCGATCATCGATTACTACAACATCGCGCTGATCGACACGAACGAAGGCGCCCCGGCGTTCCGCGCCGAGCTGGAGAACCATGCCGGCTACGGCAAGGTGAACTGGCAGGTGTCGCCCGAGCTTTCGCTCGACTTCGGCGTCCGCTACGAGACGGCGACCGAGACGGTGGTTCCGCTCCAGGTGTTCAACACCCCGACCGGCAGCACCGCGGCCACCAATCTCGACAACAGCTACTGGCTGCCGGCCGCCACGCTGACCTGGCAGTTCCGCCCGGACATGCAGGTGCGCCTAAGCTCGTCGAAGACGATCGCCCGCCCGCAGTTCCGCGAGCTGATCTACCAATTCTACTTCGACCCGGACAGCAACCGCCAGTATCGCGGCAACCCGCTGCTCCAGGACAGCACGCTGGTGAATGCTGAAGCGCGCTATGAATGGTATTTCGCGCCGGAGCAGCGCCTGACGGTCGCGGGTTTCTACAAGCGGATCAAGAATCCGATCGAGACCTTCATCACCGGCAGCGACTTCGTCACCAGCTTCGCCAACGCGCCGCGTGCCGACCTGTACGGTGCCGAGCTCGAAGCGGTGAAGAAGTTCCCGCTCTCCAACTGGTCGGGCTCGAACTTCTTCGCGGATCGCCACCTGATCACGATCGCCAACTACACCTATACCAAGTCGAAGCTGAAGGTGCAGCCGGGCGACCAGACCCGCATGTTCGCAGCGTCGTCGACGCTGGCGACCGACTATTTCCAGGACGGTTCGCCGCTCACGGGCCAGTCGGATCACCTCGTCAACTTCCAGTTCGGCATGGAAGACAAGGCCTCGCTCTCGCAGCAGACCCTGATCCTTTCCTATGCCAGCAAGCGCGTGACGAGCCGCGGCCTGGCGAACAGCGGTCAGCCGGACGTGTATGAATATCCGGGCCTGAACCTAGACTTCGTGCTGCGTCAGGGCGTGAAGGTGGTGGGCCGCCAGCTCGACCTGAAGCTCGAGGCGCGCAACATCACGAACCGGAAGCACAAGGAAACCCAGACGCTGGGCAAGAACACCGTGATCTACAACAATTATTCGGTGGGCCCGACGTTCAACTTCTCGCTCTCGACCACCTTCTGATCGCGAGCATCCGGAACTGAAAAGGGAGCGGCCCGCCTGGAGGTGCCGCTCCCTTTTGGTGTCGTCAGGCCTGGGGGCTCACCAGCCCCAGGTCCTCTCGCGATACCATTGCGTGACCACGTATTTCAGCCCCGCACGGACCTTCATCGCATGATGGATTGTGGAAGGATTGGGCGTGCCGTCGGGGCGCAGGTTGTTCCAGGCCACTACCTTGCCGATTTCGGGCTGGATGATCTTGTCGACCGCCTTGAACCGCGTCGCGCCGCCCGCTTCGACTTCATTGAGGTAGAGCATCACCGTCCAGGTGCGCTGCCCCGCGACCGCGCAGTACTTGTCATAGTCGCGGCCCTGCGGCTCGAAATAGTCGGTGTGCGCCTTGAACTCCTGGCCGATCTCGTAGCGCTGGCCCTGCATCGGCTCGCCATGCGTCGGGTCGAGCCCGGTGAACGCCGTCATCCGCCGCTTCAACTCGGTCACCACCGGATCCTGCGCGCTGAAGTCGCAGGTCTCGCTGGTGCGGAAGGCATAGTCGTCATTGGCGTCGGCGATCGTCGAGGGACGGCGCTCCGCATCGATCTTGATCATCAGCAGCTGGCAGAGCTCGGGCTCCAGGAAGTTCTTGGCGATGAACATCTGGATCTTGGGATGCGGCACGCGCTGCACGCCGGGCCAGCGCATGATGTGATCGACGACCGGCTCGGACGGGTGGCCCGAGCCCAGATTGAGGAGCGGGGAGGCGGCATTCTGCATGGCGGCGTTCTGCCAAAAGCCTTGGCGGCGCGCCAGCATGACGCGAAATCGTCACAAAATCGCAAGCGCGGTGTCACACGACCTGCCTAGCGAAGGGCGCTCCGCAAAGGGGACCCTATGGAAATGGAAGCCGAAGCGCTGGCACCGGTGGCGGAAACCCCGCAGCCGCTGTTCCTTGCCGGCGCGCAGGCCGATTCTCCGGCAGAGGCGCTGATCGCCGAGGCGCGCCGCCGCCGTGCTTCGCATATCCATATCGAGACCGCGCCGTCGGCGATGATCGTGCGCATGCGCATCGCCGGCCAGCTTACCGAGCCCCGCCACTATCACGCCGATCCCTTGCTGATCTCGGAATTCGGCGCCCTGGCCGGCGCCGCGATCCTGACCCAGGGGGAGAGCGAGCGGATCGTGCTGCGCATCGATGGCGGCGAGCAGCGCGAGCACGCGCTCGAAGCGATCGGGATGAGCCGCGCGATGGTCGATGCGCTGCTGCCTGCGCTGCGCCGCGGCGGTCTTGTGCTTATCGCCGGTGCGTCGGGCTCCGGCCGCAGCACGACCATCGCCGCGTTGCTCCGGCATTTCTCCGGTTCGCCGCGCCATATCGTGACGATCGGCACGCCGCCGGTGGAGGGCGCGACCAGGATCGAGGGGATCGCCGGCGCCGCCGCGATTCGCGCTGCGCTGGAGCAGGATCCCGACATCATCGCGCTCGACGGGCTGGATGGTCGCGAGGCCGCCGCTGCCGTGGCCGAGGCCGCCGAGAGCGGACATCTCGTGCTGGCCTCGATCGACGCCCCCGACGCCGTCTCGGCGATTCGGCGGATGCGCGACTGGCGGGTCGAGCCGTTCCGCCTCGCGTCTACCGTCGCCGCGGTGCTCGCCCAGCGCCAGGTCCGTCGGCTCTGTCCCGATTGCCGCCGTCCGGTGCAGGCGCAGGGCTCGGTCTCGGCGCTGCTCGGCTTCGATTCGGGAGCGATCGTGTTCGAGGCGATGGGCTGTGAGAGTTGCGAGGGTACCGGCTTCACCGGCAGGACCGGCGTGTTCGAGGCGATCGTCGCCGATGGCGCGATCCGCCGGCTGATCAATGACGGTGGCGACGAGGCGATCCTGGCCCGTCACGCCTTCCTGCGCGCACCCAATCTCGGATCGGCCGCGCGGGCGCTGGTGCGCGAGGGCGTGACCACCCCGGAAGAGGCCGTGCGAATTTCCCGCGGATAAAGCCGAAATATGTGGGGTAATTATCTTGCGCTTCGCTTCGGCCCCGGCTAAGCGCGCCTTCTTCACGGCGGTTGTAGCTCAGTTGGTTAGAGCATCGGTTTGTGGTACCGAGGGTCGCGGGTTCAAGTCCCGTCATCCGCCCCATTTCTTCCCCTTGTGACCGCACGCGGCCCACAGACGTGTGGCACTCTCCCGCAGGAATGTAGCGCGTGATCACCGACTGGGGTTTCCCCGATTTCGACGACCATGAGGGCGTCCATCTGTTCAGCGACCGCGAATCGGGGCTGAGCGCAATCATCGCAGTCCATTCCAGCAAGCTCGGACCCGCCGCTGGCGGCGTGCGCTTCTGGCATTATGCGGACCACCGCGCCGCGATCACCGACGCGCTGCGCCTGTCGCGCGGCATGAGCTACAAGAACGCGATGGCCAATCTGCCGCTCGGCGGCGGCAAGGGCGTGATCCTGGCGAGCCAGCCGGGCGCGACCGTCACCACCGCGCAGCTCGAGGCGTTCGGCCGTGCGGTCGAATCGCTCGGCGGCAAGTACGTCACGGCCGAGGATGTCGGCATGTCCGAGGAGCGGATGAAGGTCGTCGCGACCCAGACCCGCCACGTCTCGGGCCTGCCGGTTGCGGCCGGCGGCGCCGGCGGCGATCCGGGCCCGGTCACGGCGCGCGGCGTCTATCTGGGTGTGAAGGCAGCGGCGAAGCGCGGCCTCGGTGCCGATTCGATGAAGGACGTCCGCGTCGCCATCCAGGGCGTCGGCTCGGTCGGCGGCGGTGTCGCCCGCCTGCTCGCCGCTGACGGCGCGAAGCTGGTGCTGGCCGACGTCAATGCCGAGCGCGCCAAGGCGCTGGCGGCGGAGCTGGGCGGCGAGGCGGTCGATGCCGCCGAAATCCTCGGAATCGAGACCGACGTGCTGAGCCCCAATGCGCTGGGCGCGATCTTCACGGAGCAGTCGATCGCGGCGCTGAAGACCACGGTGGTCGCCGGCGGCGCGAACAACCAGCTTGCCACCCGCCAGGACGGCCACCGCCTCCACGACCGCGGCATCCTCTATGCCCCCGATTACGTGATCAACGCGGGCGGCATCATCAATGTCGGGTTGGAATATCTGGGTCAGGGCAACATGGCCGAGGTGCAGGCGCGGGTGGACAAGATCCCCGAGCGCCTGATCGAAGTGTGGGACGAGAGCGCCCGCACCGGCGATCCCGAGAGCGAAGTCGCCGACCGTATCGCCCAGCGGCTGATCGGCCGGGGTTGATCGGGCCGCACTGATCGGTCGGGGCGCTGGCCCCGACCGGTTCAGTCATTCAGTCATATTGATTGGGTGCGACCTTGCCGGTGACGAGGTCGATCACCTTGCCCCGGTCATAGCCGAGCACGCCCGGGATCGGCGCGAGCCGGTTGATGTTGAATGCAAAGCTCGCGGTAAATTTGCCCGTGGCGCGATAGGCCGCGGGTGCGATCGCCTTGCCGGCAAGCAAAGCGGGCACATGCATAGCGGCGCTGGCCGGTCGGATCGCGCCCGCGAGCATGAACGAGTGCCCGTTCACGCTCGCGCCGAAGCCGGTCTCGCCGGCCAGCTCCGGAATGGTGGTAGGGCCATCGGCCTTGTCGATGAAGATCGCGCCGAGGTCAGTGATTTTGCCGGGCTCGGCAGGGAAGGAGACGCTGCCCAGGCAGAAGCAGGTTGCCACGACGCCAGGCCAGCCGATGCCGTAAAGAACATAGTCTCCGGGCATTGCCTCGACGAGAACGGTGCGTTCGTCCGAGGATTTCTCGAAGCTGCGTCCCGTGTTGATGGCCTGGGCGTTGACGATCTTGTCGTAGACGAAGTCGAAATTATCGAGACTGGGTACCGGCGGAAGCGGCTTGTCCCACTTCCAGCCGTTCCTGTCCGCTTCGGCCTTTCGCGCGAGCAGATCCTCGCGTTTCCGGATCAGCTCAGGTTCCGCCTTGGCAAAGGCCTTGCGCCTGGCTTCGGCATAAGAGGCCATCTCCGTGTCGGTGGGGACCCTGAGGAGGACCGGCGTGAAGCGTGTCGTATTGCTGCGGAACAGGAGATAGGCCCGGTCGGTGCGCAACGTGACCGGGGCATCGCCCTTGAGCTCGACCATCGGCACGCTTTCCTGTGCGGCTGCCGGCGTCAGGCTGGCGAGTACGGCCAGAGAGGCAAGAAGGATCGTCTTCATTTGGCAGGCACCTTCCCGCCGAAGCTGGGGCCGGAGGCGATCTTGGCCTGGATCGCGATGGATTTTTCCGGCGGAAGATCGGTGACGTTCTCCCAGACCTCTTCGGCGACGCCATATCGCACATAGTCGCGCGCCTCCATGCAGCGTCGCATGCTGGCCTGGCGATCGCGGCGAACGAGCGAGCCTTCCGCCAATTCCATTAGCACCACGCCGACCAGGCCGAAGGTGAAGGGCGTATTGTACGGCTTGCGGCCGGCCTTGCTCTCCCACGGGATGAATCGGTCCAGCTTGATGCTTCCCCAGTTGCCGGAGGCCAGGAGGCGATAGCAATCGCTGAGATCGGCATGGGCTTCCGCGAAGCTCACGCCCTCGCGCTGGAAGAAGAAATATTTCCACCCATTCGCCACCACCTCGGGATCGCCCGAGTGCGAGAGGTCGGGCACGGTGATCGTCGCAGGATCGGGCAGGGTGGGCGCGGTCTGCGCCATGGCCGCGCCGTGCCACAGCGACGCAGCCGCCATGGCGGCTATCGCAAGGTTACGCATATCTTGATTCCCCCTTTGCACGAACGAATATCAGGTCGATTGCCGTCGTCCAGCGGACTTGCGCCAGACATGTGCCGCCAATAGCGTCGCGCATCCCTCGCACCTCCGCGGAGACCCATGCGCACCTTCCTCCTCGCCACCGCCGCCCTGCTGTCCATCGCACCGGCCGCCGCCCAGTCGATCGACCCCGCCACCGTCGCCGTGCTGGTCGACCAGGGGACCAGCCATTCGGAGGTGATGACCACCGCCGAATATCTCGCCGATGTGATCGGCCCGCGCATGACCAACTCGCCGGCGATGCGCGAGGCGGAGAAGTGGACGCAGGAGAAGTTCAGGGGCTGGGGCCTCAGCGACGTCCACAAGGAAGGCTTCGACTTCGGCCGCGGCTGGTGGATCGAGAAGTCGAGCGTGCGCATGGTTGCGCCGCGTCCGGTCCAGCTGACCGCCATCCCGATCGCCTGGACGCCGGCGACCAACGGCCCCGTCACCGCCCCGGTGATCGTCGCCCCGCTGCGCAGCCCGGGCGACTTCGCCCAGTGGAAGGGCAAGCTCGCCGGCAAGATCGTTCTGACCTCGGCGCCTGGCACCGGTTCCGAGCCCAAGGAAGCGGCGTTCCAGCGGCTGAGCGACGAGGATCTCGCCAAGCTCGACGTCTATGAGGAACCGAGCTGGGATCCGGCCAAGCTTGATCAGTCGCTGTCCCGCGCGAAGTTCGAGGGGCAGCTCGCGAGGTTCCTCGCCGAGGAAGGCGCGGTCGCCTATGTCACGCGCTCGCGCAGCGACGGCAAGCTGATCCATGGCGAGGGCTATCTCCACCATGTCGGCGAGACGCCCAAGGTGCCCGGCATCGAAATGGCGGCCGAGGACTATCGCCGCCTCGTCCGCCTCGCCTGGACCGGCAAGGCGCCGACGCTCGAGATCGACAGCAACGTCCATTTCGACGACAGCGACACCAAGGCCTATAACATCCTTGCCGACATCAAGGGCCGCGACCCCAAGGCCGGCTATGTCATGGCCGGCGCGCATCTCGACAGCTGGGTGGCGGGCGACGGCGCCGCCGACAATGGCGCGGGCAGCGCCGTGGTGATGGAAGCGGCGCGGATCATCGCCGCGAGCGGGATCAAGCCGAAGCGCACGATACGGTTTGCGCTGTGGGCCGGCGAGGAACAGAGCCTTTACGGCTCGATTGCGTATATCGAGCAGCACCTTGCCAAGCGTCCGGCCTGGGATCACGTACCCAGCGCCGATGAATTCTACTATAGCTGGGCGACGCGCTTCCCGATCACGCCGCTGCCCGGGCACAAGGAACTGAGCGCCTATTTCAACCTCGACAATGGCTCGGGGAAGATCCGCGGCATCTATGCCGAGAACAACATGGCCGCGGTGCCGATCTTCCGCGAATGGCTCGCTCCCTTCGCCTCGATGGGCGCCTCCACCGTGGCGATCCAGAAGACCAAGGGCACCGACCACCAGTTCATGCAGGCGGTTGGCATCCCGGCCTTCCAGTTCATCCAGGATCCGCTCGACTATGAGAGCCGGGTGCACCACACCCAGCTCGACACCTTCGATCACCTGAAGGCGACGGACATGCGCCAGGCGGCGATCATCCTGGCGGCATTCCTGCTCGACGCGGCCAATGCCGACAAGCCGCTGCCGCGCCTGCCGATCCCGACCCAGCCGAGCGTCACCGATCCGTTCGCGGCGCCGGCCGAGGGGAAATAGCCGCCGGCACCGATACGGACCGAAAAGCCCCACGCCCTCCGCGCCCGGCATGATATTCCGGGCCGGAAGGGGAGGGGCGATGTCCGAATTCTGCGTGGAAATCATCGCGGGCCAGAAGAACGTCACGATCGAGATCGCCACGGGGGATTTCGAGGCGCTCCGGCAGGATGGCTATTCGCTCTGCCTGGCCAAGAAGGCCGGCTCGGCCGAGAATGGCTACGACATCGTCTGGCGCGCGGACCTGGACTTTTCACCGCTCAACACGCTGAGCTGGATACCGCAGTTCGAGCTGTTCGGGGCGAGCAGCTTCGTCGACGGGCAGCGGGTGGAGATATCGACCAATATCGTCGAGATCGGGCTGGGCCAGACCAGCACGCTGGGCCGGAACGGGATATTGGGCCCGGCGACCGCGGGGGCGCCTCCGATGGCGATGAGCATGGTGAACGAGCTGGGCCCGATCCATCCGGGCCTGCTCCAGTGGTTCACCTGGATCGATGGCGACATGCAGGTGCAGCCGATCTACGCCACGCCCTTTGTCGTCGAAGCGAACGAGATCGTGACCTTCGAACCCTCCGATATCGTGCTTATCTGGTTCGAGCAGGACATCGAAACCTCGACGATCTTCACCACGCCGCGCGCCAATGCGGTCGAGATCGACCTCACCTATGCCAGCTCGGCGACGCGGCTCTATTCCGACGGGGCCTGGTCCACGCCCTGAGCGAAGATTTTTTTGCGGGTTCGCGAAAAAATCGCGGCGGCATGTCACATCCGGCGCGGCCATCTCGTCATGCATGCATCCAACCAAGGAGATGCATGATGACCGGCCGCCTCGACCTCTATTCCGCCGCCCCCGCCGAGATGAAGGCGTGGTTCGAAATGTCGCTCAAGATCGCCCCCAAGCTCGAGCACAGCCTGCTCGAGCTGGTGAAGATCCGCGCCTCGCAGATCAACGGCTGCGCCAACTGCCTCAACATGCACACCGCCGATGCCCGCAAGGCCGGCGAGACCGAGCAGCGCATCTATCTGCTCAGCGCCTGGCACGAGGCGCCCTGCTTCACGCCGCGCGAGCGCGCCGCATTGGCATGGACCGATGCGATGACTCTGGTATCCACGGCACGGGCCCCGCAGGCGGTCTATGAGGAACTCGCCTTCGAGTTCAGCCCGGAGGAACAGGTGCAGCTGACCCTGATGATCAACGTGATCAACGGCTGGAACCGCCTCGCGCTCGGTTTCGACCTGTTCTACGAGGCCAAGCCGGCGATGGTGGCCGCGGCATGACCGGCGCGGACGCAGCGGCTGTCTTCGATCCGCTGCGTCCGCGGCTGGCGCGCATCGCCTATCGCATGCTCGGCTCGGTCGCGGACGCGGAAGACGTGGTGCAGGACGCATTCCTGCGCTGGCTCGACACCGACCGCGACCAGGTCCGCGAGCCCGAGGCGTTCCTGCGCCGGGTGGTGACGCGGCTATGCCTCGACCAGCTCAAGTCCGCCCGGGCGCGGCGCGAGACCTATGTCGGCCCCTGGCTGCCCGAGCCGGTGGTCGAGGAGGAGGACGAAGTGGAGGACGTGACGCTTCCGCTGATGATGGCGCTCGAACGCCTGTCCCCGCTCGAGCGCGCCGCCTTCCTGCTCCATGACGTGTTCGGGGTGAGCTTCGACGAGGTGGGCGAGACGATCGGGCGCGATCCCGCCGCCGCACGCCAGCTCGCCAGCCGGGCCCGCACCCATGTCCGCGCCGCGCGCCCGCGCTACGAGATGCCGAAGGAGAAGGGGATGGAGATCGTCGCCGCCTTCTTCGCCGCCTCGCGCAGCGGCGACATGGCCGCGTTCCGAGGCCTGCTCGCCGACGACGTCACCACCTGGTCGGACGGCGGCGGCAAGGTCCATGCCGGCCTCAAGCCGATCCAGGGCGTGGAAGACAATATGAAGCTCTTCACCTCGCTCGCCCGCTTCTTCGCCAAGGAGATATCGAAGATCGTTCGCTACGGCATGATCAACGGGCTGCCGGGCTTCGTCTCGATCGAGCCGGGCGGGGTGCTCCAGACGACGGCGCTGGCGATCGAGGACGGCAAGATCGCCGGCATCTATGTGACGCGCAATCCGGACAAGCTGGGGCATCTCGCCGCGGTGCATTGAGCGGTTGGGCAGCACTAAAATTCCCCCTGCGCGAGCGCAGTAAGTTTCGGCTAAACAAGTGGCTAGCCGCTACCATCGAATTCGCTGAGCCTGAGCGATGCTGGTCTTGCTCCGCTAGACGGCGAAAGATGGCCACCGAGGCCGGCGAGCCCTATGTCGGCGTGGGCAGGGAAAATGGTACTCTCGCTGGGTTCAGCACGGCGCTCGCTCTGTATGGAAACATCAGCGTCAAGAACTGGTTCTTGAAGAGCAAATTGGCGATGCCAGCAAGGCCGACCTGATGGGCCGGTGCTTGGGGAGGCTCTTGGCAGCCCCTGGCATGGCGGCACGGAAGCGCTTCTCACTATTGGGACGAAGTTCGATTGACTCTTTCTGCGTAGGGCTCTCCGTTTCCGAGAAGATATGATCCTTATCTAATCGGGTGATTCCATGACTCGCAGTTCTTCTCGCCGCATCGCTCGAAAGAAGGGTATCAAACTGCAGGCTGCGGCACCGAAACAGATAGGAAGCTCAATACGCCATCCCTTCCAAATTGTATTCCGTTTAGCGGTGACCTTAGGGCCGCCACCCGATGCTCCAACACTATACAAGGACTCTTTATTTAACGATTCCAGGTTGAAAGTGCACCGTGCGCTTATGCACGCGCATGATGCGAGCGAGATGCTCAAAGCGTTTATCGATATGCACGCGAACTCCCTTGGTCGAAAGCAAGACCCCGATGGCCAGTGGCGGTTTCGTGTCGCGATCCCGTCAGCGCCGCCCCTCAGCTTTGCCTTGACGATCAGCGACGCTATTCGTTGTCTCAGAAGTTCCCTTGACTATTTGGTCGCGGCCTTGGCTCGGCATCACGGCATTCGGGACAACAAGATCATCTTTCCAGTCAACGAAATACGGAAGAATCTCGAGCAATCGTTCGCTGATCCCGTTTCCAAGGAAGCTTGTCCTAAATGCGGTAAAAAGGAAAGAAGGGATAGATCTGATACATTTGTTCGACTCGTGGAGAAGTGTCCAGATCTTCGCTGGATTATTCTGGATAAAATCCAACCTTACAGTAGAGAGGATGGAGCGAATGAATTTGGAGACCTTATATATCGAATAAATAAGCTAGACAATTCTGACAAACATAGGCTTATGACTCCTGTAATAGGTGGAACAAGCGTTAAAAGCTTTGTATTTGTAAATAAAAGAACAAATAGCACTCTTATGTTGGAAAACATAGGATTTGCCGGTGATGATCATGCTTTCCCAATTGATTTTGATACTGAGATATATGCGGATGGGGATTTTGAGATTGATGTAATATTCCCGCCAGGCAGTATACTGGAAGGATGCTCAGTTCTTGGTAAGTTGAATGAGGCGGCGGATTTTATCTCCCGAATCATCGAGATTTTTCAATCTCATTTCCAGGGAGAGCGGCCTGAATGGCCTGTGCAATTTCTACGCCGCGTCCGTATTGACTAGGTCGGGAGCGCCATAATTTGTGCCTTGTTTGTTGAAGTGATAACCCCTTCCAAGGAAGGGGTGAAGGCCCGCCAATGCATGTCTCCAAACATTAACCCTCGCCGTTATGCCGCTGGAAACGCCGGATGGGTCAGGCGAGGGACATGCGCGCCGCACTCCTGTTTCCAGTCCTGCTGGCGCTCGCCGCCTGCAACCAGACCAATGGCAAAGCCACGGACGAGATCGTCGGGCATCGCTGGGCACGCGCCGCGGCCGAATGCGACGATACCTATTTCACCTTTTCGCCGGACATGATCGACTTCGTCCGCAAGGGGCGGGTGGTCAACTCGCTGCCGGTGCGGCGTGTCGTCACCGATGCTTCGGACCCCAATACGGTGATGTTCGTGATCGAGGTCGACAGCGCGCTCGCCACCCGGCCGGAGTCGCGTAAGGACGCCGCCGACGTGGCGATGGCGTTCCGGATCGAAGGCGACAGCCTCCGCCTCGTCGGCCAGGGTGCGCCCGACCGGCTGCTGCCGGTGTCGGTGGGAGAGGGCGGCTTTCCGGCTATGACCCTGCGGCGCTGCCCCGGCTGAGCGGCTCGCAGCAACTCACGGAACCTGTCAATTCTCAGCATGGATTCCGCATCCGAACCCCGCTAGTCATCGCGCGTGCCTGCCTTGCATGCCCTTGCCAACCCCGCGCGCTTCCTCAGGATTGCGCGGCCGCTGACGCCGATCCTGTTCTGGACCGGGGTGGCGCTGGTGCTGTTCGGCTGCTGGGCCGGGTTGACGCTCACCCCGCCCGACGCGGTGCAGAAGGAGAGCGCGCGCATCCTCTACATCCATGTTCCCAGTGCCTGGCTGGGCATGGGCGGGTGGAGTGGCCTCGCCATCGCCTGCCTGAGCTACCTGATCTGGCGACACCCGCTGGCCAGCATCGCCGCCCGGGCGATCGCGCCGGCGGGGGCGACCTTCGCGGCGCTCTGCCTGCTCACCGGCTCGATCTGGGGCCGCCCGACCTGGGGTACCTGGTGGGAGTGGGACGGGCGGCTGACTTCGATGCTGCTGCTCTTCTTCGTCTATGTCGCCTGGATCGCGCTCGACCGCGCCGATGCCGAGCGCTCGGGCGACGGGCGGGTGCCGGCGCTGTTCGGCGTGGCGGGCAGCGCGCTGCTGCCGATCGTCCATTATTCGGTGATCTGGTGGAACACGCTGCACCAGGGCGAGAGCGTGGTGACCGGCAAGATCCATATCTCTCTGCTCTGGCCGCTGTTCTTCACACTGGGCGGCTTCACCCTGTTCTTCGCCGGCGTGGTGCTGATGCGGATGCGCGCGATCCTGGCGAGCCAGAAGGTCGAGGCCCGGCTGCGGCGGATGGCGGCGGCATGAACCACTGGCCGTTCATCACTGCCGCCTATCTGGTCGTGCTCCTCGGCACCGCCGGGCTTGCCGCGCTCAGCTATGCCGCGATGCGCCGGGCCGAGGCGGCGGCCGCAGCACTGCGGAGTGGCCGCGAATGAAGGCGAAGCATCAGCGGCTGGTCCTCGCGCTGCTCGCGCTGGGGGCGATCCTCGGCGCTTCGGCGCTGGCGATGTCGGCGCTCAAGGACCAGGCGGCGTTCTTCTATGCGCCCGCCGATGTGAAGGGGAAGCCGCTGCCGCTCGACCGGCATGTCCGGCTGGGCGGGATGGTCGAGAAGGGCTCGATCAAGCGCGCTGCCGACGGCGTCTCGATCCGCTTCGTGGTGACCGACGGGCAGGCGACGGTGCCGGTCGCGTTCAAGGGCGTGACGCCGGACCTGTTCAAGGAAGGATCGGGCGTGGTCGCCGAAGGGAAATTCCAGCCGGACGGCAGCTTCGTCGCCGACAATATCCTCGCCAAGCATGACGAGCGCTACATGCCGCCCCAGGCCGCCGGCAACATGCACGAGACGAAGACGCTGGAGCAGTGATCGCCGAGGCCGGTCTCGCCGCCCTGTGGCTCGCGACGGGCTTCGCGCTCGTCCAGGTGATGCTCGCCTGGGGTGCGGCGAAGGGTGCCCTGCAGGGCACCGGGGCGATGGTGATGACCGCGCTGCGCCGGGTCGCCGTCGTCCAGGGCGTGCTGGCGCTCGCCGCCTTCGGGTTGCTCATCACGCTGTTCGTCCTGTCGGACATGTCGGTGGAGCTGGTCGTCGAGAACAGCCATTCGATGAAGCCGCTGATCTACAAGATCGCCGGCGCCTGGGGGAACCATGAGGGCTCGATGCTGCTCTGGGTCACCGTGCTGGCGACCGCCGGGGCAGGCGTCGCGCTGTTCGAGAAGCGCCTGGCGACCGCGACGCTCGCCGCGACATTGGGCGCGCAGGCGGCGATCGCGATCGGTTTCTACGCCTTCCTCGCCTTCGCCTCCAACCCGTTCGTCCGGGTGAGCCCGGCCCCGCTGGACGGGCGGGGGCTCAACCCGCTGCTGCAGGACCCCGGCCTCGCCTTCCATCCGCCGACCCTCTATCTCGGCTATGTCGGGCTTTCGGTGGCGTTCAGCTTCGCGGTCGGCGCGCTGCTGATGCGCGACGTCGGCCCCGCCTTTGCCCGGGCGATGCGGCCCTGGGTGCTGGCGGCATGGATCTTCCTGACCATCGGCATCACCGCGGGCAGCTATTGGGCCTATTACGAGCTCGGCTGGGGCGGCTGGTGGTTCTGGGACCCGGTCGAGAACGCATCGCTGATGCCATGGCTGGCGGCGACTGCCCTGCTCCATTCGGTGACCGTGCTCGCCACTCGCGACGGGCTGCGGGCCTGGACGGTGATGCTTGCCGTCGTGGCCTTCTCGATGTCGATGATCGGCACGTTCCTGGTCCGCTCGGGCATCCTGGTCAGCGTCCATGCCTTTGCCGTCGACCCGACTCGCGGCGGGTTCATCCTTGCGCTGCTCGGCATCTATATCGGCGGGGCGCTGGCGCTGTTCGGCGCGCGGATCGGCACGGTGAAGCAGGGCGCGACCTTCGAGCTGGTCAGCCGCGAGGGCGCGTTGGTGCTCAACAACCTGCTGCTCTCGGTGATCCTCGGCGTCGTGTTCATCGGCACGCTCTATCCGCTCGTCGCCCAGGCGGCTGGGGTGCAGCTGTCGATCGGCGCGCCCTTCTTCGAGAAGGCGGCGGTGCCCGTCGGCCTCGTGCTGGTCGCCGCGACTGCGGCCGGGCCGCTGCTCAAATGGCGGCGCGACCAGTGGAAGATGCTGTTCGGCAAGCTGCTGGTCCCGGTCGGCATGGGCGTCATCGCCTTCGCCCTGGTCGTCGCGCTGGGCGGGGCGCACTGGATGCCGTCGCTGGCGCTGGGGCTCGCGGCCATGCTCGCCGTCGCCAGCGTCATCCCGCTGTTCCGCCGCAACCTGCGCCGCACGCCGCTGCACATCTACGGCATGGTCGTCGCCCATCTCGGCATCGCGGTGAGCATCGCCGGCATGGCCGCGGACGGTGCATTCAAGGTCGAGCGGCTGGCGGCGATCTCGGTCGGGCAGAACGTCACGGTCGGGCCGTACCGGGTCGAGCTGCTCGAGGTGCGGCCGGCGGTCGGCCCCAACTGGTCGGCGCTCGAGGCGCATCTCAAGGCGACGCGGGGCGGCGACACGCCGATCGACCTGTTCCCGCAGCAGCGCTTCTTCGCCAATCCGCCGACCAACACCAATGAGGCGGCGATCGCGACGCTGCTCGACGGCCAGCTCTACACGGTGATCGGCCAGGGCGACGGGGCGGGGCGCTGGCAGATCCGGGCGTGGTGGAAGCCGTTCGTCACGCTGATCTGGGCCGGCGGGTTCCTGATCGCGCTGGGCGGACTGCTCTCGCTGGTCGGGCGGGTCCGGCGCGAGCGGCGCGACGCGGAGAATGACGCATGAAGCGGCTGCTGATCTGGGCGCCGCTGGCGCTGTTCGCCCTGGTCTTCGCGCTGGTCGCGGGCGGGCTGATCAAGCCGGCCGACCGGGCGATCCATTCGGCGATGGTCGGCAAGCCGGTGCCGGCGCTGGCGATGAAGCCGCTGCTGGCGACCAAGCCGGGGATCGACAGCGCGGCGCTGAAGGGCAAGCCGCGGCTGCTCAACGTCTTCGCCAGCTGGTGCATCCCGTGCATCGCCGAGGCGCCGCAGCTGCTCAAGCTCAAGCAGGCCGGCGTCGAGATCGACGCGATCGCCATCCGCGACACCCCCGAGGCGGTGCAGGCGTTCCTGCAGCGCAACGGCGATCCCTATGCCCGGATCGGCGATGATCCGACCGGCAAGGCGCAGATCGCGCTGGGCTCGTCGGGCGTGCCCGAGACCTTCCTGATCGACGCCCAGGGCAGGATCGTCGACCAGCATATCGGCGACATCCGCGCCGACGACATCCCGGCGATCCTCGCCAAGCTGGAGGCGGCGAAGTGAGGCAGCTTGCGATCCTGTTCGCGCTGCTTGCCGCCAGCCCGGTGCTGGCCGATTCGAACCGGCCGGCGGCGCCGCTCGCCTATAGCCAGCTGCCCGATGCCAAGCAGGAGGCGCAGGCCAAGGCGCTGATGGAGACGCTGCGCTGCCTGGTCTGCCAGGGCCAGTCGATCGCCGACAGCGATGCCGAGATGGCCGGCGACATGCGGGCGCTGGTCCGCGAGCGCATCGCCAAGGGCGAGCAGCCGGCGGCGATCCGCAGCTACCTGGTCCAGCGCTATGGCGATTACGTCACCTATGACCCGCCGCTGAGCTGGGTGACCGCGCCGCTGTGGATCGCGCCGCTGCTCCTGCTCGCCGTGGGCCTGCTGCTCGCCCGGCGGCTGTTCCGCAAGGGAGGCGCGTGATGGGCTGGCTGATGCTCGCCCTGGTGGCCCTGATCGCGGCGCTGGCGCTCGTGCTGCTGCGCTATCCCCGCAAGCTGTGGACCGTGCCGGCGACCGCGATGATGCTCGGCGCGGCGGGCTATGCCTGGCAGGGGAGCCCGGCGCTGCCAGGCCATCCGGTGGCGGCGGGCGCGGAGAAGAACCTGGTCAACCAGGAGATGGTCGACCTGCGCGACGCGATGTTCGGCAAGTACGGCACCTATGCCTGGAGCTATGGCAACCTTGCCGACGGCATGCTTCGCCTAGGCGACCGCGAGCGGGCGGCCAAGGTGTGGCAGGGCGCGGTGCGGCAGGTGCCGGGCGATGTCGCGCTGTGGACCGGCTTCGGCGCGGCGCTGGCCGAATATGACGGCAACCAGATCTCGCCGGCCGCGCAGTTCGCCTTCGACAAGGCGCTGGCGATCGGCCCCGATCATCCCGGCCCGCGCTTCTTCTACGGCCTCGCGCTGGTTCGTGCCGGCCGCTACGCCGAGGCCAAGCCGTGGTGGGAGAAGGCGCTGGCACTGACCCCGGAAAAGGCGAGCTATCGCGACCAGCTGGCGGCGCGGCTGATGGTGCTGGACATGTTCCTGGCGGACCAGGCGCGACAGCAGGGCATGCAGGGAGAGCCGCAGCCGGCTCCGGGGAACGGCCCGACGGCAACGCCGAAGCCGTAAGGCCTTTCCAACAGAGGCGCCCCGAGTCGCGGCTGGAAGTTCACTAAGGTAACGACATTGGCGGCCTTCGCGACGCCCGAAAGCGGGCGATACGCAACATGCTGTCGCGCGGCTGATCCTATCTTTCCAACAAAAGCAAAGAGCGGCCGGGACATGATCCCGACCGCTCCACGCAAACAGATGAAATCCTACATTGCAAGGCTGGTGACGATCAGCCCGCCCAAGCCTCGTACGGCAGGTCGAGATCGTCGGCGACGGCCTTGAACGCGATCTTGCCCTTGTAGACGTTGAGGCCGTTGGCGAGGTGCTTATCGGCCTTCATCGCGCCCTCGGCACCGAGATTGGCGAGCTTGAGCACGAACGGCAGCGTCGCGTTGTTGAGCGCGAAGGCCGAGGTGCGGGCGACCGCGCCCGGCATGTTGGCGACGCAATAATGGATGATGCCGTCGATCTCGTAGACCGGGTTGTCATGCGTGGTGGCATGGCTGGTCTCGAAACAGCCGCCCTGGTCGATCGCGATGTCGACCAGCACCGAGCCGCGCATCATCGTCTTGAGCATGTCGCGGGTGACGAGCTTGGGCGCAGCCGCACCCGGCACCAGCACCGCGCCGATCACCACCTGCGAGGTCTTCACCGCCTCGGCAATCGCGGCCTTGGAGGCATAGGCGGTCTTGATCTGGCTGCCGAAATGCATGTCGAGCTCGGCCAGGCGCTCATTGTTGATGTCGTAGATGGTGACGTCGGCGCGCTGGCCGGTGGCCATCTGCGCGGCGTTGATGCCGGAGACGCCGCCGCCGAGGATCGCGACCTTGCACGGCGCCACGCCGGGCACGCCGCCGAGCAGCTCGCCGCGGCCGCCCTGTTCCTTCTCGAGATAGTGCGAGGCAACCTGGACCGACATGCGGCCGGCGACTTCCGACATCGGCTTGAGCAGGGGCAGGGCACCCGAGTTCGAGGTGACGGTCTCATAGGCGATGCAGGTCGCGCCCGAGGCCATCAGGCCTTCGGCCTGGGGCTTGTCGGCGGCGAGGTGGAGATAGGTGAAGAGCAAGTGGCGCGGCTCGAGCATCGCGATTTCCTGCGGCTGGGGCTCCTTGACCTTCACGATCATGTCCGACCCGGCGAACACCGATGCGGCGTCGGGAGCGATCTTCGCGCCGACGGCGGTATAGGCCGCGTCGTCGAAATCGATGCCCATGCCGGCCTTGGTCTCGACCAGCACTTCATGGCCGGCATGGACCAGCTCGGCCACCGAAGCCGGGGTCAGGCCGACACGATATTCGTGATTCTTGATTTCCTTGGGAACGCCGATGCGCATGGGAGCCTCTCCTGAAAGCGATTGGCGCGCAGAATATAGCATGGCGGGCGGCGAATCCCTGCAAAGATATGACAGGGCATGCGGCTGAACGCATGGAATTGCTGTAACTGGCCTGAAAATGCGCTATCCATGCAGGATGGACAGGATCGACGCAGCTATCCTCAAATCGCTCGCCGCCGACGCGCGTGCGCCGGTGAGTGCCATCGCGACCGAGGTGGGGCTCTCGCAATCGGCCTGCACCCGGCGGATCCAGGCGCTGGAGGCATCGGGGCATCTGCTAGGCTATGGCGCCCGGCTCGGCCACCGGCGGCTGGGCTATCGGATCACCGCGCTGGTCGACATCACGCTGGGCACCCAGGTGGAAGAGGACCTGGCGCGGTTCGAGGCGGCGGTGGCGCAGATCGACGGGGTGGTGGAATGCGCGCTGGTCTCGGGCGGGCAGGACTACCGGCTGAAGATCCTGGCGCGCGACCTGGACGATTATGAGCGGCTGCACCGCGAGCATCTCGGGCGGCTGCCCGGCGTGGTGACGATCAACTCGAGCTTCGTGCTGCGCGCGATCCCGACGCGGAGCGAAGCGGAGGCGCTGTTCGGGGGGCGGTAAGGAGCGGTCGGTCTCCCCCAAGAAGCGGTTCGGTGGAAAGGCCGCTATCCCCCTTCGACTCCGCCCTTTGCGGGCGCGGCGGCCATCGCGCGAAACGCCGGAACGAGCCAGTCGCGGAACCGGGCGATCTTGCGCGTATGCCTGCGGTTCTCGGCATAGACGAACCAATAGGCGGTGCCCTCGTCGGCTATGTTGGCGAAAGGACATATGAGGTGCCCGCTCGCGAGTTCCGAACGCCATAGCATCGGGGTCATCAGCGCAATTCCATGCCCTGCGAGCGCCGCCTGCCCCTCGGTTGCCTGTGAGTCCATGCGAATGCCGCCGCGCCCGAGATCGCCACCGATCTCCACGCCGGCACTTTGGAACCATATCGGCCACCATCGATCCTGCGGGCTGATCCTCCGCATTTCCAGGGCTTTGCCCGCGTCCAGCGGCAAATCGCGTCCCTCGAGCAGCGCCGGGCTGCACATCGGGGTGAAGTCGACCATCGCCAGATGCTCGGATTTCAGCCCCGGCCAGTCGCCGCGGCCGGATCTTATGGCGACGTCGATGCGGGCTTCCGCGAGGTCGGTCATCGCGGCGCTGACTTCGAGCTCGATCTCGATATCCGGGTGCGCAGCCTGGAAGGCGCCGATGTTTCGCGCCAGCCAGTTGTTCGCGAAGCTCGCCGTCGTGGCAATGCGCAATATCGTCTCGCTCTCGCCGGTAAGTTCGTCGAACGCCATTTCGATCTCGTCGAAGGCGGTCGCCAATCGCGAAGCTACGCGAGCCCCGCCGGCAGTCAGTTCAGCGCGTCTTCCCCGCCGAACGAAGAGCGGTTCGCCGATCCGCTCCTCGAGGATCTTGATCTGATAGCTGATGGCAGCCTGGGTCATCCCCAATTCAGAGGCCGCCGCCGTGAAGGTGCCTCTGCGCGCGACCGCTTCAAATGCGCGAACTGCGGGAAGCGGGGGGAGCCGTCGCATAATGCTTGATAAAGCCTGTTGATAAGGCGTGTCGATCCCTTTGTTGGACGCGGCAGCCGAAGGTCCGCATCTCTCCGGGCCAGCTTCAAGTCCGGAGGGCAGCCATGATCGATGAGATGTATGATCGCGCCTGGGGTGAACATCGCCAGCGCTTCAGCCAGGATGTACGCGCTCTGTTGGGCAAGGCTGGGCGTGCCCTGCAACCCGTATTCGGGCGCCGAATGTCTTTGGATGGGAAGTTGGATATTCCTGGCGGACAGGGAGCAGACCGAGATTCCTAGCCGGCGGTGATCGGCACTGGCAGGATGGCACCCGAACAACCGGAGGGGACCGCATGCTGAAGGGAAGCTGTCATTGTGGCGCGGCGGGCTGGACCCTCACCGGGGACCCGGGCTCGATCACGGCATGCAATTGCACGCTCTGCCGTCGCTATGGCGCGCTCTGGGCCTATGATTTCGAGGGCGAGCGGGTTGCCGTTACCGGCCCGACATCGAGCTTCCGCCGGGTCGGCAAGGCGGATCCGGCGCTCGAGATCCTGTTCTGCCCGAGTTGCGCGTGCGTGCTGGCGTGGCGGGGATTGCGGCTGGAGGAGGATGGCCGGCGGCGCATGGCGGTGAACCTTCGCCTTGCCGAGCTCGATGCGGTCGCCGACCTGCCGATCGATCATTTCGACGGGTTCGACACGTTCGAGGACCTGCCCCCGAGCGGACGCACCGTTCGCGATCTCTGGGCCTGACGCGCGGGCGCCTATTTCGCGCCGGGCAGCTTGATGCCGAGCAGGATGAGGCGCTCGCCGGTGATGCCGAACCAGTGCGGCACGCCGGCGGGGACCAGGATGACGTCGCCGGGGCCGAGCGTGCGGGTGGTGCCGCCTTCGATCCGGCTGCCTTCGACCAGGCCGGGGTTGCGCGTCGCCGGGTCGGCCAGGGTGCCGCCCGAGACCAGGGTGCCGGCGCCTTCCAGCACGATGGCATATTCGGCTTCGGCGGGGTGGACCGCCGGACGGCCCGGCTTCTTCCAGATCTCGATCGCCGCGACCCGCGCGCCGTCGCGCACCAGCGGGCGCCACATGAAGCCCTGGTCGGGCTTCATCTCGGCGAGCATCGCGCGGGTCTGGGCCTGGACCTCGGCGCTGCCGGCGAAGCTGGTCGGGTCGGTGGTCGTCTGGGCCGAGGCGATGCCGGATGCGCATGCGAGGAGGAGCGCGAGCGTCGTGCCGATGGTCTTCACTGCGTCTCTCCTCTGCGGATCCATTCCCGCACAAGACATAAGAAGCGGGGCCCCGGGTCAAGCCCGGGGCGACGGGGAAGGGCTACGACCTTAGCCGTGCTTGCGGCGGCGGGAATTTCGCGCAACGCAAGGGGCAGGGGAGAGTCGAACGATGCGGATTGCCCAGGTTGTTTGTGGTCTCGCCCTAGCGCTGGCGCCGCTCTCCGCCGGCGCCCAGTCGCTGGCCACGGTCGAGCGCAACGGCGCCTTTGTCGCGGTCGAGCCCTATGCGCCGAACATCGTGCGGGTGACGATCTCGCTCGAGCGGGCGCTGAGCGATTCGGCGCCGGGCCATGGCATCACGGGCAAGGCCGATGCCAAGGGCTGGACGCACAAGGTGGATGGCGGCGGCGACGTGTTCGCCTCGCCGGCGCTGACGCTCACCGTCGATCCTCAGCCCTGGCCCAAGGCGCCGAGCCAGATGGAGCGTTATTTCGTGCCGTCGCTGCCGCGGGTGTCGCTGTCGGTACGCGGGGCGGATGGGCGGCTGCTCACCAGGATGAATGGCTGGGAACTGGCGCCGCACACGGTGAATGGCGAGAAGACGTTCAAGGCGGGGGCGAGCTTCGCCGCGCCGACGGACGAGCATTATTACGGGCTCGGGCAGAACCAGGAGAGCGTGGGCGCGCTCGATCTGCGGGGGCGGACGATCGATTGCCGGCATTACTACGATGCGCCGGCGGGCGAGACGGTGTGCATCCCGTTCCTGATGACCAACAAGGGCTATGCGGTGGTGTGGGACAATCCCTCCGCCACCATCGTCTCGCCCGGTCTGCACGGCAGCACCCACTGGCAGTCCGAGGTGGGCGAGCGGGTGTCCTTCTTCGTGATCACCGGGGCGACCACCGACGATATCTATGCCGGTTATGCCCGGCTGACCGGCGACACGCCGCTGCCGCCCAAGGCTGCCTTCGGGCTGATCCAGAGCAAGGCGCGCTACGAGAGCCAGAAGGAACTGCTGGGCGTGGCCGAGGGCTATCGCAGCCGCGGCTATCCGCTCGACGTGATGGTGCTCGACTGGTTCTACTGGACGCGGATGGGGCAGCTCGACATCGACCGGAATTTCTTCCCGGACCCGGCGGGGATGAACAAGCAGCTCCACGACCAGGGCATGCACAGCATCATCAGCGTGTGGCCGCGTTTCGAGCGCGAATCGCGCTATTTCAACCTGCTGAGCGCCAAGGGCTGGCTGCTGAAGGACAAGGACGGCGGAGTCGTGGATGGCCTGCCGGTGCGCGCGGACCGGGCCGGGGCGCTGCTCGACAGCACCAATCCCGAGGCGCGTTCGTGGTTCTGGGAGAAGATCCGCGACAACATCGCCAGCCAGGGCTTCGACTGGTTCTGGCTCGACGAGACCGAGCCCGACCTGGTGCCCGACGGCAATTTCTACTCGATCGGATCGGGCGACCGGTACCACAACCTCTATCCGCTGGTGCACACCGCCAGCGTGATGGAGGGATCGGCACGCGACCGGCCGAATTTCCGCAACCTGATCCTCGCCCGCGCGGCCTATCTGGGCACGCAGCACAGCGGCGCGCTGTTCTGGTCGTCGGACGTGCAGGCGACCTGGGAAGCGCTGCGGCGCCAGGTGCCGGCGGGACTCAACTTCACCGCCAGCGGCCATGCCTATTGGAGCAGCGACACCGGCGGCTGGCAGTGGCCGAGCGGGCCGCCGGCCGAGCGACCGGTGCTGCTCGATCCGGCGGGCGCCACGGCGATGGGGGCGGACTACAAGGACTATCCCGAGCTGTTCACCCGCTGGTTCGCCTACAATGTCTTCACCCCGACCCTGCGCATCCATGGCCAGCGGCCGGGCACGGCGATCTGGGAATATGGCGCGGCGGCCGAGCCGGTGCTCGCGAAGTTCCTGCGGCTGCGCTACGCGCTGATCCCCTATCTCTATGCGCTGGGGTACAAGACGCACGAGACCGGCGCGCCGTTCATGCGCGGGCTGTTCATGGACTTCCCGGACGATCCCAACGTCGCGAATTTGGGCGACGAATACATGTTCGGGCCCGCCTTCCTGGTCGCGCCGGTGACCGAGCAGGGGGTGACCTCGCGCCGGGTGTATCTGCCCGCCGGGACCGACTGGTATGATTACTGGACCGAGGAGAAGCATGCGGGCGGGCAATGGGTCACCGCCGCGGCGCCGATCGACCGGATTCCGCTGTTCGTGCGCGCCGGATCGATCGTGCCGCTGGGCGCGCAGGTGCCCAACACCTCGGCGCGCCAGCCGCTCGAGGCGATCCGCGTCTATCCTGGGCGCGACGCCAGCTTCACCCTCTATGACGATGACGGCGTGACCAACGCCTATCGCAAGGGGGCGGGGACGCGGATCGAGCTGCGCTGGAACGACCGGGAAGGGCGGCTTTCCGCGTCGGGCAAGCTGCCCGGCGGGCAGGATCTCCAGGCGCTGGTGCGAGTCGCGGGGGCATCGTCCGCGCCGAAATGACGGACGCGCATTTTCGTAACGGAACCAGCCGGACCCCTTGCGCGTCGGGCCCTGCGTAACGACATTCGTTGATTGCCTTTGCTGCGCGTGCTAACGGCCCGCCCGCAATTAGAAGATCGAGAACGCAGGTCGCATGACCAGGTCCGTTTCCTTTCCGACGCGACACCCGCGCCCGTGAACATCCCCAAAGAAGGAGCCGACGAGTCGGCTCCAGCTCCGCTCGACGCGCATGCCGCGCATGGCCACAGCCATGACGCGACGTGGAAACTGGCGATCGGCGCGATCGGCATCGTCTTCGGCGATATCGGTACCAGCCCGCTCTACGCGTTTCGCGAAACCTTTGCCGGGCACCACAAGCTCGACCTCGACACGATGCACATCATGGGCGTCATCAGCCTGATGTTCTGGTCGATGATGGTGGTGGTGACGCTGAAATACGTCACGATCATCATGCGGGCGGACAATAAGGGCGAGGGCGGCAGCCTGGCGCTGCTCGCGCTGATCTCGCGCAGCAGCGGCAACCCCAAGCGCTGGACGCAGGGGATCGTGCTGCTTGGCGTCTTCGCCACCGCGCTCTTCTATGGCGACTCGATGATCACCCCGGCGGTGTCGGTGCTGTCGGCGGTCGAGGGCCTGTCGGTCGCGGCGCCGGGCTTTGCCCGGCTGGTGCTGCCGATCGCAGTGGTGATCCTGGTGCTGCTCTTCTCGATCCAGCGGACGGGCACGTCGCGAGTCGGGGCATTCTTCGGCCCGATCATGCTGTTCTATTTCCTGACGATCGCGACGCTGGGCACGCTGAGCCTGATCCAGACGCCGACGATCCTCAACGCGCTGCTGCCGCACCATGCGGTGATGTTCCTCGCCGCCGACCCGATCAAGGGATTCCTGGCGCTCGGCTCGGTGGTGCTGGCGGTGACGGGTGCCGAGGCGCTGTACGCGGACATGGGCCATTTCGGCCGCAAGCCGATCCGCATCTCGTGGTTGTGGTTCGTGCTGCCGGCGCTGATCCTCAATTACATGGGACAGGGCGCGCTGCTGATGCGCGATCCCGCGGCGCTGCACAGCCCGTTCTACGAACTCGCGCCTGAGGTGCTGCAGTTCCCGCTGGTCATCCTCGCCACGATGGCGGCGGTGATCGCCTCGCAGGCGGTGATCTCGGGCGCTTTCTCGGTCACCCAGCAGGCGATCCAGCTCGGCTTCGTGCCGCGGCTGCGCATCGAGCATACCAGCGCCTCGACCGCCGGGCAGATCTACATCCCGCTCATCAACTGGGCGCTGATGATCATGGTGATCCTGCTCGTCCTGACCTTCCAGACTTCGTCGAACCTCACCGCGGCGTACGGCATCGCCGTCACCGGCGCGATGCTGATCGACAACTGCCTGCTGGCGGTGGTGCTGTTCGGCCTGTGGAAGTGGAAGAAGCGCTATGCGATCCCGCTGCTCGCGCTGTTCTTCACCGTCGACCTGGCCTATTTCGCCGCGAACCTGACCAAGGTGCCCGATGGCGGCTGGTTCCCGCTGTTCGTCGGCTTCGTGGTGTTCACCCTGCTGACCACCTGGTCGAAGGGCCGGCAGCTGATGATCAACCGGCTGCGCGAGAGCGCGATGCCGATCAAGATCTTCATCACCTCGGCCGCCACCGCCGCCACGCGCGTGCCCGGCACCGCGGTGTTCATGACCTCGACTCCCGAGGGCGTGCCGCACGCGCTGCTCCACAACCTCAAGCACAACAAGGTGCTGCACGAGCGGGTGATCCTGCTGACGGTGAAGATCAAGGACGTGCCCTATGTCCCTGACGAGAACCGGATGATGA
>Ga0209564_1000996_pt1 | contig 35381 bp, 37 predicted proteins | sample AraplaCol_mMF_r2_FD_184272 | JGI IMG/M metagenome (GOLD analysis project Ga0209564, IMG submission 184272) | Arabidopsis root microbial communities from North Carolina, USA - plate scrape MF_Col_mMF_r2 (SPAdes) (version 3) | ecosystem: Host-associated > Plants > Roots > Endosphere | place: USA...
GCGCAGGCCCTTTTCGGTGAGCTCCTTGGCGGCGAACCCGCCGCTTACGCCGGAGCCGATGACGATCGCATCGAACCTGTTGGTCGAAGCCATGTTCTTCCCTCCCGAAAACTGATCAGAAACGCAGCGCGCGCAGCGTCTGGAAGCTGGTGGTGATGTCGGGAATGTAGGGCGCAGGCGCCTGGTCGTTCTCGACATAGAAGTGGCGAACGCCCGCACTGCCCTTCCGCTTGAACAGCGCGGCAAAGTCGATCGTCCCCTGCCCCACCGCGGCCATGCTGCGATCGGCGCGCATGTCCTTGACGTGGTAGGCGTAGAGCCGCTTCGACAGGCGATCGATCAGCGCACCGGGATCCTCGCCGGCATGCGCCGCCCAGTAGAGGTCGAGCTCGACCTTCACCAGCGCGGGATCGGTCTCCTTGAGGAACCGCTCGTAGAGGCTGATGCCGCCCGGCTTAAGGGTGAACTCGAAATCATGGTTGTGATAGGCGAAGCCGAGCCCGGCCTTTTTCAGGTCCTTGGCGAAGCGGTTGAAGTTGGGCAGCGCCGCGTTCCAGCCCTGCTCGGTGCGATGCTGGTCGGTCATGTAGGGCAGCACCACCGTATCGGCGCCGAGCGTCTTCGCCATCGTCACCGACTTGTCGAACTGGCCGAGCAGCGCGTCATAGCCGATGTGGAGCGACGGCGACTTGAGGCCGAGCCGGTCCATCGTCTTGCGCAGCAGCGCGGGGTCCATGGCATCATAGCCGCCCCCGCCGAACTCGACCTCGCGATAGCCGATCCGCGCGATCTGCTCGAGCGTGCCGACCGGGTCCTTCTGGAAGATGTCGCGGACCGTGTAGAGCTGGATGCCGATCGCCCCGAGCTGCGCGGCGAAGGCCGGCGCGATCGTCAGGTCGGCAAGGGAAAGCGCGGCGACGCCGCCCGCGCCGGCGAGCAGGTTTCTACGGCTGATCATCATGCGGAATACACCTTGTTGACCTGGGAATAGAGGAACTCGCCGTTATACTCGCCCGGCACCGGCAGATATTCGCGCTCCTGCGTGATGCCGATCTCCGACGTGTAATAGCCGGCAAGGACGAGCTGGCGGAACGCCTCGAAGAACACGCCGCCCGAGGGCAGCTGGCCGTTCATCGCGAGGGTGAGCAGCGCATCCTGCTGCTCCGGGGTCGCCTGCGCGGCGGACACCTTATAGTCCTGCTGGCTGCGCGCCTCGATCGCGTCGAGCCCGGCGAGGATCGGCACCCGGTCGGTCGGCCGTGCCCAGTCCGCCAGCATCTTCTCGATGAATGCCGGCACGCCCGCGGCAATCGCGCCGGGCGTATCGGTCGTCGGCAGGATGCGCTCGCTGAGCGCGGTCATCAGCGCGCGCTGGGCCGGGTTGAATACCGCCACGCTCGGCGGCCCCTCGCTGATCACCGGGATGCCCGATGCCTTGCCCGCCTGGGCGGCGCGGGCGAGCGGCGCGAAGGCCGCCGCGCCGAACATGCCGACGACGCCGGCAAGCGCAGTTCTGCGATCGATCACTTGGCATCTCCCGGAAGGTCCTGCGCGATCGCCGCCTCGGGCAGCGGGCGCACCCAGATGTTACGGAACGAGACCGGCGAGCCATGATCCTGCAGCTGCAGCGGCGCGGCATCGCCATGCGCCTGATAGCTGGCGACCTTCCGCCAGATCGTGGTGCCGAGCAGCGCCTGATGGTTCTGCACCAGCACGCCGTTCAGGAAGGCAGTGACATAGGCGGGGCGCAGCAGCTTGCCGTCCGCCGCGAAGCGCGGCCGCTCGAACACGATGTCGTAGCTCTGCCATTCGCCCGGCTTGCGCGCGGCGTTCACCAGCGGCGGCTTCCAGCCATAGACCGCGCCGACCGTACCGTCGGCATAGGTCGGGTTCTGATAGCCGTCGAGGACCTGCACTTCGTAGCGCTGCATGAACCAGACGCCGCTGTTACCTCGATCCTGCGAGGTTCCCTTGGGCGGATTGGGCGAGCGGAACTCGAGGTGAAGCTGGACGTCGCCGAAGCTCTGCTTCGAGACGAGATTGCTCTCCTTGGCGCCCTGCGCGCGTGCCGGTACGGTCATCACGCCGCCCGCGACCTGCCAGGGCGCGGTCTCGGCCTGCCACGCATCGGGCGCGAGCACGATGGCGTCGGAAGGCGCTCCGCCGGGGGCAGCGGCCGGCGTGGCCACCGTCGGTGCCGGTCGGTCGGCATCATGGACGAGCCATTTGCCGCCGGGCAGCTGCGGCGTGTCCCTGAAGCCCGGCTTTTCCTGCGCATCCTGCGCGCAGGCCAGTGCGCCGGTAACCGCGATCAGGCCGGCGGCAGCATATCCCGCCATGCGCATGCGCGTCATAATCCCTCTCCCTGTGAATCGATCTTGCGATAGGCAGCGATCAGGCGATCCTCGCCGGCGCGGCCCTTCACCGAATTGCCATGCTCCATGCCGATCACGCCGTCATAGCGCCGCGCGCGAAGCCAGCGGACGATCGAGGCATAGTTGATCTCGCCGGTGCCGGGCTCGTTGCGGCCCGGATTGTCGCCGAACTGGATATAGCCGACCTCGCTCCAGCACATTTCCAGCGCGGGGATCAGGTTCCCGGACTGGATCTGCTCGTGATAGAGGTCCGCCAGGATCTTCACCGCCGGGCTGTTCACCCCGCGCGCCACCGCGAAGCCCTGCGCGATCGTCTGCATGTACACGCCCGGATGGTTGGTCCGCGTGTTCAGCGGCTCCATCACCATCGCGATCCCGTGCGGGGCGACGATGTCGCCCGCCTTGCGCATCACGTCGATGACACGCGCGGTCTGGATGTCGAGCGGCACCTTCTGGTCGAGGAAGCCGGTCACCACCGTCATGCGCGTGGCGTTGAGCCGCTTGGCGACCTCGATCGAGGTGCGGATATCGGCGAGGAACGCCTCGCGCTCGGCATCGTCATTGCCGCCGAGCAGCGGCCGCGACTGCGCCCATTTCGGCATGCTGGCGACGAACACGCCCATCTTCATGCCGCGCTGGGCGAAGGCCTTGGCCATCTTCTCCTGATCGGCGACCGGGCGGCTGCGCGCCTCATTGTCCTCCCAGGCGGTGAAGCCCTGGTCGGCCGCATAGGCGATCTGCTCGAGCAGGCCGCCGCGGCTGGCGAAACTGCCCTCGTGCGGAGCATAGCCGAGCGAGAAGCGCGCGGCGTTCGAGCCCTGCTTGCTCGAGCTCCCGGTCATCGCCATCGCCGATGAGGCAGCACCCGCCGCGCCCGCGGCGAGCACCGTCCTGCGCGTGACCGCGCCGGTCACTTGCCGCTTCCCGCCTTGAGATAGGCGATGATCGCGGCGCGCTTGGCCGGATCGGGCATGCCGATCGGCATCCGCGATCCGGGGACCTTCTTGCCCGGCGCCGCGAGATACTCGCTGAGCGTCGCCTCGTCCCAGCGCAGCTTCGAGGCCTTCATTGCCGGCGAATAGTTGAAGCCCGGCGTCGTACCGGCGGTCCGGCCGACCACGCCATAGAGATTGGGCCCGACGCCGTTCTTGCCACCCTTGTCGACGGTATGGCAGGCGCGGCAGGCGTTGAACGCCGGCGGCGGCGCAGGAGCCGCGGTTTGCGCGACGGTGGGTACGCTGGCGAAGAGCTGCGCCGCCGCAGCGACGCTCAACGCGCCCAGGCACACGAGAAGCCTCATTCTTTCTCTCCCGGATCAATCATTGTCCATTTCGCGTCCGACGCCGCATTGGCGACGACGGCCTCGATGAAACGCATGGTTCGAAGCCCATCGGCGACGCCGGGAAACCAGCGGTCGCCACCGCCGAGGATCGCCGCGGCAAAGGCACGATAGAGGTTGGCAAAGGCCTCGATATAGCCCTCGGGATGGCCCGACGGGGTGCGCTGCAGCCTTATGGCGCTGTCCTGAAGGCCGGGCCCGCCGGCGCGCACGATCTCGGCCGGCCGGTCGAGCCAGCGCAGGATGAGCGTGTTCGGCTCCATCTGCGCCCATTCCAGCCCGCCATGCTCGCCATGGATGCGCAGCTTGAGGCCATTCTCCTCCCCCGCCGCCACCTGGCTGGCCTTGAGCACGCCGCGCGCACCGCCGGCGAAGCGCAGCAGCGCGCTGAGATCGTCGTCGAGCCGGCGGCCCGGTACATGGGTGGTCAACTCGGCGGACACCGAGTCCACCCGCAGCCCGGAGACATGCTCGGCAAGCTGGAACGCGTGCGTCCCGATATCGCCGAGGCACCCGCCGATACCTGCACGCGCCGGATCGGTGCGCCATTCGGCCTGCTTGTTGCCGGCGGTGTCGATCGGCAGGCTGAGCCAGCCCTGGAGATATTCGACCTGAACGAGCCGGATCGCGCCTAGGTCGCCGCGCGCGACCCTTGCCCGCGCCTCCTCGACCAGCGGATAGCCGCTATAGGTGAAGGCCAGCGCGAAATGCTTGCCGCTCGCCCGTGCAGCCTCGGCAATCGCCTCGGCCTCGGCGACGCTCATCGCCATCGGCTTCTCGCAGAAGACGTGGAAGCCTGCCTCCAGCGCCGCGATCGCCATCGGGGCGTGGAGATGGTTGGGCGTCACGATCGCCAGTGCATCAATGCGCTCGTCCTCGGGCAGATCCCGCTCGCCGGCGATCATCGCGTCGAGCGAGGCGTAGACACGCTGCGGCGCCAGGCCGAGCGCCTCACCGGTCCGCTGATTGCGGCCCGTATCGGTGCTGAACGCCCCGGCGGCCAGCCGCCAGTCGCCGTCGAGCGCCGCCGCCATGCGGTGGACCGCGCCGATAAAGGCACCCTCCCCGCCGCCAACCATGCCGAGCCGAAGCGCGTGTCGAACCATGGAACGCCTATTCCCTAAACCGACGAGTTCGAGTTCAGTCCTGCTGCGGCGAAAGCCCCAGCAGCGCGCGGATCGCCGCCCGATCGACACCGCTCGCGGCGAAGTCGTCGAAGGGGCGTTCTGTCACGCGGATGATGTGATCGCGGATGAAGGGTGCGCCTTCGCGGGCACCGTCCTCGGACCGCTTGAGCGCGCACTCCCATTCGAGCACCGCCCAGCCGCCATAGCCATATTGCGCCATCTTGCTGAAGATGCCGACGAAATCGACCTGCCCGTCGCCCAGCGAGCGGAAGCGCCCGGCGCGGTTCACCCAGCTCTCATAGCCGCCATAGACGCCGGTCCGTCCGGTCGGGTTGAACTCGGCATCCTTGACATGGAAGCACGAGATCCGGTCGTGATAGCGGTCGATGAAATCGAGATAGTCGAGCTGCTGCAGCACATAGTGCGACGGGTCGAACAGGATGCGCGCACGCGAATGGTTGCCCACCGCTTCCAGGAATCGCTCCCAGGTCGCGCCGTCATGGATGTCCTCGCCCGGATGGATCTCATAGGCGCAGTCGACGCCTGCCTCTTCGAACACGTCCAGGATCGGAATCCAGCGCCGCGCGAGCTCGGCGAACGCTTCCTCGACCAGTCCCGCCGGCCGCTGTGGCCAGGGATAGACATAGGGCCAGGCAAGTGCGCCCGAGAAGGTCGCATGCGCGTTCAGCCCGAGGTTTGCGCTTGCCCTGGCGGCGAGCTTGACCTGCTCGACCGCCCAGGCCTGGCGCTCGGCCGGCTTGCCGTGCAGCTCGGGCGGGGCGAAGCCGTCGAACAGCTGGTCATAGGCCGGATGCACCGCGACCAGCTGGCCCTGCAGATGGGTCGAAAGCTCTGTCGGCTCGACGCCGAACTTGGCGAGCCGGCCGCGCAGGTCGTCGCAATAGGCCTTGCTCTCGGCGGCTTGGCGGAGGTCGATCAACCGCGGATCGCAGGGGATCTGCACGCCGACATAGCCGAGCTCGCCGGCCCATTTCGCGAGGCCGTCGAGCGTGTCGAACGGCGCGGTGTCGCCCAGGAACTGGGCGAGGAAGATCGCGGGACCCTTCATCGCCTTCATGCCGCCGCCTCCGTCCGGCTGTCGTCGCGGAAGAGGAGCTGGAACAGGATCGCGATGACCGCGGCGGCGATGGCCGGGTACCACCACATCTGGTGCCAGTCGGCGATGGTCGAGGCCTGGGGCAGCTGGGCGTAGAGCAGCCCGCCGATCTGCGAGCCGAGCAGCATGCCGACGCCGTAGGTGAACAGGGTCAGCATGCCCTGCGCCTGGGCGTTGACGCCCTTGGGCGAGGCGATGGTGCCGGTATAGATCGCGCCGGCGACGAAGAAGAAGTCGTAGCACACGCCGTGCAGCGCCACGCCGAGATAGATCGCCCAGAGCGAGCTCCCGCCGTCGCCGATCGCGAACAGCGCATAGCGCAGTGCCCAGGCGATCATGCCGACCAGCAGCAGGGGCTTCACGCCGAAGCGGCGGTACAGCCAGGGCATGGAGAACATGAACAGCAGCTCGGACATCTGCCCGATCGCCATGGTGCCGCTGACATTCTCGATGCCTGCCAAGCCGAGATAGGCCGAGGCATAGGCATAGTACATCGCCAGCGGGACCGAGATCAGCGTCGCTGCTAGGATGAAGATCAGATAGGAGCGCTGCCGCATCAGGCCGAACGCCTCGACGCACAGCACCTGGCGGACCAGGCTCTCGTCGCGTGGCGCGTCCGGCGCGACATTGGGCAGCGTCAGGCTGTAGAGGCCGAGCGCGATCGAGACGACCGCCGCGACGCGGAAGATCTCCGGGCTCGCCGACAGGCCGACCCAACCAATGATCAGGCCCGCGACGATCCAGCCGAGCGTGCCGAAGGCGCGGACGAAAGGGAAGCGGTCGGTGCGCTCGCCGAAGCTCTTCAGCGCGATCGTGTTCGCCAGGCCGACGGTCGGCATGTAGAGGATCATGTAACCGAGCAGGACCCAGACGAAGGTGCTGCCATTCTCCGGCGTCACCAGCGCCGGCATCACCAGCAGGATCGCGCCGCCGACCAGGTGCAGGATCACCATCAGCGCCTTGGGGCTCAGATAGCGGGTCGCCGCCATGCCGAGCAGGAAGGATCCGGCGATCGAGGCGATCGGGCCGACCGAGAAGGCATTGGCGATCAGGCTGCCGATGCCGACGGTCTGCATGACCAGACCGAGCGTGACGTTCCACGCGCCCCAGACGAAGAACTGCATGAACATGAGCGCGCTGAGGCGTCCCATGAGCATTCCCGATACCGGACGCTGCGATGCCGCAAGCGCATCATTGCCCAAAGTGGCCATGAAGCCCCTCTCCCTTTTCCGCTGCAGTTTTCCTGCTTGCCGGGACTCAGGCTAGGTCGGATAAATATGGATGTAAAGGATTACATTGTGACGTATCGACAAATGGAGCGAACAAGCGGCATGAAGGGCCGATGCCGACGATCATCCAGGTCGCCGCGATGGCGGGCGTCTCCACAGCCACGGTTTCACGCGTCCTGAGCCATCCGGATCGGGTCTCGGAGACGACGCGCCTGCGCGTGCTCGAGGTCGTCGATTCGCTGGGCTACAAGCCCAATGTCGCCGCCCGCACCTTGCGCACATTGCGCGCCGCCAAGATTCTCGTCACCGTCCCCGACATCTCCAACCCCTTCTTCTCGACAGTGATTCGCGGCGCAGAGGAAGCGGCGCGCGATGCCGGCTATGCGGTCGTCGTTGGCGACACGCGGCACGATCCGTCGATCGAGGATCAATATGCCGACATGCTCTCCAGCCGCGAGGTCGACGGGCTGATCTTCCTCGGGCACCGCCTGCCGGACAATCTGCGTCCCATGATCTCGAGGCAGGGCGCCCGCGCGCCGGTGGTCAATGGCTGCGAGTACAGCCCCGATATCGGCGTGCCGAGCGTCCATATCGACAACGCCGCAGCGGGCTGCGATGCGATCGAGCATCTCATCGGGCTCGGGCACCGCGACATCGGCGTCGTCACCGGCCCGCATGTCAGCCCGATCAGCCGCGACCGCCTTGCCGGCGCGATGCAGGCGGCCGAACGCCATGGCCTTCGCGACCGGCTGAAGGTCCGTGTCGGCGACTATTCCGCCCAGTCCGCCGCCGACCATGTCCCCGATCTTGTCGCACAGGGCGTGACCGGGCTGTTCTGCTTCAGCGACGAAATGGCGATGGGCGCGATCAGCGCGATCCGCCAGGCCGGCCTCACCTGCCCGAACGATATTTCGGTCGTCGGCTTCGACGACCTGCCGCTCGCCCGCTTCTTCCAGCCCGGCCTCACCACCATTGCCCAGCCCAAGGGGCGTATCGGACACCGTGCAGTCGAGCTCCTCGTGAACATCTTGCGCGGCGGCGAAAGCCTGGTGAGCCAGATCACCCTGCCCCACGAACTCGTCATCCGGTCCAGCACCCGGGCAATCGGCTAGGCGCACGCCGCCTCGGGAGCGATCGAAGCCACAAGCCGCGGCGCGATACCAAGGTATATGGGAGACCATGGTGCAATAGCCGCGCCTGCGCCGGCGGACCCATAGTCCGGACCGCGGGCACTCTCCTTCTTTCTGTCCGCACCCTGACATTTCGGGAGGCTGTGCGGGGATCCCTGACAGGCTCCAGCAACCAGTGGAGCATGATCATGCCTGAATCCCGTTCCTCGCTCGGCCGCCGCCAGTTCCTGCTCACTTCCGCCGCGGTGGGAGCCGCTGGTGCGGTGATGCCGCTCGCCGCGCATGCCGCCCAGGCCCCCGCCCCGGTGGCGGCCGCGACGCTGTCCACTGCCAAGGCCGCATCCGGCGTCTCTGCCGCGACCCTCGCCGGCGCCGCGCTGATCGGCACCGTCGCGCCGGCCGGCTCGGACGACGACACCAGCATCCGCCCCTTCCATTACCGGGCAAAGGATGAGGAACTGGCTGATCTCCGGCGCCGTGTCCTGGCGACCAGATGGCCGAGCAAGGAAGTCGTGGCCGACACCACGCAGGGCGTGCAGCTCGCGACGATCGAGAAGCTCGCGCGCTACTGGGCGACCAGCCATGACTGGCGCAAGCTCGAGGCGCGGCTCGACAAGCTGCCCCAGTTCGTCACCCGCATCGACGGCGTCGACATCCACTTCATCCATGTGAAGTCCAAGCACGCGGGCGCGCTGCCGGTGATCGTCACCCATGGCTGGCCGGGCTCGATCATCGAGCAGATGAAGATCATCGGCCCGCTCGCCGACCCGACCGCATTCGGCGGCACGCCGGCCGACGCGTTCGACGTGGTGATCCCCTCGCTCCCCGGCCATGGCTTCTCGGGCAAGCCGATCGTGCTCGGCTGGGATCCGATCCGCATCGCCAAGGCCTGGGCGGTGCTGATGCAGCGCCTCGGCTATACCCGCTATGTCGCGCAGGGCGGTGACTGGGGCAATGCGGTTACCGAGCAGCTGGCATTGCTAACCCCGCCGGGTCTGCTCGGCATCCACACCAACATGCCGGCGACCATTCCGGACGAGATCGCCGCCGCGCTCGCCTCGGGCAACAAGCCCGCCAACCTGTCGGCCGACGAGACCTATGCCTGGGACCAGCTCGACTTCTTCTACAAGCACGGCCTCGCCTATGCCCAGGAGATGGGCAACCGCCCGCAGACGCTCTATGCGATCGAGGACTCGCCCGTCGGCCTCGCCGCCTGGATGCTCGACCATGACGCGCGCAGCTATGACCTGATCGCCCGGGTGTTCGACGGCTCGACCGAGGGGCTCACGCGCGACGACATCATCGACAACATCACGCTCTACTGGCTGACCAACACCGCGGTCTCCTCGGCGCGGCTCTATTGGGAAAGCAAGCTCGCCTTCTTCGCGCCCAAGCACGTGCCGCTGCCGACCGCGGTGAGCGCCTTCCCGGACGAGATCTACACGGCCCCGAAGAGCTGGACCGAGCGCGCCTATCCCAAGCTCATCCACTACAAGCGCATGCCCAAGGGCGGGCATTTCGCCGCCTGGGAACAGCCCAAGGCCTTTACCGAGGAACTGCGCGAAAGCTTCCGGCCTCTCCGCTGAGCCCAGCACCGGAAGCTGCGGGAGCGCCGATCCCCAGAGGCGCTCCCGCCCTCCGCATCCAGCCCCGACGAGGCACGCATGCACTTCGACCTGACTCCGCCCAGCCCCGACCAGCTAGCCAAGCTCGCCGCCGCCCTCACGCCCGAGGCGCGGCACATGCTGCTCGATCATGGCGAGGAGGCGCCATTCTGCGGCCTGTTCCTCCACGAGACGCGCGCGGGCCTCTACACCTGCAAGCTGTGCGGGCTGCCGCTGTTCGTCGCCGGCGCCAAGTTCGAGAGCGGCACCGGCTGGCCGAGCTTCACCGCGCCGTTCGCCGAGACGCATTTGCGCGGGATCAACGACACGCGCTACGGCATGCTGCGCACCGAGATCCTCTGCGCCCGCTGCGGCGCGCACCAGGGCCATGTCTTCCCCGACGGCCCGCCGCCCACCGGGCTGCGTTACTGCATCAATTCGGGCTCGCTCGACTTCACCCCGGCCGGCGAGCCGCTCCCCGACAAGCTCGGCCGCGGCGCCCCTGAGGGCGTTCCCTGGCCCGGCTAGACGATCTCGAAAACCTCATAGACCGGCCCCGCCGCGCGGCGATGGCCCGAGCCGATTGCCACGATACGGTTCAGCCATTCGTAACGCGGCGCTGAAGTCGCGAAGCTCGCGGTAATGCGGAAATAATAGGAGTCCGGATCGACTTCCTCGCCCCGCGCGATCGCGGCGAGCACTTCGGCCGGGCCGTGGCGGATGCCGGCATAGGTCATCGCGACCAGCGCATCGTCATCGGTCCGCAGCACCACCCGCGCATCGAGCAGCACCGCGCTGTCGCCGCGCAAGGTCTGCCAGTCGGTCCCGCCCGGCAATACCACGCCGGACAGCCGCTCGCCGGTGAAGCGCCCCGTGGGCAGGTCCCCGATCCGCCGCTCGGCACCCGGCGGGCCGCCGGCGAGATGGAGTCCGTCCACCGCCACTTCGAGCGTGAACAGGGGTCGCGTGCGGATCATGTCAGCCTCCGTGCCAGGAATTCGCGGATCAGCACCGCGCAGTCTTCGAGCTTCTCGTCGAGCGCGAAATGGCCCGCGTCGAGGATATGCACCTCCGCATCGGGCACGTCGCGCAGATAGGCATAGGCACCGGCAACCGCGAAGGACGGGTCGTAGCGCCCCCACAGCACGAGCAGCGGCGGTCGGTGTGCACGCAGCCAGGCCTGCCATGCCGGGTAGGACGCGACATTGGTGCGATAGTCGTAGAACAGGTCCGCCTGGATCCGTCGCTGCCCCGGCCGGGCGAGGAACGCCGCCTCGTCGGTCCAGCTATCGGGATCATAGCGCTCGAGCGACGGGCTCGTGCCGAGATGCCGCTGTCGCGCGCCCTCGAGCGAAGTGAACGCACCGATCACCGCATCCTCATGCGCCGCCCGGTCGCGCCAATAGGCCCGGCGGGATTCCCAGAGCGGCCCGAGCCCATCCTCATGTGCTACCGCGTTCTGGACGAGGATCGCGCGCACCCGCTCCGGCCGCCGCACCGCCAGCCGCATGCCGACCGGCCCGCCATAATCCTGCTGGAGCAGCGCGTAGCGCTCGATGCCCAGCACATCGACCAGCCCTTCGACCAGCTCGGCGAGCCGGTCGAAGGTGTAGGCGAAATCGTCAGGCGACGGCGCTTCGCTGTGCCCGAAGCCCGGATAGTCGGGAGCGATCAGCCGGTAGCGGTCGGCGAGCAGCGGGATCAGCCGCTCCCACATCCGCGACGAAGACGGGTAACCGTGCAGCATCAGGATCACCGGCGCGTCCGGCGGCCCGGCCTCGCGGTAGAAGACCCGCAGCCCCGCCACCGTGGCAAAGCGATAGGCGGTACTGGCCGAGCGGATGGGCGGAGTCATGCCCGCGCCTTAGCCCTTCCCTGCGAGTTTCGCGCGATATTCGAGCACGGGCAGCCCGCCCCAGCCCCAATTCTCGACATCGACTTCCTCGATCACTACCCAGGTCCATTCGAGCGGCTTGCCCAGCACGTCGAGCAGCACCTGGCTCATTCCCTTGTGGATGGCCGCCTTCTCCTCGGGCGTGAGGCGGTCGGTATCCGGCGTGGAGCCTTCGCGGGTGAGTTGCACGGTCACGATCGGCATGGCGCTACTCCTCCTCACGCACCGGCCGCCTGGCCACCATCGACATGGAGCGTCTCGCCGGTGACGAAGCCGGCATCCTCCAGATAGAGCACCGCGCCGATGATGTCGGCGATGTCGCCCATCCGCCCGACCGGATGCAGCGCGGCGAGCGCGTCATGCGTCTCGGGCGCGTGCATCGGGGTGCGGATCACGCCCGGCGAGACTGCGTTCACCCGGATGCCGCGTTTGGCATATTCGATCGCCAGGCTGCGCGTCGCCGCGTCGATCCCGCCCTTGCTCAGCGAGGCAAGCACCGACGGCACCTTGGAGCTCGGCGCGCGGACCAGGCTGGTGGTGATGCTGACCACGTGACCGCCACCCCGCTTCGCCATCGCCGCGACCGCCGCCTGAGTGGTGAAGTGGAAGCCCGTCAGGTTGGTCGCGACCACCCGAGCATAGTCCTCGGCCGTATAGTCGGTGAAGGGCTTGGCGACGAAGATGCCGGCATTGTTGACCAGCGTGTCCACCCGCCCGAACCGCGCCAGCGCCTCGGCGACCACGCGCGGACCCGTCTCCGGATCGCCGATGTCGCCCGCCACGCTCAGCAGCGCGGGATCGTCGGATGGCCGGATCGTGCGCGAGGTGGCGGCGACCCGGTAGCCGCGCGCCAGAAAGGCGGCGACCAGCCCTGCCCCGATGCCTTGCGACGCGCCGGTGACGATGGCGACTTTCTGCTCATGCTCCATGGGAAGACCTCATCTGCTGGAAGGTCCTCCGGATATCGGCGGGGCCGGTTCGCCCGCCATTGTCCGATGGTGTCGCCAATACCATGGTCCAATGGAATCCGGCGGGGTCGAACTGCCAGATCGGGGTGCGCCGGAACGCCTTCCGCCGCCACCAGGAACCCGATCGATGCAAAGTCTCCTCACCGAAGCCCTCGCCGCGCATGGCGGCCTCGAGCGCTGGCGCCGTTACCAGACGCTCTCCGCCACGATCGTCACCGGCGGTGCCTTCTGGGGGATGAAGGGGCTGGTGCAGGACAGCGATCCGCGCCGGATCACGGTGACGCTCGACCATGAATGGGCGACGCTCGCCCCGTTCGGCGATCCCGACTGGCGCAGCGTGTTCCGCCCGGAGCGGATCGCGATCTGTGACAGCAGCGACCGGGTGGTCGCCGAGCGTGCCGATCCCCGCGCCGCCTTTGCCGGCCATGCGATCGACACGCCTTGGGACCCGCTCCACCGCGCCTATTTCAACGGTTATGCGCTGTGGACCTATCTCACCACGCCCTTCCTGCTCGCCGAGCCCGATGTCGGGATCGAGGACATCGCCCCGATCGAAGCGGGCGGTGAGACCTGGCGCGGGCTGCGCGCCACCTTCCCGGCGCGGATCGCCACGCACAGCCCGCAGCAGGACTTCTATTTCGGCCCCGACGGGCTGCTCGCCCGCCACGACTATCATGTCGATGTCGCAGGCGGCTTCGCGGGGGCGCACCTCGTCTCGGATTTCGTCGAGGTTTCCGGCTTCCGCTTCCCCACCCGCCGCCGCGCCTATCGCCGCGGCGAGGACGGCGCGCCGATCCTCGATCCGGTCATGGTCTCGATCGACCTGTCCGACTTCGCCCTCGCCTGACCTGCCAAGGAGCCAGCCCGATGACCCAGCCCCGCATCGCCATCATCCTGAGCACCACCCGCGCCACCCGCTTCGCCGATATCCCGGCGCGCTGGCTCCTCGATCATGCTGTGGCACGCGGCGACATGGACGTCGAGCTGCTCGACCTACGCGACTATCCGATGCCCTTCTTCGATGAGGCCGCCTCCAATGCCTGGGTGCCCTCGCAGGACGAAATCGCCCAGGCCTGGCAGCGCAAGGTCGCCGGCTATGACGGCTATATCTTCGTCACCGCCGAATATAACCGGAGCATCCCCGCGGTGCTCAAGAATGCGCTCGACTACGCCTATCCCGAATGGAACCGGAAGCCCGCCGCCTTCTTCGGCTATGGCAGCGTCGGCGGCGCGCGGGCGGTGGAGCAGCTGCGGCTGATCTGCGTCGAGCTCCAGATGGCGCCCACTCGCAACGGCGTGCACCTGCAGGGTGCCGACTTCCTCGCGGCCTGGCAGCAAGGCAAGCCGCTCGCCGAGCTGCCCTATCTCGCGCCCAATGCCACGGTGATGCTCGACGAGCTGCACTGGTGGGCCACCGCCCTGTCGCGGGCTCGGGCCGAGACAGCCTGACCTATGTTGGTTTGCTCCGATATGGACTAAAACCACTTCTCTGCACTATGTCCCGGATGAGACCGCTGCTCTTGGGGATCGGGCATGCTGGCATCCGTCGCGCTATCCGTGTTTGCGTTAACATCGCCTAGCCTCGAAGCGCCCGCGCCGGCGCGAGGGGAAGGCTATGCCTTTCCGGTCGACATCCTCAGCGGCCCGCTCGACGGCGCGCTGCAGGACCTGGCCCGCCAGACCGGGATCGAGCTGCTGTTCGACCGCGCCATGCTGCGCGGCCTGCGCGCGCCGCGGCTCAAAGGCCGAATGACGGTCGATGCGGCGCTGCGCGCGCTGCTCGGCCAGACCGCCCTCGTCCATCGCCGCGCCGCTACCGGTGCCTGGGTCGTCGAGCGCCACCCGCTGCCCGAAGCCGCGCCGCCCGAGGAGCTTGCCGAACCCGAGATCCTGGTGGTCGGCCGCAAGACCCAGAATCTCGACATCCGCCGCCGCGAGAACGACGTCCAGCCCTATCAGGTCTCGACGCGCCCCCAGATCGTCAACGCGCACCGCAACGATCTCGAGCAGTATTTCCGCAGCCGGGTCAGCGCCGACACGCAGATGTTCCCCAACAGCTATTCGCAGAATGGCGCGACCAATTCCCAGATCGACCTGCGCGGCCTGGGCACGGACCAGACCCTGATCCTGGTCGATGGGCGCCGCCTGCCCGGCATTCCGGCAAGCTCGATGGGCTTCACCCAGCCCGACCTGAACGCCATTCCCTTCCACGCGATCGAGCGCGTCGAGACGCTCACCGGTACGGCCGGCGGCATTTATGGCTTCGGCGCGCTGGGCGGCGTGGTGAATGTGGTGCTGCGCCGCGACCTCCACGGCATCGAGCTCCACGCCACCACCGGGATGAGCACCCACGGCGATTCCCGCCGGGTGAGCCTGGAGGGCGGCTTCGGCTTCTCGCCGGACGATGGCGACACCAATGTCAGCGTCTATGTCGCGCATCGCAGGGAAGAGGCGCTGCTGGTCGGTCAACGCGGCTATGCGCTGCACGCGCGCGAGTTCGTCAACGCGATGCTGCCAGATTATTTCTCGAGCTCCGGCGACCGGCTGGACAGCAATGCGATCAACGTCTTCAATCTGTTCAGCGACGGGCCGCTGGTCTTCAAGCCCGAATATGGCGGCGGCTCGCTCGCCAACACCACCAACCTTCCCCGCGGTTTCTCCGGCACGGCGGCAGACATGGTCGCTGCGCTGACCCGGGAATCGGGCAAGATCGATCTCGCCCTGTCCGACGAGCGCAATGCCAGCGATCTCGGATCGACGCCGACCACGAGTTCGATGCTCTTCAACCTGCGTCACCGGTTCGGCGGCGGGATCGAGGCCTATTTCGATGCGCTCCTGCTCCGCAATCGGGGGCGTTTCGATAGCGTCACGTCCCCGGGGCAGGTTATCTTCTCGCCGAACTCGGCATATAACCCGTTCGACAATTATGTCTGGCTGACCTTCCCGGCGCCGGCGACCCCGACAGCCTATGGCGTGACCTCGGCGAGCGACCGCTTCACCGCCGGTCTGATCCTCCCCTTGCCGCATCGCTGGAACGCGACGGCGGAGGCAACGATCGGCTCCGTCCGCTACGAGGCGAAAGGCGCAAAGGGCTATTTCCCGTATCTCGGGGTTACGGATGATGTCGGCTTCAATCCCTTTGGGGACTGGGAAACGCTGCAGCGCGATCTCGCCTCCTTCACGCTCCGGAGCGCGGCGACACAGAAGTCGCGCAATCGCTACCGGGAACAGTCGCTGCGGCTGGCCGGGCCGGTCTGGCGCACGGCAGCCGGTCCGACGACGCTGACCCTGCTTGCCCAGAACCGGATCGAGAAGGTTCCCGGGTTCAGCATCGAATTCCTGGCCGACATCTATGGTCCCGATCCCAGCTATTCCGACTATGCCAATCGAACGAGCACCACACGCTCGCTGCACGCGGAGCTCAACGCGCCGCTGATCGCCGCGGATGCGCCGATACCGCTGCTCAAGGGGCTCGAGCTGCAGCTCGCCGCACGTTTCGACGACCAGAGCTTCCGCTTCTCGACCGAGCCGGACGAACCGGATTCGGAGCGGCGGCGCGCACGCTTCCGCGGGCTCGCCTTCACCGCCGGCGCGAAATTCCTCCCGCTTCCCTGGCTGATGCTGCGCGGCAGCTATGCGACGGGACAGCAGCCGCCGCCGCTCGATTATCTTATCGAGTTTTCCTATTCGACAGGCCGCTACAGCCTCGCCGATCCCAAACGGAGCAATAGCTGGGACTTCGATGACACAGGCTCCTACCTGTCCCGGCTGTCGGGCAATGCCGACCTGAAGGCAATTCACGCCAACACGTTATCGCTCGGCATGGTGCTCAATCCGGCGGCGGAGCGCGGTCCACGCCTGTCGCTGGACTATTCGCGCATCCACCGGACCGGCGATCTGGTGGAACTGTACGAATCCGTCATCCTCGCCCACGAGGACGCCTGGCCCGAGCGTGTCACCCGCCTGCCCCTGACCGATGCCGACCGGGCGCTTGGCTATACGGGGGGCCTGATCACCATGGTGGATTCCCGTGTGATGAACGCGGGCACCCTCGACGTCGAATCCCTCGATGCCAAGCTCGACTGGAGGCTGCCCGTGGCTGGCGGAACGTTGCGCGCCTATGCGAACGGCACCTGGCAGATACGCAACACCCGCACCGAACCGTTCGACGTGCCCGAGCATCTCGCTGGCTTTCGCAGTGGCCCGCTGCGCTGGCGCGCCAATGGCGGGGCGGAATGGACGGTCGGCCGATCGCTGCTCGGCGCGAATGTCCAGTATCTCAGCCGCTATCGGATCGCGCCGTCGGACAAATATCTGTGCTGTGCCACCGGGACCGAGCGATTGCAGGGGTCCCGCTATGTGCCGCGGCAGATCTATCTCGATCTCTATGCCAGCCGGAGCTTCAGCCTGCCTTGGGCGGGCAAGGACACTGCGTTCAGCCTGGACCTGGGTATCGTCAACATCTTCGACACGCGGCCGCCCTATGACGCGGTGAACGCGTTCATCGGCGACACCTCGAATTACAGCCCCTATGGCGATCCACGCCGCCGGCGGATCGAGATCGGGCTCAACGCGAACTTCTAGAGCGCCTCGCCGTCGCCGGAGAGATAGGTCAGCGCATCGGCCATGCGCACCAGATCGGCGAGCGTGCGGACGCCCATCTTGCGCATCACCGCACCGCGGTGCGCCTTCACCGTGATCTCGCTGATCCCCAGCTCGCCAGCGACCTGCTTGTTGAGCAGGCCCTGGGTGACGAGCGCCATCACCTGGCGCTCGCGCTCGGTGAGCCGGGCATGCGCGGTGCGCAGCGCGGTGCAGTCCACAGCCAGACGACGCCGCGCCCGGTCCATCGCGATCGCAGTGGCGATCACGTCGAGCAGGTCCTGGTCGCGCGGCGGCACGTCGAAGAACTCGATCGCGCCGGCCTTCATCGCCAGCACCGCGGTACGCACATCGGCGCGCTCGGCCGCGACGATCACCGGCGGCAGCGCCTCGGGCAGCACGCGCCGGGCCAGCAACTCGAGCTCGGTCGAGGGCAAATGGCGGACATGGATGAGCAGGCAGGCCGGCGCGTCGGGCAGCGCCGCCTCGGCAAAGGCATGGACGCTGGCATGGATGCACGCCTCGATCCCAGTGGAACGGCACAGCTCGGCCAGCCGTGCGGCGGCGGTGCTGTCATGGTGCACGATATGGGCGATCGCATGCGGGTCCTGCGCGGCAGGGTTCGGCCGCACCCGCGCGAGCGGGATGCCGGCGCTGCCCAGGAAGAGCGGCCGTTCGAAGCGGCGGCTGTCGTACGAAGCGAGCGTGGCGGTCATTGGGGTGCCCTCCGAAATTCCCGCCAAAGACGCAGCGGAATCGGAAACCCACATCCGGAATCGAAAATTATTTTCGCGCGAGCTCGATTTCGCCCACGCGGCGGATCACGCGCAGCCCGTGCAGCTCCGCGACGGTGCGGGCGAAGCGCTCCGGCTCGCCGGCGCGGAACTGGCCCGAGACTCGCAGCGCCGCGACGGCGGGATCGCGGATGACGACGCGCACGGCCGCATGGCGGTTGATCTCCGCCACGGCCTGGCCGAGCGGTACGTCGTTGAGGTCGACCAGTCCTTGGCTCCAGGCCGGCGTCTCCACCGGGGCCGGCACCATCGCCACCGAGACCGCGCCGTCATGCTCGGTGAAGCGCTGGCCAGGCTTCAGCGTCACCGCGTCGCCCTTGCCCATCGGCTCGACCGCGACCTTGCCGCGGATCAGCATCACCTTGAGCATGTCGTCGTCGAGGTCGACGACGAAGCGCGTGCCGAGCGCCACCACGCGGCGGCTGGCGGCCATCACCCCGAACGGCCGCGAGGGATCGTGCGCGACCTCGAACAGCGCTCGCCCGCGTACCAGCCGGATCGCGCGGCCATCGCCCGAGAAGTGCGTCTCGGCGACGCTGCCCGCATCGAGCGTCATCACGCTGCCATCGGCCAGGGTGACGTCGCGCACCTGCCCGTCCGGCGCTGCATAGCGCGTCCAGGCGATCTCCTGCACCGCCGGTCCGCTTCCGCCCGGCAGCAGGGACGGCATCCACCACAGGCCCGCCGTGACGAGCAGCAGCACCGCGGCCGCCACCGCGGCGAACTGCGGCCAGCCGAGCCAGGCCTGCCGCCGCGGCGCCAGCGCATGTACGCGCATCGCCGCCAGTATCTCGTCATCGGCGCTCGCATCGAACGCGTCCCAGCCACGCTCGGCCAGCCCAAAGGCCCGGGCATGCGCCGGGTCCGCCGCCAGCCAGTCGGCCAGCAGCCCCTCCTCATGCGCCGTCAGCCCTTCGGCCCGGCGCACCGCGAGCAGCGCGGCGGCTTCGTCCAGCGGCATGGCCTGCAGCCGCTCCAGGGTGAGCGCCTCATGCACCATCGCGCTTCTCCATCTCCGCGCTCAGGTGCCGCATCGCGCGGACCATGTGCTTCTCCACCGCACTGATCGAGATGCCGAGATGCCGGGCGATCTCGGCATGACGCTGCCCCTCGAGCCTGCGCAGCACGAACACGGTGCGCGTCCGCTCGGGCAGCGAAAGCAGGGCAGCGGTGACGGCGTGAAGGTCCTCCCTGCCGCTCAGCACCCGTTCGGGATCGAGCTCGTCATCGCCCATGCGATCGCTGTCGAGCACGACGTGCAGGTCGCTCCGCCGCACCGCGCGGCGCCGCGCGCGATCGGCCAGCACGCTTGCCGCGGTGCGCAGGACATAGCCGCCGAGATGGCCGACCGACTCCTCGCTGTCGCGCGCCACGATCCGGGTGAAGACGTCCTGCACCAGGTCCTCTACCTCGTCATCGTCGCGGACACGGCGCCGGAAATAGCCGGTCAGCCAGCGGCGCACCGGCCCGGCTTCCCGGGCCAGCGTCTCGCGGCTGGTCTGATCCTGCGGTTTTCTCCCCATTCCGGAGCATTGTCTCACAATCGCCTTAGGGTCGCCAATAGCCGCAGCTAATATCGCGCGGCGGCGAAGATCAACGCGCCCGCCCGAAACCCGATACCAAGGTCCAATCGGCACCATCGTACAATAGCCCGGCCCTGCCCACGGCGCGCACTATCCCGGATATCGGCAGGGCATCCGCAATCGCCGGCCGGGGAGACGCAACGTGCCCCGGTGTGCGCCCGCATGTCCTCGCCCCTTTCGGAGAAGCTGCATGCCGCATCTGAAGCAGATCGGGGATCATCGTTGCGGCCCCCGTTGTGGCTGCCGCCAGGCGCCCGCCGGCCAGCCCTGCCCCGAGATCCTCCCGGCCGGTCCAAGGCTCGAGGTCGCCACCCTCGCCCATGACTTCGGCAACCTGCTCCAGGTCGCCGCCAGCGCGCTTGGCCAAATCGAGCGCAGCTTCGATCCCGCCCGCGACGCCCGCCTGCTCGCGCTGAGCCAGGCCGGCACCGCCGCACTCGTCCGCGCCGGCACGCTGAGCCGCGCGCTGCTCGACCGCAACGCCGAACCCGTGCCCGAGCCAATCCTCCCCGCTCAGGCGCTCGCCGCCATCGCCCCGTTGCTCGCCCTCGCCGCGGGCCCGCTGGTAGCGGTCGGCTTCGCGATTCCCGACAACGTGCCCGCGGTCGCCTGCGAGATCCATGAATTCGAGAATGCCGTCCTCAATCTCGTCACCAATGCCCGCAATGCCATGCCCGAAGGCGGCACGCTCCACCTGACCCTCGCCCGCCACGGCGACACCGTGCTGCTCCGTGTGACCGACAATGGCCCGGGCATGCATCCAGCGACGCTGGCCTTCGCCTTCGCGCCCGGCTTCACAACGCGTCGCGCCACCGGCGGACGCGGGCTCGGCCTCGCCGCGGTCCGCCATTTCGCCGAGCGCAACGGCGGCTGGGTCGCGATCGACAGCACCCCCGGCAAGGGCACCGCAATCACCATCGGCCTGCCCGGCGCCGCAGTCGCGTAACCACCCCAAGCAATGGAGATCCGCAGATGACTCGCCTGCCCCTGACCGCGGCGCTGCTCGCGCTCGCACCCCTTGCCGCCGCCCAGGCCCAGCAGGCCGGCGAGCCCGGCACGCCCTATGCGAACATGAACCACCTTGCCCCGATCGGCGTGCGCACCGATCGCTATCTGCCCGTGCCCGACGCCGCCAAGGGGCCGCCCATCGATCCGGCCAAGGGCTATCGCACCGAGGATCTCGGCGGCGGCGCCTACATGGTCACCGACAATGGCTACAACTCGATGTTCCTGGTCTATGAGACCGGCGTGGTCGTGGTCGACGCGCCGCCCTCCTATGCCGCGCACCTCCTCGCCGCGATCCGCGAAGTGACCGACAAGCCGGTCACCCATCTGATCTACAGCCACTCGCATGCCGATCACATCGGCGGCACCCTCGCGCTCGGCAAGGTGCCGGTGATCATTGCCCAGGAGGAGACGAGGCGCCTGCTCGCCGAGGCGCATGATCCCAACCGCCCGCTGCCCACGCTCACCTTCAAGGAGCGTTACACGCTCAAGGCGGGCAGCAAGACGATCGAGCTCCGCTATCCCGGCTATGGCCATTCGCCGGGCAACATCCTGATCCATGTACCAAGCGCCAGGGTGCTGATGGTGATCGATACCGTCTTCCCCGGCTGGATGCCCTGGCGCCGCCTGGCGCTGGCGCAGGACATCACCGGCCTGTTCCGGATCATGCAGGAGATCGATGGCATGGACTTCGACAAGCTGGTCGGCGGCCATGTCGAGCGCTGGGGCACCAAGGCGGACGTCACCCAGCAGCTCGAGTTCATGAACGACCTCAAGACCGCCGCGGCCACCGCGCTCAAGACCACCAAGCCCGGCGAGGAGCTCGATGGTGCCGACAAGACCAATCCCTGGGCGATATACGACAATTATATCGACCGCGTCGTCGTCCAGTGCATGAACAGGCTCGAGCCGAAGTGGCGCGACCGGCTGGGCGGCTATGACGCCTTCATCTGGGACCAGTGCTACGCGATGGAGCAGAGCCTGCGCATCGACTGATCCGGCAGGGCCCGCTCGCGGAGAGCGGGCCCGATCCGTCAAGCGCTGGGATCGGGCGCGACATATTTCCCCAGTTCCATCTCCACCGGCGAGCGCGTCTGCAGTCCCGCCCGCACCAGCGCCGCCGAACGCTCCCGCGCCGCCGGCCGCTGCACCGTCTCGAAATAGGCGGCGAGCGCTTGCGGAAACACTGCGTCCTCGGGCAGCGACACTGCGTCCACCAGCTTCTTGGCCGAAGCGATCGCCTGCTTGTCGAACCCCGCGAGCCGGCGGGCGAAGCGATCGACGAACGCATCCAGTTCGGCATCGGGCAGCGCCCGGTTCACATAGCCATAGCGCTCGGCGAGCAGCCCGCGGAAATCGTCCGCCCCCAGCACCACCTCCAGCGCGCGGCCCCGCCCCATCAGCCCGGCCAGCCGCGCCATCGGGTTGCCGCCCGGCACTACGCCGACGCCCATCTCGAACTGACCGAGGATCGCCTTCTCGGCGCTGGCGAAGCGCATGTCGCAGGCCAGCGCGAACTCGCTGCCGGCGCCCCGCGCCCGCCCCCGGATCATCGCGATTGAGGCCACCGGCGCCCGGGCGATGCGCACCAGCACGTCGAGCCAGGGGTGCATCCCCGTCGGCCCCGGCGTCATCGCGGCGGTTCGCGCCTTGTCGGCCAGCACGTCGTAATGGGCGAGGAAGAAGTCGGGGTCCGCGCTGTCGAACACGATCACCCGTACCTCGGGATCGGTCTCGAGCGCGCCGATCAGCTCGGCCAGTTCCCCGATCGTGTCGGGATCGATCAGGTTGATCGGCGGATGGTCGAAGGTCGCGCGCCAGAGCCCGGGCGCGGGGCGCTGCAGCTGGATCTGCTTTGGCATGACATTGCTCCTCGAAGCACCCGCAAGGGTGCGCGAACCGCCTTCAAGCCAGAGCCGCTTGCCAGTCGCCATTGCACCATGGTGTCGTGAGACCATCGTCCAATAGCTCCCGTACAGCTATCGGCCGACCTTGCCCCGGCCATCCCCAACTGGAGCATCTTTCCATGACCGACAATGAGATCGTGAGCTCGAGCTTCTCCGCAATCGTCAATGCGCCGATCGAGAAGATCGACCTGCCGACCTGGGCCTTCACCCTGCCCGACGCCGAATATCAGGGCTGCTCGCCCGCCCATGTCGCCGCCGGCTTCACCACAGCGCCCGACGGCACCCGCATGTCGATCAATGTCGAGATCATCGGCGGCAGCCTGATGGTCCAGCATTATGTCGAGACGCTCGCCGAGAAGGATCACCTGATTCTCGAATCCGTCTCCGACGTGTTCACCCCGAACGGCCGCACGACCATCCATGTCCATTGGGAGCTGAGCGTGAAGGCGATCGATGGCGGCCGCTGCGAGTTCACCAACCATGTCCGCTCGCGCGCCACCGAGGCAATGCTGACGCTGCTCGACAAGCAGGGCATCCCGTTCGAGGTGTTCAGGGCGCAGCGCCAGCCCATGTCGATCGCCCACAATCAGGGCGAGACGCCGCTGTTCGCCGCCAGCATCGAGCGCTTTGCGCGCCGCGCCGCCTGAGGGGATCGGCAACATGACCCCCGATTATCCGAAGGGCGCGACCGGACTGCTGCTGGTCGATCCCTATAACGACTTCCTGTCCGAAGGCGGGAAGGTCTGGCCGCGCGTCCAGGTGATCGCGGAAGCGAACGGCCTGATCGCCAACCTCAAGGCGATCGCCGACACGGTGCGCGGTGCCGGCATGCGGGTCTTCTATGCCCCGCATCGCCGCTGGGAGCCGGGCGATTACGAAGACTGGGCGCACCCCAATCCCACCCAGCGCGCAATCATGCACCGCCACAGCTTCGCCCGCGGCGAATGGGGCGGCGACTGGCACCCGGACTTCGTTCCCCAGCCGGGCGACGTCATCGCCAAGGAGCATTGGGCGCAGAGCGGCTTCGCCAACACCGATCTCGACCAGCAGCTGCGCCAGCACGGCATCAGCCATGTCATCCTGATCGGGCTGCTCGCCAATACCTGCATCGAATCGACCGGCCGCTACGCGATGGAGATCGGCTATCACGTCACCCTGGTCCGTGACGCCACGGCGGCCTTCTCCGAGGAGATGATGCACGCCGCCCATGCCCTGAATGGCCCGACCTATGCCCATGCGATCCTAAGCACGGCGGAACTGCTCGAAGCGCTGTCGCGGTAGCGGATCGGGTCTCCTTCCAATGGAAAAGCGCGCGGCGTGGGGAACGCCGCGCGCTTCCGGTTCAGGCCGCGTCGACCATCACGATCTCGCTATCCTCGATCGCAGTGACCTTGAGCACGGCGAGGTCGCTGATCGCGGCGCCGTCGCGGGCATTGACCCGGATGCCGTCGATCTCGATCGCCCCGCTGGCGGGAACGAGATAGGCCTTGCGGTCCGCGCCCAGGGCATATTCGGCGGTCTCGCCGGCCTTGAGCGTGGCGCCGATCACCCGCGCATCGGTGCGGATCGGCAGCGCGTCATTGTCGTTCTCGTACCCCGAGGCGAGCGTGACGAAATGGCCCGAGCGGTCGCCCTTGGGGAAGGGCTTGGCGCCCCAGCTGGGAGCCTCGCCGTCTCGGGTCGGCACGATCCAGATCTGGAAGATCCGGGTGGTGACGTCCTCGAGGTTATACTCGGAATGGCGGATGCCGGTGCCGGCGCTCATCACCTGGACGTCGCCCGCTTCGGTGCGGCCCTTGTTGCCCAGATTGTCCTGGTGGGTGATCGCGCCTTCGCGGACATAGGTGATGATCTCCATGTCGCGGTGCGGGTGCGGCGGGAAGCCGGTCTGCGGGGCGATCGTGTCGTCGTTCCAGACGCGCAGATTGCCCCAGTGCATGCGGGCCGGGTCATGATAGCCGGCGAACGAGAAATGGTGCTTGGCATCGAGCCAGCCATGGTTGGCGCCGCCGAGGCTGTCATAAGGGCGAAGTTCGATCATCGTGCATCTCCTGGGGAGCGGCTCCGGCCGCCCCTTGTGGAGCTGGATTTAGGACTTGCCGGCTTTCTTGATCAGAGGGATAAAATCCTTCGAAACGTTCTAGGAAGTTGAATAGTGAACACGCCGGGCACGCCGACCTATGACCAGCTGCGCATCTTCCTGACCATCGTCGATACCGGCAGCTTCGCGGGCGCCGGACGCAAGCTCAACCGGGCGGTTTCGGTGATCAGCTACGGCATCGCCAATCTCGAGGCGCAGCTGGGCATCACGCTGTTCGACCGCGAGGGCACGCGCAAGCCGCAGCTCACCGTCGCCGGCCGTGCGCTGCTCGCCGAGGCGCGGAGCATCTCGGACGGGATGGATGGCCTCCGCGCCAAGGTGAAGGGGCTGCTCGACGGGCTGGAGGCGGAGATCAGCCTGGCGGTGGACGTGATGCTGCCGGCCGAACGGCTGGGCAAGGTGCTGCGCGCCTTTGCCCGCGAATATCCGACGGTGCAGCTGCGGCTGCATGTCGAGGCGCTGGGCGCAGTCACCGCGATGGTGCTCGACCAGGAAGCGGTGATCGGCATCTCGGGGCCGCTCTCCTCCGGCGTCGAGGGGATCGAGAGCATGGTCGCGGGATCGGTGCCGATGGTGCCGGTGGCGGCGCCCGACCACCCACTCGGGCGGATGGAAGCGATCCAGCCGGGTGCTGGACGCGAGTACACCCAGCTGGTGCTCACCGACCGCTCGCGCTTCACCGAGGGGCAGGACTTCTCGGTCTCGAGCCCCAAGACCTGGCGGCTCGCCGACCTGGGCGCCAAGCATGCGCTGCTGCGCGAGGGGATCGGCTGGGGCAACATGCCGCTGCCGATGATCGAGCCGGACCTGGTGGCGGGCACGCTGGTGCGGCTGGCGATGCCCGACCATGTCGGCGGCACCTATCGCTTCTCGGGCATCTGGCGGCGCGACACCCCGCCGGGGCCGGCAGCGTCGTGGCTGCTCGACCAGTTCGTCCAGCTCGGTGCCGCGGATGCTGAGCTGGACGGGATGGGTGACGTCTAAGGCCGGCCGTTCCAACAGCGCGCATCGAACCGACTCGGCAAAGGACAGGAAGTACACGCCGAACCTGGCTTCGGGACGGCGGAAGTTCACTAAGTTCGCACTAGCGGCGGTGCCTGTCCGGCCCACCGCGCAACATGCTTGCGCGCGCCGGATCCTATCTTTCCAACAAAATGAAAGAGCAGCCGGCCATGCGACCGGCTGCTTCAGCGAAACAGACCAAATCCTACATTGCAAGGGCTTAGCCCACCAGCGGCTCCCGCGCCGCGGGGTGGAGCGCGCAGGCGGCGGTGCCGGCCAGCACCAGCGCGCCGGCAAGGACCAGCGGCGGGGTGAGCCCGTAGCGGTTGACCAGCAGCGCGCCCAGCGCCGCGCCGAGGAAGATCGCGACGACGCCGCCGATGCGGCGTGCCCAATTGGGGTTGCTGCCGCCGGCGAAATGCGAGTCCGCGGCAAGGCCGGTCAGGGTGAGCGTCAGCACCGTGGTGGTGAGGTCAGGCACCTTGAGCTGGCGGATCGTCGCGTTGCGGAAGCCCATCGCGACGCCGGTGAGCCCGATGATCGCGAACACGCTGGCGGTGGGCGACTGGCTGGGGATGTCGAAGCCGATCGAGACGCCCGCGGCGATCCACAGCAACGCCGCCTCGACCAGTGCCGCGACGATCAGCCAATGGTGCAGCGGCCGGCCCGCATGATGCTTGCCGATCCGCCCGGCGATCAGCGCGCCGACCAGGAAGGCGGCGATCGCGGCGACGAACGGCGCGACGCGGAAGCCCGGCGTGCCGGCGGCGGCGAAGCCGAGGAACACGATGTTCCCGGTCATGTTGGCGGTGAACACCTTGCCGAGCCCGAGCACGCTGATCGCATCGACAAGGCCGGTAGTGACCGAGAGCAGCAGCAACAGCCAGGGGAGCGGGGTAGAGGATTTGGCGGCGGACATGGTGGGGTCTCCCTTTTTCTGATTCAGCGCTCCCCGGCGAAAGCCGGGGTCCAGGGTCACAAGCGATCCGACAGAGAAACCCTGGGCCCCGGCTTTCGCCGGGGAGCAATTGGGTCCTAGGCCTTGGCTACTCGCGCAAACATCCGAATAAAATCAGCTCTATCGTTCGAGATAGTTGGAGGGTCAGAAGCGGAAATTGGCCTCCAGCCCCGCCATGCCGATCGTCTTCGCCGGGCCGGTTTCGCGGATGAAGGCACCGGGGGCGAAGGCGGAAAGCGAGGCGGAGAGTTCGAGCTCGGCGGTCGTCTGCCAGGCGATCGTGGCCTCGGCTTCCTTGCCGATGAAGCGCGCACGGCTGTCCCCCGGCGCGCGGATCAGATTGCCGGGAATGTCATAGACTCCGTCGGCGCGGCTGTACCGCCAATAGGCCATGGCGGCGAGGCTGGCGGAGATGCTCCTCGCCAGCGTCGCGCTGACCCGGGGATTGAGGCTGACGATGTTGGTCGGCCCGACCGGCGACAGCTCGCCGAAATATTTGCCCTTGGGGAACAGCGCGTTGAAGGTGCCGAGCGTGCGATTGCCCGGCTTGCCGTCACCGCTCACCACATTGAAGCGCAGCGTCGCATCGGGCGCGAGCGGCGCATCGGGGAAGCTGTGGCCGACTTCGGTCCCCAGCGTCCAGGCGCCGATCCGATCCCGCCCGAAGCGGCCGAACTGGGCGACGCCCTCGACATTCCAGTGCCAGTTATCGCGCGTGCCGAAGACGCGCAGCCCGAAGCTGTGGCGCTCCTCGCGTCCCCCCACCCCGCCGAAGTGGGCCAGGTCGTTGCGATAGCCGAGATAATAGAGGTCGAGCCCCGGCAGATTGCCATAGGCGCCCCAGAGCGACTTGCTGTCCGAGGTTCGGTCGTCGAACGTCCCGGGCCGCGGCTGGACCGGGCGCATGGCGAGCAGGCTGAGCTTGCCCTTGCCGAGCTTCACATCGGCGCGCGCCCCGTCAAAGGCGAGCGGGACATTGGGGCCATAGCGCGTGCCGACCAGCCGCTCGGTGCCGAGCGACAGCATCTGCCGCCCGGCGCGCAAGGTCACCGGGCCGAGATCGACTTCGCCAAATCCCTGGAGCAGATCGACCCGCGTCTGATCGACCGGCCCCGCCGCCGGCGCGACGCCGACCGCCCAGGCCGCGATCGGCTGGACGAAGGCGCGCACCCGGTCGACATGGAGATCGGCATAGGGCAGCGCCCGCAGCCAGAGATAGGAATCATCGGGCGCGTCGGCTCCGCCCCAGAGATTGTCGCGGTAGTTCTCGCTGCGGGCGCGCAGCTCGATGCCGGTGGAGAGCCAGGCGTCGTCGCCGAGCGGGATATATTTGAACGGGCCGGTCCAGTGATGGGCGCGCTTCTCGGCGTCCGCGAGGTCGGACCAGTCCTCGTCGTAGCGTGTGATGCTGAGGGTTGGGGCTTGCCAGGCTTCACGCTGTTGGGCGGCGGCTGGGGTGGGAGAAAGAGCTGCGAGCAACAGGGCACAGACCAATCCTCCCCCGGAGGGGGAGGGGGACCAGCGAAGCTGGTGGAGGGGTATTCTCCGCGAGCGATGAAGCTTGCGGCACGCTACCCCTCCACCACCAGCTGCGCTGGCGGTCCCCCTCCCCCTCCGGGGGAGGATTGAGGCCTCCCTACCCACACCGCCGCTCCCGTTCGGCGACCAGCGCCACCAGCACGAAGCCACCGATCAGCCCGAGATGCTCGAAGAACGCATTGGTCGCCCCGAACCGCTCGGCGCTGCCCGGGGCCATCGTCCAGAAGGCATTGGCGGTGATCGCGGCGAACAGGGTGAACACGCCCAGCATCCCGGCCCCCAGCCAGACCAGTCGGCCGCTCAGGATCAGTGCCGGGCCGATCAGCTCGACCGCAATGGTCAGGGCTGCCCACAGCGCTGCCGGCTGCATGCCGAAATGCGCCTGCTCGGCGACGGCGCCGTGCCAGTCGGTCAGCTTGACCACCCCACCGAGCAGATAGGCACCACTCAGCGCGAGCCGGGCAAGGAACCAGGTCGGGCGCCAATCGAGGATGGCGGTGACGAAGCCGGGCGTGTTCATCGCTCAGTTCTTCGCCACGGCTGCGTGGATCTCGGCGATATAGCCGCCGGGGAAGCGGACGATCGCGGCGTCACGGTCGCCCTCGCGGTGCGCTGGCACCAAAGTCTCGACGCCTGCCGCCTTGGCCTTGTCGAGCGTGACGGTGAGGCTCGACACTTCATAGCCGGTCAGCTCGCGGCCATAGGGCCAGGGCAGTTGCCCGTCCGACACCAGCACAGTCATCTTGCCATAGCCCGAGGTCAGGCGGACGCGGCGATAGGTCTTGCCCGGCTGGCCGATCTCCACGCCCGGCGCGGCCTTGTCGTCCGAGACGACCTTGGCATGCGCATAGCCGGTCCAGCTCTTGAGGAAGGCATTGGCCGAGTCCGCGGTAAGGTAAACGCGGTTCTCCGGCACCGTCGCCAGCGGGGCATAATGCGGCTTGGTGGTGTGCCAGTAGAGCTGCATGTTCACGCCGCCCGGCCATTGCACGACGACGTCGCGGCCGATCGGATCGGGGAAAGTGGTGAGCAGCCGGCTCGCGCCATGGCTGACGGCGGAAGTGACCGCCGCATCGATATCGTCGACCAGATAGCCGGTGCGCTCGGCCCCGAACGGATAGGGCACCGGGGTGACGAAACCGAACACCGAGAGGATGCCGACCGGCGTGAGGACGAGCTGCGAGTTGGTCTGGCTCGTGGTCGGGGTGACCTGGAACACGCCCTTCTTGCTGGCGGTGCCGCCGAACGTCGCGGTCACGGTGGTGACGAAGCGGTCGAAATCCTCGGGCGCGACATAGACATGGGTCGAGTCATATTCGGGGCCGATCGCGTGATCGGCGGTGGAAGCCTTGGGCGCCTGCTGGGCGAAGGAAGCGGCCGGCGAAAGCGCGACCAGCGCGGTGGCGATCAGGAAGGTGTGGCGGGTCATTTCAGCTACTCCGATGGGAAGGTGCACAGCCTCTGCGGAGGGGTTTAAGCCCCAGCCAAAAGTCGAACGATCCGAATAAAATCATCCGAACCGTTCGACATTCTGGAACGATCAGACCGCCCAGCACCCGCAGCCGAGCGCGCCCCAGAAGCTCTGGACGTCGGCGGCCGGCACCTTGGCGCCGAGCGCGGCGGCATGGTCATGGCCATGGACGGTGCAGGCCGAGTGGCAGGCGCACGCGGCGGCGAGCTTCTTCGACGTCTCGTCGCGGCGCCAATGGCCGCCAAAGGTCGCGACCGGCGACCAGTCGGGCATCGCCTTGGGTGCGACCGGGCCGAGCGGCGCGAAGTCCCCCTCGCCATACACCACTTTGCCGCCCAGCACGGTCAGCACCGAGCGGAGATGCGCGATCTCGTCTTCGGCGACGTGGAAATAGTCGTCCGAGAGCAGCGCGAGATCGGCGAGCTGGCCGGCCTTGATCTGGCCCTTCTTGCCGACCTCGTTCGAGAACCAGGTATTCCGCTCGGTCCACAGCCGCAGCGCGGTCTCGCGGTCGAGCCGGTTGCGAACGGGATAGAGTGTCATCCCCCCGACGGTCTTCGAGGTGACCAGCCAGCTCAGCGACACCCAGGGATTGTAGCTGGCGACGCGGGTGGCGTCGGTCCCCGCCCCCACCGGCACGCCGGCATCGAGCATGCGGCGGATCGGCGGGGTCGCCTCGGCCGCCTTGGCGCCGTAGCGCTCGACGAAATACTCGCCCTGGAAGGCCATGCGGTGCTGCACGGCAATGCCGCCGCCGAGCGCCGCGATCCGGTCGATATTGCGCTCGCTGATCGTCTCGGCATGGTCGAAGAACCAGTTGAGGCCCTTGAGCGGGATGTCGCGGTTGACCTTCTCGAACACATCGAGGGCGCGGCTGATCGTCTGGTCATAGGTGGCGTGCATCCGCCACGGCCAGCGGCGCTCGGCGAGCAGGCGGATCACCGGCTCGAGATCGCCTTCCATCTGAGGCGGCATGTCCGGCCGGGCGACGCGGAAATCCTCGAAGTCCGCCGCCGAATAGACCAGCATCTCGCCGGCACCGTTGGCGCGGTAGCTGTCGTCGCCCTGCCCCGGCTTGAGCTGGGTCGACCAGGTGGCGAAGTCCTTCAGCTCTTCCTTCGGCTTCTGGGTGAACAGGTTGTAGGCGATGCGCAGCGTCAGCTCGCCATCCTTGTGGAGCTTCTCGACGATCTCGTAATCGTCCGGATAGTTCTGCGAGCCGCCGCCGGCATCGATGACGCTGGTCACGCCGAGCGAATTGAGCTCGCGCATGAAGTGCTTCGTGCTGTTGAGCTGATATTCTGGCGGAAGCTTCGGACCCTTTGCGAGAGTCGCGTAGAGGATCGTGGCATTGGGCTGGGCGAGCAGCAGCCCGGTGGGGTTGCCCTGCGCGTCGCGCAGGATCTCGCCGCCCGGCGGGTTCGGCGTGTTCCGGTCATAGCCGACCGCGCGCAGCGCCGCGGCATTGAGCAGCGCACGATCATAGAGGTGGAGGATGAAGACGGGGGTATCCGGTGCCGCGGCGTTGATCTCGTCAAGCGTCGGCAGGCGCTTCTCGGCGAACTGATGCTCGGTGAAGCCGCCGACCACGCGCACCCATTGCGGCGGCGGGGTGTTCTCAGCCTGCTTCCTGAGCATCGCCATCGCATCGGCCAGCGTCGGCACGCCTTCCCAGCGCAGCTCCATGTTATAGTTCAGCCCGCCGCGGATGACGTGGATGTGGCTGTCGATCAGGCCGGGGATCAGGCGGCGGCCCTTTGCGTCGATCACCTGGGCGTTCGGCGCGGCGGCGGCGCGGACCTCGCCCTCGCTGCCGACCGCGAGGAACTTGCCGCCCCGGATGGCGACCGCATCGGCGACCGGGTTCTCGCGATCGAGCGTGGTCACCTTGGCGTTGACGAGGATCAGGTCTTGGGCGGCGGTCATGGCAAAACTCTCGGGCATGGTGAGCAGGGCAGTGGAAGCGGCGGCGCCGGCAAGCGCCTGGCGCCGGGTGACCGGGCTCATGGCCGGCTTTCCGAGCGGATGGCAGCGGTCATGGCGGTCACTTTCTTGGCCAGCGGGACGATCTGCTCGCCGGCGAGGATTCCCGCCAGCCCGAGCAGGGCAATCACCGGCGGAGCAGGAGAACGAACCCCAAGCAGGCTGTAGACGATGCCGACCAGCAGACCGGCACCCAGCGAGAGAAGATAGGCTTTCATGGGGTTCGTCCTCCGTCTTGCGTCGCTCAGGCCTGGATGAAGGCGAGCAGGTCGGCGTTCAGCACCTCGGCGTTGACCGTCAGCATGCCGTGCGAGAAGCCCGGATAGATCTTGAGCGTGGCGTTCGGCAGCAGCTTGGCCTGCAGCTCGGCTGCGTTCTTGTAGGGCACGATCTGGTCGTCATCGCCCTGCAGCACCAAGGTCGGCACGGTGATCGCCTTCAGGTCTTCGGTCTGGTCGGTCTCGGAAAAGGCCTTGATGCCTTCGTAATGGGCGAGCGCGCTGCCCATCATGCCCTGCCGCCACCAATTGTCGACCGTGCCCTCGATCGTCTCCACACCGGGGCGGTTGAAGCCGTAGAACGGGCCGGCGGGCAGGTCGCGGAAGAACTGGGCGCGGTTCGCCGCCAGCGCGCTGCGCAGGCCATCGAACACGCTGATCGGCAGTCCGTTCGGATAGCGCTCGGTCTTGAGCATGATCGGCGGCACCGCGCTGACCAGCACGGCCTTGGCGACGCGGCCCGCGGGCTGGCCGTGGCGGGCGACATAGGCCGCGACTTCGCCGCCGCCGGTCGAATGGCCGATATGGATCGCATTGCGCAGGTCGAGATGCTCGGCGACCGCGGCGGCGTCGGCGGCGTAGTGCGCCATGTCATGGCCGGTCGGGACCTGGGCCGAGCGGCCATGGCCGCGGCGGTCATGCGCCACCACGCGGTAGCCCTTGGACAGGAAGAACAGCATCTGCGCGTCCCAGTCGTCCGACGACAGCGGCCAGCCGTGATGGAACATGATCGGCTGAGCGTCCCTGGGCCCCCAGTCCTTGAAGAAGATCTCGGTGCCGTCCTGGGTGGTGATGGTGCTCATGGGAATGTCCTTGGGATTTCGGGAAAGTGGAAAGGCTGGAAGGATGCGGCCGGGCCAAGGGGGGCACGGCCCGGCCGCGCGGGGATCAGTGGCCGCCTTCGGAGGCGCCGAACATGGTCTTGGCGTAGGTGATGCCGATGCCGTACGCGCCACCCCACTTTCGGGCGACGCCCGTGGTCATGTCGTAGGTCCCGGTCCGCGCCCAGTCGCGCTGCAGCTCGAGCAGATACTGAAGCGAGGTGATCGGCTTGGCGCCCGCCTGGACCATACGGGCGACGGCGCGCTCATGCGCTTCCTCGGAGATGTCGCCCGAAGCGTCGGTGATGACATAGGCCTCGAAGCCCTGGTCGATGGCGGAGAGCACCGGACCGACGATGCAGACCGAGGTCCAAAGGCCGGCGAACACCAGCCGCTGCTTGCCGATGCGGTTGACCTCGTCGATCACCGCGGCGTCTTCCCAGGTGTTCATCGAGGTGCGGTCGAGCAGCTTCTGGCCGGGGAACGGATCGGTGACTTCGCTGAACATCGGGCCCGAGAAGCTCTTCTCGGCAACCGTGGTGAGGATCGTCGGCACCTCGAAGCCCGCCGCGGCATTGGCAACCAGCGCAGCGTTGTTGCGCAGCAGCTCCGGCGCGATCGACTTGGTGGCGAAGGCCATCTGCGACTGGAAATCGATCAGCACCAGCGCGTGGTCGGTCGGGTTCAGCAGGGTCTTGCCCGGGATCGGGGTGGCGGTGACGGTCATTTCGATTTCCCTCTTTGGTGTGTGGCGGCCCGGAGTGTTCCGGATGCACATCGGTGTAGGCCGCCGAAAAACTGCGATGCAGCCGGATAAGATCGTTCCAATTGTTCCATTAAATCGAAAAGGCATCGACACCCGTGCGGGTCGCCCGGCACTCTCAAGCGAGTGATCGCGCGTTGCCGATAAGAGGGAAGGCAGGGCGGGAACCGATCGCGCGCGCCGCCGTTGCCGCGGCCGCGAAGCCCGGCGCGGCGGGCGGAACCGGGCCGATTATCCCGGCACCCGCTTCGCAACCCCTTGGGCATCCGCCCAACCCGCGGCTATGACGCTGCCCGACCCCTGACCTGGAGCCCCAATGCTCGAAATCTGCATCGACACGCTTGCCGGGATCGACGCCGCCATCGCCGGCGGTGCCGACCGGCTCGAACTCTGCGCCGCGCTGTCGGTCGGCGGGCTCACCCCGCCCCGCTCGCTGGTCGTGCGCGCCGCCGCCGCGCCGATCCCCGCCCATCTCCTCTCCCGCCCTCGCGACGGCGACTTCCGCTACAGCCGGGGCGAGGCGGCGATGGTCGCCGACGACATCAGCCTCGCCGCCGAGGCGGGCCTTGCCGGCGTCGTGATCGGCGCGAGCGACGCGGCCGGAAAGCTCGATGCGAGCCTCCTCGCCGCCTGGGTCGCGCATGCCCGGGCCGAGGGCGCCAAAGCCGGCCGGCCGCTGTCCCTCACCCTCCACCGCGCCTTCGACCTCTGCCCCGATCCGCTCGAGGCGCTAGACACGGCGATCGCGCTCGGCTTCGACCGGATCCTCACCTCCGGCGGCCAGCCCCGCGCCGCCGACGCGCTCGACATGCTCGCCGCGCTGGTCCGCCGTGCCGATGGCCGCATCCTGATCCTCGCCGGCAGCGGCATCGATGCCGCCAACCTGCCCGCGATCCTCGCCACCGGCGTGCCCGAGGTCCATGCCTCGTGCCGCAGCCCTTCCGGCACCCCCGGCGAGGCCGAGCAGCGCTTCGGCTTCCAGACCGGCCCGGGCCTCCAGACCGACCCCGCAAAAGTATCCACAATGCGGCGCATTCTCGACGAGCATAGAACCTTGAACAGTACCAATATATGACTTATTCCCGTCCGCTTCGATAGTAACACGGGGTGTACAGATGGGGGCTGACGAGCAGCAGGCGGTGGTGACCGCCACGCTCATGGAGACCGAGGCGGCGGAAGCCGCGGAGGCGGTGCGCCGTCTGGTCGATGCGAACGAGCCTGCCCTCACGGCGCTGGCGACGCGGCTCCGGGCCAACCCGCCCGCGCGGATCGTCACCTGCGCCCGCGGCTCGTCGGACCATGCCGCGAGCTATGGCAAATACCTGATCGAGACCTTCATCGGCATCCCCGTCGCCTCCGCCGCCCCGTCGGTGGCATCGGTGTTCGCCGCGCCGGTCGCCCCCGGCTCGGCGCTGTGCATCGCCATCTCGCAGAGCGGCCGCAGCCCCGACCTGCTCGCCACCGTCCGCGCGCACCAGGAAGCCGGCGCGCACGTCGTCGCCTTCGTCAATGACGAGAGCTCGCCGCTCGCCCTGCTCGCCGACACGCTGATCGGCCTTAAGGCCGGCCCCGAGCGCTCGGTCGCCGCGACCAAATCCTACATCACCGCGCTCGCCGCCTTCGTCGCGCTGGTCGCCGAATGGGCGCGCGACGATGCCCTCGCCGCCGCCCTCACCCGCCTGCCCGAGCAGCTCGAGGCCGCGCGCACGCTCGACTGGAGCGACGCCGTCACCGCGCTGCGCGACGCGACCAATCTGTTCGTGATCGGCCGCGGCTACAGCTTCGGCATCG
>Ga0209564_1000997_pt1 | contig 35369 bp, 22 predicted proteins | sample AraplaCol_mMF_r2_FD_184272 | JGI IMG/M metagenome (GOLD analysis project Ga0209564, IMG submission 184272) | Arabidopsis root microbial communities from North Carolina, USA - plate scrape MF_Col_mMF_r2 (SPAdes) (version 3) | ecosystem: Host-associated > Plants > Roots > Endosphere | place: USA...
CCCAGCAAACTGTAAATATCTCCGGTAAGATCACCATGAAAGGGGCCATATTGCAGGATGCATTCATTGAACTAAGGGCAGGCAACGCGCTGAACTATACCATCTCCGGCAAAACAGGGGAGTATAAATTTACCGGCATCCCGGTGCCGGATACCGCTTCCCTGACATTAAAAGTGGCATATGTGGGGTATAAGAACCTATACCGGGAAATAAAGAGCCCGGATAAAACACTGGTGGCAGACTTTGATTTCCAGGATACGGACGCCAAAAGCCTGAAGGAAGTAGTAGTGACCGGACAGAAGAAAGAGCAAATCTCTGCCTATAAATCTACCTACAAAATAAACAGCAAAGATTTTATCCGTAATACAAAAGCCAACACGGTACTGAAAACAGTACCGGATCTTTCTGTGCAGAACAACAAAGTGATGGTCGGCGGTACCACTCCCGCCAGGATCTTTATCAACGGCATAGAATCCGGACAGGAAGAACTGAAAACCGTCAACGCAGACGATATAGATAGGGTAGAGGTCATCGCAAACCCTTCCGCTTCTTATGATGCCGATTTTACAGGCGCTGTTGTGAACATCATCCTGAAAGAGCGCAAAGAAAGCTTTATCAAAGGAACATTGGAAGGTACAGGCGGCATAAGGAATGAGTATTGGTCATTACTGCCCTCCCTTTCCTTTAAATGGGACTGGCTGATCATCAAATCATATTATTCTTACCTGCACAACAGGCAGCGTATAGACTACCGGCTGGACAGGCAGATGGATGATGGCCTCTATTACAACCAGCATAGCCTTCGCAGCGTTGCCGGTAATCAACAGTCTTCCGGCACTAAAATAGATGCTACGCTCTCAAAAAGATCAAAGCTGAATATCTCTTCAGAGCTCTCCGGCTATAATTTTGGGGGTACCGCCAACGGAATATACAAAGACACCGCTACGCCGGATACCGCTCAATTTTCAAATAGCAGCCGGGAAAAAAGGAACAGCTGGTATATTGCTGCCGTCTACAGCTATGACCTGCAAAAGAACAGGAAATTCTACGTAAAAGGAAAGTACTTCCGCTACACTAATACAGACCTATACAGCCTGGCAAACGAATCCGGTAAAGAAGAAACCGGCAACGTTTCCTCCAAAACCAGGGAGATTACAGGCGAAATGGATTATGAAGTGTCGGAAACAAAATTGTTTAATAAACCTTCCACTTTCTATACCGGTGTAAAGTATGTTCAACGCCGCTTTAGTTTTTCTAATACCGACTTTTACATCAACCAGCACCTGGTAAATACTTTCGCAGAAGCGAATGTGGACTGGACTCCCAAATTCTCCACTATGGCGGGACTGGCCTTTGAAAATACCCGTAATGTCAATGCTACTTTATCACAACATTATAATTTCTGGCTGCCAACCCTGAACCTGCTTTATCATTTTGGGAAGCGGCTGGATGCCCGCCTGGCTTATTCCCGGAAGATCATCCGCCCCAGCGCCAATAACCTGAACAACGCCATTGTATATTTAAACCCGGGCCTGGCCTTTAAAGGAAATGAGAATTTAATGCCGCAAGCCAGGGATTACTATGCACTGACAGTAAGCAAGGGATATCCAAAGCTGAACATCGCGTTTAGATTATCCCATGAGTCTGTTGATCATGCTATCATTGAAACATATAACGTATCCGATGGCCTGGTGATCAATACCATGGAAAATGCGGGCAAACAGCAATCTACCGGTCTTATAGCCAGTGTAAGAACAAAGCTGTTCAAGCTGATCACTGCCAACAGCACCTCCGGTATTTCCTACAATACATTTGGCAACCAGTCGCCGGATGCCCTGGTGAAAAGCAATGAAGGCTGGACCTTCCGGCAGGGCTGTTACCTGGGCGCCAGCGTATTTAAGGAGAAAGTGGCTTTGTCCTTATCCGGTTTTTATAACGCACCGGTTTATTCACTTAATTCCCGGATGATCACTTACCCCTCTTTTTCACTGGATGCGGAAACGAATGTCTTCAAGGATAAGCTGATGGTGAGATTAAGCTACCAGGATATATTTGCCTGGGGTACGGTTAGCAAGGAAAACAGTCGGTATAATTATTTTAACCAGGCAATTGTGTTCAGAAATAATACGTCCAATCTGCTGCTGACCCTTTCATTCAATTTCGGAAAGAACTTTAATGACCGCTTTAATGAGGCCAATATACAGAATGATGATATCATCCTGAAGCAATAGGTGGTTCAGGCTTCCAACCGCTCTTCCAGCTTCACCGTCACGCTGTCTCCTGCATCCTTGTTCAGTACTTTCCTGAGCTCCGCCTTCACCGGTAGCTTATGCGTGCCATCTCCCAGGGCCATAAAAGAGCTGCGGAAGGGATGTCCGTCAATAGTACCGCGTACCTTCACCAATCCCCTGGTACCGAAGAACGCTACAGATTCCGGCCATTTGAGATAAGTCCATCCTCCCTTATTCGGGCTCTTCTGCAATGTTGCGGTAAATTGTTTATTCAGCAAACCGGTTGTGGATGCATAATGATTAGAACGCGCCATAGTGCAAAGTTTTAGTGATCATTATACATCAAAGGTATTTTGAAACCTCCGGTAATAGGGTGGGTAGAAGCGACTTTAGTAGTGGCAGTTTGCGACAATTACACCTTCCCCTGCGCCGTCCCAAATCCCCTTCTCGTCATTTCCCCCCAGGCCTTCTTTTTCATAAAATAATCATAATACCCCCTGATAGCAGACCATACCACAAAAGGATGGAAGATAAACGGCTCAGAAAGCGCCGCCAGTATCAGCTTCCACATTTCCTTTCTCCGCTTGTACTGGTTATACGTAAATACTTCAATATAGATCGCGAAGATGGAATTAAGATATCCGAAGAAAATAATAAACAGCAGAAAAGCAAAGAACATATGCCAGTTGATCATCCCCATCCATGCCATGGCCAGAAAGGCGATCATGCCTGCAAATTCTATCACCGGCGCCAGCATCTCAAAAAAGAACCAGTAAGGATAGCTCAGTACCCCCAGCAGATCATACCGCGGGTTCAGGAACATCTTCTGATGAAAGCGCAGCGTCTCTATCGTGCCGCGCATCCAGCGGTTCCGCTGACGCCCCAGTATTTTAGTGTTCTCCGGCGCTTCCGTCCAGCAGAGCGGGTCGGGTATGTAGGTTACTACATAGGGCTCGTTCTGTTCATGCATGTACCTCCGCATGCGGGCTACCAGCTCCATATCTTCGCCCACGGTTTGTGTATTGTATCCTCCGCAGCGGATGGCGATCTCCTTATCAAATGCGCCAAATGCGCCTGATATCAGCAGCAGGCCATTCAGCTGTGCCCAGGCCATACGCCCTAACAGGAATGCCCGTATGTATTCCAGCGCCTGCATCCGTGCCCAGTAATTCTCCGGCAGGAAAACACGCGCCAGCCGGCCGTCTTTCACCACACAGGAATTGGCGATGCGGATCACTCCACCGGAAGCGATCACCTTTTTACCATCCTTTTCTTCCAGGAAAGGCTTCACCATTTTCAGGATGGCATCCTGCTCCAGGATACAGTCGGCATCTATACAGATAATATAATCATTGCTGGAGATGTTGATCCCTACATTCAGCGCATCCGCTTTACCGCCATTCTCCTTATCAACTACTACCAGCTTGTTATAGGCAGGGTGCTTGGTTTTATATACGCCTCTTACCGTTTTGGTGGGAATACGGCTGTTCACAAAGAAATCTACTTTCTCCAGTCCGTAAGCATCTATCAGCCGCTGCAGACTATCGTCCTTGCTGCCGTCATTGATCACTACCAGTTCCAGCTTGTTGTAGTAAAGGGAAAGCAGCGATCTTACATTCTCTACAATATTAGGCCCTTCATTATACGCGGGCGCCAGTATGCTTACGGATGGTGCATAAGACGAGGAGGCCAGCAGCCGGTAATCGGTAAAGTCATTTTTGTGCAGGTACCTTCTCACCGCTGCAATAGAATTCATGCCAATGAAAATATAAAAGACTACCAGCGCAACTGAGTACAGGAATATACCTGCCATGAAGAATAACGCTATTTGTTCTCCTATGTTCATCGTGCCATTTCGCTTTTAATGTGAAGGTATAGCTGCTGAAAAACATCTCCCGGTGCAATGGATCTTTCCTTTACCAGGGCATCGCCATTGCGGCAGCATTTCATCATGATCCTGGCCACCTGCAGCTGTATACCGGGATCGCCGCTATCCAGCAGGGTTTGCAGGAAAGGCAGGTCCTGATCTGTCGCCATCGATTCCAGGCTTTTCAGAATGGTTTTCTGGTTGCTCTCCGTTTCTACTGTATACCGCTGTATCAATATAGCAGGAGCGGTTTCATCGCCTACCCGTACAAGGGTTTTGATGGCCTGTTCCCGCAGCTTTTCACGGTGGTCTTTCAACAGGACGATCACATCATCTGCCACCTGCATCTGTTGATACAGGCCCGCCAGTTTCAGCGCAAAAAGCACTACATCCGGGTTGCCGGCGTTCAGCCAGATGTGCAGATGTTCCAGGTTACCGGGATCCAGAGGTGTTAGCTGTTCTATCAGTTTAAGCTGCTGCCAGTCGTTCATGGGCCTGGTCAGGTTGTCCAGGAAGTTCAGTCCCTCAAAGCCCGCAAAGGCCAGTACGGCTGTCTGCGCTTCCATCCTCACATAGGCGTTGCGGTGGTTGGTATGTTTTGCAATAGCCGCTTTCATGTCTTCCTGGTCCAGCATGTACAGCTCGTAAATGCCCGCAGCTTTGATATGCCATATTGGGCTGCGGAATTTAGCGATAGAGTCTGCCTTCAATCCCATTTTTTCGTACAGCCATACAATATTCTTGCCCGCCAGACCGATCAGGTTCTTCTTGGTGCTGATCAGCTGGTTGATAGCATACTGCCGCGCAATCCTGTTCTTCGGACCGGGCGACAGCCATTCCGGTGTAACAAAGGTATCGTCGTGGGGAAAGTCTTCCGTTAGCAGATGGCTCAGCCACTCGTCAAAAACGGATTGTACCTGCTGCTCTATCTCGGATTTCCTTCTGCGTTTACGCAGCAATATGCCTGTCCTCAATAGTATCAGCAGAATGATAACAATGAGAATGGTAGTGTATAAGTAAAGCAGTTCTGGATGTATTGTATCCGGCCTTATCAAGGGAAATGGATTTGACGGCTATTATTTGCCTGATAATTTCTTCACCCTGATTGACAGCTCAGTGAGGCTGAATGGTTTGGTCATGTAGTCATCCGCCCCCAGCTTGAAGGCTTCCTCTACAATATCTTCTTGTCCCATCGCAGATAATACAATTACTTTGATCGGTTTGTCAGCCACCACATCCTTCACCGCGCTTACGATTTCCAGTCCGGATGCACTGGGCAGCATAATATCAGTGATCACCATATCGGGCGGGTCACTCTTAAGGTTTTCCAGCGCCGTGGTGCCTTCTGCACAGGCTATGATCACATGGCCGTCCTTTACCAGTCTGATTTCTATCGTCTTTCGGATCAGGTTGTCATCCTCGGCAAGTAAGATTTTCATACAATTGTGGATTGTGGTATTCGGTTCTTCTTCGGAAATATTACTATATAACTCTTAGTAAATATACTAAAAAGACCATATTCTGTGCCAAATAATCCCCGGAATATCAGCCGTTTACCCCTCCTTAAATTAGGTATAGTGGCAGGTACTTAAGAAATTATTAATAACTTTAACTACGAATGCACCTGTTACTATGATGGATATTCCCCGTTTGTCGAAAAGAGCATGGCTTTTTTACCTGATTATCTGTTGCACCTTTCTGCGGGCAGCCGCCCAGGACGAGCGCTCGTCTGATCAGCTGTTCCAGGACGCCCGTAAAGCGGCCTTTGACAATAAAAACTATCCGCTGGCTATTCAGCTGAGCCGCCAGGCATTGGCAAAAAGTCCTGATTATAGCGATATCCGCGTGTTCCTCGGCCGGGTATATACCTGGAATGATCACCCCGATAGCGCCCGTGCTGAGTTCCACTACGTGTTGCAGGCACACCCCGATTATGAGGATGCCTATGTAGCTATTACTGACCTGGAATACTGGAACGACCGGCCGGATACTGCCCTGGTATATGTCAACCAGGGACTGCAGCATTATCCCCGCTCTGAAGAGCTGTTACTGCGCAAAGCCCGTGTGCTGGTGGCCAAAAAGGAATTGCAGGGAGCGGCGCAGACTGCCAACCAGCTGCTGGCCGTGAATCCCGCCAATGGCCCCGGACGGGCACTGCTGAACAGTATTAAAGACCAGGTGCGCAAGAATAAAATAGACCTCAGCTACGATTATACCTACTTTGATAAACGTTTTGATCAGCCCTGGCACCTCGCCAGTATCGGTTACTCGCGGCAAACAAAACTGGGAACAGTGATCGGCAGGCTTAACTACGGTCATAAATTCGGGGAAGACGGACTGCAGGGAGAGATAGAAGCCTATCCCCGCATTTCTCCTACCTTTTATTCCTATGTGAATGCCGGCTATTCAGGCAGTAGCATCTTTCCAAAATACCGGGCCGGCTTTTCCCTGTATGCCAACCTGCCCGCTGCTTTTGAAGCTGAATTAGGCTTTCGCTATCTCTACTTCGATGATGCCGTATGGGTATACACCGCTTCTGTTGGCAAATACTACAGCAATTTCTGGTTCAACCTGCGTACTTATCTGACGCCGGGAGAAGGTGATCTGTCGCGTTCCTTTACCTTCACCACCCGATATTATACCGCGGGGGCAGATGATTTTATCACCTTCGGACTAGGTACCGGTATCTCTCCGGACGATCAGCGTAATAACATCAACTATTCTATCAACACCAATCTTACGTCCTACAAATTCAACCTGGGTTATCAGCGCACCGTCGGCAAACAGAACATCATAGGCGCCATGGCTACCTGGTACTATGAAGAGTTCCGCCAAAAGACCTACGGCAACCAGGTCAACATCGGCATCATCCTGCAACGCAGATTCTGATCCTTTACTTTGTATAGGCTTTGTAGAGTGAATCGGGTATCAGCTGCTTCCGCTGTACCATCTTATCATTTTTATCCAGGTAGTAGTTAAAGCCGGACATCAAACGCTTTTGCATCGTATCGTTCTGCATCGGCTCCAGGTCCATATTGGGCAGTATTTTGAACAGCTTGCCGCTGTTCACCATCCAGGCGCCATCTACATAATCCACCAGGTCATTTTTAGTCTGCATTAACGGATAATGATGCAGGTTGCGGAAATCACGCGCGGTATCCAGGCCGCTGCCCACCCAGGTCACCTGCTGCGGGGCAGAGAACCCAGGGTATGCCCGCAGGTAAGCCAGCAAACTGGGACTAATATCAAAATGCGACGATATAGCGCTGAAAGCGGCGCTGCGCGTCAGCAAGGGAGAATATATAATGATGGGCGAATGATAACGGTCAATTTTAGAGCGCATCGGGATCTCCGGCAGGCGGTGATCTCCGGTGATCAGGAAAATGGTATGAGCGTAGTCCGGCCTTTGTGCAAAGGCCTGGAAGAAGCCCCGCAAACAATCATCCATATACATCACTGACGTATATACGTCGCGGTACTGCAGGAAGGCGCTCATCCTGCCGGAGTCTGCACCCTGCTGCCGCATCCGGGCGGTGGCCAGCTGTTGGTAGTACTCCTGACCAGGCACCTGGAAAGGAGAGTGGGTAGATACCGTCAGCAATACATCCAGCCTTGCCTGCGTCGTATCAGCCGGGGTGCTCTCCAGGTATTTACGGAACAGCGCCCTGTCAGTATATCCCCAGCTAAATCCTGCATAGGAGGGAAGCTTTTCATACCCGTTCCCGAAATTAGGCTCGTGAATAATACTGTCCACTCCCTGTTTTTGCAGGAACTGGTCCATCTTATCAAAACTGGCATTACCTGAATACAGGAAACGGGCGCGGTAGCCGTTATGCCGGCTGATATTCATCAATGTCAATGCAGGCGGCATATCAGGCCCCTGTTCATTAAAGCCGCTTTTGGCAAAGGGTAGGGAACCTAAGACAGTAGGCAATACGGCAAATGTTCTGCCTCCGCCGCTCAGGCCATTTTCCCAGTACAGGCTATGCTGCGCCAGCGAATCAATGAAAGGTGTAAAACTGCCCAGGTAGGCGCCTCTTCCGGAGAATGCCCTGCCAAGCCCTTCTACCAGTATGATCACAATATTGGGTTTCCGCGCACTATCCACACGCAGGAAAGCGCCCAGTACATTCGGGGTGTTCGCTTCGCGTAAAAAGGGATAAGCATCTCCGCCTACATATTTGTAGTCCGCAGGAAGGGTCAGGTCAGCCATATCGCGGCTGCGCTCTTCGGGGAAGAAATGCTGTCCCGACCTGGTAAGGAAATAACCTGTTTTATTCAAAGCCGCATTACCGGTGTATTCCGTGCCCAGGTGATTGGCCGTGAGCTCCTGGGATACAGGCACTCTGAAGAAGAACAAACAGAGCAGCACAAACCAGAAACCGCGCCGGTCGCCTTTTACATGCCGGCGTGCAATTAATACGATCAGTATGGTGATGGTAGCCAGTAATGCCAGCAGCAACGCAAAGAAGGCCGGCTTGAAAGATCCGGCGGCAGCGCCGATGGTCAGCTTGATATCGTCAGCGGTATAGCCGTATATATCTGCGCCCAGTAATATGGATGTTTGTTGAAAGTAGATGATGAGTGCAATACTGGTGATCGCATATACAGCGATCAGGAAGAGATAAAGGCCATTGGCCAGCCGGTTGCTGATAAACATGTACAACAGCAGGTAAGGCAGCACTACCCAGCGTACAATGCTCACAAATGTAAATACATCTGTGCGCAATGCCTGGTAGATCATCACGCCCGGCAGCTCGGGCAGTTTCCCGCTGAGCCGCAGTCCGAGCATGTCTACCAGTCTTAAGAAAAATATCATTACCAGCAGCAGCGCTGAATACAGCAGGAAGCGGTTAAAAGCGGGGATCCATTGGTGTAGCGGCGGAATTTTCATAAGGCCTCAGATAGAATTTTGCATCAGCTTTTTACAGTATGGTAATTCTCGAAGTATCTCTTTTATTAACAGCGCACGTTCGCCGGTTTGCATACCAACGCCTTTTTCCAGCTGCTGTCCAAGTTCTGCCAGCGTGGTAAGGCCAATGGTGATACCCAGTCCGTACAGCTTGTGACCAATGTGGAACAGCTCCCGTTCATCCTCCATACCGGCATTATTGATCCGTTCTTCCAGTTTGCTCAGTTCTTCCAATCCGGTGCTGATCACATGTTTCATCAGTGCTTCATCCACTTCACCACCAAGATAGTAAACTAATACATCTTTATTAAAATGCTCTTTGTCTTTGTTAAGGTCATCTCCGTTCAGTCCGCCCTCACCGGGGTCAACAAAGTAGCTCCATTTCTCCAGTATGGTGATCATATCTTCTTCCACAAAGGGTTTGGGCAGAAAATCATCCATGCCTGCCGCCAGGCATTTTTCCCTTTCTCCTTTTACATTGCCGGCGGTAAGGGCGATGATAGGAAGGCTGGCGCCGTATGCTTCCCTGATCTTCTGTGTGGCTTCATAACCATTCAGCCCGGGCATCTGCACATCCATGAATACCAGGTCGGGTTTGCTCTCTATCGATAAGGCTACCACGGCATTGCCATCCTCTGCCTCCCTGATCGTTGCGCCGGGGGCAGCCCGTTTGATGATGGTTCTGGCCAGCATCATATTCACGGCATTGTCTTCTGCGATGAGGATCTTCAAAGGTCTGTCCTGCAGCGCTACACTTTGCGTGGCTGCAACGGTGCTGTGTTGTTCTTTTTTTCTGTAGATGCCAGACAGTGCATTGTACAGGTCCTGCATCTTGATCGGCTTGATAAGCCGCTGTGATACATTATATTTTTCGCAGGCCCTCATCACGGTGTCATCATCTGCAGAGCTGTGCAGCAGTATGATAGGTTTCGACGTATTCGGCTCCTCAAACTGTTCGCGTATCTTCCGGATAGTTTCCAGCCCATCCATATGCGGCATGTGATAATCGATGATCAGCACATCATAATCGCTATTGACAGACAGCAGTTCCAGGGCTTCCAAACCATGCCTGGCCTGGTCTGATGTGATGTGCTGTAGTAAGAGCATCTGGCTGATGATAATGCGGTTGTGCTCATTGTCATCCACGATCAGCACTTTTTGTATACGTTCGGTGCCTTCCCATTGGATGCGTTCTTCATACTCAGCCTTAACCGGTATCTCGAAAGTAAAAACAGATCCCTGCCCGGGTGTGCTATGCAGTTGTAAACGGCTGTTCATCAATCCCAGCAGCTTATTGGATATATTCAGCCCAAGGCCCGTACCACCGTATTTCTTGGTAATGGAAAGATCTGCCTGCGAGAAGGCTTCAAAGATCTTACGCTGATGTTCCGGCGCAATACCAATGCCGGTGTCCCTTACTTCGAAACGCAATAGGATACTACCTTCACTGTAGGGGTTAACTGGTGTGACCTTCAGTTCTATTTCTCCCTTTTCAGTGAACTTTACGGCATTTGTCAGCAGGTTCACCAATACCTGTTTCAGCCTCACGGCATCTGTCCAGATATACCTGGGCAGCTCAGGAGACAAGTTGAGCAGCATTTCTATATCTTTTCTCTGCAGCTGGTATTTGATCATATCGCTTACCTGGCTGCTCATTTCCAGGAGGTCGCATTTGCTGATGTCCAGCTCCAGTTTCTCTGCTTCTATCTTTGAGAAATCCAGGATATCATTGATGATGTTCAGCAGGGCGTTGGCCGATTCATTCACGATGCTGAGATACTGGTACTGGTTTTCACTGAGCGTTGTTTTCAGCAGCAGATCGGTAAAGCCGATGATGCCGTTCAAAGGCGTCCTGATCTCATGGCTCATATTGGCCAGGAACTCCGATTTAGCCTTGCTGGCGTGTTCGGCCTGTTGTTTGGCTACTTTGAACTCTTCACGGCGCAGGCGTTCTTCGGTAATATCTTCCGTAAAGATCATGATGCCGCCCACCGTGCCATCGTATTGGTACCAGGGCCGTATTTCCCAACGGAGGTATTGATCCTGCTCGGACCAGGAAGGCCGCCAGGCTTCCTCTTCTTTTCGTTCAATGGCGCCCTGGAGCGCACGCTGATGGATCTCCTTCCATTCTTCCCGGAGGTCCGGGAAAACTTCATACAGCGCTTTGCCTTTTAGTCCCTGTCCAATAAGCTGGTAATCTTCCAGGAAGCGGTTGCTGCAGGTTATAAAGTGGAGCGTTTTATCAAGCATGGCAACGGCTGCAGGTGCGTGCTCTACAAAAGCGGAAAGCTGCATTCTTGACTGCTGCATTTCGATAAAGATCTTCATGCGGTCGTCAATATCCTGTATGGTGCCGTATATGCGCTTGCAATGGCCATACACAAACTCAGCGTGGCCGATGGAGCGTACCCAGATTTCCTTTCCGCTGTTTGTTACCAGTTGTAGCTCCAGGTCCCATCCGGCTTCCGTATTCAAGGCCTTGGTAATAGCAGTGTCTATCTTTTGCCTGCTTTCACCTTCCTTGAAAAAGGATATGAGCGTATTAAGGTCGGGCTCAAAATCATCGGCTGCCTCTTGTATCTCCTGTGTAATCTGAGAACCGTAAAACTTTTTCCTGACCATGTCTATTTCCCAGAAGCCGATGCGCGCTACAGAATTCGTCTGTTCCAGCATCTCCTTGGTACGTTTCAGATTTCGTTCCAGCTTGTGTGTATCTGTAATATCAAGAGCAGTGCCTATTACATATTCTTCACCGTTGTCATTTTTCAGCAAAGCGTTATTGAACAGCCAGATCCTTATAGAGCCATTACGGTGTACAGTATGCATGACGCCTTTTACACTGGGGTTTTTTCGTATCTGTGCCAGGTACTGACGGAGGCCTTCGTGATAGGGGGGCGCTACAATATCAAAAAGTGTTTTTCCTTCCAGCTTCACCGATCCCTGCTCATAGCCCAGGTCTGCATAGCTTGCGGGGTTCACTGCCAGCAGTTTTCCCTTCAGATCGTGCAGGCACATCAGGGCTTCTGCATTCTCGAAGAAGGCGCGGTACTTTTGTTCGCTGGCTTTTAATACACGTTCTTTGATAGACTGCCGTACCATGACGGCGGCTGCGTCGGCCACTGCGGAGAATAATTCCCGTTGTTCCTCACTCAAGGCGCCTGGATGGCTATCCGTTACAGCCAGTACAGCTGCGGGTGCGTCCTGCTCGTCTTCCAGCAGGGCCCCTGCAAAAGAACGGAAGCCAGGGTTGGTGCTCCCGCTTTTTTTGAGCGTAGGTTCCTGAAATATATCAGCCGTTTCAAAGAAAGGACGATGTTGTACCACCGCATGACAGAGCAGTTGTTCAAGCGCATTGCAGGGCTTGCCCTCCTGTGTACACCAACGTCCCTGCTCATCGCAGAAATAGATGCTGGCAGCGGCTTTTTTGCATACAATAGCAGCCAGCCTGGTGATCGGTGTTATATCGTCATTTGCAAAAGACATAACGGTGGATGGTTTGTAAGGTACAGGTAGCTGTCGCTGCAAAAATGACACCATAGGATGGCAGCCTTAGGATATTTGGTTGATTAGTTTTTTCGGACATGGATAGTATAACGCTTATGACTCTCAATGCTAAATATAACAAATTTTAGCACTAAATTGATCTTAATCAACAAATTTGACCCCCTGATCGCCCATTCGCAGGTTTCCCGTATTTTTATATAAAATCAGTTATCATGGCCCTTCAGGTCGGCATTCACAAATTCACCGGCAGACTTGATAACGTCATAGGCTATCGTAGAAATGGTAAATATTTCTTCCGTAGCATGCCGGACAAAGTAAGGCAGACAGCCGCCACCAGGCGTGCCGCCCGCCACTTCGGCATTGCCAGCCGGAAAGGGAAGCTCATCCGCAATGCCTTCCGTCCTCACTTGGATATACGTTACGACTGCTCCCTGGTGAACCGCCTGAACAAACTATTCATTCAAGCCGGCCCTAATAACTTCCCGGATCTGCAGGGTTTCCATTTCAACCGCCACACCGGCCTGGAAAAGCTCTTCACCATTCCACCCATATTCACGGTAAATGGTACTCTCCACATCCCGGCCCAGGAACTGGAGCCGCAAGGCGCCAACACACACCTGGAAGTCCGCCTCATCGCTGTAAGACTTGACTTCCGTACGCAACGTGTAATCAGCTCCGAAGCCTCCTCCGCCATCATCGCCCCCGATGAGGATACCCCATTCAACGGCCTTGCCCTAAACGTTCCCACTGAAGGAGAAGGTGTACTAATGGTCGCCTTGCAATGCCGCGCCTGTAAAGCCACCAACGGCATCCTGGTACCTTCCTACGACCGCCGCTATATAGCCGCCAATATCATCCACCTTGTTGTACCTATAGACCAAGTATTCATACCAGATGCGGTGATAGCTAAAGCAAGTCGTAAACGTTTTGCCTTCCGTACTGGCTCCTCCGTTAACCTACCAGGCGAGCGCTTCGCTTCAATCTCCCCATCATTGCGAGGAGGAGCAGAGACAGTGCGTGGGGCGACGAAGCAATCTCCTTAGGGTCTTCAGTCGCCGCCAGGAATAATCGCCATTTTCCCGCCCTTCCTTCCCCGAGCACCGCGCTCCCCAACCCTCATACCCCTACCTCCCAAAATCCCCCGTTTTTCAGCCTAAAAAACCACCTCTCCACCCACCGGCTCCCTTCAAACCCTCAAACGCCCAAACTTTTAAACCCTTCCTAAACCCTCCAGCTCTAAAACAATCTCCCGCATCAACCCCTCCTGAACTCCTGATCAAGTCCACCTCAGGTCCAATAATCCTTGTGTTACACTTGTGTCTTAGTATAGGCATACTTAAGGCATGCTCCGCGGGTAAGCTTAGTAGAAGTAATGCCCCTTCCTAGTCCCTTTAACACAAACAGGCTGTACCCCTTAGGATACAGCCTGTTCATAGCTAACTCATTCAGCTTATCAATTAGGCGCCGTACCGTCCCTGTACACCTTTACATCCCTCCATTTTACCGTCGCCGTACCGGTTCTCAGCGTACCGTAATTGCCATACTTCATATAATTTGTCACAGCTTCATTATCTGCAACATCCGCCTTCTTAACGCCATTCACATAGATCTTGATCCGGTTGCCTTTATCTTCCTGCAAATGGATCACGTTAATATGCACTTCCTTTCCATAAACATTGGTGGCCAAGGTCTGACCGGCTCCTTTGATAGATCCTCCGTCAGCGGCATATCCGCGGATCATTAACTGGGTGGCTCCTGACGTGCTGCCAAAGATCTGCATGAGCGACTCATCATCCAGGGGGGCATTGAAAGTAACATAACCTTCAAATTGCCGGCTACCGGTGGAGTAGTCGTTTTGCAGGCGGATCTCGGAGCGGTTGGACTTATTATTAACAATGCGGAAAGTTTCAGTGCCGCTTTCGGATCTGTAGTCAGCGCAAATAGGGCTGCCCACTGATTTGTAGGAGGTCCAGTTAAAGATCTGCAATCCATTCTCATCGTCCAGGTGAATCTTTTTAGTGGGAGAGTAGGCCACCCATCCGCTGCCGATGGCAGCTGCGATGCTTACATTGTTCTCCCCGGGGATGGTTGTCTGTGACTCAACAGCAGGCTGACCGTTTTCCGTGTTGAGGGCGGCCTCTTTTTTACAGCCGCTATAAAGAAGCACTGCTATGGGAAGTATCAGCAGGGCTTTCTGCCGCCATGGCATACAGGTGGTGAGGGTTTTCATGTTACGTGGGATTTATCAGTTAACAAATGCTATAGTATCTTACTGCCGTGCGATCGTCTTTGTAAAGGTCTTTCCATTATGCAGCACACTGATGATATAAGCGCCGGGAAGCACAGGCTGCGCATTAAATACAGTACGATGAGGACCGGCCTGCAAACGGGCATTTAACAGCACTGCGATGATGCGTTGCTGCATGTCATACACGGTGACGGTAGTGTTGCCGGCGGTTTTCAGGTTAAGATCAATAACAGCCTGCTGCGCTACCGGGTTGGGATATACGTTGAGTGTCAGGTCTGCAGGGGCTGATGGCAACTGGTTTTTATACACCACCGGCGTTTGTGCGACGGCAGCGCTGCTGCTGCTTATTTCCAGCTGCGGTGGATTGGAGCCCGTTTCCTTTGAATTAAAAGTGATCCTCGGGTCAGTGATCTGTGCGCTTTTCAGCGCAAAAGAGACCTGGGTACGGCCCGCATTGATCTCGCTTTGTACATAACTGGTCACATCCCAGGAGTAATACCTGGCAGTGGCATCGGTAACGGCGGTAGTGGCCAGCGCCGCAGCCGATGTAGCCGGTTTGTTATTCCAGGTGATCGTGGATTCAGACCAGGAAGTGCTGGATACGCTGAACACGCCGATGGGAACATTGCTTGACCGGCTGTCATCTATCTTCCCATACAGCTTTAACACAACAGAAGAGATGTTGGTCCCTGCGCCAGCCAGGTTAAACCGCACATAGGTTTGTCGGTCATTATCAGCAGAACCGGAAGAGTTCAGCTTCGCGATCAGTATATTGGGATCTGTGGCGCCGTGCGCAGTACCAGCATAGCTGCCGCTTCTTACATAAGCGTCGGCCGCTGGCGTGAAGGTAGCAGGAGGATTGCCGCCGCCGCCTACGCCGCTCGGACAAACAGCGCTGCCTTCAGCAATACAGAAATCTGCAAAACGTACCTGTTCATCGCGTAGCTCGGAGATGCTGTTAAGGCTGCGGTAGATGCCCCATTTGGGACGGCAGAAAGTGGTGCCGTCCCTCCACATATTGATGTTGTTATTACTGTAGGAGAGGAGTGTAGCGCCATCGCTTACCCGTTTTATAACTACCTCATAAGTGCCGCTGGTGCTGTATTTTATTTTTTCAAATACTTCTACCCAAACGCCCTTGAAAGAGGAGAGGTTAACGCTGTGGATCTCTCCGCCGGTTCCTCCGCTGCCGGTGCTGTGGATGATCTGCAGCTTCTGCGGGTTGCCGGCCCTCGGCGTGATGGTAATGATCGGCGCTCCGTCATCTCCGTCGCCTGCCTTGATCTGGTGGATGTGGCAAAAGTTGGCAGTAGGTACGAACCCCGCATCTATCTTGAATTTCCACCGGTAGGTAACCGTCTCATTCAGGGCGCCTTTAAGATTAGCAGGCGAGGAGCCCTGGGTTTTTATTTCATTTCGCTGACGGTCAGTACTGCCATTACAGCGGTCATTATCCGGGGTGACGTGGATGTGAAATACAAAAACATTTTTATTGAGCTGATTGTCAAACTCCTCGGTGATGTGCCTGCCAAAGGAGGTATGTCCGCAATCCGGTACTTCACCGGCGGTACCGCTTCCCAGAACGCTTTCTATCAGCTCATAGGTACTACCGGGACCATTGGCGCTCAGCGTTACCTGTGCGCGTAAATAGCCGGATGTGAGTAACAGGAACAGTAACAGCATACTGCAGAGTAGGGGTGTTTTCATAAGGGAACTTTTAAGTGACTGAGAAATAGGTTATTAGAGATTATCTACAATGCAATCGTTTGTCTTATTTATACAATCGATTGAATTTTACATTAAATTAGTTTCTTTCTAATAAAAGAGCAATTTTTTAATTATCTAAAAGATCGGTATCTTTTATAAAAGGATAAAAGGCCATGCTGGCAAATAGCCGCATTTTAGTGGGTGTTTTTTACTGTAAATCATTGAATTTCTTATCCTTCGAAATATCCACAAATGTTAATAACTATACCCGCCAATTTTTCCCCGGTAGGCATCTTTCGTTTATATTTGCCGGTATGACAAGTCAAACTTTGTTGAAAAGAACCGAAGCCATACACCTGGCCGTGCGTCCATTGGTACATCTACGTTTTCACATCACCGCACATCCGCAGCAAAGCGGCAATTGCTAAACAATATTTTTTAACCGCCAAACAGAACATAATTGAACAGCACTTTCTGCCTGTTCAATTTTGGAATTTGGTATTTGGAATTTTACACTAGATGCGCAGTGAAGACATTGCATACACCTTGAACACGCATCCTGCATTCCAGATGGTCAGGTTGCAGAACGCCCGCTGGGTGCTGCCCCTGCTATACAAAGTGTTCAAGGAAGACAACCGTTTCCTGGTAGAAGAAAGAGCGCTCATCCAGCTGGTGGCCGAAACCCTTTCCAGTCACACAGAAGGTACGGAGAACCTGGAAGAGGCCAATATCACCTTCGGAGAGAACGAAGAAGCCCGCAGCCGTAAATACATCCTCAACTGGGTACAGAAAAGGATCCTGCAGGATTTCACCGATGCCGAAGGGGCCGTGCAATACCAGCTCAGCGCCAATACCGAACGCGTGTTCCAATGGCTTACCGGTCTGCAGAACCGTCAGCACGTAGGCACAGAGAGCCGTTTTAAACTGCTCTTCAACTCCCTGCGTGATATTGTAGAGCATACGGAAGATGATGTGCGTAAAAGGCTCCAGATGCTGAAAGACAAACGCGCTGAAATTGACAAGGAGATCAAAGCCATAGAACTGGGTATCGCGCCAGACAGCTACAGCAATGCACAGGTGCAGGAAAGGCTGGAGCTCTTTACCCGCCTCTGTTATGAGCTGATAGGCGATTTTCGTGAAGTGGAAGATAATTTCAAACAGATCCACCGTTCCATCGTAGAACATCATACCCGTACAGAACAGCACAAAGGCGCTATCGTTGGTTACGCCTTCGAAGCATATGATACCCTGCGTAACAGCAGCCAGGGTAAAAGCTTTTACGCTTTCTGGGACTTCCTCATCTCCCGCGCCGGACAGGAAGAATGGAAAGAGCTCACCAGTCAGCTGCTTGAACTGGTGCAGGAACGCGATATCACTGCCGATGAAGCTTTCATTCACGATGTAAAGTCCATGCTGCTTCAGCAAGGCCGCACCGTATACGATGCCAACGATAAGATGGCGGAAAAGCTGAGCCGCATTATCTCTGAAAAAGAAATAGCCCGGCACCGCCGCCTGCGCCGCCAGATCAGCGCTATCAAGGAAATGGCTTTCGACCTGATGGACCGTCCTGATGTTCCCTGCGGCATCACCATTGAAGAAGGCGTGGAAATAAAGATGATCATGGACCGTAAACTGCAGATGGCGCCCAAGAAAGCGCCTGCCACGGTATTACAGCCTATCGCAGCAGCAGAGCAGATCGCCGATCCGGAACGCCTGAGCCGCGCGCTCAGCACGCCCTTCATCGATAAAAAGATCCTATGGAGCAAAGTGGAGCATGCCCTGCACAAGCAGAAAGTAGCTTCTCTCCGCGAGATCCTGGAAATGAACCCGCCGGAGCACGGCCTGGCCGAAGTGGTAGGATATTTCCGCTTCCTTCGCGAGTTCCCTAATAAAGTTAGTGTGGTAAGCACTGCCACTGAACTGATCCCCATCAACAGCGATCAGACCAAATTCGTGGAAGTGCCGTATTTACTGTTTAATTCCTGAGCAAGATGACAACACCTGCCAGACTGCTGCCCTTTACGGCAGTACTGATAAAATTACTCAAAGGCCCGGTAGAATACCTGGAGAAAAGCAACTGGGAGAAACTGCTGAAGCACAAGAATGAGCTGCAGGCCTTCCTGCTGCCACTGGGCCTTACACTAGTGCTGGATGAAGAAGACGGCTACGCTTTCGTAAAACATGCGCTGCCCGAAGAAGAAGATGCAGGCATCAGCTGGATCCAGCGCCGCACCCTCACCTACGAGGAAAGCATCATGCTGGTATTATTGCGCGAGATGATGGCCGAATTTGAAACAGGCGAAGCCACTACCCGTGAGCTCATTCGCAAACGCCGCGAAATAAAGGAATACGCCTCGCTCTTCTTTAAAGAGAATGCCAGCCGCGTAAAATTCCTCAAAGAGATAGACCGCCTGATAGACAAAGCAGAAGAATTCGGCTTCCTCTACCGGGAAGAAACACACGAAATACCAGACGAACAGCGCTTCCGGATCTGCAAGATCATTAAGGCGCGCATCAGCACAGAAGTGTTAGATGATTTTTACAGGCAACTAAAAAGTTTAGAGGTTTGAGTTCCCCCTCCCCGTCATTGCGAGGAGCAGCGGCGGTAGAGCGGGGGGCGACGAAGCAATCTCCAAACGGCATAACACCAACACTAACTCATGCAACTAAACGTCTTTAGTACAGACAGCGAAAAAAGCGGATTCCGTCTCCAATACATGGAAGTCCTCAACTGGGGCACTTTCGACGAAAAGATTTATGCCATCCGGCCCATGGGCGAGACCAGTCTCCTCACCGGCGCCAACGGCAGCGGCAAAACTACTTTTGTAGATGCCCTGCTCACCCTCATCGTGCCCGAAAAACGTTACCGCTTCTATAACCAAAGCAGTGGCAGCGAAAAGAAAGGCGACCGTACAGAAGACAGCTACGTACTCGGCGGCTTTGGCGCTATCAACAATGAACAAACAGGTACTTCCAAGACCGAATACCTGCGTGAAGATAAAGACACTGCCTATAGCATCCTGCTGGCCCATTTTGCCAATGAAGCCGGTCAGCAGGTCAGCCTCTTCCAGGTGCGCCACTTCCAGAACGGGGATATGAAAAAGTTCTTCGGCATTGCCCACAAGGCCCTGACTATAGAAGAAGACTTCAAACCCTTTGACCTGGCGGGCAACTGGAAACGCCAGATAGACCAGCGCTACAACAAAGGAGCGCGTAAACAGGTAGAATGGTTTGATGCCGCCAGCCGCTATGCCCAACGCATGGTGGAAGTACTGGGCATGCAAAGTATGCAGGCCCTCCAGCTCTTTAACCAGACCGTCGGCATCAAAGTGCTGGGCAACCTGGATGAGTTCATCCGTCAGCACATGCTGGAGCCGCGCAATATGGAAGACGAGTTCCAGGACCTTAAAAAGCAACTCTCTACGCTGCTGGATGCCCAGCGTAATATTGAAAAGGCGGAAGAGCAGATCCGTATGCTGCAGCCGCTGCAGGAACATTACGAGCGCTTCAGATCACTGGAAACATCGCTGGAGCAGCATAAACAAACCCTGCAAACGGCCCTGCTCTGGAAGAATTACATCCGTAATGCTTTACTGCAAACCGCTATCAGGGAAAACAACTGGCAGCTGAAAGCCCTGCAGGAACAATTGCAGTCGGCCCGTACCGAACTGGAACAGCTCAACGAAGAAGAACAGAACACCAACTACCAGATCCAGCATAACAAGGCAGGTCAGCGCCTCAAAGACCTGGAGGCACAGATCCAGGAAAAGGAAGCGAAACACCAGCAGGCCGAGGCCGCGCTCTCCGAGTTCGCTGCCTGGTGCACCCAGCTGAAGCTCTCTGCCACCACACCTACAGACGAGCAAAGCTATCAACAGATCAAGAAGGAGAACGAGCGCAAGCTGCACGCCCTCAACAACGAAAAGCGCCTGAATGATGAAGATGATTTTGAGGCCCGTAACCAGAAGAAAACAGCTACCGCCCACCGCGATACATTAGAACAACAGCTGAACAGCCTGCAGCTGCAGCGCAACAATATCGACTATCACCTGGTACAGGTACGCAAACAGCTCTGTGAAGCCTTGAGCCTGGATATTTCCCAATTACCCTTTGCCGGTGAGCTGATCGCCGTAAAGCAGGAGGAAATAGAATGGCAGCCCGCACTGGAAAAGCTCTTGCGCCCCTTCGCGCTTCGCCTGCTGGTGCCCGACAAGCACTATAAACGCGTTACCAAATACGTAAATTCCCAATCCCTGGGTACCCGCCTGGTATACGAGCATGTAACGGAAACGGCTATCCTGCAATATGCAGAGAAAGATACCGTACCGGAGAAGCTGCAGTTCCATCCGGAGCATTCATTGAGCAAATGGGTAGAGCAGGAAGTGATCCGCCTCTTCAATTACACCTGCCTGGAAGATGAGAAACAGCTTTCCAAATATGACAAGGCCATTACCATCAACGGCCTGGTGAAGAACGGTCACCGCCATGAAAAGGACGACCGCCCCGGCCGTAATGATCCCAGTCGCTATGTGCTGGGCTGGAACAATGAAAGGAAGCGCGATGCCCTGCTGCAAAAACGTGCTGCCCTGGTAGACATGATCACGAAAGCAGGAGAGACCACCGCCCGCTGCGCCGCCAAAGCAAAGCGTCTCGACGAACAATACTACGCCAACACCAGGATCAAGGAACATAAAGGCTTTGAAGAGCTGCATGCCGCCGCTATTGTTAAAGCCATTCAGAAACTACAGGCACAGGCAGGAGAGCTGCGCCAGGGCAACGAGGCCTTGAACGTGCTGAAGAACCAGCTCTCTGATATCCAGCACCGTAAAGCCGCCATGGAAGCCAGCAGGGAAGACCTGCTCCGCGAAGAGACCCGCCAGAAAGACCGGCTGGAAAGCTGGCAAAGGGAAGCAGAAGCTTTGCTGCCTCTGCTGGAGAACTTCACGGAAGAAGACAAGGATGCCCTGCTGAAATTTCAGCAGCAGCATGCAGAAAAGCTCTCTGCGGTGCAGCTGGATAACCTGGAAGATATTTACACCCGCTTCAGACAGGACGAAGATACACAGCGTGAAACCCTGCAGGACAGCCTGAATAAGGAAGAAAAGAAGATCGCCGTACAGGTATCCCGTATCAAGAACCCGGGGCATGAATTAGCCACGCGCTTCCCCGACTGGCCCGCAGAAGTACAGCACCTGCCCGATGACCCACGCTATATTACCGAATACATGGAATGGCTGGAAAAGCTTACCCGGGATAACCTGCCTAAGTTCAAACTGGACTTCGAGAACTTCATGAACGTGACCATCACCCACAAGATAGCGGGCCTGAAAGAAACGCTCGACAAGTGGGAGCGGGATATTGATAGCAGCGTGAAACGCCTGAACGATTCCCTGGCCGGGATCAACTTTAACCGTATGCCCGACACTTATATACAATTGGGCAAACGCAGCATGCCCGCGGGTACAGACATTCGCGAGTTCCGCCAGCGCCTCCTGGAAGCGCTGCCACAGGCCGCCAACTGGCAGCAGGAAAGCTTTGAAGCCAAATCAAAGCACTTCACCAACCAGGTTCGTCCCCTGATAGACGAGATGGACCGGAACGAAACCTACCGCAACAAAGTGCTGGATGTACGCAACTGGTTCGAGTTCTGGGCAGATGAAAGATACCGTAACAACAATGAGCTGAAAAAGACCTACCGCCAGATGGGACAGCTCTCCGGCGGCGAAAAGGCCCAGCTAACCTATACCATCCTTTGCAGCGCCATCGCCTACCAGTTTGGCATTACACGTGAAGGTAAGAATAGCCGCAGCCTGCGCTTCATCGCTGTAGATGAAAGCTTCAGCAACCAGGATGAAGAGAAAGCCACTTACCTGATGGAGCTCTGTAAACAGCTGCACCTTCAGCTGCTGGTGGTAACACCCAGCGATAAGATCCAGATCGTACAGGAATTTATCGCCCATGTACACCTGGTACAGCGGGTCAATAACCGCACCAGCACTTTGTATAATATGACCGTGAAAGAATTGAGAGATAAGCTGGAACCGGTGGCCTGACGTGCTGAATGTTTGGAAGTTTGAATGTTTGAAAGTTTGAAGGCCATCTTCCTGTTCCTGATACCTTCAAACCCTCAAACTCTCAAACCTTTAAACCGTTCGCATTTCCGCCCATTTCTTTGTATGTTTAACCCCATGGAGGACGTACAATGGGCAATGAGACCTGGCTGGAGCTAAAGAACGGCAGTGAAAAGGCTTTGCTGAAACTGTACAATGAGCACTACGTTGGCCTTATCAACTATGGCGTGCTGGTAGCGCAGAACAGAGACCTGGCGGCAGAGTGCTTTACTGAAATACTGATCGACATCTGGGATAAGCGGGACCGCCTGCCGGTGGTTGATAATGTGCGCTCCTACCTCATGACCTGCATGCGCCGCGCCATCCTTCACAAGATCAAAACAGAGAAATTCCGCCAGGAAAAGGAACAGCAGCTCGGGCTGCCGGAAGACCTCCACGAAGCCTCCTATGAAGAACGCCTGCTGGGCATCCAGATGAACGAAGCACTGAAACGCAGGCTGCTCCGCGGTTTTGAGAAGCTCACCGCCCGCTGAAGAACGCCTGCTGGGCATCCAGATGAACGAAGCACTGAAACGCAGGCTGCTCCGCGGTTTTGAGAAGCTCACCGCCCGCCAGCAGGAACTCTTACAGCTGCGCTATTTTAACGATCTTTCCTACGAGGAGATCGCCGAAAAATGCGGCATCTCCAAACGCACCACCTACAACATCATCCACAGCGCCCTTAAAAGCCTCCGCGAAGACTTTGACGCCTCCGGCGAATCCTCCTCCCTACCACCGCTCTCCGTGCTAATTGCCTGTATATTAATGTCTGAGCTGCTGCGTTAGCCATCCCCCAAAAAATATTTCAACATTCCATGGTAAAAACCGGGAACCCGCTCCTCCATATAGTAACATGGATACATCCGGTTTTAATAGCATAGAAGATCTCCTGGCAGATCCCAGCTTCCCGCAATACTGCATGGGTACCGATCCCGTGGCCGTAGCCCACTGGGAGCAATGGATAAAAGACCACCCTGAACAAAAGGCCATGGTAGAAAAGGCCCGGGAGCTGTATGGTTTCCTGAACGGTGGTAATACCCGCGCTCAGTACGAGCAGGACCGCGACCTTTTCCTCCAGCGCTTCCGGCAGCATGCAGCGGAGCCGCATCTGTTTAAGGTGCCGGAAAAGCCCGCGCCCTCCCGCAGAAAGGCCCTGCGCAGGTCCCTGATCGCTGTTGCAGTGGGGATAGCGGCCCTGGTCCTGATCTGGAACTACCGTTCAACACCCGCTCCTGCCCGGGAAATGGTATTCCAGACAAAAGCCGGCCAGCAAAAGAAATACAGCCTGCCAGACGGCAGCTCCATCCTCCTGAACAGCAGCAGTACTGTCACGATCGCTGCCGGATTTAATGAGCGTCACCGCGACATTTATCTCAGCGGGGAAGGCTATTTCGAGGTAGCGCCCAATGCGCAGCAGCCTTTCATCGTGCACACGCACACCATCTTCATCCGGGTGCTGGGCACCGTATTCAATGTAAAAGCCTATCCTAATGATACCGTAACTGCCACCTCCCTGCTACAAGGTGCTATAAAGGTCTATGCCAACAAGAACGTAGCAGGGGTGTGGCTACCTAAAGAAGGCCTCTTGCTGTCTGCCAACCAGAAGCTGCAGGTGCTGAAGGGAACAGCAACGAAAGCCATCACGCCCCTTAGCAGCACGGCTCCCCGCAATTACCAGGTCTCTCCGCTGGCCAATGACGTAACACTCAACACAGTGGTGGAAACAGACTGGACAAGGGGAAGGCTCTCTTTTAATGATATGCCTTTCGACAGGATCGCCCTGGAACTGGAACGCTGGTATGGAGTGAAGATCAGATTTGAAGACGAGCAGCTGAAGCAGTCCCGCTTTGTAGCCACCTTCGACAAGGAGAATATCGACCAGGTGCTTCGTGCCCTGCAGGCCACCACCAGCTTTAATTACAGAAAAACAGATATGGATTCAACCATCATCCTTTACTAACAACCGGCAACTGATAACTGACAACTGTCAACTGACAACTAATAAACCAACAACCAACCAATAAAAAGAGGATCAACCAAAAGAAGAAGGAGGGAAACAACAGGGTTTCCCTCCGGGACAACAACCGAAATCAGGCAACAGTGTTCAATTGGCGTTGGTGCTGCTGCCCTTTAACAATTAAATCCGTATGTAAAGATGCTAAAAAATCTAAAGACGGTCCCTATACAGCGGACTGTAAAAATGCTGTTGAAAATGAAATTGATAAGCATGTTTCTCTTGCTCAGCTGTTTATCTGTATCCGCCACCACTTACAGTCAGCCTGCCCGTGTTACGCTTAAAATGGATAACAGTCCCTTAAAACAGGTGCTGCAGGCCATCCAGAAAGCGTCTCCTTACAAATTTGTATACAATACCAGTGTACTGCCTGCTAATGTCAAGGTGAATGTAGATGCCGATAACGAGCCCGTAGCAGACGTGCTCACCGGCATCTTTAAGAACACAGGTCTGTCCTTCACACTCCTTGAAAACAATCTCATTGCTATTACCAGCCGGAATAAGCCCTTGCAGCAGCAAAGGATCTCCGGCATGGTAGTGGATGAGGATGGCCTGCCACTGCCAGGGGTAACCATCCGCCTGAAGGGCAGCATGTCGTTCAATACGGCTACCGACGAGAACGGCCACTTTGGGTTGAACGTACCGGCTGCAGACAATTATGTGCTGATCCTGAGCCATGTAGGCTACGAAACCCTGGAGATGCCTATTACACCCGAAACCAACATGAAGATCGTGTTGAAAGCTGCTCCCGGCAGCCTGAAAGAGATAGTGGTACTGGGCTACACCGTGCAAAAGAAGACCAGCATTACCGGTTCCGTAGCCACCGTTAGCGGCGATGAAATGAAGCAAAGCCCCTCCGGTAATATCAGCAACACACTGGCAGGCCGCCTACCTGGTCTGATAGCCTTCCAGGGCTCCGGTCAGCCGGGCAGAGACGATTCCCGTCTGCTGATCCGTGGTATAAGCTCTTCCACCAATTCATCCCCACTCATCGTGCTGGACGGTATCCCCCAGGAATCTGTAGACGCCAATGGTAACCAGATGAACGCCGTCCTCCCGCACATTGACCCGAACGATATTGAAAGCATCTCTATACTAAAAGACGCGGGCACAGCTGCCGTATACGGAGCACGTGCCGCCAATGGCGTGATCCTGATCACCACCAAAAGAGGCAAGGCAGGGAAACCGGTGCTGAGCTATACTTTCAATGGCACCTGGCAAAAGCCTGCCCGCCTGGCTAAAATGGTAGACGGTTATGAATACGCCACCCTGCTCAATGAAGCCTACAAGAACGAAGGTACTTTCAACCCGGCTACCGGTAAAGGATACACGGACGAACAGCTGGAGGTCATCCGCACCGGCTCCGATCCGGATCGTTACGCTAATACGGACTGGTACAGCGCATTGATGAAACCCGCTGCATTCCAGCAACGGCATAATCTCACCGTGAATGGCGGCAGCGACCGCGCCAGCTATTTTATCTCCGGTGGTTACCTCAATCAGCCGGGTTTATACTCCGCAGCGGGCTACAAACAGTACTCACTACGTTCTAACCTGGATGCGATGATCAGCAACCGCATTAAAGTATCACTCAACATTAACGGTAGGGTAGAGAAAACAACCGACCCGGTGGCTGGTTCCTCCGTAGAAACGTTTTACCGGCAGATCTCTCCGCTGATCCCCAGCCGCTTCTCTAACGGCTACTATAATTATATCTCCATTCCCTATGGCTTCAGCTCCCTGGTAAATGGCAGTCCTTACCTCATGTCGCACGGTGATGCGGGTTATGTGAACACCGATCTGAATGTGCTGGAGACAACAGGCTCCATCGTATACAAGGTGCCGTTTATCGAGGGCTTGTCTGCCAAAGGCACCTTCTCCTATAATAAGTACAGCACCTTTAACAAGAACTTTGTGCAGCCCTATGTTTCCTATATCCGTAATGATAATGGTACCTACACTTCGCGCACAACCGGCAATACAAAAGCGTCCCTGACAGAAATCTACCGCCAGCGGCAAACCGTACTGGCAGAAGCTTCGCTGAATTATCAGCGTACTTTCGGTCAGCATTCGGTGAATGCAATGGCCCTGTATACGCAAACAGAGAATACCGGGGATAATTTCCTGGCCAGCCGCGGTAACTTTCCTTCCGCCCAGATAGATCAGTTATTTGCCGGCGACCCGGCCACTGCTACCAATGACGGCCGCAGCTTTCGCGATGCCCGTCAGAGTGTGGTAGGGCGCCTGGCTTATGCCTTCAAAGACCGCTACCTGTTTGAATACAGCTTCCGTTATGACGGATCTGATGTATTTCCTCCCGGGCAGCGCTTCGGCTTCTTCCCCTCCATATCCGCAGGCTGGATCCTGTCTGAAGAATCATTCATCCGCAACATCCCCGCTATTACCTTCCTGAAATTAAGGGGCTCCTGGGGACGTTTAGGTAACGATCGCATCGGCCGCTTCGACTACCTGAGCGCCTATACGCTGGGTACCGGCCTGGAAGGATATTATACTTTCGGCGGTGTGGATCTGCAGGCTTTAGTGCCGGGTGTGATCCCCAATACCTCTTTTACCTGGGAGAAAGCAGACATGACCAACATCGGTGTGGAAGCCCGTTTCTTTGGTGATAAACTGGGTATTGAAGCAGATTATTTTTATAAGCGGACCAAAGACATTCTCGGTAGCCGCTCTTCTTCCGTACCGGCTACCATTGGTGGTACACTGCCCAGCGAGAACCTGTCTGTGATAGATAACAAAGGTTTTGAAGTGGCATTGACCCATCAGAACACCATCGGGGAGATCAGCTATTTCGTGAAGCCGAATATCACCTTTAACAGGAACAAAATAATATACGCTCCACAGCCCGCCGGCCTCTTACCCTGGCAGAGCACCATCGGCCATCCCATCGCTCTGAATCCTGCCAATCTCACTAACCTGGGATATGTGGCGGAAGGCCTGTATCAGTCCACAGAAGAGATCCAGAAAGGCCCTACACCTTTGTACGCCAATGTGGCTCCCGGCGATATCCGGTACAAAGACCTGAACGGTGATGGTAAGATCACACCAGACGACCGTACCATCATCACCAAAGGCGATTATCCGCAGATCATATACGGTATTGCCCTCGGCGGATCATTCAAAGGCTTTGACCTCAACGCGCTCTTCCAGGGCGCAGGCAACGTTCAGAAGTATATGTCTGGCCTCGGCTCCTGGGCTTTTGGCGGCACTGCCAGCAACACCAGTCCCAGCGTGCCGATGAAACAGCACCTGGATCGCTGGACGCCAGACAATCCCGATGCATCCTACCCCCGCCTGTTCAAGGATAACCTGAATAACCAGGCCATTTCTTCTTACTGGGTAAGGAATGCGTCTTACCTGCGCCTCAAAAACCTGGAAATAGGATACAGCCTGCCCGCCAGCTTGCTGTCAGGGCTCAGGATCAGCAGCGCCCGCATTTATGTAAGCGGATCTAACCTGCTCACCTATACAAAGATGAAAGATGTAGATCCTGAATCAGCGGTTACATCATACGGCGCTACCAGCTACCTGATACAGCGGCTGTATAATATTGGTTTTAACGTTAAATTTTAATCCGGCCTAAGATGAAGCGATATATAAAACTCCTGTTGATACCGGTATCCCTGCTCTTGCTGACTGTGAGCTGCAAGAAGGATTTCCTGGACAGTAAACCCATGGACCGTTACAGTGATGCAGACGTATGGGAAGACTCCACACTGGCTAGCCTGTTCCTCAATAACATCTACGCGGGCATCCCTACGGAATTCGGTGGAACGATGACAGATGCCCTGAGCGATGAGCTGTACTCCAGCAGTAACGTATCCGTTTATCAAAGCACCTTTCTGCCCGCCAGCGCGCCTTATGCGCTGATCAACATGTGGGATAATTCCTGGTCTAAGATCAGGCGCTGCAATATGTACCTGGAAAATGTAGGCCGCCTGCCCGCCAGCGCTGCCTTTAAGAACAGAACAAGCGATGAGGTGCGTTTCCTGCGTGCACTGTACTATTCCTATCTCATTAATTATTTCGGCGCTGTGCCGCTGATCACTGCCTCGCAGGATCTGAACGGCGATCTGAATGTATCCCGTACGCCCTATGAAGGGATAGTAAGCTTCATCACAAAGCAGCTGGATAGTATTTACCAGGCTGGTAATCTGCCCTTTAAATATCCAAAGGCAGATGTAGGCCGCGTGACCCGTGGCGCTGCACTGGCGCTTAAATCCAGGGTGCTCCTATATGCAGCCGGCTATGATAACAACTGGCAAAGCGCATATGATGCGGCCAAAGCGCTGATCGATATAGAAGGACAAACAGGTTACGGCCTCTTCGTACAGTATGAATCACTCTTCCAGGAAGCCAATCACAATAACCTGGAAGTGATCTTCGATCATCAGTACCTGTCCAATTTCAAAGGCTATCATGTACATCATTATAACCTGCCCTGGGGACTGGTGCCGCCGGGTCCCAGCGCATTGAATCAGCCTACCCAGAACATTGTGGACGAGTATGAAATGGCTAATGGGAAGATGATCTCCGAAACAGGCTCAGGCTATGATCCTGCACAACCTTATACCAACCGTGATCCGCGTTTTTATGCGAGCATCTTTTACGATGGTTCATCCTGGCGCGGCGCCACCCTGGATTTCAAATTGGGTTCCGATAACAATCCCAGCTTTTCGCCCCTTACTACCGGGTATGCGTTGAGGAAAATGCAGGAACCTACCTTCAATCCCTTTGATCTGTCAAAAAGCTATGGCGGCGGACAAAACTACATTCTGTTGCGCTATGCAGAGATCCTGCTCAACGGCGCCGAAGCTGCCTTTGAATTGGGCAGGGTAGAAGAGGCCCGCGGCTACATCAACCGGGTACGTACCCGCGCAGGTATGCCCGAAGTGCCCGCCGGACAGCTTACCCGTGAAAAGATCCGGCACGAACGCACCATAGAGCTGGCCTTTGAAGGCTCCAGGCTTTGGGACATCCGCCGCTGGAAACTGGGCCCTCAAAAGCTCGGCGTCGATATGAAAGGGGTAAGCATTGCCCAGACAGGCAGCAATCCGAGGGAATATAATATTGTAACGGTACTGGCCAGGTCATTCAGCGATAAGATGTACCTGTTCCCCATCTACCAGACTGAAATAGATAAAAACCCCAACCTGAAACCGAATAACCCTGGTTGGTAACCATTTATAAAAGACAAAAAGACTGACATCATGAAAAAAACTATTGTTTCCATCAGCATGATAACAGCGGCGCTGATAAGCCTGCAGCCGGCTGTAGCCCAGGTAAAATCATCTGGCAAGTACATCCTCAAAGGCAGGATAGCCGGTCTTGATACCGGTAAGATATATCTCTCCAGGATCAGCGATAAGCAAGTAACACCGGATTCTGTTGAAGCAAAGAACGGCGCGTTCACCTTTACCGGTTCCATCGTAGAACCGCTGTTATATAGCCTGAAGCCTGCCAGTGGCAAAACGGCAAAGGTATTCTTCCTGGAAAGCGGTACCATTACCCTGGAAGGCAATAAAGATTCCCTGTACAAGGCTACTGTAAAAGGCTCTCCCGTACAGGATGTGTATGCTGGTTTTTCTGAAGCCTGGAAGCCGGTGTCTGTAAGGGCCGGGGATATCTATACGCGCCTGGATAAAGCCAACCAGGGCGGTAAGGTAAAGCTGGATAGTGCTACCCGCGAAGCTTTCGAAGCAGAATTTGATGCCTTGCAGGGCTTTCATGACAGTATCGTCAACGCCTATATCAGGAAGCATACCAGCTCACCGGCGGCGGCCACCATCATACTGGATCGTTTTGTCACCTACCAGCAGGTAGATAAGGCAGCGGAACTGTATAAGGTGCTGGATAAAAAGGTACAGCAGTCATTTTATAGTAAAGAGATCGTAAAAGCCCTTGAATCCGATGCACGTACATCGCCTGGCAAAATAGCTCCTGACTTTACCCAGAAAGATACTACCGGTAAAGATCTTAAGCTGTCGGCAATGAGGGGTAACTTTGTGTTGGTGGATTTCTGGGCCAGTTGGTGCGGTCCCTGCCGTAAAGAGAACCCTAATGTGGTGGCGGCCTATAACAAATACCACGAAAAGGGCTTTGACATCATCGGTGTTTCCCTGGATAATAAAAAGGAGGCCTGGACAAAGGCCATCAGGGCCGATGGACTTACCTGGTACCATGTATCAGACCTTAAAGGCTGGGCCAATGAAGCCGCAGCAGCCTACAATGTTAAAAGCGTACCAGCTAACTTCCTGCTCGATAAAACAGGTAAGATCGTAGCCCGCAACCTGCGGGGCGAAGACCTGGAAAAGAAACTGTCCGAACTACTCCAATAAGTATTGTTAATTGCCTATGTACCTGAGGGATGCCGGCCGGCATCCCTTTTTTGTTCGTGTAAAACATTTTTTACAGACATTTGTTTTAATAGAGACAACCCCCAGGGCTTTTCACTCGTATTTATGACACCACAGCTTTGTATTTATGGCACAACTAAGTGAGAGCATACTTAAAGTAATTGCCTACTTTGATATGTTCAATCATCCGGTCACCATGGAAGAGATCCATCAGTTCCTCGACCAGTCCGTCAGGAACAAAGACCTGGAACCAGCTTTACATCAGCTGTTGGATAAACAGCTGATTTGGCGTCTCGGGCATTTCTATAGCCTTAGAAATGACCCCCAGCTGGAGCAGCGACGCCTAAACGGAAACATGCTGGCGGTAAAGCGCCTGAAACTGGCCATGCGTATTTCGCGGGTGCTGGCCTGGTGCCCTTACATAAGAGGGATCGGTATTTCAGGATCTTTGTCCAAGAACGTTGCTCACAAAGAATCAGACTATGATTTCTTTATCATCACCGCGGCAAACCGGCTTTGGATCGCGCGCACTTTCCAGTATTTTTTTGTGAAATCATTTTCCTGGCTGGGACTACGGTATTTTTGCTGCCTGAATTACTACATAGATGAACAGGCGCTGGAGATAGAGGAAAGGAATATCTTTACCGCAACGGAAGCCGTTACCTTATTACCAGCCCGTGGCAGGCGCAGCTTCCAGCATTTCTCTGCCGCTAACCAATGGGTCCATGATTTTGTACCGAATGCTGCATTCAGAAAAGTACCCGGCAAAGAAATATCATCCTGGCCATTGAAAAGATGTGTAGAGTGGATGTTGAACAACCGGATAGGCGACCGGCTGGACACGGTGATAATGAAGTATTTTTCACGGCGCTGGACAACCCTGATGTCCAAAAAAATAGTTTACCATACCGGCTTTGTCCTGGGCTCAATGGTGGTCGAAAAGCATCTTTGCAAGCCTATGCCCCAACACTTTCAGCAGAATATATTGAACAGGTTCGAGCAAAAGATCGCTGAGATGAAAAATCAGCATACGGTCATACAGGACTGAAAACGCTATCGTTTCCTGAACGAAATAATGTAATAATCTCCGATGTGCCTCCAGGGCCATCGGCTCTTCCATTTGTTTTCCAGCCTGGTTAAGAAACGATATCCCTTTGGATATCTGGCAGGGAGCCCTTCGAGGTAGGAGGGAGGCACAATAGTACATAAGCCTTCCAGGCCCAGTAATTCGTAGTCCTGTTGCAAAGCTTCGGTAACAAAAGAAGGCTTGTAATACCAGCAGGTAAAGGGCACGCCTTCTACGTATGCAGTGCTGCCTGCTTTACTGTTAAATCTCCTGAAAGCAACCCTGAATTTTCCCCTTAGCGCCAGCAGGGTTTCCCAGAGGCAAAAAGGAGGCAGCAACACTAATGTTATCTGGCCTTTGGGCTTCAGCAATGGCCATAGCGAAACCAGCACCTGCCGCAGCTGTCCCGTACAGTTCAGTCCTGCAAAGTTGGAGAAGATAAGGTCATAGGGTCCTTTTTGCTGTAAAGAATGCAGCGCAGTAAAAGAACATTGCTCTGTGGAGACCTGTTTTTCCAGCTGATGGGCCTTTACCTTGGCCCTTAATGCTTCCAGCATGCCATCTGCTATATCAGTGGCATGTACCCGGTGCCCTGCCTGCCCAAAGTAAACGCTGTCCTCACCGGTGCCCGCATTAAGTTCCAATATATGGCTGCCGGGCGCCAGAAAACGGTTCACATGCTCCCTGACCCGGGCCCTTTTGTATTGGATGATCGTATTGCTGGTGTAGATATCATCAAATACATGCGACTGTTTGCTGAACGCCGATGCGGCGCTTTGCTCATTAGTAGTATGCTGATCAGCTATTGTCAATGATATCCAGTTTTAATTTTGAGATAAATGCAGCAGGAATATAGTAGGCGGCAGAAACCGCTTTTTTGATGGAAAGCTTATTGATGTTGCGCGGATGGCTGAATATCCGCTTGATATGATGCAGGGCAATGGTCTTGGCATAGTTCTTATGTACATAGTAGTACAGTTGTTTGTAAAATGCTGGCTTATAGGTATTCCTGAACATCAGGGCCATCTCATCCGAGTCTGTCCAGTTGGTTTTCTCCCGCAGGTCTGTCTTTACTTTTTCATAAAAAACAGTGCCAGGCAAGGGATAGGATACGGAGATACCAATACTGTGCGGTAACAGATCGTTGATCATACGGATGGTTTTTTTGATGTCCTCCTTCGTTTCTCCCAGGTAGCCAAACTGTATGAAGAAGGAAGGCTTGATGTGGTGCTTTTTCTGAAGCCTGGTGGCGGCATAAATCTGTTCGGTAGTAGTTCCTTTGTCCATAGCATCCAGGATCTTCTGAGAACCGCTTTCTGCCCCCATCCATATATTATCACAACCTGCCCTTGCAAGGGCCTCTATATAATTGTCCAGCAGCAGGAGATCGGCCCTGGCTTGTATCTTGAATTTAAAGGATAGCTTTTCTTTTTCCACCAGGTCCGCAAATTCATATACCCACCCTGGCTTAAGCCCGAAGATGTCATCACAGAACCAGATATGGTCGAAGTTGAATTTGTCTTTCAATAGCTTTAATTCCTTTACCACATGCTGGGGAGAGCGTGCATTGTAACGGTTGCCATAGATGGGTTTGGCGCACCAGTTGCATTTAAAGGGACAGCCCCTTGTAGTGCTCATGTTAAGTGAAAAATATCCCACATGGCTCATCCATGATTGCCGGTAAGGAGTAATATCTATAAGGTCCCAGGCGGGCAATGGCAGACTGTCCAGGTCCTTCATCACACTGCGCTGCGGGGTTTTTACCAGGTTGTTATGCTGTTTGAACGCCAATCCGGCTATCCCGGAAAAGTCCTGTCCGCTGCGCAGGGCATTTACCAGGTCCAGTAAGGTCTGTTCTGCTTCACCGATAATAATGAAATCAGCTCCTTCCTCCAGGTATTGTTCATAATGATCTGTTGAATCGGAGGACGAAACGATCACCGTGCAGCCCCGCTCTTTAGCTAGCTTGCTCATACTGAACGCAGCCTCCCGCATATTGGTCAGGCACATTTTGGTCAGGTAATTGAACCCATCGTCATAGATGATGAAAAAGTCGGGTTGCCGGGCTTCCAGGCTGGGTATTACCTCCACTGCCGATCTGGCGAACATCGAATCAAACAGCGCAACGTCATAGTCATGATCTCTCAGGAAAGCTGCAGCAAACAAGGTTCCCAGGGGCGGATATGGCTGTCCCGCTTCCCATTGCTTGGGATCGAAGCGTAAGAAGTAAGAATGTGAGAAAAGTACGCTGTTCATCTTGAACAAAATTGTTAGGAATATTACGAACCACCATTCAAAATGGTTGCCTGTCTTTGGGATTTGTCTTATTATTGCGGATATCTTGCTCCCAATGTCTCTTTCCGGTAAAATACTTTCGGCCGTATACCGCAAATATAATCATTGCCGGGTGGATATGATGGCATTATCTGGCAGTAGCAGACTTTTTTACCGGAATGCACGCGGAGCGCGGATACTTACCTATCATGGTATTTGCCTGCAGGACGATACCAGGTTCAACACTATTTTCCTGCTGATGGAAAAATTCGAGGCCCATCTTCAGTACTTTCAACGGTACTTTAACCTCATATCTCTTGAGGACTATTACCAGCAAAGATTCCGGGATGACCGCTTTAATATTTGTATCACCTTCGATGATGGCTTCGCCAACAACTTTCATTATGTATTACCGCTGCTTGAAAAATACCAGGCCCCTGCAGCCTTTTTTATTACCGCTGTAAGGGAGGCGGGGTATGATATATTGTGGAATGATTTTATGGGAATGCTGCATAAATATGGGCCTGCAACGCTTGACTATAATGGCAGGCAGTACAGGAAAAACCGCCATGGAAAATACATAGCAGCAACAGATGGCCATAGCCTTACAGCACAGTTGCAGGCTGGCGGCTTTGAAGAAAAGGCGGCGCTGATGGATACCTTATATTCGTTGGTACCTTTCCGTGAAATGGACATCACTCCGGATTACTGGCTGCAGATGACCCCGGGCCAGATCGCTGCTATGGCCGCTTCTCCCTTTGCGACGATCGGTTGTCATGGATATTATCATAACGACCTGGCAAAGATCCCGGCTGCAGATGCAGCCACGGAAATGCTGCAGTCTAAAAGATACATTGAACAGACCACCGGCCGGGCCGTAAGGGCTTTATCTTTTCCCTACGGGAGTTACTCACCTGCTGTAGTTGCGGCAGCAAAAGAAGCAGGATTTGACCGCCTGCTGTGCACAGACTTCCTTTCTCCGGCTGATCATGCAGATCCGTTTATGAAAGAACGCCTGACCATCAATCCCAATATCTCCATACCTAACCAGTTATATGCGAT
>Ga0209564_1000998_pt1 | contig 35364 bp, 34 predicted proteins | sample AraplaCol_mMF_r2_FD_184272 | JGI IMG/M metagenome (GOLD analysis project Ga0209564, IMG submission 184272) | Arabidopsis root microbial communities from North Carolina, USA - plate scrape MF_Col_mMF_r2 (SPAdes) (version 3) | ecosystem: Host-associated > Plants > Roots > Endosphere | place: USA...
TACCAACCGTGATCGAGCTGCCGGTGCCGACAGCCAATACCTGGTCAATAACGATCTCTTGGCCTACGTCCGCAGCAATCTGTTCTACTTTAATTTTTTCTCCGGTGGCAACCTTGTATTGTTTGCCCCCGGTTTTTATGACCGCGTACATGTGAGACCTCGTAAATTGAGTTCCGCGGACGGATTTCCGCAGAGCCCTCTATTCTAGCACGGCAGGCTGAAATTGACCAGCAGGGCGGTTTTGGGGCTTTTTAGGTGGTTTCAAGGGGTGGTCGGACGGGCGCGGGCGGGGCGCCTTCCTATAATCTGCCCACACGTAACGTTTGGATCCCCTTTTGTCCGCCAATTCTTCCAGCACCGCCGCCGCCCTTGCCCTGATTGCCGACGATATGCGCGGAATGGATGCGGTGATAGAGCGCCGCCTGAAGTCCGAGGTGCCGCTGGTCAGCCAGGTTTCGAGCTACATCGTCGCGGCCGGCGGAAAACGGCTGCGTCCCGCCCTTTTGCTACTGATGTGCGGGGCTCTGGGCTACCGCGGCGATCAGCGTTACAACCTCGCGGCCGTCGTGGAATTCATTCACACGGCAACCCTGCTGCACGACGACGTGGTGGACGAGTCCACCCTGCGCCGTGGCCGCGCGACCGCCAACGAAGCTTTTGGCAATCCTGCGAGCGTGCTGGTGGGTGATTTTCTGTATTCCCGGGCTTTCCAGATGATGGTGGAGGCCGGCGATATGCGCGTCATGCAAACCCTGGCGGAAGCCACCAATGTGATTGCCGAAGGAGAGGTGCTGCAGCTCATGAACATGCATGACGCGGCACTGTCCGAGGAGGGGTATCTCAAGGTGATTCGCTCCAAGACCGCCAAGCTGTTCGAGGCCAGCGCCCGCCTGGCGGCCTTGCTGGCGCAGTCGCCGCCCGCCATTGAGCAAAGCTGCGCCGACTACGGGCAGGCGCTGGGCACGGCATTCCAGGTGATCGACGACGTGCTCGATTACGATGGGGACGTTTCTGAAATGGGGAAAAACCTGGGAGACGACCTGCGCGAAGGCAAGGCAACCCTGCCTTTGATCATTGCGATGCAGCGCGGCAGCGAGGCGGAGCGGGCCACCATCCGGCAGGCCATTGAAACCGGTGGAACCGACCAGATGGCGCAGATCATCGCGATCGTGCAGGATACAGGCGCATTGCGGGCAACCCGGGATGCCGCCGCTGTGGAGGCCCAACGTGCGCTGAATGCCTTGCGGATGTTGCCGCAAAACATATACAGTAATGCCCTGACGCAGCTGGCTTCCCAATTGCTGGAGAGGCGTTCGTGATCAATTGAGTGACGGCGGGGTGTAGCTTAGCCTGGTAGAGCGCTACGTTCGGGACGTAGAGGCCGGAGGTTCGAATCCTCTCACCCCGACCAGGGCACTTTCTTCTTAAATATGCGCATTCTTCGCATAGTTCCAACGCTGCCGGGGGTGGTGGGGGTGTTTTCGATTTACACCTGGGAATGTATAAGCGATGATACATATTTGAGCTAAATCCGAGAATCATGGCCGCTGTCGACACCGCAATCAACCAACCGCCTTCCATGGCCTTGCCTGGCCTGGGGCGAGCCCTGGTAGTGGCGGGAAAGCTGGGTCAAAAAGCTGCCGAGGACATTTTCCGCAAAGCCCAGAGCGGGCGCACCAGCTTCATTGCCGAGCTGACGGGGTCTGGTGCGGTGTCCGCATTCGACCTGGCCCACACCATGTCCACGGCATTTGCCGCGCCATTGCTGGACCTCGAAGCCATTGACCCCCAGCGTTTGCCCAAGGGGCTGCTGGATGCCAAGATCTGCACGACTTACCGCATCGTTGTTCTCAGCAAGCGTAACAACCGCCTGATTGTTGCGACGGCCGACCCGTCCGATCAGGAGGCTGCGGAAAAAATCAAGTTCTCCACCCAGATGGGAGTGGACTGGGTCATTGCCGAATACGACAAGCTTTCCAAGCTGGTGGAGGCTTCCAATACTTCCGCGGCCGAAGCGATGGAAAGCATCATCGGTGACGACTTCGAATTTGACGAGTCCACTACCGATGCAACGGCCGAGGACAGCGAGGCGAGCGTTTCCGAAGTCGAGGATGCGCCGGTTGTCAAATTCCTGCAGAAGATGCTGCTCGACGCCTTCAGCATGCGGGCTTCCGACCTGCATTTCGAGCCCTTCGAGCACACTTACCGCGTGCGTTTCCGGGTCGACGGCGAATTGCGTGAAATCGCCTCGCCGCCGGTGGCCATCAAGGAGAAGCTGGCGGCGCGCATCAAGGTCATTTCCAAGCTCGACATCTCCGAAAAACGCGTGCCGCAAGACGGCAAGATGAAGCTCAAGATCGGCCCGGACCGGGTCATCGACTTCCGGGTCAGCACCCTGCCCACCGTATTCGGCGAAAAGATTGTTATCCGTATCCTGGACCCGAGCAGTGCCAAGCTGGGTATTGATGCCCTGGGCTACGAACCGGCGGAGAAAGAGCGTTTGCTGCACGCCATCCAGCGGCCGTACGGTATGGTGCTCGTGACCGGACCCACCGGTTCGGGCAAGACGGTATCGCTCTATACCTGCCTGAACATCCTCAATAAACCCGGCGTCAACATCGCGACGGCTGAGGACCCGGCTGAAATTACCTTGCCCGGTGTCAACCAGGTCAGCATGAACGACAAGGCCGGTATGACTTTTTCGGTCGCGCTCAAGGCCTTTCTGCGGCAGGATCCCGACATCATCATGGTGGGTGAGATCCGCGACCTCGAAACCGCCGATATCGCCATCAAGGCCGCGCAGACCGGCCACATGGTCATGTCGACCCTGCATACCAACGACGCGCCGACCACACTGACGCGTATGCGCAACATGGGCATCGCACCCTTCAACATCGCTTCCAGTGTGATCCTGATCACTGCGCAGCGGTTGGCGCGACGTCTGTGCCCCAACTGCAAAACCCCAGCGGACATCCCTCAGGAGACCCTGCTGGACGCCGGCTTCAAGGAAGAGGACGTAGACGGTTCCTGGACCCCTTACCGGCCAGTCGGTTGCTCCATGTGTACGAATGGTTACAAAGGCCGGGTCGGTGTTTATCAGGTTATGCCCATTTCTGAAGAGATTCAGCGTATCGTCCTTCGCGACGGTACCGCCCTGGAGATCGCGGAACAGGCGGAGGCCGAGGGGGTCAAGAGCCTGCGCCAGTCAGGCCTGTCCAAGGTCAAGATGGGTTTGACTTCGCTGGAAGAGATTCTGGGCTGTACCAATGTTTAAGAGGCTGCGTTCAATGGCTGCCACGGGGCGGCGTGACCGGGGTGAGAGGGCGGTCTGAGACTGTCGATACAACGAGAAAGCATCATGGCAACTGCAGTATCCAAGGGCGTCAAGGAATTCGTTTTCGAGTGGGAGGGCAAGGACCGCGGCGGCAAGCAGGTCCGCGGTGAAATCCGCGCCGCCGGCGAGAACCAGGTCAAATCCTCGTTGCGCCGCCAGGGCGTATTGCCCACGAAAATCAAGAAGCGCAAGATGCGCTCCGGCAAGTCGGTCTCTCCCAAGGACATTGCCATTTTTACCCGCCAGCTGGCCACCATGATGAAGGCCGGTGTGCCGCTGCTGCAATCCTTTGACATCGTGGGCCGCGGCAATCCCAATGCCAGCGTGACCAAGCTGCTCAATGACGTGCGCACCGACGTGGAGACTGGTACCTCCCTGAATGCCGCGTTCCGCAAATACCCGATGTATTTCAACGCGCTCTATTGCAACCTGGTTGAGGCTGGCGAAGCCGCCGGTATCCTGGAGTCCCTGCTGGATCGCCTGGCGACTTACATGGAGAAGACCGAGGCCATCAAGTCCAAGATCAAGTCAGCCCTGATGTACCCCATTTCGGTGGTGGTGGTGGCCTTTGTGGTGGTGGCCGTCATCATGATTTTTGTGATCCCGGCGTTCAAAACCGTGTTTTCCTCATTCGGTGCCGATTTGCCGGCTCCCACGTTGATCGTCATTGCGATCAGCGAGTTTTTTGTAGCCTATTGGTGGCTGATCTTCGGTGGCATAGGCGGTGGGCTTTATTTCTTCTTTCAAGCCTGGAAACGCAGTGAGAAGATGCAGAAGTTCATGGACCGGGCGCTGCTCAAGGTACCCGTGTTCGGTGGCCTGATCGAAAAATCCTGTATTGCCCGCTGGACCCGCACTCTGGCCACCATGTTCGCCGCTGGCGTGCCGCTGGTCGAGGCACTGGATTCCGTCGGCGGTGCGTCCGGTAACTCGATGTATGCCGATGCGACCGAAAAAATCCAGCAGGAAGTCTCCACGGGCACTAGCCTGACAGCGGCCATGACCAATGCCAATCTGTTCCCTTCCATGGTGCTGCAGATGTGCGCCATTGGCGAGGAGTCCGGCTCCATCGACCACATGCTTGGCAAGGCTGCCGACTTTTATGAAGCCGAAGTCGACGAAATGGTGGCCGGCCTTTCCAGCCTGATGGAGCCCGTCATCATCGTGTTCCTGGGCACCCTGATCGGGGGCATCGTGGTCTCCATGTACCTGCCTATTTTCAAGCTGGGCCAAGTCGTTTGATGGGAATTGGTCTGGGGCCGGCATTCGATGCCTTGCTGGCCGGCTTTCTGGGTTTGCTGATCGGTAGCTTCCTCAATGTCGTCATTTATCGCCTTCCCAGGATCATGGAGCGGCAATGGGCGCTGGAATGCGCCGAGATGACCCAGACCTCCCAGGGGCCCGCTGAAAAGTTCAATCTGCTGGTGCCGCGTTCGCGCTGTTCCAGCTGCGGGCATGTCATACGCTGGTATGAAAACATCCCGGTGGCCAGCTACATTTTTCTTCGTGGCAAGTGTTCGGTGTGCGGTACGTCCTACGGTGTGCGGTATCCCATTGTCGAGGCGGTGACGGGCGGCCTGTTCTTCTTTTGCGTGTCGCGCTGGGGCTGGTCGCTGACGGCATTGGCATGGTGCGGTTTTTCCGCCGCGTTGCTGGCTTTGGCCATGATCGACTGGGATACAACCCTGTTGCCGGATGACATCACGTTGCCCTTGCTGTGGGCCGGCCTGATTGTCGCTGCCCTGCAATGGAATCCTGCGGTCAGCCTGCCGACGGCCTTGTGGGGTGCTGTCGCCGGATATCTCTGCCTGTGGCTGGTTTACTGGGCTTTCAAACTGGTGACGGGCAAGGAAGGCATGGGCTACGGCGACTTCAAGCTTTTTGCCGCGCTGGGCGCCTGGTTCGGCTGGCCGGCTTTGGTGCCCATGATCCTGATGGCCTCCGTGATCGGGGCCGTCGTTGGCATTGCGATGAAATTCTCCAGTGGGTTGCGTGAAGGCGGCTATGTGCCTTTCGGCCCCTTCCTCGCCGGGGCGGGTTTCACGGCCATGTTCTTCGGGCCTCAGTCCATCCTGCGGTTCATCGGCCTGTGATGCCATGCGCCGCCCAGCCCTGCGCATCGGACTGACTGGCGGCATCGGCAGCGGAAAGAGCACGGTTGCCCGCACCTTGGTGGCCCGCGGGGCGGTGCTGGTGGATGCCGATGCGATCTCCCGCGCAGTCACCGCGGCCGGTGGTGCCGCGATTCAGGAAATTGCCGCGCAGTTCGGTGACCAGATGATCACAGCCGAAGGCGCCATGGACCGGGATCGTATGCGCCAGCTGGCCTTTGGCGACCCATCCGCCAGGCGCCGGCTGGAGTCCATCGTCCACCCCCTGGTCAGCCGGGAGACCTTGCGGCAATACGGGCAGGCCGTGGATGCCGGCAGCGCCTGTGTGGTGTTTGACGTTCCGTTACTGGTGGAGTCCGGGCGCTGGCGGCAGCAACTGGACCGTGTCCTGGTGGTGGACTGCAGTGAAGCCACCCAGGTCAGCCGGGTCATGGCCCGCAACGGCTGGCCTCGCGAGGCGGTGGAGAAAATCATTGCCGGGCAGGCCAGCCGGGCGCAGCGCCTGTCGGCCGCCGACCTGTGCCTGCACAATGACGGTTTGCCGCTGGAGGCCCTGGATGCCGAGGTATGGCAGCTTGCCGCCCGCTTCGGGCTATGATGCGCAAACAAACCTCCTCATTGAAGCCGACGAAAACATAGTGCTGTGATTCTTTACGAGTACCCTTTTCACGAACGCATACGCACGTATTTGCGACTTGAACACCTGTTCCGCCGCCTTGGTGAACTGGTGGAACGGGACAGCCCGACGGATCACCACTTCGCCATCACGACCATCTTTGAGATCATGGACGTCGGCGCGCGGGCCGACCTCAAGACCGATGTCCTCAAGGACCTTGAGAAACAAAAGCACATCCTCAACGGCTACCGGGGTAACCCGGCCATTTCAGAGGCGGTTCTTGACGAAGTGACCGGCCAGCTCGAAAGCTGCTTTTCCGCCCTGAACAGCCTGCCCGGTAAGGCCGGCCAATCCTTGACCGAAAACGACTGGTTGATGAGCATTCGCAGCCGGGTCGGCATTCCCGGCGGGACCTGCGAGTTTGACCTCCCGGCCTACTATGCCTGGCAGCACCTGCAAACCGAGGTGCGCAAGCAGGACCTGCAGAGCTGGATCACGCCGCTGGTGCCGTTGGCTGAGTCCATACGCGTGCTGCTGACATTGCTGCGCGATTCTGGAGCGCCGCAAAAAGTGATGGCGCCGGGCGGCCAATACCAGCAGACGCTGCCGCAAGGACGCAGCTTCCAGCTCTTGCGCCTGCGGATTGATCCCGCCCTGGGACTGATTCCCGAAATCAGCGGCAATCGCCTGATCGTATCCGTGCGCCTGATGCGCCACGGCGACGACGACCGGCTGCATGCCAGCACCGAAGATTCGGCGTTTGAATTGACGCTTTGCTCCTGACCTGCGGGCTCGCCGGCTTCAGGCCAACCCTTGCCAGATTGACCCAGACTTGTTGTAAAACATGCCTGCGATGAAAAAAGAATCTCCACCCGTCAAACTGGTCGTGTGCCCAGGCTGCGGCGGTGAAAGTATTTACGCCCCCAGCAATCCTTTCCGGCCGTTTTGCAGCGAGCGCTGCAAAAACATAGACCTGGGCGCCTGGGCCAGCGAAGGTTTCCGCCTGCCTGCGGATACGCCGCCCGATGACGAAGTTTTTGGCGATCCCAAGCTGCAATAAAATTTGCCGAGGTGCGCGGTGTCACCCGCGTTTTCGTGAGAGCAAAAAAAGAAAGAGGGAGAGAAAAATGAGCAAGACGTCTTTGATGACGCCGTTCCTGGCCGCACTGATGGCGGGCGCCCTGTCGCTAGGCCAGGTGCAAGCGCAGACCACACCGGTACAGGAGGGCGACAAGCCCGCCAAGTCCAAATCCAAATCGAAAAAAACCGCCAAATCCGCTTCCGGCGGCAAGGTCAAATTCCTGCAGGGATCCGGAGAAACGCCCGCCGAACGCACCGCGCGCCTCAAGCGCGAATGCAAGGGGGCCGTGGATGCGGGTGCCTGCTCGGGCTATACCCGCTGAGCGTCCTCTGAAGACAGGCGGGGGACATGCTGGCCCCGTGCTGTGAGCGGGCGCTCAGGCGGCTGGCGTGCCCAGCACCTGCTGGAGTTCACCGCTCTGGTACATCTCCATCATGATGTCCGAGCCGCCAATGAATTCGCCTTTCACATACAGCTGGGGAATGGTGGGCCAATTGCTGAATTCTTTAATGCCCTGGCGGATTTCTTCGTCTTCCAGCACGTTCACGGTGGCGGGCTTGTTCACGCCGCAGGCCTTGAGGACCTGGATGGCGCGGCCGGAGAAGCCGCACATCGGGAACTGGGCCGTGCCCTTCATGAAGAGGACCACGTCACTGGATTTGACGATTTCGGCGATGCGTTGCTGGGTGGGATCTGTGCTGCTCATGGTGAAAATCCTTTGGAAATCTGGGGGAGGGGCCTGGAGCCCGCGCCGGCCCCGAATCGGGGATGGCCGTGTCGCTTAGATGGAATCCGGGAAACAGAATTCAACAGCCCGATTATCCTGCCGTTTGAAATCCCGCGTGACGGTCTCATCGCCCCGGCCACAGCCCGCCTGAACACCGCGCGATGCCTGCCAGATCCAGCCGGCTCTGGACTTGCGCAAAACCTGACTGGTCCAGCAGGGCGCACACCGCTTCTGCCTGGTCGTAGCCATGCTCCAGCAGCAGCCACCCGCCCGGCAACAGGTGGCCGGGAGCCTGTTTGATGATCTCGCGGATGTCATCCAGCCCGTCCGTGCCGGAAGCCAGGGCGGCCAGGGGCTCGTAGGCCAGGGCTTCCAGATGGTGGTCCGAACTTGCGATATACGGGGGATTGCTCACGATCAGGTGAAAGTGTCCGCTAACTTTCTCAAACCAGCTGCTCTGAATGAATTCCAAGTCCAGCGCCAGGCGGGCGGCATTGTCCCGGGCCACCTCCAGCGCATCCTCGCTGGCATCCACGCCAATGACCTTGCCCTGCCGGCCGGCGGCTTGCAGGCTGTGCGCGATGGCCAGCGCAATCGCACCGCTTCCCGTTCCCAGATCCAGCACGAGGAGCATCAGCGCCGCGCCAGGGGCCTCCAGCCGCTCCAGCGACCATTCCACCAGCGTTTCAGTATCAGGCCGCGGCACCAGGACGCGAGCGTCCACTTTCAGCGACAGGCCGAAAAATTCCTTCTGGCCGACGATGTAGGCCACTGGCTCCCCGGCCGTCCGGCGCAGGCACATGGCCCGGAAATCTTCTGCCGCCTGGGCCGGCAGCACATCGGTGTCATGCGCCAGCAGCCAGGCCCGTGCGTCGCCGGGTTTGCCCAGGGCGTGCAGCAGCAGGAGCTGGGCATCCAGGCGGTCCAGCCCCAGCGTCTGCGCCGTGGCCAGGGCTTGTGCGCAATTGGGCAGGTTCATGGGGTGCCTCAGAGCCCGCTGTTGGCGGTTTCCAGCTCGGCGAGCTGCTCCGCACCGCGCGCCACCTGCAAGGCGGTGATCACGTCACCCAGGTCGCCTTCCATGATGGATAGCAGTTTGTATAGCGTCAGGTTGATGCGGTGGTCGGTCAGCCGCCCCTGCGGGAAGTTGTAAGTGCGGATGCGGTCGCTGCGGTCGCCCGTGCCGACCAGGCCCTTGCGCAGCGCGGCGTCCTTGGCGGCGCGTTCGGCACGGTCTTTTTCATGGATGCGGGCGGTGAGCACCTTGAGTGCCTGGGCCTTGTTGCTGTGCTGGCTGCGGCCGTCCTGGCATTCGGCGACGATGCCGGTCGGGATGTGCGTGATGCGCACGGCCGAGTCGGTCTTGTTGATGTGCTGGCCGCCGGCGCCGCTGGCGCGAAAGGTGTCGATGCGCAGGTCTGACGGATTGATCTGTATGGCCACGGCCTCGTCGGGCTCGGGCATCACGGCCACTGTGCAGGCGCTGGTGTGGATGCGGCCCTGGGTCTCGGTGGCCGGCACGCGCTGCACGCGGTGGCCGCCCGACTCGAAACGCAGCTTGCCATAGACGCCCACGCCCGAGGCGTCGGCGGCGCCTTCGATGCGCAGCACCACTTCCTTGTAACCGCCGAGCTCGCTGGGCGACTCGCTGATGACCTCGACCTGCCAGCGATTTCGCTCGGCAAAGCGCGTGTACATGCGAAACAGGTCACCTGCAAAAAGGGCTGATTCATCGCCGCCCGTGCCCGCGCGGATTTCCACAAAGGCCGGCCGCACGTCGTCCGGGTCTTTTGGAATCAGCATCAGTTGCAGGGCTTCGTCGATCTGCGCGATATCGGCCTTGGCCGCGGCGATTTCTTCCTCGGCCATGGCGGCCATTTCCGGGTCGTCCTTCGCTTCGGCCAGCATGCTTTCGGCGCCGGACAGGTCGGCTTCGCGGCCAGTCAGCCGGGTGTATTGCTCTGCGATCACGCTGGCTTCGGCATGTTCGCGGGTCAGGGCGCGAAAGCGGTCCAGGTCGCTGACCACGTCGCTGGCGGACAGCAGCGCATCCAGCTCGTGCAAGCGCAGAAGCTGGCGATCCAGGGTTTGGCGGAGAAAGGGTTTCATTGAATGTGGGCGGGGAAGCCGAAAGAGGGGGCCGCGAGGCCATCAACAAGGCCGCCGGCAGGCGCCGGCGCGAGAAATCAGCGCCGCGGCACTAACGCTCTTTGTCGCCGGACCGGATCTTGGGCAGCTGGCCGCGCAGGAACAGCCTGGAGACGGCCTGCGCCGTGGCTTCTCGGCTGCTGGCATCGCCGGCATGCAGTTCGGCCAAGGTACCGTGCAGCATTTTCTGGGTCAGGCCGCGCGTCAGCGCATCCAGAACGGTGTCTATGGGCTCGCCCTTGGCCAGCAACTTTTTGGCCCGCACGATCTCGGCGGCCCGCCATTCGTCGGCCTGTGCATTGAGCTGCTGGATGAGCGGCACACTGCGGCGCTGGCCCAGCCAGTGCATGAAGTTCTGCACACCGGCGTCGATGATGACCTCGGCCTGCGCTACGGCGGCCTTGCGGTTGTCCTTGCCGGTCTGCACTACGTGCGCCAGGTCGTCGACGGTATAGAGGTAGATGTCGGGCAGGGCCTTGACCTCGGGTTCGATGTCGCGCGGCACGGCCAGGTCAACCATGAACATGGGGCGGTGCTTGCGCAGTTTTACGGCGCGCTCGACGGCGCCCAGGCCGATGATGGGCAGGGTGCTGGCGGTGCAGCTGATGACGGCATCGAATTCATGCAGTCGGCTGGGCAGGTCGGCCAGCCGCATGACTTCCGCACCGAAGCGGCCGGCCAGCTTTTCGCCGCGCTCCAGTGTGCGGTTGGCAATGGCCATGGCCTTGGGGTTTTTGGCTGCGAAGTGGGTGGCGGCCAGGTCAATCATCTCGCCCGCACCCACAAACAAGACCTTGATATCGCTCAGGTTCTCGAACAGCTGGCTCGCCAGGCGCACGCTGGCCGCCGCCATGCTGATGCTGTGCGCGCCTATTTCGGTGCTGGTGCGTACTTCCTTGGCCACGGCGAAGGAGCGCTGGAACAGCTGGTGTAGCGTAGTGCCCATGGCCCCGGCGTCCTCGGCGGCGCGCACCGCGTCTTTCATCTGTCCCAGGATTTGCGGCTCGCCCAGCACCATGGAGTCCAGGCCGCTGGCGACGCGAAAGGCGTGGCGGGCGACCTGGTCGCCCTGCAGCGTATAGGCATGGGAACGCAGCAGGGCCGGCGAAACGCCGCCGTTGTGCGCCATCCATTCCAGGGTGTGGTCCAGATCGGTGTTGTCGCCCGCGCAGTAGATTTCAGTGCGGTTGCAGGTGGAGAGCAGCGTTGCCTCGGGCTGGCGCGCCAGCGAAGCGCGCAGGCCGCGTAAAGTGGGCTCGATTTGGTCCAGGGCGTAGGCAAACCGCCCGCGCAAATCGAGCGGTGCGGTGTTATGGTTTAGCCCAAGGGCCCAGACTGACATCCCCCGATTATAAAATTGAAGCGCCTGGGCCGGCGGAGAACCCGGACAATCGCCTTGATAGCCTTTTTTGGGGGTGTTGGGGGCCTCCCGGTGACTCTTCAATCCTCCATAAGCGCATGACTTTTTACCTGCTGGCCAACCACCTGCTCAACTTTGCCTTGCCGGCCGCCGCCGTTGCGTTGCTGCTGGTGTTATCCAGCCGCGTGTTTGGTGGCGTATTCAGGTCAAGCAGGCCTGTCGCGGCCACCTGGTGGATGCAGACGGCGATTGTTTTCGCCGCGAATGTGGCCGTGCTGGTGGCCGGCCTGGTGTTTTTCGGCCGGGACGGGAAGATGCTGACCTATGCGGCGATGGTGGCCGGCGCGGCGCTGTGCCAATGGGTGCTGCTGGGCGCCTGGCGAGCCTGAAGGCCTAATCAGGCTTGTAGACGTCCACGGCGTCCGTGATGATGCCGTCGGTGCCCAAGGCCAGCAGGCGCTGGACGTTGGCCTCGTCATTCACCGTGTAACTCAGCAGCCTGAAGCCGGCTTTTTTTGCCTGGGCCACGGTATCGGCGTTCCAGCGCTTGTGGTTGCAGACAATGGCCACGCAACCCAGCCGGAGCGCTGTTTCCAGCCAGCCGGCGGGCAATTCGTCGAGCAGAAGACCGCGCGGCAGCTGTGGCTGGGCGGCGCGGGCCGCCTCCAGCGACGGCGGCTGGAAGGAAGTCAACAGCGGTGGAACGGCCGTGCCCTGCCACAGCCGGGCCGCTTCGTTGGCCACGACGGTACCGGTACGGCTTTCGGCGCCCGGCGTAGGCTTGATCTCGATATTCAGGAAGTAACCCTTGTCCAGGCAAAAACGCGCGATGCGCTCGAAGCTGGCCAGGCCTTCGGCGGCGAAAGCCGGCGAATGCCAACTGCCCGCGTCGAGTTTTGCCAATGCTTCCCAGGCTTGCTCGCCGGCAACGCCCTTGCCGTTGCTGGTGCGCTCCAGCGTGGCGTCATGCAGCAAAAAGGGGATCTCGTCGGCACTGAGCTTCACATCGCATTCGAACATGCGGTAGCCATGGCTGGCGCCCAGCATGAAGGAGGCCAGGGTGTTTTCAGGCGCCAGCTTGCCGGCGCCACGGTGCGCCACCCAGCGAGGGTAGGGCCAGTTGGAGGCGGTCACGGGGTTGGTCATCGGCTCCTCGGAAATTGCACAAACCGCACAAACTGCGGAAACTGAAAGATTACAGGCGTTTGCCGGTGTCCGCATCAAACCAGTGCAGACGATCCGCACGCGGTGTGACGTGGATGGTCGCCCCGATGTCGGGCGCCGTCGACAGGCTCTCGTCGGTGCGCACGATGAGGGTTTCCTCGCCCATGCGGCAATACAGCAGCCGTTCCGCGCCCAGCATTTCAATGGTGTCGACCTGCACGGCCCATCCGGTGGAGCCGACTGTCAGGTGCTCGGGTCGTATGCCCAGGATGGCGCCGGGCTTGCCGCCGAAGTCGGCATTCGGCGCCTGCTTGAGCAGGTTCATGGGCGGTGAGCCCATAAAGCTCGCTACAAAGGTGGTGGCGGGGCGGTTGTAGACCTCTTCCGGCGTGCCGAACTGCTCCATACGGCCCGCGTTCATCACCATCATGCGCTGCGCCAGGGTCATGGCCTCGACCTGGTCGTGGGTGACGAAAAGCGAAGTGATGCCCAGCTCGCGGTGCAATTTCTGGATTTCCAGGCGCGTTTGCACGCGCAGCTTGGCGTCCAGGTTGGACAGGGGCTCGTCGAACAGGAACACCTGCGGCTGGCGCACGATGGCGCGGCCCATGGCCACGCGCTGGCGCTGGCCGCCCGAGAGAGCGCGCGGCTTGCGGTCCAGCAGGTGGCCCAGTTCCAGGATCTTGGCGGCCTTGTCGACGCGTGCCTTGATTTCGTCCTTGGGCACCTTGGCGATCTTCAAGCCGTAGGCCATGTTGTCGAAGACACTCATGTGCGGGTACAGCGCATAGTTCTGGAACACCATGGCGATGTCGCGCTCGGAAGGTTCGAGTTCGTTGACGACCTTGCCGCCTATGGAAATCTGCCCGCCGCTGACTTCCTCAAGGCCGGCCACCATGCGCAGCAGCGTGGATTTACCGCAGCCCGAGGGCCCGACGATGACGATGAACTCGTGGTCCTTGATGTCGGCGTTCACGCCGTGCAGCACCTGCAACGCGTCCTTGCCGGAGCCGTAGCGCTTGATGACATTGTTGAATTGAAGTGAAGCCATTGAGATAACCTGTGTTGGATTTAATTCAAGCGGACGCCGCGGAACCGGCTTTGCCGGGCCGCTGGTGGCGCCCCCTGGGGGGAGGCGCCGAAGGCGCTTCGGGGGAGGATCATTTCTCGGTATCGACCAGGCCCTTGACGAACCACTTCTGCATCAGCACCACCACCAGGGCGGGCGGCAGCATGGCAAGAATGGCCGTCGCCATGACCACGTTCCATTCGTTCTGCCCGTCGCCGCCGGCGATCATGCGCTTGATGCCGACGACCACCGGGTACATGTCTTCATTGGTCGTGGCCAGCAGCGGCCAGAGGTACTGGTTCCAGCCGTAAATGAACTGGATCACAAAGAGTGCCGCGATCGAGGTCTTGGACAGCGGCAGCAGCACGTCGAAGAAAAAGCGCATCGGGCTGGCGCCGTCCATGCGCGAGGCCTCGGTCAGCTCTTCCGGCACGGTCAGGAAGAACTGGCGGAACAGGAAGGTCGCCGTCGCCGAGGCGATCAGCGGCACCGTGAGGCCCGCGTAGGTATTGAGCATGCTCAGGTCCGACAGCACCTTGTAGGTAGGCAGGATGCGCACCTCCACCGGTAGCATCAGGGTGATGAAGATGGCCCAGAAGCAGGTCTTCTTGAAGGGGAAGCGGAAGTACACGATGGCAAAGGCCGACAGCAGCGAGATGGCGATCTTGCCGATGGCAATCACCATGGCGGTGACGAAGCTGACCCACATCATGTGCATCACCGGTGCGTTGGAGCCGGCGGCGGACTCGCGCCCGAACAGCGCCGCCTTATAGCTGTCGAGTATGTTCGCCCCCGGCAGCATTGGCATGGGCCGCTGCACGATCTCCTGTGCGGTGTGGGTGGACGCCACAAATGCCAGGTAAATGGGGAAAGCAACGATGAGGACCCCGAGGATCACCACCACGTGGGCCAGGATGCCCTGGGTGCTTCTTTTTTCGACCATGTCAGTACTGCACCTTTTTCTCGACGTAGCGGAATTGCACGATGGTGAGCGCAATGACGATCACCATCAGCACGACTGACTGCGCTGCCGAGCCGCCCAGGTCCAGCGCCTTGAAGCCGTCGTGGTAAACCTTGTAGACGAGGATTTCGGTGTCCTTGCCGGGGCCGCCCTCGGTGGCGGCGTGGACGATCGCGAAGGTGTCGAAAAAGGCGTAGACCACATTCATGACCAGCAGGAAGAAAGTGGTCGGCGACAGCAGCGGGAACTGCACCGTCCAGAACCTGCGCCAGGGGCGCGCACCGTCAATGGCCGCGGCTTCGATCAGCGATTTGGGGATTGACTGCAGGCCGGCCAGGAAGAAAAGGAAGTTGTAGGAGATCTGCTTCCAGACGGCCGCCATCACGATCAGCGTCATCGCTTGCCGCGAGTTGATCAGGTGGTTCCAGTCGATGCCGATCTTGCCAAGCGCATAGGCGACAACGCCGAGCGAGGGCGAGAACATGAAGACCCACAGCACGGCCGCCACGGCGGGCGCCACGGCATAGGGCAGGATCAGCATGGTCTTGTAGAACACGCCGCCGCGCACGATGCGATCGGCAAAAACCGCGAGCACCAGCGACAGGGTGATGCCTATGCCCGCCACCATCACCGAGAAAAAAGCGGTCGTCTTGAAGGACTCGATATAGCTCGGGTCCTCCAGCAATTGCTGGAAATTGGCCAGGCCGACGAATTCGACGGAAGTGCCGAAGGCGTCCTGCTGCTGCAGCGACTGCAGGATGGCCTGCGCCGCGGGCCAGAAGAAAAACACCAGGATGACCGCCATTTGAGGCAACAGCAGCAGCCAGGGCAGCCAGCTGGATCGAAAGAAAACGCGTTTTTCCATAGGGCCTTCTAGTGGGCAGAAACTTGGGAGCGCTTAAACATGAAACCCGCCTGGCCGTCCCTTTGTCTGGGGGACGGAAGTCAGGCGGGCCGAGTGTAGCCCGGTGGCCGGGCTTGCACTGTCTCTTTGGTGATCAGCCCTTGTTGGCCTTCTGGAAGCGTTCAAGCTGTTCGTTGCCGCGTTTGACGATGGAGTCCAGGGCTTCCTTGGCCGTCTTTTTTCCGTTCCAGACCTGTTCGAGTTCTTCGTCCTCGATCGCGCGTATCTGGACATAGTTGCCCAGGCGGATGCCGCGGCTCTTGTCGGTGACCTTGCGAATCATCTGTGTGACCGCGACGTCGGTGCCGGGATTCTGCTTGTAGAAGCCGGATTTCTCGGTCAGCTCGTACGAAGCCGTGGTCACCGGCAGGTAACCGGTGCGCTTGTGGCTGGCCGACTGCACTTCGGGCGTGGAAATGAAGCTGAAGAACTTGGCGACGCCTTTGTATTCGGCAGGTTTCTTGCCTGCCATGACCCAGAGGCTGGCGCCGCCGATCACGGTGTTCTGCGGTGCGCCGGGCACGTCCTGGTAATAAGGCAGGGGCGCCAGGCCGTAGGCGAACTTGGCGTTTTTGGCCACATTGCCGTAAAAACCCGAGGAGGTATTGATCATGGCGCACTCGCCGGAGACGAAGGACGCTTCAGGCACGTTACCCCGGCCTTTATAGACAAAGAGTCCCTGTTTGGCCATGTTGGCCAGGTTTTCGATGTGGCGCTGGTGCAGCGGCGAATCCACCTTCAGGCGCGCATCCATGCCTTGCAGGCCGTTGCCCTTGGTCGCGAACTCGACGTTGTGCCAGGCGGAGAAACTCTCCACCTGCGTCCAGTTCTGCCAGGCCGTCGTGAAGGGGCACTTGTGGCCGGATGCCTTCAATTTGGCGGCGGCGTTGACAACCTCGGGCCAGGTGACGGGCGCCTTGTCGGTCGGCAGGCCGGCTGCCTTGAAGGCGTCCTTGTTGAAATAGAAAATCGTGGTCGAGCTGTTGAACGGGAAGCTCAACATTTGGCCGTTTGGCGCGGTGTAATAGCCGGCGACAGCGGGGATGTAGGCTTTCGGGTCGAATTTTTCCCCGGCGTCCTGCATGACCTTGCCGACCGGGACAATGGCTCCCTTGCTGGCCTGCATCGTGGCGGTGCCGACTTCGAAGACCTGCAGGATGTGCGGCGCGTTGCCGGCGCGGAAAGCGGCAATCGATGCGGTCATCGATTCGTCGTAGCTGCCCTTGTAGATGGGCACGACCTTGTATTCCTTCTGGCTTTCGTTGAATTGTTTGGCCAGGTCGTTGACCCATTCGCCGTTGACGGCTGTCATGGAATGCCACCATTGGATCTCGGTCTGCGCCTGGCTGGCCAAAGGCAGGCAAAGGCCTAGGGCCGCAAAAGCAAACGCGGAAAGACGGTTTTTCATCAAAACTCCTGGGATTTGGGCGCGAACAGGCGCGCCAAGTTAAACGGGACAGTCTAGGAACTGTTTATGACACACGGATTTAAGCGATTTGGAAGACGCCCGACAAGCGGGATTTCCATAAGGCCACATACGACTTTGGGGGCGGCGCTCTAAATGTTGCGCTGCGGTAATATAGGGCAACAGCGCCGGACAAGGGTCTGAAGCCGCTGGCTTTTCACGATGAACGCCCCTACCACACTCCAAGAACTCCATGTCTTTGCCGATGACGCAAAGGCCGGCGAAGCCCGCATCCGCGAAATTCCCTATAACTACACCTCGTTTTCCGATCGCGAAGTGGTGATACGGCTGCTGGGCGAGCGCGCCTGGGACTTGCTGAACCGGCTTCGCGACGAGCGCCGCACCGGCCGCTCCGCGCGCATGCTGTATGAGGTGCTGGGCGACATCTGGGTGGTGCAGCGCAACCCCTATTTGCAGGACGACCTGCTGGACAACCCCAAGCGCCGCAAGATGCTGGTCGATGCCCTGCAGCACCGCCTCACCGAAGTGGAAAAGCGCCGCACGCCCGATGCGGACCCGCAGCGCGACGCCATCGTCGGCGAGTTGCTGGACGCCGCCCGCGGCGCGGTCACCCGTTTCTATACCTCCTTCAGCGAGATGTACGACCTGCGCCGGTTGGCCGGGCGCAAGCTGGGCAGGCTGACCCTCAAGGACAACATCAAGTTTGACGGCCTCTCACGGGTTTCGCACGTCACTGACGCGACCGACTGGCGTGTCGAATACCCCTTTGTGGTCCTGACGCCCGATACCGAGGCCGAAATGGCCGGGCTGGTCAAGGCCTGCATTGAGCTGGGCCTGACCATCGTCCCGCGCGGCGGCGGCACCGGCTACACCGGCGGGGCGATTCCGCTGACCTGGAAGTCGGCCGTCATCAACACTGAAAAACTCGAGGCCATGACCGAGGTTGAGATGGTCTCGCTGCCCGGCGTCGGAAAGCCGGTCGCCACCATCTGGACCGAAGCTGGCGTAGTCACCCAGCGCGTGGCCGACGCCGCCGAGCGCGGCGGTTTTGTGTTCGCGGTCGACCCGACGTCCGCCGAAGCCTCCTGCATAGGCGGCAACATCGCCATGAACGCGGGCGGCAAAAAGGCCGTTCTCTGGGGAACCGCCCTGGACAACCTGGCTTCCTGGCGCATGGTCACGCCCGAGGCGACCTGGCTGGAAGTCACGCGCCTGGACCACAATTTGGGCAAGATTCACGACGCTGAAATGGCCAGTTTCGAGCTGCAGTACTTCGAGGCCGACGGCAAGACGCCGCTGCGCCGCGAACGGCTCGACATTCCCGGCAAGTCCTTCCGCAAGGAGGGGCTGGGCAAGGACGTCACCGACAAGTTCTTGAGCGGCCTGCCGGGCATCCAGAAGGAAGGCTGTGACGGCCTGATCACCAGCGCTCGCTGGATCGTGCACCGCATGCCGGCACACACGCGTACCGTCTGCATGGAATTCTTCGGCAATGCCAAGGACGCGGTTCCCAGCATCGTCGAGATCAAGGACTTCATGTTCGCCGAGCACAAGCGCGGCGGCGCCATCCTGGCGGGCCTGGAGCACCTGGACGACCGCTATCTGCGTGCCGTCGGCTACGCCACCAAATCCAAGCGCGGCAATCTGCCCAAGATGGTGCTGATCGGCGACATTGCCGGCGACGACGCGGACGCGGTAGCCCGCGCCACCAGCGAAATCGTGCGCATCGCCAATTCGCGCAACGGTGAGGGCTTTATCGCCATCAGCGCCGAAGCACGCAAGAAATTCTGGCTGGACCGCAAGCGCACGGCAGCCATTTCCAAGCACACCAATGCCTTCAAGATCAATGAGGATGTCGTCATTCCGCTGCCGCGCATGGCCGAGTACACCGACGGCATCGAGCAGATCAACATCGAGCTGAGCCTGCGCAACAAGATCAAGCTGTGCGACGAGCTGGAGGCTTTTTTCCTCAAGGGCAGCCTGCCCCTGGGGAAATCGGACGACGCCAACGACATTCCATCGGCCGAGCTGCTCGAAGACCGCGTTGCCCAGGCGCTGGCACTGGTGGCCGACGTGCGCACGCTCTGGTCGGGCTGGCTGGAAAACGTGGCCACGCTCTTCCCTCAGCTGCAGGACCATTCGTTGCGCGCCAGCTGGAAAACCCAGATCCGCACCCCGCTGCAGGCGATCTTCTCGGGCGGCGCATTTCTGCCCATCCTCGAGGAATGCTCGGCCATCCACAAGCGCGTGCTCAAGGGCCGCGTCTGGGCGGCGCTGCACATGCACGCCGGCGACGGCAATGTGCACACCAACCTGCCGGTCAACAGCGACGACTACGAGATGCTGCAGACGGCGCACGAGGCCGTGGCGCGCATCATGGTGCTTGCGCGTTCGCTGGACGGCGTGATTTCCGGCGAGCACGGCATAGGCATCACCAAGCTCGAGTTCCTGACCGACGAAGAACTGCGGCCCTTCACCGAATACAAGCGCAAGGTCGATCCGCAGGGGCGCTTCAACAAAGGCAAGCTGCTGCGCAGCACGGTTCAGCCCGCCGCGGACGGAGAGGGCTTGCAGGCCGACCTGACCAATGCCTACACACCCAGCTTCGGCCTGATGGGGCACGAGTCGCTGATCATGCAGCAGTCCGACATAGGCGCCATCGCCGACAGCGTGAAGGATTGCCTGCGCTGCGGCAAATGCAAGCCGGTGTGCGCCACCCACGTGCCGCGCGCCAACCTGCTGTACAGCCCGCGCAACAAGATATTGGCGACCTCGCTGCTGGTGGAGGCTTTCCTGTACGAGGAGCAGACCCGGCGCGGCGTGAGCATCAAGCATTGGGAGGAGTTCGAGGACGTGGCCGATCACTGCACGGTCTGCCACAAATGCGTGACGCCTTGCCCGGTGGACATCGATTTCGGCGAAGTCTCGATGAACATGCGCAACCTGTTGCGCAAGATGGGGCAGAAGTCGTTCCGGCCCGGCAACGCCGCCGCCATGTTCTTCCTGAACGCCACCAGCCCGCAGACCATCAAGCTGATGCGCGGCGCCATGGTGGACGTGGGCTTCAAGGCCCAGCGCCTGGCCAACGACCTGCTGCGCCGGCCCGCGCGCAAGCAGACGGCGCTGCCGCCGGCTACGGTCGGCAAGGCACCCGTGAAGGAACAGGTGATCCACTTCATCAACAAGAAGATGCCGGGCGGCCTGCCCAAGAAGACCGCGCGCGCGCTGCTGGACATCGAGGACAAGAATTACGTCCCCATCATCCGCAACCCCAAGGGTACGACCTCGGAAACCGAGGCTGTGTTTTATTTCCCGGGCTGCGGTTCCGAGCGCCTGTTCAGCCAGGTGGGCCTGGCGACGCAGGCCATGCTCTGGCACGCGGGCGTGCAGACCGTTCTGCCGCCGGGCTATCTGTGCTGCGGTTATCCGCAGCGCGGCAGCGGCCAGTTCGACAAGGCCGAAAAAATCATCACCGACAACCGGGTGCTGTTCCACCGCGTGGCCAACACGCTGAACTACCTGGACATCAAGACCGTGGTGGTCAGTTGCGGCACCTGCTACGACCAGCTCCAGGGCTATGAGTTCGAGAAAATCTTCCCGGGCTGCCGCATCATCGACATCCACGAGTACCTGCTCGAAAAAGGCATCACCCTGCGCACCGACCAGCCCAACCAGCAAGGCGGGGGCTACCTCTACCACGACCCTTGCCACAGCCCCATGAAGCTGCAGGAGCCCATGAAGACCGTCAAGGCGCTGATGGGCGACCAGGTGCTTAAGAACGACCGCTGCTGCGGCGAATCCGGCACGCTGGGCGTCACCCGCCCCGACATCTCGACGCAGATCCGCTTTCGCAAGGAAGAAGAGCTGCGCAAGGGGGAGGCCGCCCTGCGGGCTTCCGGCGCCGCCGCCGCAAGCGGCAACGTCAAGATCCTCACCAGCTGCCCGAGCTGCCTGCAAGGGCTTTCGCGCTACGGCGGCGACCTGCAGAACGGCCTGCTCGAGGCGGATTACATCGTCGTGGAAATGGCCAACCAGATTCTGGGCAAGGAGTGGCTGCCTGCCTATGTGGAGGCGGCCAACCACGGCGGTATTGAGCGAGTGCTGGTTTAGAGCCGGGCTGTCAACAGAGATATTGCCAAAACCGTGACGGCCTGACGTTTCAGGCCTTTCCCCTTTAGAAAGAAATCCCCATGGCAGGCCTCCAACCCGGCTCCCCGACGCCCACGGCGCTGACGGTTCACAGCCAGTCGCGCGTGCTTGAAGTCGCCTTTTCCGATGGCGCCGAGTTCCGGATTCCGTTCGAACTCATGCGCGTTTATTCCCCTTCCGCCGAGGTGCAGGGCCACGGCCCCGGCCAGGAAGTCCTGCAGACCGGCAAGCGCGAGGTCAGCGTGGTCGAGCTCGAGCCCATTGGCAACTACGCGGTCAAGCCGGTGTTTTCCGACGGCCACGAGAGCGGGATTTTTTCCTGGGACTACCTCTACCACCTGGGCGCCGAGCAAAGCCGCCTCTGGGAGGACTACCAGCGGCGCCTGCAGGCCGCCGGCGTGGACCGCGACGCGCCCATGCCGCAGCCCGGCGGCCACGGCTGCGCCAGCCATTGACGGTGGGGTCTTCGCCAAGCCCTTCGCCGCGCCGCGCGGGACGGTCAAAACCCGCTTTTGGCCACTGTTGTTTTTCCAGCATAAAAGCCCGCAATAAGCCTGCAATGTCCCGCGTCATCCCAGGGTTGTCGCGGCCATTCCTATCTTTGGCCTCTAGCATTGACATATGAGCAGCACCCATTTCGGTTTCGAATCCGTCGATGAGCAGGACAAGGCGCGCCGTGTGCGGGGCGTCTTCGATTCCGTGGCGCCCAAATACGACGTGATGAATGACTTGATGTCCATGGGCCTGCACCGCGCCTGGAAGGCCTACACCGTGCTGGTGGCCAACGTCAAGGACGGCTTTCAGGTGCTGGACATCGCCGGCGGAACGGGCGACCTGGCGCTGGCCTTTGCCCCCAAGGTGGGCAGCACCGGACGCGTGGTGCACACCGATATCAACGAAGTCATGCTGCGCGAAGGCCGCAACCGGCTGCTGGACGCCGGCGTGAACCTGCCGACCCTGGTCTGCGACGCCGAACACCTGCCTTTCCCTGATGCCAGCTTCGATGTGGTGACCGTGGCTTTCGGCCTGCGCAACATGACGCACAAGGAAGACGCGCTGCGCGAGATGAACCGGGTGCTCAAGCCCGGCGGCAAGCTGCTGGTGCTGGAATTCTCCAAGGTGGCCAAGCCGCTGGAAAAAGTCTACGACTGGTATTCCTTCAAGGTCCTGCCCAGGCTGGGCAAGCTGGTGGCCAACGACGATGCAAGTTACCAGTACCTCGCCGAGTCCATCCGCATGCACCCGGGCCAGGACGAGCTTAAAGCCCTGATGCACAAAGGTGGTTTCGGCCATGTGGACTATCACAACATGACGGGCGGCGTGGTGGCGTTGCATGTTGGAATCAAGTGCTGAATTGAAGTGTTGAGTGATAAAGGAGACGCTATGAAAACCTGGTCCGCAATCCTTTCCGCCGTGCTGGTCACGGCCATGGCCCTGGCCGGCACCTCGGCCGAGGCCAAGCGCCTGGCGGGCGGCAAGTCGATCGGCAAGCAGTCGTCCAACGTCACGCAACGCGAAGCGGCACCGGGCGGCGCCAATACGGCCAACACCGCCACCAATTCCGCCGCCAAGCCGGCCACCCCCGCCGCGGCGCCCGCGCAGGCGCCCAAGCGCCCATGGGGCGCGATGCTGGGCGGCCTGGCCGCAGGCCTGGGCCTGGCCTGGCTGGCTTCGTCGCTGGGCCTGGGCGGTGCCTTTGGCCAGATCATGCTGTTCGCCCTGCTGGCGCTGGTGGTCATGCTGGTGATCGGTTTCGTCATGCGCAGGCTCAAGGGCGGTGCGGCCAGCGCACCCGGCGCTGCGTCCGGGCAGGCGCCCTTTGCTTTTCAGGGCGCGGGTAATGCCGCCACACCCAAGAACTACAGTCCCGAGAATGTGGGCAACGATGCATCCGCCCGCCCCTGGGAGCGCAGCAGCATGGCATTCGATGCCAACAAATACGACGCGGCCGCGCCCGCCGCGGGCGGCTCCATGATCGGCTCAGCCCTGCTGGGTTCGCAGTCCTGGGGCATTCCGGCCGGGTTTGATGCCGAAGGCTTCCTCAAGGCCAGCAAGGCCAATTTCGTGACCCTGCAGGATGCCTGGGATCGCTCCGACATCCAGAGCCTGCGCGCCATGATGACGGACGACATGCTCGAGCAGATCAAGACCCAGCTGGCTGACCGTGAATCGCATACCGGCGGCCAGGTCAACAAGACCGATGTGGTGATGCTGGACGCCCAGCTGCTCGGTATCGAGGAACTGAGCGACGTCTACATGGCCAGCGTGGAGTTCTCCGGCATGATCCGTGAGGACGTTTCCGCCGGCGCCAGCCCCTTCCGCGAAGTCTGGAACATGACCAAGCCGCGCAACGGCGGCAGCGGCTGGTTGGTCGCCGGCGTACAAGCTCTCCAATAACCCCCGTCCAGGCTCACTTCGTGTAGCCTGTTCCCCCTTTCAGGGGGCGGCGCCTGCGGCCCGGCAAAGCCGGTTCCGCGGCGTCTGCTGGTGAAGTACCCATTCCACCGGGTTACGCCGCGAAGTGCGCGACCGTGGGGGCCATGTCAAAATCAGGGGCGTATGAATACCACCACGTCCCCTTTTGCGCTTCTGGAATCCATTGCCACCCGCTTTCAGCCGCCGGCCTGGGTGGTCGATGAAGGGCAGCAACGGCTGGTGCTGTTCCTGAACCATGTCCTGATGCAGGAAAAGCAGGCCCAGGACCGGCTGCTGCGGCAAAAGGGGCGGGTGGTGCACCTGCGTTGGGGCCTGTTTTCGATCGACCTGGTGGTCACTCCGGCGGGTTTGGTAGATCGGGCGAGCCCCGGTGCCAAACCGGACCTCACGCTGGCCGTCGCCACCGAATCGCCCCTGACCATCATGCAATCGGTCCTGGCCGGCAAGCCGCCGCCGGTCAAGATCGAGGGCGATGTGCAACTCGCCGCCGAGCTGGGCTGGCTGGCGGAAAACCTGCGCTGGGATGCCGAAGAAGATTTGTCCCGCCTGATCGGCGATGCGCCCGCCCATACGGTGGCTAGCGTGGGGCGCCGGCTGTTTGAAGGGCTCAAGCAATTTCTGGCCAGCACGCCGCTATCCCCGGCTTCCGCCTCATCCGGGGTTGCCACGCAGCCCGCCGCTGGTGCCGCGGTGCCGGCCGAGGGTGCCCCGACTCCCAAGGCTTCTGCATGACCCGGCTTTTCCGGGGCATTTTCATTGTCTGGACCGTGCTGCGGTACGGACTGGATGAGCTGGTACTCTCCAGTTTCCAGCGCCCAGGGGTGCGCCTGCTCACGCGCATCGTCTCCGTCGGGCGCAACCTCAAGGCACCGCGCGGCGAGCGCCTGCGCGAGGCGCTCGAAAGCCTGGGTCCCATCTTCGTCAAATTCGGCCAGGTGATGTCCACCCGCCGCGACCTGCTGCCGCCCGACATCGCCGACGAACTCGCCCGCCTGCAGGACCGGGTGCCTCCGTTTGACTCGGCCGTGGCCGTCGCCATCATCGAAAAAGCCTTCGGCCGCCCGCTGGACCGGATTTTTGCGAGCTTTGAGCACACGCCCGTCGCCAGCGCCTCGATTGCCCAGGTGCATTTCGCCACCTTGCCGAACGGGCGTGAAGTGGCCGTCAAGGTGTTGCGGCCCAATATGCTGCCCGCCATCGAGAAAGACCTGGCGCTGATGCACATGATGGCCGGCTGGGTGGAGGGCGCCTCGGCCGACGGCAAGCGCCTCAAACCGCGTGAGGTGGTGGCCGAATTCGACAAATACCTGCATGACGAGCTGGACCTGCTGCGCGAAGCGGCCAATGCCGCCCAGCTTCGCCGCAACATGCAGGACCTCGACCTCGTCATGATCCCCGAGATGGTCTGGGATTTCTGCATGCCCGACGTGATGGTGATGGAGCGCATGAAAGGCGTTCCCATCAGCCAGGTGCAGCGCCTGCTGGATGCCGGCGTTGACATGAAAAAACTTGCGCGCGACGGTGTCACCATTTTTTTCACCCAGGTTTTTCGCGACGGTTTTTTCCATGCCGACATGCACCCGGGCAACATCCAGGTGAGCCTGGCGCCGGAGACCTTCGGCCGTTACATTTCGCTGGACTTCGGCATCGTGGGTACGCTGACCGAGGTCGACAAGGAATACCTGGCGCAGAATTTCAGCGCCTTTTTCCAGCGCGACTACAAGCGTGTGGCGGAGCTGCACCTTGAATCCGGCTGGGTGCCCCCTGAAACGCGGGTGGACGAACTGGAAGCCGCCATCCGTGCCTGCTGCGAGCCCTATTTCGACAGGCCTCTGAAGGAAATTTCGCTAGGGCTGGTGCTGATGCGGCTGTTCCAGACCTCGCGGCGCTTCCACGTCGAAATCCAGCCCCAGCTGGTGCTGCTGCAAAAAACCTTGCTCAACATCGAAGGCCTGGGGCGCGAGCTGGACCCCGACCTGGACCTCTGGAGCACCGCCAAGCCCTTTCTCGAGAAGTGGATGCTGGAGCAGATGGGCCCCGAGAAACTGCTGGAGCAGCTCAAGGCCGAGGCGCCGGCCTATGCCAAGCTGCTGCCGGGTCTGCCGCGCCTGTTGTCGCAGTACCTCAAAGCGTCGCAGGGCCCGCACCGCCGGGACATCGATGAACTGCTGCAGGAGCAAAAACGCACCAACCGGCTGCTCCAAAGCCTGATATACGGCGGCCTGGGCTTTGTTCTGGCGCTGGTGGGCATGCAGCTGATGCAGGTACTGCAGGCGCTGCGCTACCGCCTGTTCTAAGCCGGGCGGGGCTTCAACGGCCTATAATTGAGGGCTTTGCATCCGGGGTGCCTTTTCTGGGCGAATCCCGGGCAGATTCGCCGGGTATTCCTGGGAGTACCCCCTCAAAGCCTTAAGCACTATGCCAATCTACGCCTATAAATGCGAGTCCTGTGGGCATGCCAAGGACGTCCTGCAAAAGATCTCTGACGCGCCGCTCACGGTGTGTCCGAACTGCGGCGCGCCTGCGTTCAAAAAGCAGGTCACGGCCGCGGGTTTCCAGCTCAAGGGCTCGGGCTGGTATGTGACGGATTTTCGCGGCGGCAACAGCACGGGCGCGCCCGCGCCGGCACCCAAGGCTGAAGGCGGCGAGACAGGCGCCGGCAAAGCTGCTGACGCAGGTGCGGCCGCGCCGGCCGGCACTGCGGCGCCTGCCCCCGCCCCGGCTCCCGCTCCCGCGCCGGCCAAAGCTTCCGGCGACAGCTCCACCAAGACCTCCTCGTGATGGCTTCCATTCGCCGATGGCTTCTGTCCGGACTGCTGGTGCTGGTGCCCCTGGCGATCACGCTGTGGGTGCTCGACTGGATCGTCGGCACGCTGGACCAGACGCTGCTCATCCTCCCGGGTGCCTGGCACCCTGACAAGCTGCTGGGTTTTCACATTCCCGGTTTTGGCGTGCTGCTCACGCTGGGGATCGTGCTGCTGATGGGCGCTTTCGCCAGCAATTTCTTCGGCAAGAAGCTGGTCCGCTGGGGCAACTCCTTCCTGAGCCGCATCCCCATCGTCCGCTCCATCTATTCGAGCGTGAAACAGGTTTCCGACACGGTGTTCTCGGAAAACGGCAACGCTTTTCGCAAGGCCCTGCTGGTGCAATGGCCGCGTGAGGGCGTCTGGACCATTGCCTTTCTGACTGGCACGCCCGGCGGCGATGTGGTCAACCACCTGGACGGCGACTACCTGAGCGTCTACGTCCCGACCACCCCCAACCCCACCGGCGGCTACTTTGTGATGCTGAAGAAAAGCGACTGCATCGAACTCAAGATGAGTGTCGATGAAGCCCTGACTTATGTGATTTCCATGGGGGTCGTGGTGCCCGCGAAACCCGCGCCGGCGCCTGCGACCCTGCCCCTGACCCCTCCCCTTTAAAACGGCGAAACTGCAAACCTGCGCGTGAGGCGCTGAAAGTTCGAGTATTTTTATGGCCATCGTTTCCCAAATGCGTTCCAACTATTGCGGTCTGGTGACCGAGAGCCTCATGGGCCAGACCGTGAGCCTGTGCGGCTGGGTCAACCGGCGCCGCGACCACGGCGGTGTGATCTTCATCGACCTGCGCGACCGTGAAGGCTATGTGCAGGTGGTCTGCGACCCGGACCGCGCCGACATGTTCAAGACCGCCGAAGGCGTGCGCAACGAGTTCTGCGTGCAGGTCAAGGGTGTGGTGCGGGCCCGGCCCGAGGGCACGACCAACGACAACCTCAAGAGCGGCAAGATCGAGGTGCTGTGCCACGAGCTGATCGTGCTCAATCCCAGCGTGACGCCTCCCTTCCATCTCGACGACGACAACCTGTCGGAAACGACCCGCCTCACGCACCGCGTGCTGGACCTGCGCCGCCCCTACATGCAGAACAACCTCATGCTGCGCTATCGCGTGGCCATGGAAACGCGCAAATTCCTCGACGCCAACGGCTTCATCGACATCGAAACGCCGATGCTGACCAAGAGCACGCCCGAAGGCGCGCGCGACTACCTGGTGCCCAGCCGCGTCAACGAAGGCATGTTCTTCGCGCTGCCGCAAAGCCCGCAGCTCTTCAAGCAGCTGCTCATGGTGGCCGGCTACGACCGCTACTACCAGATCACCAAGTGCTTCCGCGACGAAGACCTGCGCGCCGACCGCCAGCCCGAATTTACCCAGATCGATATTGAAACCTCCTTCCTGGGCGAGCAGGACATCCGCGACCTGTTCCAGGGCATGATCAGCAACATCTTCAAGACCGTGCTGAACACCGACCTGGGCGAGTTCCCCGTCATGGCCTATGCCGAAGCGATGCACCGCTTCGGTTCCGACAAACCCGACCTGCGCGTGAAGCTCGAGTTCACCGAACTGACCGACGTGATGGCCGACGTGGACTTCAAGGTCTTCAGCGCGCCGGCCACGACGGCCGGCGGCCGCGTGGTGGCATTGCGCGTGCCCGGCGGCTCCGAGATGAGCCGCGGCGAGATCGATGGTTACACCGAGTTCGTCAAGATCTACGGCGCCAAGGGCCTCGCCTGGATCAAGGTCAACGACGCGGGCAAAGGCCGCGACGGTCTGCAAAGCCCCATCGTCAAGAACATCCACGATGCGGCCATCGCTGAAATCCTCAAGCGCACTGGCGCGCAGAACGGCGACATCATTTTCTTCGGCGCCGACAAGGCCAAGATCGTCAACGACAGCATAGGCGCGCTGCGCCTCAAAATCGGCCACAGTGAGTTCGGCAAGAAGACCGGCCTCTTCACCCAGGGCTGGAAGCCGCTGTGGGTGGTGGACTTCCCGATGTTTGAATTCGACGAAGACGGCCAGCGCTGGAGCGCCGTGCACCACCCCTTCACCGCGCCCAAGGATGGGCACGAAGACTGGATGGACACCGACCCCGGCCGTTGCATCGCCAAGGCCTACGACATGGTGCTCAACGGCTGGGAACTGGGCGGCGGCTCGGTTCGTATCCACCGCGCCGAGGTACAGAGCAAGGTGTTCAGCGCGCTCAAGATCGGACCCGAGGAGGCCCAGCAGAAGTTCGGCTTCCTGCTGGACGCCCTGCAGTACGGCGCACCGCCGCACGGCGGCCTGGCTTTCGGCCTGGACCGTATCGTCACCATGATGACGGGGGCAGAGTCCATCCGCGACGTGATCGCCTTCCCGAAAACCCAGCGTGCACAGGACTTGCTCACGCACGCGCCCAGCCCGGTGGACGAGAAGCAACTGCGCGAACTCCACATCCGCCTGCGCAACCCGCAGCCCGTTTAAAAGGCGCGCCGTACCGCCAGCCGGAAGGGGGGATGCCTTGAAAGCCTTCAAGATCCCCGAGTCGGTGCTGGTGGTCATCCACACGCCGCAGCGCGAGGTGCTGCTCATCGAGCGCGCCGACAACCCGGGCTTCTGGCAAAGCGTCACCGGGTCCAAAGACACCGTGGACGAACCCCTGATCGAGACGGCCATCCGTGAGGTGCTGGAAGAAACCGGCATCGCGGCCGGCCCCGCGCAGTTCCGCGATTGGGGCCTTTCCAATGTTTACGAAATCTATCCGGTCTGGCGCCACAGGTACGCTCCCGGCGTTGTTCACAACACCGAGCACGTCTTCAGCCTGTGCCTGCCTGAGGCCTGCGACGTGATGCTCAACCCCCGGGAGCACGCTGCCTGGCGCTGGCTGCCGCACGATGTGGCGGCCGATCTGTGCTTTTCACCGTCGAACGCGGAAGCCGTGCTCTTGCTGCCCAGATTCATGGCCTGAACCCGAAAGCCAGGAGGCGCCGCAGGCGCAACACTTTGTGAGTTGGCGTTTGATGGGATTGGCAAACCCCGGCCCCTCGGTTTAAATGGGATGGACCTCACGCCCATTCTCTTCACTCGCACAGGGACGAACGCCCCGGCCATGTTGTACCCGTTCCACAAGACCGGCGCGCTGCAGTTGCTCCAGGGTGGGCGGGATTTTTTCCCCGCCCTGATCCAGGCGCTGGATTCGGCCCGCACCTGGGTCCAGCTGGAAACCTATATTTTTGATTTTCATGGCGCTGGCGCGGAGGTGGCCGAGGCGCTGGTGCGGGCGGCCGACCGCGGTGTGACGGTGCAGGTGCTGGTGGACGGTATAGGCACCAACCCCTTGCCGCCCCAGTGGGCTGAAAGGTTCGACCAGTCCAAGGTCGACTGGTGCGTGTACTCCCCATTGGGAACAGGCCTGCGCGGCCTGGGCCTGCTGGTGCCGGAGCGCTGGCGCAGGCTGCATCGCAAGCTCTGCGTGATCGACCAGCACACGGTATTTTGCGGCGGCATCAATGTGCTCGACGATTTTTACGACCCCAACCATGGTGAGCTCGAGGCACCACGTGTCGATTTCGCCGTGTCCGCTACCGGGCTGCTGGCGGCTGAAGCGGCTGATGCCATGGCGCTGCTGTGGTGGCGTGTGCAGGCGGGTTACAGCGCGCGTCAGCGGCACATCAATGCTGCGTGGGAGAAATTCAAGGCGGCGGGCTATGGCGGGCGCAGCAGGGCGGCATTTCCGGCCGAGGGCAACGGCACCGCTGTTGCCGGTCCCCGGGCGGCGCTGATACTGCGCGACAACCTTCGGCACCGCAGCAGCATAGAGCGCGCCTACCGCAAGGCCATCGGCAAGGCGCATCATGAAATCATCATCGCCAACGCTTACTTCCTGCCGGGCGGCAAGCTGAGGCGGGCGCTCATAGCTGCCGCGCGCCGCGGCGTGCGCGTGACGCTGTTGCTGCAAGGGCGCTACGAATACTTCATGCAGTACCACGCGGCCCGGCCGGTCTACGGTGCCTTGCTGGAGGCCGGTGTGGAAATCCACGAGTACAAGGCTGGCTTTCTGCACGCCAAGGTTGCCGTGGTGGATGGGCACTGGGCCACCGTGGGGTCGTCCAACCTTGATCCCTTGAGCCTGCTGCTGGCCCGCGAAGCCAACGTGGTGGTCGAGGACAAGGACTTTGCCGAAGGCCTGGCGGCCATTTTGCGCGAAGCCATGGTCAAGCAGGGGCGGCGCATGGAGCCGGCCGCCCATGGCAACCGTCCCCTGGGCCAGCGCCTGCGAGACTGGGTGGCTTATGCCCTGGTGCGGCTGGCGCTGCTGGTGGCGGGCCAGCGCTATTGACGCTCAAAGCCGGTTGACTGAAATTGCTACAAAATTGATAGCTTCCTGTGCCCGCATGGAGAGGACGAAAGGCCAAAGACCCCGCCGGATTCCGGACAAGACGGCGCGGGGGCAGGCTGGTAATATCTGGCATGCTTATGAAATCCGACACGCCCCCCCAGGACGCGACCGGCGAGGGTACGCCTGTTTCCGTCAAGATCCGCGAGCGGCTGGCCCTCGCGCGCAAGCGTTTTCACGCCAATGACAACATCTCCCAGTTCATCCAGCCCGGTGAACTGGAAAAGCTGCTGGATGAAGTCGAGGGCAAGATGCAGGGCGTGCTCGACAGCCTGGTGATAGACACCGCCGGCGACCACAACACCAACAACACGGCGCGCCGCGTGGCCAAGATGTACCTCAACGAGGTGTTCAAGGGCCGCTACGTCGCATCCCCCAGCATCACCGAGTTTCCCAACGCCGAGCACCTCAACGAGCTGATGATCGTCGGGCCCATCACGGTGCGCAGCGCCTGCTCGCACCACTTCTGCCCGGTCATCGGCAAGATCTGGATAGGCGTTCTGCCCAATGAGCACACCAATGTAATCGGCCTGTCCAAATATGCGCGTCTGGCCGAATGGGTCATGGGCCGACCGCAAATCCAGGAAGAGGCGGTGGTGCAACTGGCCGACCTCATCATGGAGAAGACCCAGCCCGACGGACTGGCCATCGTGATGGAGGCCAGCCATTACTGCATGGCCTGGCGCGGCGTGAAAGACATGGACAGCAAGATGATCAACTCGGTGATGCGCGGCGTGTTCCTCAAGGATTCGACCTTGCGCCGTGAATTCCTCGCACTCATTCCTCAGAAGGCCTGAAGATGTTGGTACGTTTACTTTATGCAAGCCGCGCCGTCGATACCAGCCCCGAAGCCATCGAGGGCATTCTTGCGCAGTCGCGCCAGCACAACCCGGCAACCGGCATCACAGGCATCCTCTGCTACGGTGGCGGCATCTTCCTGCAGGCCATTGAAGGCGGGCGCATGGCGGTCAGCGATCTCTTCGGCCACATCCAGCAGGACGCCCGCCACAAGGACGTGGTGTTGCTGCACTTCGAGGAAATCTCCGAGCGGCGCTTCGGCGGCTGGACCATGGGGCAGGTCAACCTCTCCAAACTCAACCATTCCATTTTGCTGAAGTACTCCGAGAAGGCCGAGCTTGATCCCTATGCTGTCTCCGGCAAGGTGTCGTTCGCGCTGCTCGAAGACTTGATGGCCACCGCCTCCATTTGCGGGCGCGTCTGAAGACATGGCTCCCACGCTCCGTTCCTTCGCGGGTCGCTGCGCTTTCGCGGCACGCTTTCATCCACCGGCTTGACCGGTGCCTTTTTCCGCCCTTGCCCTGATTGTTCTTGCCGGCCTGATCCACGCCAGCTGGAACATTGCCGCCAAAAAGGCGAGGGGCGATGCCCGCTTTGCCTTTTTCACCAGTGTGGTGATGATGCTGGTCTGGGCGCCGGTCGGCCTGTGGGCCAGCTGGGGGGTGTTGCCCCGCTGGGGCTGGGCCGAATGGACTGTTGTCGCGGTCAGCGGCGTACTGCACGTGCTGTACTACGTGGTCCTGCTGCGCGGCTACCGGAAAGCCGACCTGACCGTGGTGTATCCGCTGGCGCGTGGCTCCGGGCCCCTGTTGTCCTCGCTGGTGGCCGTCACCTTGCTGGGCGAGCAAATCTCCGCCATGGGCGTCGCCGGCATTGTCGCCGTGGTGGCGGGCGTATTCCTGATTGCGGGCGGGCCCGGCCTGCTGCGTGCGGCGCATGACCCGGCGCAGCGCCGGCGCGTGCACAAAGGCATGGCTTACGGCCTGCTCACGGGCGCTTTCATTGCCAGCTACACCGTGGTGGATGGTTACGCCGTGAGGTTCCTGCTGATGTCGCCCATCCTGGTGGATTACCTGGGCAATTTTGTGCGGGTGGCTGTGCTTGCGCCTGCCGTGCTGCGTGACCGGCCGGCTGCAGCCGCGCTGTGGAGCCAGCAGTGGAAGTACGCGCTGATGGTCGGCGCCATCAGCCCGGTCTCCTATGTGCTGGTGTTGTATGCCATGCAGGTGGCGCCGCTATCGCATGTGGCGCCGGCGCGCGAAGTTTCCATGCTGTTTGCCGCGCTGATCGGCGGGCATCTGCTCGGCGAAGGCGACCGCCTGCAACGATTGCTGGGTGCCGCGGCGATTGCCGCGGGCGTGATGGCACTTGCGCTGGGCTGACAGCAAAATACCGGCATGCCACCTGAGACGCCTTTACTGATCGGATGTGATTTCTCCAGCGCTCCAACGCGCAGGAAGCCGATTGTCCTGGCCTGCGGTGGCAGCGCAAACGGGCGCGTCCAGCTGGCGAAGCTGGAGCGCTTCGAATCGCTGGATGCCTTTGAGGCCTGGCTGCGCCAAACTGACGGCTGGGTAGGCGCCTTCGATTTTCCCTTCGGCCTGCCGCGCGAACTGGTAGCACATCTCAGCTGGCCCCCGGCCTGGCCCGCGCTGATGGCGCATTACGCCGCGTTGAGCCGCGCCGATATCCGACAGGCCTTTGCCGCGTTTTGCGATGCGCGCCCCACCGGCGCGAAGTTTGCCCATCGTGCCACCGACGGGCCTGCCGGCTCCAGTCCCTCGATGAAATGGGTCAACCCGCCGGTGGCCTACATGCTGCATGCCGGTGTTCCGCGCCTGCTGGCGGCCGGCGTGCACCTGCCCGGCCTGCACGATGGGGACACGCGCCGTGTCGCACTTGAGGGCTATCCCGGCCTGCTCGCGCGCGAGCTGCTCGGCAACCGTTCGTACAAAAGCGATGACAAATCCAGGCAGACACCGGAAAGGCTGATCGCGCGCAAGGACCTCATCACCGCGCTGGAGAACGGGCAAACCCGGCTCGGGTTGCGCCTGAAGCTCAGCCATGCTCAGCGCGATGCGCTCGTTGATGACGCCAGCGGCGACAGCCTGGATGCCGTGCTGTGCCTGATGCAGGCCGCCTGGGCCTTGCAACAAGGTGCACCGCGCTACGGTCTGCCGGCGGAGATGGATTCGCTGGAAGGCTGGATCGTCACGGCCTGAGCGACTCCTGTCTATTTCTATCTGCTTCTTTCACAATGACCTTCTTTCTCCGGGTATTCGCGATGGTGGCGCTAGCGGGTGCATTGGCCCAGGTTCAGGCGTCGGCCAGGCCCTCTGCTTCGGGCTGGTCGGGTGTTGTCACTTATGTGGTGGACGGCGACACCATCAAGGTGCGGCCGCCGGGCGGCGACAAACCGGTCAGCATTCGTATCCATGGCATAGACGCGCCGGAAATCTGCCAGGCCGGAGGTGCTGCTTCCCGTGAGGCGCTCATGCGCAAGATCGGGGGCCAGCGTGTGATGGTGCATGGCCGGCACCATGACGACTATGGCCGCCTGCTGGCGAAGGTCAGCTTCAAGGGCGAAGACACGGGACGATGGATGGTGTCGCAGGGCCTTGCCTGGTCTTACCGCCACCGCGCCCATGCCGGCCCCTATGCCGTGGAGCAGCGGCAGGCCAGGGCTGCGGGGCTGGGCATCTTCTCGGCGGCGCAGGGAGCGCCTGCGGTATATCCCGCGCAGTTTCGCAAACAGCACGGCAGCTGCCACTAGCCGCGGCGCATTCCTTTTGTCCTACGGCTGTTTCAGCCGGTGCTGATGGCGGCCATGGGCCGGCCGGCTAGAGTGAATGACGCGAACGCCGCTTCGCCGCGTGGTCCTGCCCGACAGCATAGCGGCCCGCGTGTTGTTCACCCAAGGAGCCATCACCATGACCCCATACCATATCCCTCCATTGCACGGCGGCCATGCTTTCCGTCCGTTGGCTGTTCTCATTGCTGTGCCCCTGGCGCTGGCCCTCACGGCCTGCAACAAGCAGGACGAGAACAAGACCGTCGGCCAGCAACTCGACTCGGCCATCGCGAAAACCGAGGAGGCTGCCGCCCGGGCCAAGGCCAGGGCCGCCAGTGAAATAGCCGAGGCCGGCGCCGCGGTGAAAAGCACGGCACAGAGCACCGAAGCCTCGGGCAAGGACATGGCTGCCAAGGCGGGTGAAAAAATCGATGACCTCACGATCACCACCACGCTGACCACCGGCTTCGCAAAAGATCCCGACCTGAGCGTGCTCAAGATCAATGTGGACACGCGCGACGGCGCGGTGACCCTCAAAGGCTCGGCGCCCACCCAGGCCGCGCGGGACAAGGCCACGGCCTTGGCCAAGGAGACCAAAGGCGTCAATTCGGTGGACAACAAGCTGGAGGTGAAGGCTCCCGGCTAGCCTTGCTCCATTTCATCCACCTGGACGCAAAAGAAGAAAAGAAAAAAGCAGAAAGAAAAAGGCAGGCCATGGAAAGCTTCCATACCTGCCTTTTCTTTTGCCACCTCGGTGGCTTGGCTCTTGACCGTCTTGAACGTTATGGGCGCACGACGATGTCGTTGCGGACACCCTTGACGTTCTTCACGTTGCGGGCGATGTTTTCTGCCTGGGCTTTTTCCGCGGCGGATTTTGCGAAGCCGGACAGCTGGACGGTGCCGTTAAGCGTTTCCACCTTGATGGAAGTCGCTGCCACAGTTTTGTCCTCGACAAATTTCGCCTTGACGGCTGTCGTGATGGCAGCGTCGTCGACATAGGCGCCGGCGGTCTCCTGGCCACGCCCCACAGCGCAGCCGCTGCCAATGATGGTGATGCCTGCCAGAGCGGCGAATGCAATTGCGCGAGCGTATTTCAT
>Ga0209564_1001002_pt1 | contig 35185 bp, 30 predicted proteins | sample AraplaCol_mMF_r2_FD_184272 | JGI IMG/M metagenome (GOLD analysis project Ga0209564, IMG submission 184272) | Arabidopsis root microbial communities from North Carolina, USA - plate scrape MF_Col_mMF_r2 (SPAdes) (version 3) | ecosystem: Host-associated > Plants > Roots > Endosphere | place: USA...
CTTGACGGTGCCGACGAAAATCTTGTCGCCGCGCGACATGAAGTCGTTGAGCAGCATTTCACGCTCGGCGTCGCGGATCTTCTGCAGGATGACCTGTTTGGCCGCCTGCGCGCCGATACGGCCTATGGGCAGGCTTTCAACCGGCTTTTCGATGTAGTCGCCCTCTTCGATATCGGGAATCTCATCGCGGGCGTCGCTCACCAGCTCTTCGGCTTCGGGGTTTTGCAGGCCGGCTTCGTCAGGCACCACCAGCCAGCGGCGGAAGGTTTCGTAGTTGCCGCTGTCACGGTCGATCACCACGCGGATGTCCACCTCGCCTTCGTACACCTTTTTGGTGGCCGAGGCGAGCGCGAGCTCAACGGCGCCGAAAACGACGTCGCGTTCCACGTTTTTTTCGCGCGAGATGGCGTCAACCAGCATCAACAGTTCGCGATTCATTTCACAAGCCTGCCTTTCTTCATTTCTTGAAATTTAAGTGTCCGAAGAGGAAGCGGCACCGGGGGCTGACCTGGGTTTACGGCCCTTGAAGTCCACCACGGGCGCAAGCCGCGCCTGGTGCAATTCATCGAGCGTGAACCCCAGCGCCTGCAGCGGTGCGGGAATCCTCTTCTTGCTAATCTTCTGGCCGGGTTTGACAGGTGGCTCGTCACTCCAGACGACCTGCCATCCGGCCCCGGCACGCTCCAGCGTGCCGCGGAATTTCTTGCGGCTGGCCGTCACCGTCGAGCCGGCGCTGGCCGCCACGCCAATAGGCGCCTTCAGCGTGATGTCGACCAGCTCGCCGGCAAAACGCTCAAAATCCTTCTCACCGCGCAAAAGCCTGTCGATGCCGGGGGAACTGACCTCCAGCCGGGCGTATTCAACCCCTTCGACTTCCAGCACAAATTGCAGCTGGCGGGTGACCTTTTCGCAGTCTTCGGCATTGATGAACTGCTCGGTGCCCGGGACGTATGGCATATCTATCGTGACACGCAGCAAACCGCCGCCGGTGCGCTCGATCTCGACCAGCTCGTAGCCCAGGCCTGTCACAGTTTGCTCAATCGTCTCTTGCAATGCCATTCAGTCTTTTAAAACCCGCTCTATGTGTTCAATAGTTCAAAAACAAACGCCCAAAAAAAATGGGCGGTTAAAACCCGCCCATTTGGTCGTGAAGCTCTTATTGTAACGCTACGCGCCCTTCGATGCAAACAATTTCCGTGCCTGAAACGAGAGCGGGCGATTGAAATATCGGCATGGACCGCTGATTCAGCATTTCTCGATCACACCATGGCAAGCTTGATTATCAGTTTTGGGCACCGAAAGGCAGCCTGCCCTCAAAGATGGTTACACGACCGAAATTTTCAATGCGATTCTTTTATCTGAAAAATTCCTTAAAAATCATATGGATTTATGTTTTATTTAAAGTAAAACACGAAGTGGATGCGAGTCCTATCCCGTCGTCACCAGAACTCGCGTGTAGGGATGGCGCGGTGAATCCAGCACCTCGCTGAGCGAGCCGGACTCCAGCACGTCACCGTCCTTCATCACCATGACCTCATGCGCCATGGCACGTATCACATCGACGTCATGCGTGATCAGCAGATAACTCAGGCCGCGTTCGCGCTGCAGTCTTTGCAGCAAACCCAGCACCTGCTTCTGGATGGTCACGTCCAAGGCGCTGGTCGGCTCGTCCAGTACCAGCAGGCGGGGATTGACGATCAGCGCCCGGGCAATCGCCAGGCGCTGGCGCTGGCCTCCGGAGAACTCATGCGGGTAACGCTGCAGCAGGCCCGGAAATTGGGCCTCCGTCATGCCGACATCGGCCAGCGCCTGCACCGCCCGCTCGCGCCGGGCGGAAGGGGCCAGACCCGGCTCATGCACGCGCAGGCCCTCCTCCACGATGGCTTCGACGCTCATGCGCGGCGACAGCGAGGAAAACGGGTCCTGGAACACCACCTGGACCGCCCGGCGCATGGCCTTGTCGCGCGCGGTCTCACGGCTCCAGGCCTGCCCCGCCGCCTGCAACTCCCCCGAAAAAGGCAGCAGGCCCAGGCTGGCCAGCGCCAGGGTGGATTTCCCGGAGCCCGATTCGCCGATCACACCCAGCGTCCGTCCCGCCGGAATCTGGAAGCTTGCTTCTTTCACGGCCACAAATTCGCCACGCCGAAACCAGCCTTTGATGCCGGGAATCGGCACCGGATAGGCCACACGCAGCCGCTCGGCCTTCATCGTGACAGCGGCATCCGCAGCGGCGCCGGCAGGCGCCAACCCGTCGCGCCGCGGTTTGCTGTCTATCAGCTTGCGGGTATAGGGATGTTGGGGCCGGGCGAACACCTCGGCCACGGCGCCCTGCTCCACGATGCGGCCGTTTTCCATGACAGCAACCCGGTCGGCGAACTTGCGCACGAGGTTAAGGTCATGGGTAATCAGCAACACGGCCATGCCGTTGCGTTGCTGCAATTCGCCCAGCAGGTCCAGGATCTGGCCGCGCAGGGTGACGTCCAGCGCAGTGGTGGGCTCATCGGCCAGCAGCAGCCGGGGCTGGCAAGCCAGCGCCATGGCGATCATGGCCCGCTGCCGCTGCCCGCCCGAGAGCTGGTGCGGCAAGGCGTTGGCGCGGCGCTCAGGCTCGGGAATGCCGGTATCGGCCAGCAATCCGATGGCACTCTGCATCGCTTCGACCCGGGTCTGGCCTTTGTGGACCTGAAGCACCTCGGCGATCTGGTCGCCCACGCTGTAAAGCGGATTGAGCGCCGTCATAGGCTCCTGGAAGATCATGGCGATGTCGCGGCCGCGAATCCCGCGCAAGGATTGCTCGGGCAGGGACAGCAAATCCACAGGCGCTTTGGGCGGTGCCCCGCTGGCCGCACGCTCGGCCGCCTCCACGCCGGTAAAAACGGCTTTCCCGTTCACCGCGGCGTTTTGCGCCAGCCGCAGCAGGCTGAGCGCGGTCACGGTCTTGCCCGAACCGGACTCGCCCACCAGCGCGAGCTTTTCGCCGGGGGCGATGGAAAAATCAATGCTGTGGACGACAGCCTTGCCGTCAAATGAAACTTTCAGGCCTTGGACCTGCAACAAAGGGGCCGTCATTTGTCGGCCTTTCGCGGATCCAGGGCGTCGCGCAGCGCATCCCCCATGAAGGTCAGCAGCAGCAAGGTGAGCACCAGCACGGCAAAAGTGGAAATGGAAATCCACCAGGCATCGATATTGGCCTTTCCCTGGTTCAGCAGCTCTCCCAGTGACGGAGTTCCGGGAGGTACACCCAGGCCCAGAAAGTCGAGGGAAGTCAGAGCCAGGATGGCGGCACTCATGCGAAATGGCAAAAACGTCACCACCGGGGTCAAGCTATTGGGCAGGATATGGCGCCACATAATTTGCACATTGCCGACGCCCAAGGCCCTGGCCGCGCGCACATAGTCCATTTGCCGGTTACGCAGAAATTCGGCCCGCACATAGTCCGACAAACCCATCCAGCCAAAGAGACTGAGTAGCACCAGCAACAGCGCCACACTGGGCGCAAAGACGGCGCTGAAAATGATCAAAAGGTAGAGCTCGGGCATGGAGGCCCAGATTTCGATAAGGCGCTGCATCGTCAGGTCGGTCTTGCCGCCTGCGTAACCCTGGATGGCACCGACGATGATGCCCACCACCACCCCGATCACCGTGAGGGCCAAGCCAAACAGGACACTCAGCCGAAAGCCGTAAATCAACTGGGCCAGCAAGTCGCGCCCACGGTCGTCGGTACCGAAGAGATTCTGTCGCGACGGTGCCGACGGGTTGGGCGCCTGGGCAAAATAGTTGATGGTGCGCGGGCCATAGGGATTGGGCGGGTAAACGGCCCAGTTGCTTCCCTCACTTAATTTAGCCCGAATGAAAGGGTCCAGGTAATCGGTAGGTGTTTCGAAGTCGCCGCCAAAGATCTTTTCGGGATAATCTTTGGCCAGCGGGAAGTAATACTGTCCGTTGAAGCGGACCACCAAAGGCTTGTCGTTGGACAACACTTCCGCAAACAGGCTGAGCACCACCAGCGCACTGAACACCAGCAGGCTCCAGTAGCCAAGCCGGTTGCGCCGAAAGCGCTGCCAGGCCCTGCGCGAAGGCGACACCGGAAGCGGCGCCGGTGAAGGCGTGGCGTGGGAGGAAACGAGTGGTGGCGCTGGACTGCTCATGCTCAATCGAACTTCACGCGGGGATCAACCCACACATAACAGAGATCGCTGACCAGTTTGGTTACAAGCCCGATCAGCGTGAAGAAATAGAGCGTGCCCAACACCACTGGGTAATCGCGCCTGATCACGCTTTCGTAGCTCAGAAGACCCAGGCCATCGAGCGAAAACAGAGTCTCAATGAGCAGCGACCCAGTGAAAAATGCACCGATAAAAGCCGCCGGAAAACCCGTGATGATGGGAATCAGCGCATTGCGAAACACATGTTTCCAAAGCACCTGTCGCTCGCTCAGGCCCTTGGCACGCGCCGTCAGTACATATTGCTTGCGGATCTCCTCCAGAAAGGAGTTTTTGGTGAGCGCCGCCGTCACCGCGAAGCTGCCCAGCACCATGGCAATCACCGGCAAAGTGATGTGCCAGAGATAGTCGGTGACCTTGCCCCCCCAACTCAGGCTGTCCCAATTCGCCGACGTCAGTCCGCGCAGGGGAAACCACTGCAACTGCCCGCCGAAGACGACAAGCAGCGCAACGCCCAGGACAAAACCCGGAATGGCATAGCCCACCAACACGATCAGCGTGGTAACGAAGTCAAAGCGGCTGCCCGCCCTTACCGCCTTGGCAACACCCAACGGCACGGCGATCAGGTAGCTGATGAAAAAGGTCCACAAGCCCAGGCTGATCGAAACCGGCAGTTTCTCCTTCACCAATTGCCAGACGTCTTTGTGCTGGTAAAAGCTTTTGCCCAGATCGAAGCGGGCAAATTGCCCCAGCATCTGGAAGAAGCGCTCATGCACTGGTTTGTCGAAACCGTAAAGTACCTTGATTTCCTCAATGCGCTGGGCGTCCACACCTTGCCGCCCGCGGTAGCCGGCACCGGACGAGGCGGCGCGCTCCCCCCCCGAATCACGCCCCTGCAACTGGGCCACCATTTGCTCGACCGGCCCACCCGGGACAAATTGCACCATGGCAAACGTGACCAGCAAGATGCCGAGCAGGGTCGGGATCATCAGCAAAAGGCGCTTGAGAACGTAGCTGGCCATTGATATTGATCGCCTACTTATTCTGTTCCGATGCCCACCAGGTGCTCATGGCCCAGGTATCGGCTTCGTAATACGGCGGGATGGCGGCCGGCAGGACAAAGGGGCGCGGCCGGTAGCCAATGAGGAAAGCGTCGCCATAGTACTGGGGCACCGAGTAATACCCGTGAGTCAGCACCCTGTCCAGGGCCCGCATGGCTGCATTCAGCTCAGACCGTGTTTTGGCGGTGACCACTTTCTGCAGCAGGGCGTCGACGGCCGGATCAGCAATACCCCAGACATTGGACGAGCCCGGCGTTTTAGCGGCGGCGGAACCCCAACGATCCAGTAACTCCCCGCCCGGCGCGGTGCTGCCGGGCAGGCGGGCTGTCGTGATATCAAAATCAAACGCATCCATCTTCTGCTTGGACAAGGAAAAATCCACGACACGATAGGTCATGGTGATGCCGAGCTTTTCCAGTGCCTTCTGGAAGGGGCCGACGATGCGGATCAGCCCCGGCTGGTCGTTGAGGAACTCCATGACGAAAGGCTCACCCTTGGCGTTGCGCAAAGCGCCGTCGCGGTAGCTCCAGCCCGCTTCCCTCAACAGAGCCTGGGCCTGGCGCAGGTTCTCGCGCAGGCTGCCCGGTGGCGCGGTGCTTGGCGATACGGGAACTTCGCCAAACACTTCCGGCCGAAGTTTGGTGCGCAGCGGCTCCAGCAGGGCCAGCTCATCGGGCTTGGGCAGGCCTTCGGCATGGAATTCGCTGTTGGGAAAATAGCCATTTACCCGTTTGTAGATGCCATAAAACAGCTGCCGGTTCATCCATTCGAAGTCCATCGCCAGGCCGATGGCCTTGCGCACCCGGATGTCCTGGAATTGGGGCCTGCGCAGATTGAAGATATAGCCCTGGAAGTCACCCGGATTCTTGTTTTCAAAGGCCCGCTTGACCAGCTCACCCGAGGTGAATTGTTTGCCGGTGTACTGTCTTGCCCAATTGCGCGAGATGAATTCACGCAGGAAATCGAACTCGCCTGCCTTCAGGCCTTCAAACCTGGAGGTCTCGTCGAGGTAGATCTTGTAAGTGACGCGGTCAAAATTAAATAAGCCCCTGCGTGCAGGCAAGTCGGCTGCCCAATATTTTGGATCACGCACGTATGTGATGTCGCGGCCCATGGCCAGCGAGGCCAGCTTATAAGGGCCCGAGCCAATGGGCGGCTCGGACACAATCTGGTCAAACGGCCTGCGCTTGCCCTCAGCCATGCCCCAGTCGCGGCTGAAGACCGCCATGCCACCCACAACCAGCGGTAACTCGGGGTTGGGCGCGGCAAAATCAAAGCGCACGACTCTTTCGGACACCACAACGGCATCCTTGACCTCGGCGTAAATGGTCTTGAACTGGGGCGCGGCTTCCTTGCTGATCAGTGTCCTGAAGGAATGCACCACGTCGGCGGCCAAAACCGGCTTGCCGTTGTGGAACCGCGCCTTTGCGTTAAGGCGGAAGGTCGCCGAAAGCTTGTTCGCCGCCACCTCGACATCTTCGGCCAGCAGGCCATAAGCGGTGGTGGGCTCTTCAAAATTGCCTGTCAGCAGGCTTTCCAGCAGCATGCCGCCGATGTTGTAGGGCGCGGTGCCTCGCAGGGTGAATGGGTTGAATTTGTCGAAATTGGTCGGCCGCGTGGGCGGCACCATGCGGATCTCGCCGCCCTTGGGCGCGTGGGGGTTGACGTAGTTGAAGCTGCTAAAGCCAGGAGGGTATTTGACGTCGCCAAACTGGGCATAGGCATGGGCGGCGTGCAACAGGGGCGTGAAGGCGGCTGCAAGCAACGCCACAAGCCACCGCCAAAAAGGAAAATCCCGCATGCGACAATTCTGCACTACTTGAGGTGGCAAGTTACCGGCGCATGCGACGCCGCGCCCCTGCACCTTCCCCTTGAACTCATACTGGAGCACCTGCATGGCCACAAACACCGGATTCCTCACTGGCAAAAAACTGTTGATCACGGGCGTGCTGTCCAACCGCTCCATCGCCTACGGCATCGCCAAGGCCTGCCACGCGCAGGGCGCCGAGCTGGCCTTCAGCTATGTCGGCGAACGCTTCAAGGACCGCATCACGGAATTCGCCGCCGACTTCGATTCGAAACTGATTTTTGACTGCGACGTGGGCGACGATGCGCAGATCGCCAAGCTGTTTGCCGACCTCTCCCAGGCCTGGCCGACCTTTGACGGCTTTGTGCACAGCATCGGCTATGCGCCGCGCGAGGCGATTGCCGGCGATTTCCTGGATGGCCTGTCGCGCGAGGGCTTCAAGGTCGCCCATGACATCAGCGCCTACAGCTTCCCCGCCATGGCCAAGGCCGCCCTGCCCTACCTGAACCCGAAATCGGCCCTGCTGACGCTGACCTACCTGGGCGCGGTGCGCACCGTACCCAACTACAACACCATGGGCCTGGCCAAGGCCAGCCTGGAAGCCTCGGTGCGTTACCTGGCCGAATCGCTAGGCCCCAAGGGTATGCGCGTCAACGGCATCAGCGCCGGCCCCATCAAAACCCTGGCCGCCAGCGGCATCAAGGGCTTCGGGAAGATTTTGAGCGTGGTCGCCGAAGCCTCGCCCATCCGCCGCAATGTGACGATCGAAGACGTGGGCAACGTGGCGGCCTTCCTGCTCAGCGACCTGGCCGGCGGCGTGAGCGCCGAAATCACCTATGTCGACGGCGGCTTCAGCCACGTCGTGGGCGGCATCGCCGAGCCGGCCGAAGCGGCCTGATGCACAGCGGCCTCGGCCGCTTGGCGCACCTACAAAGGCTGCCGCCAGTAGTCGTAACTCCAGACGGATGCAAAACCCGCGCGCCGGTATAAGGCCAGCGCCGGGGCATTGACATCCTCCACCTGCAAAAACGCCCGCGCGATGCCGCGCTGCGCCGCCACGTCGGCGATACCCGCCAGCACGCGCCCGGCCAGCCCCCTGCCCCTGCAAGCCTGGTTGGTGCGCATGCCGTGCACGCTGGACCAGCCATGGCTGAACGCGCCTGCGCCCGCGGCCACGGTCTGGCCGTTCTCGCGCACGCTGGCATAGACCGAGCCACGGGCACGGCTCAAGGCCTTGACGCGGCTCGCGCCGTCCACCGGATCGAAACCCTCGGCAAGGAACAGCGCCGCCCAGGCTGCATCGGGAACATCGGCGGTTTCAGCGGGCGCTTCCGCACAGACGGCACGCATGGCCTGCACCTGCGCGACTTGAACCAGCACCGGTTTGCCAGCCTGGTAGCCACGACGTGCCAGCTCCCGGCGCAGGCCGTCAAAGCAGGCTTCGTTGGCCAGGCGGAACACCGTGCGCAGGCCGCGCGCCCGGTAGCGCGCTTCGACCTGGTCGATCAGGTCTTCGGCCGGCGGCACATGGCGCAGCGGCACGGCGCTGTGGGCCCGGCTGACCGTGCCGCCGTCAAAAGGCAGCAGCCAGCCCTGGAACTCCTCAATGGCTTCGGGAGACACCGCGGCCAAAGTGGCCCGCTCTATGGATTCGATATCGCTGGAGGTCATGGTAGGTCAGGATTAAAAAAAGGGGGCAAGCCGGTACAGTGCTTCGCGCCAGGTGATGATTGTCTATACCGCCCGCCCGTTGAAATGCTGCACGGGAATGGCCGCGAGATCCACGTCCGGCAGGCAGCGCAGGTTGATCGCGGCCATGCGTTTGCCATCCGGGCCGGTGCCCTCGCCGTAGGGATGAATGCCGCAGGTCGGGCAAAACCGGTGTTTGATGACGTGCTTGTTGAACAGGTAGGTGGCAGCGTTCTCTTCAGGGGTCAGCAGGCGCAACTGCTCGTGTGGAACAAACCAGAGCAATGAGCCCTTGCGTGAACACATGGAGCAATTGCAGGACAACGCGCTCTTGGGTTCGCCTTCAACTTCAAAAGCAATCTTTCCGCAGTGGCAGCTTCCTTGGTAAGCCATGTTTTGCATCCTTTTTTCTCAATGATTTGCAGGGCCGCGAGGCGCATGTGGCGCGCCCTCGACAGTTTCGTGGGAAGACGCTTGCCGCGTCCGGCAGGGGACTATAGACTGTACATTCATACAGCCAAAAGTAAAGCAAAAAAACATGGCATCTCATCACTCGCAAGTATCCTCCTCCAGTCCTTTCAGTACTTCCGTCCCGACGGCTTTTTTTCGCCTCAAAGCCCTCCATCTGCTGCTGGCCGTAGCCGGCCTGCTGACACCCGCCCTGCCCGTCTCGGCCTTCGCTGCGGCAACCGCACCCCAACCGCCGCAGCTGATGCTGGCCAAGGCCTACCGACCGGGCATCCCCCTGGCCGACTACTGGGTCAGCGAAAAATACGACGGCGTGCGCGGCTACTGGGATGGCGAAAAGCTGCTGACTCGCGGCGGCGAACGCATCACCGCGCCGGCCTGGTTCACGGCCGGCTGGCCCAAGGTGCCCATGGACGGCGAGCTGTGGACGGGCCACGGGCAATTCACCCGCGCGCTGTCCACCGTACGCCAGCAAAGCCCGGATCCTGCGGCCTGGCGGGCCATGCGCTTCATGGTTTTCGATCTGCCCGCGCAAGGTGGCCGCTTCAGCGAACGCATCCCGGCCCTGAACGGCGTGGTGAGCCGCATCGACCAACCCTGGGTGCAGGCCGTGGCCCAATCCAAGGTGGCCAGCCATGCGGCCTTGCAGGCGCTGCTCATCAATACCGTCAAGCATGGGGGTGAAGGCCTGATGCTGCACCGCGGAGCCTCGCTCTACAAAGGCCAGCGCAGCGACGACCTGCTCAAGGCCAAGCCACATGAGGATGACGAAGCCCGCGTGGTGGCGCATATTCCCGGCCAGGGCAAATATGCGGGCATGGTGGGCGCCCTGCTGGTCGAAATGCCCGGCACGGGCGGCAAGGCCGGCCTGCGCTTCAAGCTGGGCAGCGGCCTGAGCGACGAATTGCGCCAGAACCCGCCGCCCGTGGGAAGCACCGTGACTTACCGCTTCCGCGGCCTGAACGACAGCGGCATTCCACGCTTTGCCAGCTTCATGCGGGTACGGGACGACGCCATTTAAAAGTAAAAGGCGGCCGGTCAGGCGCCGCCCAGGGCGCCGGTACAGCGGGCTTATTTCTTGACGCAGTCCGCGTAATAGCGGGTCTTGCCCTTCGCATCGACCTCTTCCACCAGGCCGTGGATGTCGGTCTCGAAACCCGGGCACTGCGCGTTGAACTCGCGCGAGAACTTCAGATAGTCCACGATGCGCTTGTTGAACACCTCACCCGGGATCAGCAGCGGGATGCCGGGCGGGTAAGGCGTGACCAGGCCCACGGTGATGCGGCCCTCGAGCTGGTCGATCTCGACGCGCTCCGTCGTGCGGTGGGCAATATGCGCATAGGCGTCGCTGGGCTTCATGGCGGGCGCCAGGTCGCTCAGGTAGACCTCGGTCGTCAGCCGCGCGATATCGTACTTGGCGTACAGCGTGTGGATGTGCTGGCACAGGTCGGCCAGGCCCATGCGTTCGTACTTGGGGTATTTCTGGCAGAACTCGGGCAGGATGCGCCACATCGGCTGGTTTTTGTCGTAGTCGTCCTTGAACTGCTGCAGCGCCGTGAGCAGCGTGTTCCAGCGGCCCTTGGTGATGCCGATGGTGAACATGATGAAGAAGCTGTAGAGGCCGGTCTTCTCGACGATCACGCCATGCTCGGCCAGGAATTTGGTCACGATGCTGGCCGGGATGCCGGTTTTCGCGAACTTGCCGTTCAAGTCAAGGCCGGGCGTGACGATGGTGGACTTGATCGGGTCCAGCATGTTGAAGCCCGTGGCCATCTGGCCGAAGCCGTGCCAGTTGTTGGCCCCGTTTCTGGCCATCTTGGCGCTGCGGGATTCGCCCTTGATGATCCAGTCCTGGGCTTCGCCGATGCCCTCTTCGACCAGCTTGTCCGGCCCCCAAACCTTGAACCACCAGTCGTCGCCGTATTCCTCGTCGATCTTGCGCATGGCGCGGCGAAAGTCCAGTGATTCGACAATGCTTTCCTCGACCAGCGCGGTGCCGCCGGGCGGCTCCATCATGGCGGCGGCCACGTCGCAGCTGGCGATGATGCTGTACTGAGGCGAGGTGGAGGTGTGCATCAGGTAGGCCTCGTTGAAGAGGTGCCTGTCGAGCTTCACGTCCTGCGAATCCTGCACCAGCACATGGCTGGCCTGGCTGATACCCGCCAGCAGCTTGTGGATGGACTGCGTGGCATAAACCACGGCGGTTTTCGGCCGGACGCGGTTCTTGCCCATGGCGTGGTAGGCGCCGTAGAACGGATGGAAAGCCGCGTGCGGCAGCCAGGCTTCGTCGAAGTGCAGGTTGTCGATGTAGCCGTCCAGCATGCCCTTGATGGTTTCGGTGTTGTAGAGCACGCCGTCGTAGGTCGACTGCGTCAAGGTCAACACGCGCGGCCTGACCTTGCTGCTGTCCACGCCCTTGAGCAGCGGGTTGGCGTCGATCTTGGCGCGGATGGCGTCAGGCTCAAATTCGCTCTGCGGGATGGGGCCGATGATGCCGAAATGGTTGCGCGTCGGCTTCAGGAATACGGGGATCGCGCCCGTCATGATGATGGAGTGCAGGATGGACTTGTGGCAGTTGCGATCGACCACGACCACGTCGCCGGGCGCCACCGTGTGGTGCCAGACCATTTTGTTGCTGGTCGAGGTGCCGTTGGTCACGAAGAAGCAGTGGTCGGCATTGAAGATGCGCGCCGCGTTGCGCTCGCTGGCGCCTATCGCGCCGTCGTGGTCCAGCAACTGGCCGAGCTCCTCCACCGCGTTGCAGACGTCGGCGCGCAGCATGTTTTCACCGAAAAACTGGTGGAACATCTGCCCGACCGGAGTTTTAAGGAAAGCCACACCACCCGAATGGCCGGGGCAGTGCCAGGAATAGGAACCGTCCTCGGCGTAGTCCAGCAAGGCCTTGAAGAACGGCGGCTGCACGCCTTCCAGGTAGCTCTTGGCCTCGCGCAGGATGTGGCGCGCCACAAACTCGGGTGTGTCCTCGAACATGTGGATGAAGCCGTGAAGCTCACGCAGGATGTCGTTGGGGATGTGGCGCGAGGTCTTGGTTTCGCCATAGACATAAATCGGCACATCCAGGTTCTTGCGGCGCACCTCCTCGATAAAAGTGCGCAGGTTCAGCACGGCGGGGTCGAGGTCGGGGCCGGGCGAAAACTCCTCGTCGTCAATCGACAAAATAAACGCGCTGGCCCGGCTCTGCTGCTGGGCGAACTGCGAGAGGTCGCCGTAGCTTGTGACGCCCAACACCTCAAAACCTTCGCTTTCGATGGCCTGTGCCAGGGCGCGAATGCCCAGGCCGGAGGTATTTTCGGAACGGAAGTCTTCGTCAATGATGACGATGGGAAAGCGAAATTTCATGGCGGGAGAGCTGTTCAAGGGTGCCCTGAACCTGTCGGAGGGCATGGGGAACGCTCAAAAGGCATAGACAGGTTGAGCCCGAGCGGCGGGAGGAAGCTTTTTCCAAGCAGCGAAGTGTAAGGACATATTGTTGCGCCAGGCTTGTCTTGGGGTCTAATTGCCTCAAAATGTAGCGGATGGCCGACAAAAGGAGGTAAGCATGGCTGAAACAACAATCTGGTGGCTGGCGGCGGGTATCGCGGTGGCCATAGAACTGGCGACCGGAACGTTTTACCTGTTGATGCTGGCGGTAGGGCTCGCCGCCGGCGCCGTCGCGGCCCACTTGGGCGCCTCACTGACCGTGCAGTTGGTGGTCGCCGCCGTCGTCAGCTCAGCCACGGTCGGTGCCTGGCACTTTTCACGCTCGCGCCGCCCCCGCGACCTGCCGGCCCAGGCCAATCGCGACGTGAACCTGGACATCGGCGAAACGGTGCAGGTGGACGCCTGGAATGCCGACGGATCGGCCAGCGTCAAGTACCGCGGCGCCAGCTGGACCGTGCTGCTCGCACCTGGCAATATCGCCGCGCAAGGCCAGTACAAGGTCCGGGAAGTCAGCGGCAACCGCCTTGTCGTCGAAAAGATCTGAAGGTTTGAACATTTATAAACAGGGAATACATACATGCAGTACTTTGCTTACGTCCTCATCGTCATCGCGATCATCTTCGTGATTCGGTCCTTCAAGATCGTGCCGCAGCAGAACGCCTGGGTCGTTGAACGCCTCGGCAAGTACCACAGCAGCTTGACGCCGGGCCTGCAAATCCTGATCCCCTTCATCGACCGCGTCGCCTACAAGCACAGCCTCAAGGAAATCCCGCTGGACGTTCCCAGCCAGGTTTGCATCACACGCGACAACACCCAGCTGCAGGTCGACGGCATTCTGTATTTCCAGGTGACCGACCCGATGCGCGCCAGCTACGGTTCATCCAACTACATCGTGGCCGTCACACAGCTGGCGCAGACCTCGCTGCGCTCCGTCATCGGCAAGCTTGAGCTCGACAAAACCTTTGAAGAGCGCGACATCATTAACGCGCAGGTCGTGGCCGCCATTGACGAAGCAGCGCTGAACTGGGGCGTGAAGGTCCTGCGTTACGAAATCAAGGATTTGACGCCGCCGAAAGAGATCCTGCACGCGATGCAGTCGCAGATCACTGCCGAGCGCGAAAAGCGCGCTCTCATCGCCGCGTCCGAAGGCCGCAAGCAGGAGCAGATCAACATCGCCACCGGCGAGCGCGAAGCCTTTATCGCCCGCTCTGAAGGTGAAAAACAAGCCGCCATCAACAATGCCCAGGGCGAGGCAGCTGCCATTACCGCGGTCGCCGAAGCCAACGCCAGGGCCATCGAGGTGGTCGCCGCCGCAATCCGCCAGCCGGGTGGCGAACAGGCCGTGCAACTCAAGGTGGCGGAAAAGGCCGTCGAAGCCTACTCCAACGTGGCGGAAGACGCGACCACCACCCTGATCGTGCCCAGCAATATGACCGAGGTATCCACCCTGATCGCTTCGGCCATGAAAATGGTGCAGGCCAACAAAGGCTGAGGCCACCTAACCCGATCCTCACAAGCGCAGGCCAAACCCATGAGTGCAAGAAATGTCCTGGGCACGGAACTCATGCCCTGCTCCTACGACCCGCTCACCGGCTATTTCCGCGACGGCTGCTGCAACACGGATGCCTCGGATCTCGGCTCCCACCTGGTCTGCGTGCGGGTCACCGCCGAATTCCTGGCGTTCTCCGCCTCACGCGGTAACGACCTGAGTACCCCGCTCCCCGCCCATCGTTTTGCGGGACTCAAGCCGGGCGACCGCTGGTGCCTGTGCGCCAACCGCTGGCGCGAGGCGCTGGAAGCCGGCGTGGCGCCTACCGTCATCCTTGAATCCACCCACAGCAAGGCACTGGAATTCGTCAGCCTCGCCCAACTGGAGAAGCATCGCTTCCAGGGCGCCGTTCATTGATGCGTGTATTTGTGGCGCACTTCCGGCCGCCAGGCCGAGGCGCTGCTATAATCAGAGGCTTCGCGGAAGGGTGGATGAGTGGTTTAAGTCACACGCCTGGAAAGCGTGCGTAGGGTAAAACCTACCGCGGGTTCGAATCCCGCCTCTTCCGCCAGTGAATCAATGAAAACGGGGCCTAGCGCCCCGTTTTTCATTTGCCCTTCATATCCATATGCCCCGACATCGTCAGCACGGCGGCAGACAGGCCACATGTGGGCTTTGGCTCTGCTTTATTCCGGTGCGGCCTCCGCGCGGGTCTCAGCGATCTGCTTGAGCTTCTCCATTTCCGATTGCATGTGCTGCAGAAATGCGGCAAAGCCCTCGCGGCCAAGCCGTTCGATCGCCTCATCGACTTCCTTCTGGCTGGTGGGGCGAGGATAGGCCACCCCATCTATCTCGCACACCGACGCCGCGGGATAGACAAAACCCATCATGTAGGGGAGATTCGCCGCCGCCTCGGTGCCGAACATCCGGGTGAGCTGGCTTTCGTAAAGGATGTCTATGGGTTTGATCTTCAGCTTGCGCCCCCTGACATCGGTAAGTACTATGACCTGGTCAGTCCCAGCGCCCGTTGCGCCGTGACCGGCCTGGCTTTCCAGGCTTGCTTGCGGTTTAGCCATTTTTTTTGTCTCCAGAAGAAGTTGAGCCTTTCGGGCGGGTCGTCGCCGGATTGTTTGGCCGGAGGTTTGAAACCCTGCCTGAATGCATTCTGGGTGGGCTAGCGCAAGCAGCTTGGCCACATTGTCCTTCGGCAGACAATGTCTCCACGATTCCCGCCCTGGGTCAGCGGCACGCGGGCAAAAAAAAGCCACCTTGCGGTGGCTTTTTTTCTCGCGGTGAACGATTTAGTTCAGAGCGGATTTCTTGCCGTCTTTGTAGACGTACAGCGTGATGGCGGGGTTCTTCAGTTCGCCATTGGGCTCAAAAGAGATCGTGGTGGTCACGCCCTTGAAGTTGGTCTTGATCAGCTCAGGGGTGTAAACCTTTGGATCCCAGGAACCGGCGCGCTTCATGGCGTCGACCAGGACGAAAGTCGCGTCATAGGTGTACGGGCTGTAAACCTGGAACTGGTTGGGATACTTGGCGTCGTAACGCTTTTTCCAGGCTTCGCCGCCAGGCATTTTCGCCAGGGAAGCGCCGCCTTCAGCGCAGACCACGTTGCCGATGGTCTTGGCGCCGGCTGCCAGCTTGGCCAGTTCTGCCGTGCAGATGCCGTCACCGCCGAAGAACCTGACGTTGCTCATGCCAAGCTGTTCCATCTGGCGCAGCATCGGGCCGCCTTGTGGGTCCATACCGCCGTAGAAGATGGCGTCAGGCGCCTTGGCCTTGACCGCGGTCAGGATGGCCATGAAGTCGGTGGCTTTGTCGGTCGTGAACTGCTCGTCAACGACGGTCATGCCTTTTGCCAGGGCCGTCTTCTTGAACACTTCAGCAACGCCTTGGCCGTAAGCAGTACGGTCGTCGATGATGGCGACCTTCTTGAGCTTCAGTGAGTCGGCGGCATAGAAAGCCAGGCCAGCGCCCAGGGCGTTGTCGTTGGCGATGATGCGGTAGGTGGTCTTGTAGCCTGGCTTGGTCAGGTTGGGGTTGGTGGCAGCGCCGGTGACGTGGGGAATGCCGCAGTCGTTGTAGACCTTGGAAGCGGGAATCGTCGTGCCGGAGTTCAGGTGGCCGACCACGCCTGCAACTTTGGAGTCGCACAGTTTCTGTGCGGCTGCGGTGCCCTGTTTTGGATCAGCAGCATCATCTTCAGCAACAATTTCAAACTTGACCTTCTTGCCGCCGATGACCACGTTTTGCGCGTTCAGGTCTTCGATGGCCATGCGCACGCCGTTCTCATTGTCTTTGCCGTAATGGGCCTGCGAACCGGACAGCGGTGCCACGTGGCCGATTTTGACGACTGCGTCCTGGGCAGAAGCAAAACCCGCCACTGCGGCGAGAGCAGCCACTACTGTCAGTTTTAATTTCATTTGCATAAAAACACTCCGATTAGGAAATTACCGTTAAAGGTTGAGAACGATTTTTTTACTCAACGGGGCCGAACATAACGCAATTTCCGGGCCCGCACCATAGCAACGTCCCTAGGTCAAAATCCGATAAGGGGGTTTACCCGGGGAGCAGGCCGGCTTATGTGAGCGGCTGTTTCAGCAGCGGCGACGATGCCACGCGAAGTCGACACACGCAGGCAAAACACGCAAGCGAAAAGCAGTCACTTGCGCGACCTATCCACCAGTCGGCGGCTGCGTGGTTTCATTCGCGAGAGCCTGGTTCACGGCCTGGCGAACCACGCCCTCGATTTCCTCGCGAAGACGCGGCGCCAGGCTTTGCGTGTGCTCAAGAATGAGTTGCCCCACCACCTCGCGCAAACGCCGGTCCAGCATCAGGTCCACCCGCTGCAGCACGCGTTGCACCAGTTGCTCTTGCTGGTCTGCCGAAACCGCTGCGGATGCCGCGGCCGCCACCGGCGCGGCGAAGGCGGACGGCGCCGGGGATGCCGCAGTGGCGGCTACAGCGGCCGGCCCCGCCGCCGGCATGGGTGCGGCAACAGGCCGCACGACCTCCGTCAACGTCGGCACAAAGCGCGGTGCGGGCGGCGGGCGGCTCATGCCCCCTCTCCAGCAGTGGCCAGGTCGTGCCGTTTCATCGCGTACCCCCTGTCGGTGTAATGTTTCCAGCGGCGGCGCGCCGCGAGGCGATCATCCTCATCCCGCGCCACCAGTTCGATAAAGCGTTCGAAACGCTCAAACTCGGGCGGAATGCCCTGCCCCAGATTCACCAGCACGCCGTAGTGCGGGCAATCCTGCAATGATTCGGCCAGCACCACGGGAGACACAGCCACGGTATGCCCAGCAGCGCCGGCCCGGCAATGCGGTATGAACTCGGCGGCTGAAAAGCTCCACATCAACTGGTCCAGTTCGGTGAGCAGCACCGGCTCGCCCGTCACCACCACGCTGGCGCCACTCAGATAAGCCTTTCGTAACAACCGGCAGCTGTAGGCCAGCTTGTCGGGTACGTTGAAATGGAAAGCGATCTCGGTCATGCCCGTGTTCTGGCGGCGGCCTTGGCTTTTGGCGACGCCTTGGGTTTGGTCGATGCCTTGGACTTGGCGGAGGGCACTTGGCCCAGCAGGTAGTCAAGCAGCAGCGGCACGGGGCGACCGGTGGCGCCCTTGGCGGCGCCGCCCTTCCATGCGGTGCCTGCGATGTCCAGGTGGGCCCAGGGGAAGCTGGCCGCAAAGCGCTGCAGGAACTTGGCCGCGGTGATTGCGCCGCCGGCCCGGCCGGCGACATTGGCGACGTCGGCGAAATTGGTCTTCAGGCCCTCGGCGTAGTCATCGTCCAGCGGCATCCTCCAGCACAGGTCCATGGACGATTCGCCGGCCCGCGCCAGCGCGTCCGCCAGGGCATCATCCGTGGAGAACATCCCGCTGCGCACGCCCCCCAGCGCGATCACGCAGGCGCCCGTCAAGGTGGCGATGTCGACCACCGCCCTGGGTTTGAAGCGCTCGGCATAGGTCAAGGCGTCGCAGAGCACCAGGCGGCCCTCGGCATCAGTGTTCAGTATCTCTATGGTCTGGCCGCTCATGCTGGTGACCACGTCACCCGGTTTGATGGCGCGGCCGCCCGGCATGTTTTCGCAGGCCGGGATCAGGCCGACCACATTGAGCGCGGGCTGCAGTTCGGCCAGGGCGCGGAAGGTGCCCAGCACGCTGGCAGCGCCGCACATGTCGAACTTCATTTCATCCATCTCGGCGGCGGGTTTGATGGAGATGCCTCCCGTGTCGAAGGTGATGCCCTTGCCCACCAGCACGACAGGCGCCACAGTCTTCGGCGCACCGTCGTAGCGCAGCACGATGAAGCGCAGCGGCTCGGCCGTGCCCTGGGCCACGGCCATGAAGGAGCCCATGCCCAGCTTGGCGACTTCTTTCGGGCCCAGCACCTCGACCTTGATATTGCGCAGCTTGCCCAGTTCCTTCGCGGCGCCGGCCAGCAGGGTCGGCGTGGCATGGTTGGCGGGCCGGTTGGCCCATTCCTTGGCGAACTCCAGGCCCTTGACCAGTGCCACGCCTTTGTCCAGGCCGGCCTTGGCCGCCTTGGCGTTCTCGGCATCTCCCACGACCAGCGTCACGCGCTGCAGCTTCGAGGGGCTGGCCTTGGATTTGGTGGTGGTATAGACATAGGATGCCTCGCTGCAGGCCGTCACGGCGGCGCGCACGGCATCGGCCTGCAGCGTGTCCAGCAGGTCCAGGCACAGGACGACGCCTTGCGTGTTGCCGTTTTTCACGGCTCCCAGGCCCGCGGCCACGGCCGCGCGGATGTTTTTGGGGCTGGCGTCCCCCACTCCCGCCAGCACCAGGCGGGTGGCGGCGATGCCGGGTGCCCGGTAGGCGGCCAGGAGCTTGCCCGGCTTGGCTTCGAAATCTCCGGACTTGACGGCCAGCGCCGTGAGGGCCGACAGCGGGTCGTTTCCGGTCCCGGGTTCCTGGGGAACTAGCACCAGCAGAGCATCGGTTTTTTCAGCGCAAATGCGGGCACGGGTCAGTGTTTTAAGTTCGAAGTCCATAATTCAGGGTCTGGTGGATAAAACCAAAGTAAAACAAAAATAGAACAAAAATAAAGCAAAGCAAACGCAGATATTCAGTCAATGTTATTCCAATCTTCGATTCGCAAAGAGCTGGCGCGCAGTTTCGGGGCCACGCTGGTGGTATTGGTCACCATCGTGATGACCATCGTGCTGATCCGCACGCTGGGCCAGGCTTCGCGCGGATTCATCAATCCGCAGGACGTCATGCTCTTCATGGCCTACTCCGCGCTGGGCCGCCTGCCGACCATCCTCACGCTGTCGCTTTTCATCGCCATGGTCAGCACCCTGTCGCGCATGTATCGCGACAGCGAAATGGTGGTGTGGTTCACCAGCGGCCAGGGCCTGGCCGGCTTCCTGCAGCCGCTGTTCCGCTTTGCCTGGCCGGTGCTGCTGGTCATCACGCTGATGGCGCTGTTCGTCTGGCCCTGGACCAACCAGCAGACCAAGGACATGCAAAGCCGCTACGAGCAGCGCGGCGACATCGACCGCATCGCCCCCGGCCAGTTCCAGGAATCCTCCAGCGGTAACCGGGTGTTCTTCATAGACCGCGAACTGGCGGGCGCGCGGGCCAGCAACAATGTGTTCATCGCCGCCACGGAAAAGGGCAAAAGCTCCATCACCACCGCGCGTTCCGGCCGCATCGAAGTCATGAACGACGCCCAGTTCCTCATGCTGGAAAACGGGCAGCGCCTTGAAAACGTGATCGGCCAGCCGGCGCTCAAGATCAGCGACTTCGAAGAGTACGGCACCAAGACGGGCGACTCCAACCCGCTCGCCGAAAACGCGCCCGAGGCCAAGCTGCTGTCCACCCGTTCGCTCATCAAGGCCCCCACGCGCGGCAACCTCAGCGAGCTGGCCTGGCGCATCGGGCTGGCGCTGGCGGCCATCAACTTCGTCGTGCTGGCCGTGGCCCTGGCCAGCGTGAACCCGCGCGGCGGGCGCAGCGGCAACATGATTTTTGTGCTGCTGACTTTCGTGGTCTACAACAACCTCGTCAACCTCGGGCAAAGCTGGATTTTTGTCGGCATCATCAGCTTCAGCAATTTCCTGTTGGCCCTGCACGGCGGCGTGCTGCTGCTGGGCCTGGCCTGGCTGTCCAAGCGGCAGTTCAACTGGGTGCTCAGGCCCGCCCGGCGCATCAAGCGCGACCCCATCGCCGTGCGCAACACCGAAAGCCAGCAGCCATGAAAACCATACGCCGCCTGATTTACGGGGAAGTGCTGGCCGCCATCGCCCTGGTGGCCCTGGGCTTCCTGGCTTTGTTCTTCTTTTTCGACCTGGTCGACGAGCTCCAGTACCTCGGCAAAAGCAATGGCGTCAACCCCGGCGAGATCTACCAGATCCGCCATGCGCTGCTGTATGTGGGCCTGCTGGTGCCCAACCACCTTTACGAGCTGCTGCCGATTTCGGTGCTGATCGGCACGATTTTTGTCATGGCGCGCCTGGCGCAAAGCTCGGAATACACGATTTTGCGAACCAGCGGCCTGGGGCCCTGGCGCGCGCTGAAGCTGCTGCTGGTGCTCGGCGCGCTGTTCGTGGTGTTCAGCTTTGTGGTCGGGGACTACGTGGCCCCTGCCAGCGAGCGGGCCGCGCAACTGCTCAAGGCGCGCTACCAGAGCAAGATCACCATAGGCCAGACGGGCGCCTGGCTCAAGGAGAAGCAGGCCTACAACACCTATGTGGTCAACGTGAAGGCCCTGACGCCCGACAACGAGATGCAGGGCGTGCAGGTGTTCGAGTTCAACAACAAAGGCCTGATCGTTTCCACCACCCAGGCGCCGCTGGCGACCTTCGCCACCGGCGACGCCTGGCTGCTGCAACAGGCCACTCGCGCGGAATTCGATGTCAGCGGCACGGCCGGCACCGCCAGGCCGCAGGAAAGCGCCAAGGTCACCCGCACGGTGCTCGAAAACTTCCGCTGGCCCACCGAGATCAGCGCCGAAATGGTGTCGGTGGCGCTGCTCAAGCCCGAACGCATGGGCACCATCGACCTCTTCAACTACGTGCGCCACCTGGACGCCAACGGCCAGACCGCCCAACGCTACGAAATCGAATTCTGGAAAAAGGTGTTCTACCCGCTCAGCTGCCTGGTGATGGTGATCCTGGCCCTGCCCTTCGCCTACCTGCACTTCCGCTCCGGCGGCATCGCGGGCTATGTGTTTGCCGGGGTCATGATAGGCATCAGCTTCTTCCTGCTCAACAACGTGTTCGGCTACATCGGCAACCTGCGCAACTGGATGCCCTGGCTGGCGGCCGCAACGCCCGGCCTGCTCTACATGGCGGTCTCGCTGGGTGCTTTCGGCTGGCTGGTGCTGCGGCGCTAGCGCATCGCCATGACGACCACGGCATCGCAGCCTCGCGGCATCATCCTGCTGGCCCACGGCTCGCGCGACCCGCTGTGGCGCGCGCCCATAGAAGCGGTGGCCGCGCAGGTGCGCGCCGACGCGCCCGGCACTCCCGTGCTCTGCGCCTACCTGGAGCTTTGCGCGCCCACGCTGCCTGAAGCCGCGGCACAACTCGCCGCCGCCGGCGCGCGCGCCATCCGGGTGTTCCCGCTGTTCTTCGGCGTGGGCAAGCATGCCCGCGAGGACTTGCCGAAGCTGGTCGGGCAAATCCAGGCCGGCCATCCCGGCATCACCGTCGAGCTGCTGCCTACCGCTGGCGAATACCCCGAGCTGACGGCCTTGATGGCCGGCATTGCATTGGGCTGAAGAGGCTGCCGACCACCTCTTTAGCGCAATACAGGCATAATGAAGCGGATAATTAGCCTGAATTTGATATGAACCTTCACCAATTCCGCTTCGTCCAGGAGGCCATACGGCGCAACCTGAACCTCACCGAGACGGCCAAGGCCCTGCACACCTCGCAACCCGGCGTGTCCAAAGCCATCATCGAACTGGAGGAAGAACTGGGCGTGGAAATCTTCGCGCGGCACGGCAAACGCCTCAAGCGCGTCACCGAGCCCGGCGAGCATGTCCTCAAAAGCATTGAACTCATCATGCGCGAGGTCGGCAACCTGCGCCGTATCGGCGAGCAATTTTCGGCCCAGGACAGCGGCACGCTGTCCATCGCCACCACCCACACCCAGGCCCGCTACGTGCTGCCGCAGCCGGTGGCCAAACTGCGCGAGACCTTTCCCAAGGTCAACGTCAGCCTGCACCAGGGCTCGCCCGACCAGGTCGCGCGCATGGTGCTCGATGAAGTCGCCGAGATCGGCATTGCCACCGAGTCGCTCACCCAGTACGACGATCTTGTCACCCTGCCCTGCTACGAATGGCAGCACATGCTGGTGATTCCCGTGGACCACCCGCTGGCAAAAAAAGAAAATATTTCACTGGAAGACCTGGCCGAAGAACCGCTGATCACCTACCACCCGTCTTTCACCGGCCGCACCAAGATAGACCTAGCCTTTGCCGCCAAGCGCCTGCAGCCTCGCATCGCGCTGGAAGCCATCGACTCCGACGTCATCAAGACCTATGTGCGCCTGGGCCTGGGCGTGGGCATCGTGGCCGAGATGGCCATCAAGGAAGACAACGGTGCCAACAGCGACCTGGTCGCCATCCCGGCCGGCCCGCTGTTCGGCATCAACGTGGCCCGCGTTGCCTTCAAGCGCAGCGCCTACCTGCGCAATTTCGTGTACAAATTTGCCGAACTGCTTAGCGACAAGCTGGACCGCGCCCTGATCACCAAAGCCATGGCCGGCCGCGTGAACGACTACGAGATTTAATTCCGCCCCCCCCCGAAGCGGCCTGCGGCCGCCTCCCCCTCAAGGGGGCGCCGCAAGCGGCCCGGCAAAGCCGGTTCCGCGGCGGCTGCTTGAAAAAAACCTACTTTGCAAATCATGACCAACGCCGTCGAACGCACCCCCAAGCTCGAAACCAAGCTGCCCGCCGTAGGCACCACGATCTTCACCGTCATGTCCGCGCTGGCCGCCGAGAAAGGCGCGGTCAACCTGGGCCAGGGCTTTCCTGATTTTGAGTGCGACCCGCAACTGGTCAACGCCGTCAGCGACGCCATGGCCAGGGGCCTGAACCAGTACCCGCCCATGACGGGTGTGCCGGTGCTGCGCGAGGCCATCTCGGCCAAGGTAGCCAGGCTTTACGGCCACCGCTACGACGCCAACAGCGAGATCACCATCACCGCGGGCGCGACACAAGCCATCATCACCATCATCCTGGCGGTGGTCCACCCCGGCGATGAAGTCATCGTGTTGGAACCTTGCTACGACAGCTACGTGCCCAACATCGAGCTGGCCGGCGGCAAGGTGGTTCGCGTGCCTTTGACCCCCGGCACCTTCCGCCCCGACTTCGGCAAGATCGCCGCGGCCCTCACGCCGCGCACCCGCGCCATCATCGTCAACTCGCCGCACAACCCGAGCGCCACCGTGTGGAGCGAAGCCGACATGCTCGCGCTGCAGGAATTGCTGGCCCCTACCGACGTGCTGCTGATCAGCGACGAAGTCTATGAGCACATGGTGTTCGACGCGGCCCAGGGCCGTGTCCACCAGAGCGCGGCACGCTTTCCCGGCCTGGCCGCGCGCAGCTTCATCGTGAGCAGCTTCGGCAAGACCTACCACGTCACCGGCTGGAAGGTCGGCTATGTGGCCGCGCCCGCGCCTCTCACCGCCGAATTCCGCAAGGTGCACCAGTTCAACGTCTTCACCGTTAACACGCCGGTGCAGCACGGCCTGGCCGCCTACATGGCCGACGAGCAGCCCTACCTGGGCCTGCCTGCCTTCTACCAGCGCAAGCGCGACCTCTTCAGGAACGGCCTTGCCAAGACCCGCTTCAAACTGCTGCCCAGTGAAGGCAGCTACTTCCAGTGCGTGGATATTTCAGGGGTCAGCGACCTGGATGAAGCCGAATTCTGCAAGTGGCTGACCACCGAGATCGGCGTGGCGGCCATTCCGCTGTCGGCTTTTTACGGCAACGGCTTTGACCAGCGGGTGGTGCGCTTTTGCTTCGCGAAAAAAGACGAAACCCTGAACACGGCGCTGCAGCGCCTGGCCAGGCTGTAAGAAGCTGCTCGCGGTCTAAGCCTCGCCGGCGTGTAAGCCGGCGCTGTCAGTGCTTGCCGACGGTTGGACAGGCCCCCCTCCTGCTTGCACACACCCCGCGCGGGGCAAGAATCAAGGCATATCAATAACCAGGAGTGCCTCCCAATGTCCATTTCACTCATCCTGCTGATTGTCCTGATTCTCATCCTGATCGGCGCCTTGCCTACCTGGGGCCACAGTCGCAGCTGGGGCTACGGGCCCAGTGGTGGTATCGGCCTTGTGGTGCTGATTCTCATCATCCTGCTGCTGATGGGGCGCATCTAGTCACACGCAAATGGTTTCCCTCGGAAAAAATGGCCTTGCACAGCAAGGCCATTTTTTTGTTCGGCAATTGCCAGCCTTCACTGAAGGGGCCGCAGCTCAACTATTCAGTTGAGCCCAGGCCTTTTGGTTACGGCATAACAAGCCTTCGGCAATTGTTAGCCTGCACTGAAAGGCTGAGCTCAACTGTTCAGTTGAGCCCAGGCCTTTTAGTTACGGCGTAACAAGCCTTCGGCAGTTGTTGGCCTGCACTGAAAGGCTGAGCTCAACTGTTCAGTTGAGCCCAGGCCTTTTCAAGCCGCTTGACGCTGACCGGCTGCGGCGTGCGCAGCTCCTGCGCGAAAAAGCTCACGCGCAGCTCTTCAAGCAGCCAGCGAAACTCCTGCATGCGCGCATCGACCGCGCCCTTGCGTTCAGCCACCAGGCGCCAGTAGCGCTGCTCCTGCGGCCGCAGCTCGGCCAGGCGCGCTGCGTCGCGCGCGGGGTCGGCGCGCCATTTTTCCAGGCGCAAGGTGATGGCCTTGAGGTAGCGCGCGAAGTGCTGCAGCTGTGCATAGGGCGTGCTTGCCAGGAAGCGCTTGGGCACCAGGCGCTGCAGTTGCTGGGCGGCGTCTGTCGCGGCATCGGCGGCGTTCTTGCTGTCCTTGATCTTTCGCTGGGCCACGGCGAACTCGGCCAGGATGCCGGCGGCCAGCCTGGCGACCTCGCTGGCGATCAAGGTGAGGCGCCCCCGGCCGTCGTCAATGCGTTTCTTGAATTCGGCTTCGTTGGTGGGTAAAGGATCGAGCAGGAAGGCGCGGTCCAGCGCGACCTCGATGATCTGCTCGCGCAGCTCCTCGAGCGTGCCGCCGCCGGAGTTGTCGGCTGCGCGGCCCACCAGCATGTAGGCGGTCGCCATCTTCTGCAGCTCGGGCAGGTTTTTCTCAAGGTACTTGAGCGCATCCCTGATCTGCAGGGCAAACAGCCGGCGCAAACCGGCGCGGTGCTTGGCCGCCGCCACATCGGGCTCGTCAAACACCTCTATCGTCACCGCATCGCCCAGGTCTATGAGGGCCGGAAAGCCGATCAGTGTCTGGGAGCCCTTGCGGATTTCCATGAGTTCGGGCAGCTCGCCAAAGCGCCAGTCCGTATAGCGCTGCGCCGCATTCACTGCCGGTGTTGCCGGCGCTCCCTTGGTGGCAGCCTGGCTGGGAGCAGGCCCCTTGGCCGGAGTGGTGGCGGGCTCGGGCGCTTTCGCCAGGTTCTTCAGCCCGGCCAGCGCCTGGAAAGCGCCGCGCGCCTGTGAGCCCAGTTCGCCCTTGAGCGCGCCCAGGTTACGGCCCGCGCCCAGCTGGCGGCCGTGCTCGTCGACCACCCGGAAGTTCATGAACAGATGCGGCGGCAGCATGTCCAGCTTCATGTCGTTGCGCTTGATGTCCAGCGAGGTGGCGTCGCGCACCAGCTTGAGCACCGCATCCGTCAGCGAACCGCTGCCATACACCTCGGGCTGCAACAACTGCTCGGTCATGCGGGCGGCGGTCTCGGGCAGCGGCACCAGGCGCGAACGCGGGCGCTGGTGCAGCGTCTTGATCAGCGCCTGCACCTTGTCCTTGAGCATGCCGGGCACCAGCCACTCGCAGCGCTCCTCATTGACCTGGTTCAGCGCGAACAGCGGCACATCGACGGTCACGCCGTCGCGCGCATCGCCGGGTTCGTGCAGGTAGGTCACCGCACAATCCACGCCACCCATGCGCAAGGTCTTGGGGAAAGCCTGCGTGGTGATGCCGGCCGCCTCATGCCGCATCAACTCTTCGCGCGTCAGCAGCAAAAGCTGCGGCTGTTTTTTGGATTCTTCCCTGTACCAGTGCTCGCAACTCGCGCCGCTGTGCACCTCGGCGGGAATTTGCTGGTCGTAGAAGGCGTAAATCAGTTCCTCGTCGACCAGCACGTCCTGCCGCCTGGCCTTGTGTTCAAGGTCCTGCACTTGCTTGACCAGCTTCTGGTTCGCGGCCAGGAAAGGCAGTTTGGTGTCCCAGTTGCCGGCGACCAGCGCTTCACGAATGAAAATCTCGCGCGCCGAGACCGGGTCAACGCGGCCGAAGTTGACGCGCCTGCCGTTGTACACCACCAGGCCGTAAAGCGTGGCGCGCTCCAGCGCCGTCACCTGCGCGGCTTTTTTCTCCCAGTGCGGATCCAGCAGCTGTTTGCTCAGCAAATGCCCGGCCACCTGCTCTATCCAGGCCGGGTCTATGTTGGCAATGCCGCGGCCGAAAAGGCGTGTGGTTTCGACCAGCTCCGCCGCCACAATCCAGCGGCCCGGTTTTTTGCTCAGGCGCGCGCCGGGGTGGCGGTAGAACTTGATGCCGCGCGCGCCCAGGTACCAATCTTCCTCGTCGCTCTTGCAGCCGATATTGCCAAGCAAGCCGCAGAGCATGGACAGATGCAGCTGTTCATAACTGGCGGGTTTATCGTTGAGCACCCATTTTTGCTCACCCACCACCGTGTGCAGTTGCGAATGGATGTCGCGCCATTCGCGCACGCGGCGGACATTGATGTAGTTCTCGCGCAGCAGGTTTTCGTACTGGCGGTTGGAAAGCTTGTGCTGGGCGCCTTCGGCCCGCAGCACGGGTGCAGTTTCAGGAGGCGTCACGCGACCCCGCGACGCGCCATGACCGCCGCGCACATCACCCAGCCATTTCCAGAGCTTGAGGTAGCCGCTGAATTCGCTTTTCTCGTCGTCGAATTTGGCATGCTGCTGATCGGCCTGGGCCTGCTTGTCCATGGGCCGGTCGCGCACATCCTGCACGCTAAGCGCGCTGGCGATGACCAGCACTTCGTCCAGCGCATGGCGGTCCCTGGCTTCCAGGATCATGCGGCCCACGCGCGGGTCCAGCGGCAGCCTGGCCAGCGTGCGGCCCACGGGCGTGAGTTCGTTGTCCTCATCCACCGCGCCGAGCTCGGCCAGCAACTGGTAACCATCGGCAATCGCGCGGCGCTGCGGCGGCTCGATGAAGGCGAACTCCTCGACATTGCCCAGGTGCAGCGCCTTCATGCGCAAAATCACCGAAGCCAGCGAGCTGCGCAGGATTTCCGGGTCAGTAAAAGGCTGCCGCCCCTGGAAGTCCTTCTCGTCATACAGGCGTATGCAGATGCCGTCGGCCACACGGCCGCAACGGCCGGCGCGCTGGTTGGCCGCGGCCTGCGACACCGGCTCCACCAGGAGCTGCTCGACCTTGTTGCGAAAACTGTAGCGCTTGACGCGCGCGGTGCCGGCGTCAATCACATAGCGTATGCCGGGCACGGTCAGCGAGGTTTCCGCGACATTGGTCGCCAGCACGATGCGCCGGCCGGTATGGCCGTCGAAAATGCGGTCCTGCTCGGCCTGGCTCAGGCGGGCGAACAGCGGCAACACCTCGGCATTGCGCGTCAGCGGCTGGTGCGCCAAGTGCTTGCGCAAATGGTCGGCCGCCTCGCGGATCTCGCGCTCACCCGGCAGGAACACCAGGATGTCGCCCGCGCTGTGCGGGCTCAGCCAGAGCTCATCCACCGCGTCGGCAATCGCGTCGTTGAGGTCGTAGTCGCGCGCTTCCTCGAACGGCCGGTAGCGCTGCTCAACGGGGAACATGCGGCCCGACACCATGATGACCGGCGCCGGTCCTTTGGAAGAGGCAAAGTAGTCGGCAAACCGCTTCGCATCGATGGTCGCCGAGGTGATCACCACCTTGAGGTCAGGCCGGCGCGGCAGCAGCTGGCGCAAATAGCCCAGCAGGAAGTCGATGTTCAGGCTGCGCTCGTGGGCCTCATCGATGATGAGGGTGTCATAAGCCTTGAGCAGCGGGTCGGTCTGCGTTTCGGCCAGCAGGATGCCGTCGGTCATGAGCTTGACGGAGGCGTCGCGCGAGAGCCGGTCCTGGAAACGCACCTTGTAGCCCACCACCTCGCCCAGCAGCGTCTTCAGCTCCTCGGCGATGCGCTTGGCCACGCTGGAAGCGGCGATGCGGCGCGGCTGGGTATGGCCTATGAGCTTGCCCTGCCCGGGCGGGGCGTTGAGCTTGCCGCGCCCCATGGCCAGCGCGATCTTGGGCAACTGCGTGGTCTTGCCCGAGCCGGTTTCGCCGCAGACGATGACGACCTGGTGGGCCGCCATCGCGGCGGTGATCTCATCGCGCTTGCCGGAGACGGGCAGCGATTCGGGAAAGGTGATGGTCAGGGGGGTCAAGGCTGGGGGCAAGGAGAGAAGGGAAAGCTGAGGAAAGGCGGAAAGGCATGCCGCGAAGGCGGGGCGGCCAAAGCTGTCAATTATCGGCTGTTCCTGAAGGCGGCATGCGCCGGCGGTTACCAGCCGCCGGCTCAGCCCGCCAGGACCGGCATGTCGACGATTTCACCGCTGGTTTCGTCATACCAGGCGATGCGGCTGGGATAGCCCAGCGCCGCGCGCGACATGCCGCGCCCCAGGCCCACCGCCGAAGCGGCGCGTGCATCGGTTTTGGACACCCGCAGCACCCCCAGCCCGACTTCCGCCACCCAGGGCGTCTGTTCCCCAGCCGCCGCGCCGCCCTCCAGGCCGGTGTTGAGCGCCATGCTGCGCGACAGCGCGGCCTGGACGCGGCGCGCCAGGTGAATCAGGTCGCCGCTGTGGTGACAGTTGCGCATCAGCAGCAAAAAGCCGTCCTCGCCCAGCCGGCCCATCTCCACATGGGCCGGCACGGTGCGCCGCAAGCGCCCGGCGCAGATAAAGAGCGCGTGGTTGACGGCCGCCAGGCCATAGAGCTTTTCCAGCACATAGATGTTGGCAATGGAAACCACAATCACGCCCAGCGGCACCGGCTTGTCGCGGTAGTCCCTGAAAGTCGCGTTCAGCATGTTGTTGGTTTCGCTGTTCGAACGCATGCGCGTGACCGGGTCGTAGCTGGGGCCGTAGGCCCTGGCCTGGTTCAGCTCGATCAGGTAGGAATAACGGATCCACAGCACCGACGCCATGGTGGCCAGGTAGGCCGTCCCTGCCAGCGCGCTGACGGCGTGCGCCTGCCAGGGCACATGCTCGCGGTCCAGCGCGGCCCAGCTCAGCCCGGCGATGGCCACCAGCATGAAAACCACGCCCGCCACCGCCACCCAGGCCAGGCGGTCGCCGCGCAGGGCGTTGCGCAGGCTCAGGGCCAGCGCGACAAACCCGAGCAGCGCGGCCGCGGCCAGGCTCAGCATCAGGGATTGCTGCGGGCTCAGCGCCCAGCCCAGCGCGATGACCGCGGCGGCCACGGTCCCCAGCAACAGCAAGGCGCTTCGCTGTGATTCGGGGTTGCGCAAAATACCCAGGATGGAGAAAAGCAGGTAGGCCAGCAGAACAGACACCCCGCTGGCCACATGGGCCAGAAAGCGATCCAGCGTGGCGGCATCGCCTATCGGCAGGGCGCCCAGAAAGGCCACCACAAAAAAAGTCGAGGCAAGGGCCGACGCGGCGGCATTGAGGGCGATGCGCCGCAGGGACCGGATATAGGCAAACACCGAACCGGCCAGCATGAGGCCCGCAGACCCGAAATAGCAGCCCCAGAACCCGATCGCATATTTATCCATGACCCCCTGACCATACCCTGCCGCACCCGGTTCGCCAAGCCCCAAAAGGCGTACGCCGGCCGCCACGGATGCCCCCGGGCCGGCCGCGTCTCCCTTACACTCACTGGACTTTTCGTTTGCCGGAAAAGCCGTGCCGGGAGCCCGTTCTTTCCCCTCCGGCCGCCCCACCCCGGCTGCTCCCGCCCTGCCCAACCGATCCCGAAAGCGCGCCCATGTCCGCCGTCTTCAATTTCACCTTTGTGCCCTGGTTCCGCTCGGTCGCGCCCTACATCCACACGCACCGCGGCAAGACCTTTGTGGTGGGCCTTGCCGGCGAGGCGATCGCCGCCGGCAAGCTGCAGCACATCGCCCAGGACCTGGCGCTGATCCAGAGCATGGGCGTGAAGATCGTGCTGGTGCACGGCTTTCGCCCGCAGGTCAACGAACAGCTCAAGGCCAAGGGCCATGCGGCCAAATACTCCCACGGCATGCGCATCACCGACGAGGTCGCCCTCGACAGCGCCCAGGAAGCCGCCGGCCAGCTGCGTTACGAGATCGAGGCGGCCTTCAGCCAGGGCCTGCCCAACACCCCCATGGCCGGCTCCACGGTGCGGGTGATTTCAGGCAACTTCATCACCGCCCGGCCGGTCGGCATCCTGGACGGCGTGGACTTCAAGCATTCGGGCCTGGTGCGCAAGGTGGACACCGCCGCCATCGGCCGGGTGCTGGACTTCGGCGCCATGGTGCTGCTCTCGCCCTTCGGCTTCTCGCCCACCGGCGAAGCCTTCAACCTGACCATGGAAGAGGTCGCCACCTCGGTGGCCATCGCCATGCAGGCCGACAAGCTGATCTTCCTGACCGAAATCCCCGGCATACGCATACACCACGACCAGCCCGAAAGCGAAGACAACCCCATAGACACCGAGCTGCCGCTGGCCGCCGCCGAAAAGCTGCTGGCCACCCTGCCCAACGGCGAGCGTCCCACCGACACCGGGTTTTACCTGCAGCACTGCGTCAAGGCCTGCAAGGCCGGCGTGGAGCGCAGCCACATCCTGCCCTTCGCGGTGGATGGCTCGCTGCTGCTGGAAATCTATGTGCATGACGGCATAGGCACCATGGTCGTCGATGAAAAACTCGAAGAACTGCGCGAAGCCACCGGGGACGACGTGGGCGGCATCCTGCAGCTGATCGAGCCTTTTGAAAACGACGGCACTCTGGTCAAGCGCAGCCGCACCGAAATCGAACGCGACGCCGCCAACTACAGCATCATCGAGCACGACGGCGTGATCTTTGCCTGCGCGGCGCTCTACCCCTACCCCGAAGCCAAGACCGGCGAAATGGCCGCGCTGACGGTGTCACCGCAAAGCCAGGGCCAGGGCGACGGCGAAAAAATCCTCAAACGCATCGAACAGCGCGCCCGCGCCGCCGGCCTGCAAAGCATCTTCGTGCTGACCACCCGCACCATGCACTGGTTCATCAAGCGCGGCTTTGTGCAGGTGGACCCGGACTGGCTGCCCGAGGCTCGCAAGCGCAAATACAACTGGGACCGCAAGAGCCAGGTGCTCGTCAAGAAGCTGAGCTGACCCCGGCCAGGCTTTCCCTGGCGCGGGTTTTTCTTTAGCATCGAGCCAATCCCTCATCCCCAAAGGACTCCGCATGCTCCAACTCCGCCCCAACTGCGAATGCTGCAACAAGGACTTGCCCAACGAGTCGCCCGATGCCCGCATCTGCACCTTCGAATGCACGTTTTGCGCCGACTGCGCCGAAACCCGGCTCAAGGGCACCTGCCCCAACTGCGGGGGTGAACTGACGGCGCGGCCTCGCCGCCCGGCCGACAAGCTGGCCAAATACCCGCCCTCGACCGAGCGCGTCTACAAGCCGCAAGGCTGCGGAGCCGCCGCATGAACACCACCACCCTGCTGCTTTTTTCCGTGGTGGCACTGGTCGCCATCGCCACACCCGGCCCTACGGTGCTGCTGGCGCTGGCCAACGGCTCGCGTTATGGCGTGCGCCGCTCGGTGCCCGGCATGCTGGGCGCGGTGGTCTCCGATTTTGTGCTGGTGGGTGCGGTGGCCCTGGGCCTGGGCGCGCTGCTGGCGGCTTCCGAGTTCTGGTTTTCGGTGCTCAAGTGGGCCGGTGCCATCTACCTGGCCTGGCTGGGCATACGCCTGCTGCGTTCGCGCGGCGGGTTTGAGATTCCCGCCGAAGGCGCCGCCGGCACGCAGCACGGCAGCCGCGCGATTTTCATGAAGTCCTTTCTGGTGGCGGTGACCAATCCCAAGGGTTACCTCTTCTGCTCGGCCCTGCTGCCGCAGTTCATAGACCCGGCCGCCGCCCAGGCGCCGCAGTACATCACCATTGCTCTGGTGTTCGCGGGCATCGATTTTTCCGTCATGTTTGCATATGCCTTTGTCGGCGCGAAGGCGATTCGCCTGCTCAAGGCCTCGGCCACCCGCTGGATGGATCGCGCCTGCGGCGGCGCGCTGCTGGCGCTGGCCGGTTCACTGGCCTTTTACCGCCGGGCGAACAGCTAGGCACTCCCCGCGCCGGGGCCTGCACTCCTACGGCTGGAATGCGAGCCCTCCGACAGGGCGGCCGGGGCCGCTTTTTTAGCCTGAAAGCTCATCCGGAGATTTTTCATGGCAAGCCCGCACACCGCACCGCCCTACCGTGACCGCGCCCATGCCGGGCGGCTGCTGGCCGGCGCCCTGGCCGCTTACCGGGATCACCCCGACCTGCTGGTGCTGGCCTTGCCGCGCGGCGGCGTGGCCGTGGGGCGCGAGGTGGCCCGCGAACTGCGGGCGCCCCTGGACATCCTCGTGGTGCGCAAGCTCGGTTATCCGGGGCATGAGGAATACGCCATGGGTGCCATCGCCAGCGGCGGCGTACGGGTCATGAACCCCTTGCCGGGTGCCGCACCGCAGCCGCAGGCCGTGGCGGCCGTGGTCGCCCGGGAGGAAGCGGAACTCGCCCGCCGTGAACAGCTTTACCGCAGCCAGCGCCCGGCAATCGGCATCATGGGCCGCAGCGTCATCGTGGTGGACGACGGCCTGGCCACCGGCGCCACCCTCCAGGCGGCCGTGCTGGCAATCCGGCAGCAGCGCCCGCGCCACCTGGTCGTGGCCGTACCGGTCGGCTCAGCGCAAGGCTGCCGCAGCCTGGAAGGTGAAGCCGTGGAAGTCGTCTGCCTGGCCTGCCCAGAGGATTTCGGCGCCGTGAGCCAGTGGTACCGGCATTTTCCGCAGGCCACAGATGAGGAAGTGCGCCGCCTGCTGGACGATGCGCACCAGGAACGCCGGCCTCAATGAAAATCCCGGCTGGAGGTTCCCAGCCGCCCCAGCAGCGGCGTGAGGTCTTCGAGCCGGTGCGCCACGATGTTGCGCACAACGCCATAGCCCTTGGCGCTGCCGCTTTCCTCGCTGCGCTGCCACACACCGTAGACCGCCAGGAGGCGCGAATGCAGCAGCTCGGCGCGCTGCGCCTCGCGCAGCGACTTCCAGACGATGACGTTGACCGGGCCGGTTTCATCTTCCAGCGTGACGAAGATGGTGCCCTTGGCCGTTTGCGGCTGCTGGCGCACGGTGACGATGCCGCAGCCGGCCACCTCTTCGCCGTCAGGCAAGGCATTGAGCTGGCTGGCGCTCAGCAGGCCTTTGCGCGCCAGCCGCTCGCGCAACAGCGCAACCGGGTGGCGCCGCAGCGTGAGGCCGGTGGCCTGGTAATCGAACAGGATGTTTTCGCCTTCGGGCGTATCGGGCAGCGCCAGCGGCGTTTCATGCGTGGGCACGGACTTGAGCAGGCGCGGCGCCGGCTTGATGGCCGAGGCATCCCACACCTGCTGGCGCCGGTGGCCCGACAGGGGCAGCAAGGCATCGGCGGCGGCCAGGGCATTGACTTCGAGCGCGCCCAGCTGCGCACGCGCGACCAGGTCTTCGGTCGAGCTGAAAGGCGCTTGTGCCCGCGCCGCCACCAGGCGCAGGGAGGCGTCTTCACGCAGGCCCGCCACCAGGCGCAGGCCCAGGCGCACCGCCGGCTGGATGCCCTCGGGCAGCACGCCGCCCGGCTCCAGCGTGCAATCCCAGTGGCTGTGCATCACGTCCACGGGACGCACTTCCACGCCGTGCCGCACGGCGTCCTGCACCAGCTGCGAGGGCGCGTAAAAACCCATGGGCTGCGAATTGATCATGGCCGCCAGGAAGCAGGCCGGCTCGTGGCATTTGAACCAGCAGCTCACATACACCAGCTTGGCGAAGCTGGCGGCATGGCTTTCGGGAAAACCGTAGTCGCCGAAGCCCAGGATCTGGCTGAAGATGCGCTCCGCGAACTCGGCGCTGTAGCCGTTTTTGACCATGGCCTGGACCAGGCGGCCGTGGAAACGCTCCACCCCGCCCTTGCGCTTCCAGGCGGCCATGGAACGGCGCAGGTCGTCGGCCTCGCCCGGCGTGAAGTCGGCGGCGATCATCGCGATCTGCATGACCTGTTCCTGGAAGATCGGGATGCCCAGTGTGCGCCCCAGGGCCGGCTCAAGCGCCGGGTATTCGACCTCGATCTTGCCGCCGTTCCTGAGGATCTCGCGGTTCTTCAGGTAGGGATGGACCATGCCGCCCTGGATGGGCCCGGGCCGCACGATGGCGACCTCGACCACCAGGTCGTAGTAGCTGCGTGGCTGCAAGCGCGGCAGCATGGACATCTGGGCGCGGCTCTCGATCTGGAACACACCCACGGTGTCGGCCGCGCAGATCATGTCGTAGGTCTTGTCATCGGGCTTGACCTGGTGCATCTCCAGTTGCCTGCCGCGCGTCTGGTTCACCAGCGCCAGGCAGCGCCGTATGGCCGACAGCATGCCCAGGGCCAGCACATCGACCTTGAGCAGGCCCATGGCTTCGAGGTCATCCTTGTCCCACTGGATGATGCGGCGGTCTTCCATGGAAGCCGGCTGCACCGGCACCAGCCGCGTGAGCTTGCCCTGGGTGAGCACAAAACCGCCCACGTGCTGGCTCAGGTGGCGCGGGAAACCGATCAGTTGCGCCGACAGGTCCAGCCATTGCAGCACCGGCCCTTCCCTGCCCGCCAGGCCGGCCTGGCGGATTTTTTCCCGCAGCACTTCGCTGCCGTCGAACCAGAAATGCTCCTTGGCGAACTGGTCTATGAGTTCAGGTTCCATCGCCAGCGCCTTGCCGA
>Ga0209564_1001003_pt1 | contig 35118 bp, 40 predicted proteins | sample AraplaCol_mMF_r2_FD_184272 | JGI IMG/M metagenome (GOLD analysis project Ga0209564, IMG submission 184272) | Arabidopsis root microbial communities from North Carolina, USA - plate scrape MF_Col_mMF_r2 (SPAdes) (version 3) | ecosystem: Host-associated > Plants > Roots > Endosphere | place: USA...
CGTCTTCAGCTGCGGGATGTCGCCGATGTGGGCCAGCAGGCGCAGCTCGATCTGGCTGTAGTCGGCGCTGATCAGCACCTTGCCCGGCGCGGCCACGAAGGCCTTGCGGATCTTGCGGCCCTCCTCGGTGCGGATCGGGATGTTCTGCAGGTTGGGGTCGGACGACGACAGGCGGCCGGTGGTGGTCGCGGCCAGGGCGTAGGAGGTGTGCACCCGGTTGCCCCCGCCCGGCGCGATGGCCGCGATCAGGTTTTCGGTATAGGTGCCCTTCAGCTTCGACAGCTGGCGCCAGTCCAGCAGCACGCGCGGCAGCTCGTGCTCGTTGGCCAAGGCTTCCAGCACGTCGCTGTCGGTCGACCACTGGCCGGTGGCGGTCTTCTTGCCGCCCTTCAGTTGCATTTCGCCGAACAGCACGTCGCCGATCTGCTTGGGGCTGCCCAGGTTGAACGGACGGCCGACCAGTTCCTGGGCCCGGGCCTCGAACTCGGCCATCCGCATCGAGAACTCGTTGGACAGCCGGCGAAGGGTCTCGGGGTCGACGCGGACGCCTTCGTTCTCCATCGCCGCCAGCACCGCCGGCAGCGGGCGCTCCAGGGTCTCGTACACCGTCAGCAGGCCTTCGCGCGCCAGCCGCGGCTTCAGCGCCTCGTAGAGCCGCAGGGTGACGTCGGCGTCCTCGGCGGCGTAGGCGGTGGCCTCGGCCAGGCCCACGTGCTTGAAGCTGATCTGGCCCTTGCCCGAGCCGGCGACCTGCTTGAACGGAATGGGCTTGTGGCCCAGCCACAGTTCCGACAGCTCGTCCATGCCGTGGCCGTGCAGGCCCGCTTCCAGCACGTAGCTGATCAGCATGGTGTCCTCGATCGGCCCCACTTCGATCCCGTGGCGGGCCAGGACGGCGATGTCGTACTTGGCGTTTTGGGCCACCTTCAGCACCGCCGGATCCTCCAGCAGCGGCTTGAGGGCGGCGATGGCCTCGTCCAGCGGGATCTGCACTAGGTCGGCCGCGGCCTCCAGGGCCAGGCCGTCCTTCTCGCAGTGGCCGACCGGGATGTAGCAGGCCTCGCCCGGCGCGATGGCCAGCGACACGCCGCACAGGCCGGCGGTGGCCGACGACAGAGCGTCGGTCTCGGTGTCGAAGGCGACAACCCCCTTGGCCGTGGCCTTGGCGATCCAGGCGTTCAGGGTCTCGATGTCCTGGATGCGGACATAGGCGGCGTGGTCTACGCTGGCCGGCTGGGCGACCGGATTGGCGGCGGCGCGGGCCGCCGCGCCCATGTAGGACACGCCCAGAACCGGCGCGGTCGGCGCGCTGGACGGGCGGTCCAGGGTGCGCGGCGCGGCCGAGGCGTTGCCGTCGCCGACCCGGCGGGCCAGGGACCGGAACTCCATCATCTCCAGGAAATCGGCCAGCACCTGCTTGTCCGGCTCGCGCACCACCAGATCGTCGATCGGCTCGGGCAGCGGGGTGTCGCAGTCCAGCTGGACCAGCTGGCGCGACAGGCGGATCTGGTCGGCGAATTCGGTCAGGGTCTCGCGGCGCTTGGGCTGCTTGATTTCGCCGGCCCGCGCCAGCAGCGTATCCAGGTCGCCGTATTCGTTGATCAGCTGGGCGGCGGTCTTGATCCCGATGCCGGGCGCGCCGGGCACGTTGTCGACGCTGTCGCCGCACAGCGACTGCACGTCGACCACCCGCTCGGGATAGACGCCGAACTTCTCGAACACCTGCTCACGGTCGATGCGCACGCCCTTCATCGGGTCGAACATCGACACGCCCTCGCCGACCAGCTGCATCAGGTCCTTGTCGGACGAGACGATCACCGCCTCGCCGCCCATGTCGCGGACCTTGCAGGCGTAGGCGGCGATCAGGTCGTCGGCCTCGTAGCCGGGCAGCTCGATGGCCGGGACGCCGAAGGCCCGGGTGGCCTCGCGCACCAGGGGGAACTGCGGGATCAGGTCCTCGGGCGGCGGCGGCCGGTGAGCCTTGTACTGGTCGTAGAGCGCGTTGCGGAACGTCTTCTCGGAATGGTCCCAGATCACCGCCAGGTGGGTGGGCGCGTCGCCCTGCATGTCGCGCATCAGCTTCCACAGCATGTTGCAGAAGCCCTGGACGGCGCCGACCGGCAGGCCGTCGCTCTTGCGGGTCAGCGGCGGCAGGGCGTGGTAGGCGCGGAACAGGTAGGCCGAGCCGTCGACCAGAAACAGCCGCACGGCGGGGCCGTCCTGGGTCAGGGGACGGTCTGCTTCCTGAGCAGCGGCGGAATCGGGCGCGAGCGTGTCGGTCATGGCCGGCAAGATAGGCGGTCGCGGGCGAGGCGGAAACACCCCCTTTCGCCCTGAGCGCCACCCCCTAGCCGAACCGGGCGTTCAGGTTGGGCAGGTCCTTGCCGAACGCCGCGTAGCCGGCGGTGTCGCCGTCGGCCAGGTAGGCGCGAGTGCCCGTCAGCATCGCGCCATAGGCCGCGTTGAACGGACCGGTGGCCGAGCTCAGCCGGCGCACGCCCAGCTGCGCCAGGCGCTGGGCCGAGGGCATGCCGGGACGGCCCATGGCGTTGAGCGGCAGGGCGATCCCGGCGGCGAGCTGCGCCAGCAGGTCCTCCTCGATCGGCAGCGGCACGAAGATCCCGCTGGCCCCGGCCTGCGCGTACAGCGCCGCGCGGCGCAGGGTCTCGGCCAAAGCCGCCTCGCCCTGGGCCAGCCCGGCCAGATAGACGTCGGTGCGGGCGTTGATGAACAGGTTCACGCCCGCCTGGCCGGCGGCGGCGCGGACGGTCTCGATCTTGCGCGCGTGCAGGTCCGGGTCGCGGCGGCCGTCCTCGAAATTGATCCCCACGGCCCCCGCCCCGACCACCGCCCTGACGGTCTCGGCCAGGGTCGGCAAGTCGTCGGTGTAGCCGCCCTCGATGTCGGCGGTGACCGGAACCGACACCACCCGGGCGATGCCGGCGACGGTGTCGACGACGGCCGCCACGGGAACGGCGTCGCCGTCGGCATAGCCCCGCGCCCAGGCCACGGCGGCGCTGGAGGTGGCCACGGCCTTGGCCCCCGCGTCCTCCATCAGGGCGGCGCTGGCCGCGTCCCAGGCGTTGGGCAGGACCAGCACGTCGGGCCCGGCGTGCAGGGCGTGGAAGCGGTCGGCGGTCGTGGTCATGGAAACGGCTCCGAAGGATCAGGCGTGCGGACTATCGGGCAATCCCGCCCCGGCCGTCTCGCGGAAATCGGACCTGGATGACCCGCTGCTGACACATCCGGGCCGACGGCGCCCGCGAGAGCGGCGATCTGTCAATTGCGGCGAACGCGTCGTATTGCCGCCTTGGCGAGGTCAATTGCCTGCCCTAGAGGCAGGAGGTTCGCCTCGGCCGCAAAAACGGGAACCTCCTCCTTTCCCGGGCTTTGGTTCGGACGACCCGAAACACAGGAAGACCTCGGCCCATGGTTTCATGGAAGAAGATCCGCGTCGGTGCGGCGCTCGTCGCCGCCACCCTGACCACCGCCGCCGTCATGGCCGTGGCCCCCGTGCACCACGTCGCGCGCCCTGCCGGCCCGACCAGCGAGCCGGTGAAGCTGACTCCTCCCCTGATGCCCGCCGAAGCCGGCAAACCCCTGCCTAAAACCGTCCTGGCCTAGATTTTTGGCGGCTTTGGGCGCTATGGAGCGCCCATGCCGTTCACCGCCACCGTCCTGACCATGTTCCCCGAGGCCTTTCCCGGCCCGCTCGGCGTCTCGCTGATCGGCACGGCATGGAAGGAGCAGGACCTGTGGCGATTGGAAACGCTGGACATTCGGGGGTTTTCCAAGGATAAGCGCGGCTTCCTCGACGACACCCCCGCGGGTGGCGGCGTGGGAGCGGTATTGAAAGCGGACGTCATCGCCGCCGCGCTGGACAGCGTGGAGGTCGGTGGGCGGCCGCTTTTGTACATGAGCGCCCGGGGTCGGCCCCTGACCCAGGCGCGCGTCAAGGAATGGGCCAAGGCGCCGGGCGTCGTCGTCCTGTGCGGCCGTTTCGAGGGGGTGGACCAGCGGGTGCTCGACGCCCGGGGGTTCGAGGAGGTCTCGGTCGGAGACGCGGTTCTCGCCGGTGGCGAGGCGGCGGCGATGGTCGTGATCGAGGCGTGCGTTCGATTGGCTCCAGGGGTTCTGGGCAATTTCGAGAGCACTCAGGAAGAAAGCTTCGAGGACGGTCTCCTCGAGCATCCGCAGTACACCAGGCCGCGGACGTTCGAAGGGCTCGACATCCCCGAGGTGCTGCTGTCGGGCGACCACAAGAAGGTGGCCCAGTGGCGGACCAGTATGCGTGAAGAAACCACCCGCGAGCGGCGTCCAGACCTCTGGGAAGCGCATCTCGCCAATCAACAGGCAAAAGGCGGCCCGAAAAAAACGGGTAAGCCCAAAGGAGACTAGAATTATGGCTGCCAACATCATCAAGGAACTCGAGCGCGAAGAAGCCCAGCGTCTGCTGGCCGCCCGCGCCATTCCCGAGTTCGAGCCGGGCGACACCCTGCGCGTCAACGTCCGCATCAAGGAAGGCGAGCGCGAGCGCGTCCAGGCCTATGAGGGCGTCTGCATCGCCCGTTCGGGCGGCGGCGTGCACGAGAGCTTCACCGTCCGCAAGATCTCGTTCGGCGAAGGCGTGGAGCGTCTGTTCCCGCTGCTGTCGCCGAGCATCGAAAGCATCGAAGTCAAGCGTCGCGGCGTCGTCCGTCGCGCCAAGCTGTACTACCTGCGCGACCGTCGCGGTAAGTCGGCCCGCATCGCCGAGCGTTCGAACGTCCGCAAGGTGGAAGCCGCCGACGCCGAATAAGGCTCGCGATCTTCGAGACGAACGAGGCCCCGGCGGAGACGCCGGGGCCTTTTTCTTAAGGGTTTCAATGGCCAAGCTCACAGACGAGCGCACGAACATATTGACAAAACGACGTTCCTTGGTGTTTTGTGAGCGCACCCCCACCGCATCTGCGACGGGCTTATAGACCGCCCCCTTGCTAGGGAGTGGCCCTCTTCAGAAACGGCGTCATGGCCACTGAAGGAAATGCGATATGAGGGCGCGCCACAGAGCGCGCCCTCTTTGCGTTCCGGGAACACGCCCTTGCGGCCCGCCCCCTCTCCGGATCCGCTCCCGAGGCAAGAAACTGCGTCAGAACGTCCGCGCGTGACGCCCGTGGGGCAGGATTGATCGCCACACCGGCCGGTGAACGTGAATTTTCGGCGTTTCCTCGCTTTACGCGCCCCGTCTCAGGGCCTAGATGCGCGGGTATCATGACCCGCGCACGCAAGACCCTCTACGACAAGATCTGGGACGCCCACGTCGTCAGCGAAACCAACGGCGAAGCGATCCTCTATATCGACCTGCACCTGATCCACGAGGTCACCACCCCGCAGGCCTTCGCCGGGCTTCGCGCGGCCGGGCGCAAGGTGCGCCGGCCCGACCGCACCCTGGCCGTGGCCGACCACAACATCCCGACCGAGGGCCAAGCCCTGGGCGTCGACGCCGTGGCCGACGACGAGGCGCGCCTGCAGCTGAAGACCCTGGCCCGCAACGTCCAGGACAACGGCATCGAATTCTTCCCGATGGGCGACATCCGCAACGGCATCGTCCACGTGGTCGGTCCCGAGCAGGGCCGCACCCAGCCGGGCATGACCATCGTCTGCGGCGACAGCCACACCTCGACCCACGGCGCCTTCGGGGCCCTGGCCCACGGCATCGGCACCTCCGAGGTCGAGCACGTCCTGGCCACCCAGACCCTGCGCCAGGAGAAGGCCAGGAACATGCTGGTCCGCGTCGACGGCCAGCTGGGTCCCGGCGTCACCGCCAAGGACGTCGCCCTGGCCGTGATCGGCGAGATCGGCACGGCCGGCGGCACCGGCTATGTCATCGAGTTCGCCGGCCAGGTGGTCCGCGACCTGTCGATGGAAGGCCGCATGACCCTGTGCAACCTGACCATCGAGGGCGGCGCCAAGGCCGGCCTGGTCGCGCCGGACGACAAGACCTTCGCCTATATCCAGGGCAAGCCGTCGGCGCCGAAGGGCGCGGCCTGGGACATGGCCTTGTCGTACTGGAAGAGCTTCGTCAGCGACGAAGACGCCCATTTCGACCGCACCGTGGTGATCGACGGCTCGGCCCTGGTCCCGATGGTCACCTGGGGCACCTCGCCCGAGGACGTCATTCCGGTGACCGGCAACGTTCCCGACCCGGAAAGCTTCGCCACCCCGGACAAGCGCGCCGCGGCCCACAGGGCGCTGGACTATATGGGCCTGACCGCCGGCCAGCCGATCTCGGAAGCCCGCATCGACCGGGTGTTCATCGGCTCGTGCACCAACAGCCGGATCGAGGACATGCGCGCCGCCGCCGCCGTGGTGCAGGAAGCCTTCCTGCACGGCCGGCTGGTCGCCGACCACGTCAAGGCCATGGTCGTGCCGGGCTCGGGCTTGGTGAAGGAGCAGGCCGAGGCCGAGGGGCTGGACGCCATCTTCAAGGCCGCCGGCTTCGACTGGCGCGAGCCGGGCTGCTCGATGTGCCTGGCCATGAACCCCGACAAGCTGGCCCCGCACGAGCGCTGCGCCTCGACCAGCAACCGCAACTTCGAAGGCCGTCAGGGCCGCGCCGGCCGCACCCACCTGGTCTCGCCGGCCATGGCGGCGGCGGCGGCGATCGCCGGCCACCTGGTGGACGTGCGCACGTGGCTGTCGTGATCCTCGCCGCCCTGGCCGCGACCGCGACCTACGCCGCGCCGCTGGACCTGCCCAGGACCGCCAAGGTCGAGATGGTGGTGGTCAAGACGCGCGAGGACGTCCGCGCCGGCAAGACCATGCGCAACAGCGCCGAGACCCGCTACGACAAGACCATCGAAGCCAAGGGCGAGGGCTATCGCGTCACCCTCAAGCCGACCGCCACCAAGCTGCCGATCAGCGGTCCCGAGGCCGCCAAGGTCGAGGCGGCGCTCGGCGGGTTGATGAACCGGACCATGGTCTACGTCGCCGACGAAAGCCTGGCGCCTTCGTCCATCGAGGACTGGCCCGGGCTGGTGGCCGAGATCCGCAAGTCGATGACGACCCTGGCCAGCGGCGACAAGGATGTCGCCAAGAACCTGGACGCCGCGATCTCGATGTTCGCCAACATGAGCCCGGAACAGGCGGCCGGCCTGTTGCTGAAGGAAGACGGCTTCCTGTCGATCCCGATCAATGTCGAGCTCGAACCGGGCAAGCCGGCGACTGCCGAAGACCTGATGCCTAGCCCGCTGGGCGGCTCGCCGATCAAGACCAGGACCGCGCTGGTCGTCCAGAAGGTCGACACCGCCCGCGGCGTCGCCACCCTGCGCTGGACCCAGACCCTGGACCCTGAATCGCTGCGCGCCAGCATGGCCCAGATGGTCCAGGCCATGATGGCGCGCATGGGCCCCGAGGCGAACAAACCCGAGGCCAAGACGATGTTCGAGAAGATGAGCTTCGACCACACCTCGGCCTGCGACTACGAGGTCGACATCAAGAGCGGCCTGACGACCAAGGCCGACTGCGAAGCCAAGATCAAGCTCACCGACCCGGCCACCGGTGAAACCGGCGGCCGCAACGAATACTGGGCCATCACCCAGACCCTGAAGAACTAGGAGGCGAGGCCATGCAAGCCTTCACCCGTCTGGACGGCCGCGCGGCGCCGCTGTCGCTGGCCAATATCGACACCGACCAGATCATCCCCAAGCAGTTCCTAAAGACCGTCGAGCGCGAGGGCCTGGCCAAGGGCCTGTTCTACGACTTCCGCTTCGACGGCGACGGGAACGAGATCGCCGACTTCGTGCTGAACCGCCCGGAGTACAAGGGCTCGTCCGTGCTGATCGCCGGCGACAACTTCGGCTGCGGGTCGTCGCGCGAGCACGCCCCGTGGGCGCTGATGGACTTCGGGATCCTGTGCGTGATCTCGACCAGCTTCGCCGACATCTTCAACAACAACTGCTTCAACAACGGCCTGTTGCCCGTGGTCCTGAAGCCCGAGGAAGTCGCCCAGCTGATGGACGAGGCCAAGGGCGGCAACCACATGGTCAGCGTCGACCTGGAAGCCCAGACCGTCATCTCGCCCTCGGGCAAGAGCTTCCATTTCGACATCGACCCGGTCCGCAAGGACAAGATGCTCAAGGGCCTGGACGCCATCGGCGAGACCCTGATGCATAGCGCCGACATCGACCTCTACGAAAGCAAGCGGGCGCTGGACCGGCCCTGGCTGGAAGGTTGATGACCGTCATCCTCGCCGGCACGATCCGCGTCGCCCCCGAGCGCCTGGCCGACCTGCGCCCGCACCTCCGCGCCCAGGTCGAGGGCAGCCGGGCCGAGCCGGGCTGTCTGGACTATGCGCTGAGCGAGGATCCGCTCGATCCCGGCCTGATCCGGGTCTATGAGCACTTCGTCGACGAGGACGCCCTGGCCTTCCACCGCGCCAGTCCGCACATGGCCGCCTGGCGGCTGCGCTGCGCCGAACTGGGCGTCCACGATCGCCGCATGGCGTCCTTCGACGTCTCCGACTACCGCACCATCTAAGAGAGCCTTCCGATGCCCACGCTTCTGCTCCTGCCCGGCGACGGGATCGGCCCCGAGGTCTGCGCCCAGGTGCGCCGGGTCGCCGAGGTCCTGACCCCCGACCTGAACGTCGAGGAGCGGATCTATGGCGGCGCCAGCTACGACGCCCATGGCGCGCCGCTGACCGACGAGGTCCGCGACGCCGCCCTGGCCAGCGACGCGGTGCTGATGGGCGCCGTCGGCGGCCCGCAGTGGGCCAACGCCCCGCGCCACCTGCGCCCCGAAGCCGGCCTGCTGAACCTGCGCAAGGCGATGGACGTCTACGCCAACCTGCGCCCGGCCTACTGCTTCGAAGCCCTGGCCGACGCCTCCAGCCTCAAGCGCGAGCTGGTCTCGGGCCTGGACATCATGTTCGTCCGCGAACTGACGGGCGGCGTCTATTTCGGCCAGCCGCGCGGCATCGAGGACCTGGGCGGCGGGCAAAAACGCGGCGTCGACACCCAGGTCTACACCACCGGCGAGATCGAGCGCGTGGCCCGGGTGGCCTTCGAGCTGGCCCGCGGCCGCGGCAACCGCGTGGCCTCGGCCGAGAAGTCCAACGTCATGGAAAGCGGCCTGCTGTGGAAGCAGGTCGTCACCGACCTGCACGCCCGCGACTACGCCGACGTCCAGCTGGAGCACATCCTGGCCGACAACTGCGCCATGCAACTGGTCCGCGCGCCCAAGCAGTTCGACGTCATCGTCACCGACAATCTGTTCGGTGACATCCTGTCGGACGCCGCGGCCATGCTGACCGGCTCGCTGGGCATGCTGCCCTCGGCGGCGCTGGGCGCGGCGGGCAAGCCGGGCCTCTACGAGCCCATCCACGGCTCGGCCCCCGACATCGCCGGCAAGGGCGTGGCCAATCCGCTGGCCGCCATCCTGTCGTTCGAGATGGCCCTGCGCTGGTCGCTGAACCGCGCCGACGCCGCCGACACCCTGCTGGCCGCGGTCAAGGCGGCGCTGGACGCCGGGGCCCGCACCCGCGACCTGGGCGGGGATCTATCGACGGTTAAGATGGGCGACGCGGTATTGTCGCACCTAGGACGTTGAAATACTGACGTTATCTTGACGGATTCCGCAACGTAACCTTAACGCTTCCCGGCGAAATCCTGCCCGTCGTTTTCAACAGCGGCGCGCGGGGCGAGCGATGCGGTTCCAAGACCTGAAAATCTCCACGAAGCTCGGGATCGCGTTCAGCGCGCTGATCCTGGCCTTCGTGGTCTCGTCCAGCGTCGTCTTCGCCAGCCTGCAAAGCATCGACAAGGCCTCGACCTCCAGTCAGCGCAGCCTCGTCCTGGCCGGCCAGGCCGAGACCATGATGGGCCTGATCCTGGAGCAGCAGAACGCCCTGCGGGGCTACGCCCTCACCGACGATCCGGCGTTCGCCGAAGTCTACCGGCACAACGCCGCCGAGTTCGACAAGGCGCTGGACGCCTTCGAGGCCAAGACCACCCAGGCCGCCCAGAAGGACCGCATCCAGCGCATGCGGGCCGCCATGGCCGACTGGCGGCGCGACATCGCCGAGCCGGCCCTGGCGGCGATGAAGGACCCGGTCGCCGGCAAGACCCAGGCCGGCGCGCTGGCCGGCAGAAAGAGCATGGACGAGCTGCGCGCCATGCAGGACGACCTGTCGAGCGCCGCCCTCGAGCGCGTGGCCATCCGCACCAAGGAGCAGAAGGTCGCCATGACGCTGGCGACCCGGTCGCTGGTGATCGGCGGTCTGGCCGCCCTGGCCATCGCCGGCCTGATGGGCTGGCTGCTGTCGAGCACGATCGGCGCCCCGGTGTCGCGGATGACCGCCGTCATGCGCCGCCTGGCCTCGGGCGACAACGACGCCGAGGTCCCGGCGATCGGCCGCAAGGACGAGGTCGGCCTGATGGCCGACGCCCTGCTCAGCTTCAAGGACGCCGCCGTGGTCAAGGCGCGGTTGGAAGGCGAGACCGTCGAGCAGCGCCGCCTGACCGAGGCCGAGCGCGCCCAGCGCGAAGCCGAGAAGGCCGCCGAGGCTCAAGCCGACGCCGTCGCGATCGGCGCCCTGGCGCAGGCGCTCGACCGCCTGGCCGATGGCGACCTGACTCACCGCATCAGCATCGACTTCGCCCCCAAGGCCGCGCAGCTGAAGTCCGACTTCAACACCGCCGCCGACCGCCTGCAGGACGCGCTGCGCGGCATCAACGGCGCGACCGACGGCATCCGTTCCGGCTCGGAAGAAATCGCCAGCGCCTCGGACGACCTGTCGCGCCGCACCGAGCAGCAGGCCGCCAGCCTGGAAGAGACCGCCGCCGCCCTCGACCAGATCACCGCCACCGTGCGCAAGACCGCCGCCGGCGCCAACGAGGTTTCCGGCCTGGTCGCCAACGCCCGGACCGGCGCCGAAAAGTCCGGCCAGATCGTCAGCCAGGCCGTCAGCGCCATGACCGAGATCGAGACCTCTTCGCAGCAGGTGGCGCAGATCATCGGGGTGATCGACGAGATCGCCTTCCAGACCAATTTGCTGGCCTTGAACGCGGGCGTCGAGGCGGCCCGGGCCGGCGACGCGGGTCGCGGCTTCGCGGTCGTGGCCCAGGAGGTGCGGGCCCTGGCCCAGCGCTCGGCCGACGCCGCCAAAGAAATCAAGGGTCTGATCTCGACCTCGACCGCCCAGGTCGGAACCGGCGTCAGCCTGGTCGGCCAGACCGGCCAGGCCCTGCAGGCCATCGTCGACCAGGTCGCGTCGATCGACAGCCTGGTCAAGGAGATCGCCGCCTCGGCCCAGGAACAGGCGACCGGCCTGCACCAGGTCAACAGCGCCGTGAACCAGATGGACCAGGTCGTCCAGCAGAACGCCGCCATGGTCGAGGAAGCCACCGCCGCGACCCACTCGCTGAAGGGCGAAGCCAGCGAACTGGCCGCCCTGGTCGGCCGCTTCAAGGTCGGCGGCGAGGCCTCGCGCCCCGTCGCGGCCACGCCCGCCGCGCGCCCGGTCGCCAGCCCGGCGCGCGCGGCCCAGACCCGGGTCGCCGCCGCCTTCAATGGCAACGCCGCAGTCGCCGTGGACGGCTGGGAAGAGTTCTAGGCGCGAGGGGGCCTACCCTTCCCCCGGCGACGCTCTAAGCTGCTCCCAAAACGACAAGGGAGGAGCGCCCATGATCCCGGGCCTGATGCAGACCACGCCGCTACTGGTCAGCGGCATCCTGCGTTACGCGGCCGACGCCCACGGCGGGCGCGAGGTCGTCTCCCGGCTGATCGACGAGCCTGTCTGGCGCTATGATTATGCGGGCCTGGCCCGCCGCGCGGCTCAGGCCGCCAACGCCCTGGCGCGGCTGGGCGTGACCTCCGGCGACCGGGTCACCTCCCTGGCCTGGAACACCCATCGGCACCTGGAGCTGTTCTACGCCGTGCCTGGCCTGGGCGCGGTGCTGCACACCGCCAATCCCCGGCTGTCGGACGACCAGATCGTCTTCACCATCAACCACGCGGCCAGCGGCGTCTTGCTGTTCGACCGCAATTTCGCCGAGCTGGTCGCCCGGCTGGCGCCGCGCCTGACCACGGTGAAGACCTTTGTCATGCTGTCGGACGCCGCGCGCGCTCGCGAGGCCGGGGTCGGGGCGATTTCGTACGAGACCCTGATCGCCGGCGAGGCCGGGACGATCGATTGGCCGACCCTGGACGAGAACGCCGGAGCCTTCCTCTGCTACACCTCGGGCACGACGGGCGATCCCAAGGGCGTGCTCTATTCGCATCGCGCCGTGGTGCTGCACGCCATGGCCGGCGGCCTGGCCAGCGCCTTCGGCCTGACCGCCTTCGACGTGGTCATGCCCTGCTCCAGCCTCTACCACGCCACCGCCTGGGGCCTGCCGTTCACCGCCCCGATCTGCGGCGCCAAGCTGGTGCTGCCGGCCGACAGGATGGACGGCGCCGCGCTGCACCAACTGATCCAGGGCGAAGGCGTGACCTTCACCGGCGGGGTGCCGACGATCTGGACGATGTACCTGGCGTTCCTGGAACAGACCGGCCAACGGCCGGACAGCCTCAAGAGGGTCGTGATCGGCGGCAGCGCCGTGCCGCGCGCCATGGCCGAGGCCTTCAAGACCCGGTACGGCGTCGACGTGCTGCAGATCTGGGGCATGACCGAGACCTGCCCGATCGGCGTGGTCGCCACCCCGACCCCGTCCCTGGCCGCGCTCGGCGAGGCGGCCCTGAACGACGCCATCTGGACCCGCCAGGGCCGGCTGCAGTTCGGCATAGAGCTGCGGGTCGAGACCGAGGACGGCGCCGAGGCTCCGCGCGACGGCCAGACCTCGGGCGCTCTGAAAGTGCGCGGCCCGTGGGTGGTCCGCCGCTACTACCGCCAGGAACACGATGTCGCCGACGCCGACGGCTGGTTCGACACCGGCGACATCGCCACCCTCGATCAGCATGGCTTCATGCGCATCACCGACCGCCAGAAGGACGTCATCAAGTCCGGTGGCGAATGGATCAGCTCGATCGACCTGGAGAACATCGCCGCCGGCTGTCCGGGCGTGAAGATCGCCGCCGTCGTGGGCGTGCCGCACCCCAAGTGGGAGGAGCGGCCGTTGCTGGTGATAGAGGCCCACGAGGGCGCCTCGGTGAGCAAGGCCGAGGTGCTGGACTATCTGGCGCCGCGGATCGTCAAATGGTGGACGCCCGACGACGTGGTGTTCGCTGCGATTCCGCTGACGGCGACGGGCAAGATCGACAAGAAGGTGCTGCGCGAAGCCTGGCGCGGCCATCTGATGGGCTGAGCCGTCCTGGACCAAAGATCAGTTGCAGGGGAAAAATAGCTTCCCTAGGTTGCGCATATTACCCTCCGGAGTACGCGTCGATGCTGTCGGTGTTTCGTCGTCCCAAGGTCCTCCTCGCGACCATGGCGCTTCTGGCGATCGGCGCCCCGGCCCTCGCCGCGCCGAAGGACTTCTCCAAGGAGATCGCCGAGGTCGGCCAATTGGCGCGGCTGGACGGCCAGCCGGTCCTGGCCAGCGAGTTCGAGTCGCCGCTCAATCCGATGTTCGACTTCACCGGCGTGGACAACGGCCGCCAGGGCCGCGCCCTGATCATGCAGCGCGCCCTCAACGGCTTCCGCGCCAAGGCCCTGAACACCCTGGCGCCGAAGATGCTGGCCGACTGCCCGGTCGAGGCCACCGCCGCGGATATCCAGGCCTTCTATCCCTATTGGCGCCGCCAGGTGGCGCTCGAGCAGAAGCGCCTTGCCGACATGGACGTCGAGGACATGGTCGAGCCGCCGGCCTCGCCGTTCAAGGGCATGACCCTGCTGCCGAACGCCCCGCTGACCGAGCTGGCCCAGGTCAGCGCGCGGACGGCCGACGCCGAGCCCCTGGCCGCCGAGGCCGTGCGGCAATGGAAGACCTATCACTGCGTCCAGGCGGCCTATGGCGGCGACGCCTTCTTCACCATCGCCGTCGACCGCGACGGCATGAACTGGCCGGTGGGTCCGGTGCTGACCGGCAAGGCCGTGGGCGCCCGCGTCGTACGCGTGCCGGACACTGGCAATCTGGAGCCGATCACCGCCCTGGGACGCTTCTTCCGCGACGCCGAGAAACGCGGCCTTCTGACTTTCGACAACCCGCAATACCGCGCCTATTTCTTCGAGCGCTACGAAAGCGGGACCTACGACAGGATGAAGGAACCGGCGCGGGCCAAGACCTATCTGGAGCGCGCACCGTGGACGGTCGACGGCGCCTACGCCGTCGCCGGGACCTAAAGCCGCAGCCGCCACGTCTCCGAGATCAGCCCGTCGCCGAAGCCGTCATAGGGCCAGCTGTCCTCCAGCACGAAGCCGGCGCGCTCGTAGAGGCGGCGGGCGGGCAGCAGGTTGCTCTGGGTCCAGAGCACCACTTCGCGGTAGCGGGCGAGCCGCGCGAAGTTCACGCATTCGGCCACCAGCTTGTCGCCGACGCCCAGCCCGCGGGCCGAGGGCTCGACCAGCAGCAGGCGCAGGCGGCCGACCGTGTCGCTTTCGCGGGCCAGCAGGATCGAGCCGACGGGCCGGCCTCCATGGACATCATGATGCTCGGCGATCCAGCAAGCCTCGCGCGCCGGGTCGAAGCTTTTGATGAACTCGGCCACGACGCCGGCCACCAGCCCCTCGAACCGCACGTCCCAGCCCTCTTCCTCCGCATACAGAACGCCGTGCCGCTGGACGATCCAGCCATAGTCGCCCGGGCGGGGTCCGCGCAGGGTGATCATGCTTCCAGCAGAGCCTTCAGCCTGGCCAGGTCAGCGGCGACCATGCCTTGGTCGCGCTCGAACCGGGCGTCGTCCATGCCGGGGACCCGGAACAGGGTCAGAGTGACCTCGGCCCCGTCGCCATTGGGCACGACGCGCAAGGGAATGCTGATCTCGCTTCCGTCGGGCAGGGTCACCCAGTGGTCGAGCACGCCGTAGGGGTTCTCCGGCGAGAACCGCACGTCGACATCGCCGTCCGGCCCGTGGCCGATCCAGCGGTCGCCGTCGCGGGTCAGGCTCCCGCCGAGGCCGGCGGCCCACTTGGGGAAGCTCTCGGGCCGGCGAGCGAAGTCGTAGACTTGGTCGGCCGGGCGGGCGATCGACACGGTGATCGGACGCGCTTCGAACAGGGCCACGGCTCAAGTCTCCACAGTCATCTGCGTCTGGGTGACCACCGCCACCAGCTTGCCGCCTTCGCCTTGGATCCGGGTGGTCCAGACGCGGGAGCGACGGCCGACGTGCAAGGGCGTCGAGACGGCGCTGACCGTGGTCCCGGCCCGGGCGCCGCCGATGAAGTTGGTCTTGCTCTCCAGCGTGGTCGTGCGCGTCCCGGCCGGCGTGCTCAGAAAGGCGCCGACCGCGCCCAGGCTGTCGGCCAGGGCCATGGCCGCCCCGCCGTGGAGGATGCCGCCGGCCGTGCAGAGGTCGGGCCGGACGACCAGCCGTCCCTCGACCCGGTCGGCCGCCGCATGGGTGATCTCCAGCCCCATCAGTGCGGCGAAGGGCAGGACGGAGACGTCGAAGGCGTCGGACAAAGGTCGCTCCCTATCGCAACATGCCCCAGGTGATCATCGCCTGGCCGCCGAAATACAGGAACCACCCCGCCCAGGCCGTCAATCGGGGCGAGCCGGCCAGCCTGGTCCCCTTGAACAGGTCGAACGACAGGATCGCGTCGGAGGCCATGAAGGCCAGGGCGCCAACCGTGGCCGGCCAGCGCGGGCGCGGCAGCAGCAGGCTGGTCGACACCATGGTCACGATGGCCAGGACGTAGAGGACCACCGCCGGCTTCAGCGCGCCCAGCGACCGCCACAACCGCGCCAGCATCACGGCGGCGGCCAGCACGATCAGCGGCGCGACAGCCCAGAACGCCGTCCCGACGGACCCCCGCTCGCGCCAGAACAGCAGCCCGTAGACGACATGGCCGGCCAGGAAGGCGGCCAGGCCGAACGGCAGCCAGCGCTTGGGATCGCCGGCCAGGAAGGCGTCGCCGACCGCGCACAGGGCCAGGGCGATCGCCAGCCACGGCCCGCCGCCCTCCAGATAGGCCAGCCCGGCCAGGGCCCCGACGGCCATTGTCTTGACTAGGGTCCGCAGGACCGACGGCGGCCGCTGGACCAGAACCAGGCCGTACAGCGCCGCGCAGATCCCGGCCAAACCCCACAACAGGAGGTCAGTCATCCGCGCCCAGCTTGGCGAGGAAGGTCTTGGCCTCGTCCTTGTGGCGGGGCTTGAGATTCTTGCCGACGATGGCGATCAGAGCCGCGATGACGGCGGCGTCGTCGGTGAAGCCGATGGCCGGCAGCACGTCGGGGATCGCGTCGGTCGGCAGCACGAAATAGGCCAGGGCCGCCAGCATCATGCCCTTGGCGGCGGTCGGGGTGGTCGGATCCTTGGCGCACCACCACAGCGACAGGGCGTCGGCCGCGAACGGGACCTTGGACGCCACCTTGCGAATCTTCGGCCAGAAGCCGCGCGCCACCCGCTGCTCGTTGACCCGCACCGTGGCCGGCACGAGCGCCTTCTTCGGGTCCAGCACCTCGCGGGCGTTGGCCTCGGGGTTGACGTCAGGGGATGGTTTGGCGTCAGCGCTCATCGGGTTAAACCGCTCCTCAAGTTCCAATTAAACGCAAGCTCCGAGGAAACGTCCATGAAACTCGATAGCACCGTCGCCGCCGTCGTCACCGGAGGCGCCTCGGGCCTGGGTGAGGCCACCGCCCGCGCCCTGGCCGCCCAAGGCGTCAGAGTCGCCATCTTCGACATGAACGCGGCTAAGGGCGAAGAAGTCGCCCGGGAGATCGGCGGGGTGTTCTGCAAGGTCGACGTCACCTCGGACGAAGCCGTCGACGCCGGCTTCGCGAAGGCCCGCGCCGCTCACGGCCAGGAGCGGGTGCTGGTCAACTGCGCCGGGACCGGCAACGCCATCAAGACCGCCAGCCGCGACAAGGCCACCGGCGAGGCCCGGCACTTCCCGCTCGACGCCTTCAACATGATCATCCAGATCAACCTGGTCGGCACCTTCCGCTGCATCGCCAAGTCGGCCAAGGGCATGCTGGACCTGGAGCCGCTGGCGGACGGCGAGCGCGGCGCGATCGTCAACACCGCCAGCGTGGCGGGCGAGGACGGCCAGGTCGGCCAGGCCGCCTATTCGGCCAGCAAGGGCGGCGTCATCGGCATGACCCTGCCGATCGCCCGCGACCTGATGAACGACGGCGTCCGGGTCAACACCATCCTGCCGGGCATCTTCAACACCCCGCTGATGAACGGCGCGCCCGAGCACGTGAAGGCCGCCCTGGCCGCCTCGGTGCCGTTCCCCAAGCGCCTGGGCAATCCGGAGGAATACGCCCAGCTGGCGCTGACCATGATCACCTGCGGCTATTTCAACGGCGAGGACGTGCGCCTGGACGGCGGCATCCGCATGGCGCCGCGGTAAGGCGCCCAAACGGAAACCGCCGCGACCGGCCTTTCGGCTGATCGCGGCGGTCCTGTCTTCAGCCCGTCGCTCGCCCTCTCCCGCAAGGGGAGAAGGTGGAAGACTACTTCGGCGCCGGCCGCTGGATGCTGGGCGCCAGGTTGGCCATGATCTCGCGCGCGTCATAGGCCCGCGGATCGCCCGACGGCTTGGCGCCCCGATGCATCACGATCTCGGCGCTGGCCTCGAACTTCTCGATCGTCCGGATCTCGGCGCGATCGAAGAACGGGTCGCCCCAGTAGGGATCCCAGGCGCGCCAGCCGCCGTAGCGGGGGCCGTAATAGCGCCAGGCCGGGCGCCAGTAGCCGTAGCCGCCGCCGTAATAGCCGAACGGCCGGCCGAAGGGGTCGCTGTCGATCACCGTGCGGGCGTCGCGGTCGGTCCGGCGGTCGGCCGTCTCGAACCAGTCGTAGCCTTGCTGGGTGGTCAGTTCGGCGGCCCGGTACAGCAGATAGCGCTCGACGGTCTCGCGCGAGGTGAGGCTGTTGCCGGCGAAGGTCACGCGGTAGCGGTCGCCTTCGAGGCGCTGTTCGGAGAAGCCGCCCGTGGCCTGCTGGCCCCGGATGTTCGGCTGGTAGGGGGTGGCGGTGGCGCAGGCCGTCAGCAGGGCGGCCAGCGCCACGGCCGCGACCATCCCGGCCTTGCCGGATAGGGTCTTGCGATTAGTCATGGCGCATTCCTTCACTCGGAATCTTGGCGAAAAGACTCTTTTCGTCCCATCAGTCTAATGCATGGCCCAGCTTTGTGGTTTCGCCAAGGCCATTGCGTTTCAGCGATGAGATCAGCCGCGCGCCACGATCAGCCCCGCGGCGGTGATCAGCAAGACCCCGACCACGATCGCGAAACCCTTGCGGAACCCCGGTTCGGTCATCCGCGACGACAGCGCCGCGCCGCCCAGGCCGTAGCTGCTCATGCTGATCAGGTCCATGCCGATGGTGGCGGCGGCGAACATCAGAAGTTGTGGCGCGAGCGGCCGCTGGACGTCGATGAACGGCGGCAGCACGGCGGTGAAGAACAGCAGGATCTTGGGGTTGGCGATCTGCACGGCGAAGCCGTCGCGGAACGCCGAGCGGCCCATGCGGAACGACCTGTGCGCCTCGCCCTCGCCGCCCGCGTCCTTCAGGCCCGACCGGATCGACTTGACCCCCAGCCAGACCAGATAGGCCGCGCCGGCCAGGGCCAGAAGGTGGAAGGCTTTCGGGAAGGCGATGATCAGCGCGCCCAGCCCCACGGCCGAACAGCCGAACCAGACCAGGGTGGCGGTGTTCATGCCCGCCACGCCCAGCAAGGCCGCGCCCTTGCCCCTCTGCATGCCGGTGGCGATGGCGAACAGGTTGGCCGGCCCCGGGGTTATGGCCATGACGAACATGGTCACCAGGAAAGCGCTGTAGCGGGTGGGATCGACGGGCAGGATCATGGCCAGTCCCTCTTAGCCAAGCTCCGCCCGCCGGGCCAACGGCCTGCTAGGCCCCGACCGTCGCCAGCACCCAGATGACGCGTCCCAGGGCGCCGAACAGCAGGACCGCCGTCGCCAGGGCCTGGATGATGAAGCCAGCCTCGCGCTTGCCCGGATCGGCCACATAGCCCAGGGCGTAGACGATCCGTCCGACGATCCAGATCACGCCCAGGATGACGGCGACTAGATCGCTCCAATAGATCGCGAACAGCCACAGCGACGGCAGGAACAGCGGCAGCCATTCCAGGGTGTTGGCCTGGACACGGATGTGGCGTTCGAGGATGGGATCGCCGGTCATGGCCGGCGCGTGGATGCCGCACTTGGCCCGCGCGCGGCTGATGCGGGCGGTCATCCAGACATAGACCAGCAGCGCGGCGATCGTGACGATCGCGACCCAGGAATGTGGTTGCATAGGCGCTTCTCCCCGACTCCCGTGAAGCGGAGCCTTCCGATCCTCGGACTACAACCCAGTTCGCTCGGGATTGCACCCAAAACAGGCGCCCACGAAAAGGCTGGAACCGCCCACGGCGGCCACGCGCTTTTCGTCTGAAACCGATCCTCATGCGGAGACTTCCAGCCATGCGTGTCGACTCCACGGCGATCCGGCGAATCGACTACGAGCCCGAGCACGGCAAGCTGTTCGTCACGTTCATCGACGGCGACGAATACGTCTATGTCGGGGTGCCGCCCCGCGTGACCGAGGCCTTCGAACGGGCGCCGTCGAAGGGCCGGTTCTTCCAGCGGATGATCCGCGACCGATACCCTTACAATCGGGTCTGACGCCCTCTTCCCTTTCGCCCCGATGCAACGCTAGATCGCAGCCTCTGATCGGACGGGGGCGGCGACATGGTGCGGGCGGGAATCGCCTTGGTTTTCGGCTTGGCCGCCGGCCTGGTCGCCGGCGCCGTTCAAGCCGCGCCGCGGGTGGCCTACAAGGTCGAAGGAACCTGCGACGGCTGGCCCCGGCTGGCGATCGAGACCGAGAAAGGCCTGTGCGCCGGCCTGGTGGCCGGTCCTACGCCCGGCGCCTTCGCCGACCGTCAGCTGCGCCTGCCCCGCACCCTGGTCCAGTTGGACGCCCAGACTTGGCTGGTCGCCGACCTGGCCGACTGGACCCGTCCGCGCGGCGTGGTCTGGAGACTGACCGCCGTCCCCGGCCAGCCCGTGCAGCTGCAGCCGCTGCTGACCGGCCTGTCCCTGCCGCACGGCCTGGCGATCGGCCCCGACGGCCTGGTCTATGTCGGCGAGATGAGCCGGATCTTCCGCTTCGACCCGCGCGCCGCCGACCCGGCCGCCACGGTGCAGGACGTGATCACCGGCCTGCCCGACAACAAGTTGCACGACAATCGCCATCCGTTGTCGCAGTTCGTGTTCGCGACCGACAGCGCCCTGCTGGTCAATGTCGGCGCGCCCTCGGACCAATGCCTGGACGCCAATGGCGCGCGGGTCGGAACCGACCGTTGCGACCAGTCCGAGGGCGAGGAGGCCACGGCCGGGATCCGCCGCTACGCCCGCCTGGCGCCCGGCCGCTGGGACCCGAAGTTCACGATGCTGGCGCGCGGCCTGCGCAATTCGGTGGCCCTGGCCGTGCATCCGTCGGGAACGGTGCTGCAGGCCGAGAACAGCTACGATTTCGACGACCGCTGGAGCCCGTTCGAGGAGGTCAACCGCATCGAGGCCGGCCGGCACTATGGCTGGCCCTACTGCCAGGACATGGCCACGCCGACACCCGGCTGGGCCGGCGCCATGGACTGCGCCTCCGGCGACCACGCCCCGCCCGTAGCCCTGCTGCCGCCCCACGTCGCCCCGCTGGCCATGACCTGGTACCAGGGCGCGATGTTCCCCCGGCTGAAGGGCAAGCTGCTGATGAGCTGGCACGGCTATCGCTCGACCGGCGGCCGGCTGGTCGCCTTCGAGGTCGACGCCGGCGGCGTTCCGCTGACCCGCGCCAGGGCGACGTATCCGATCTATCCCAGCGGTTCGCGGCCGTTCGGGGCCGGCCCCGCCGCCCAGGCCGAAGTGCTGACCCCGGGCTGGGGCCGGGTCGAGGGCGCGCGGCCGCAGGGGACGCCGGTCGGGATCACCGTCGCCGCCGACGGGGCCATCTGGGTCGCCGACGACAAGAACGCCAGCATCATCCGCTTCGCCGTCGATCGACCGTAAAGCGGACCGAGCCGGAACGGGCCGCCTCCCGCCGCGTTCGGGCCGCATGGCCGCGACGGGAACCCACAGCAGCTCGACCACCGTGGTCTACGCGGCCCTGGCCGGCAACCTGGCCATCGCCGCCACCAAGTTCGCCGCCTTCGCCCTGACGGGCTCCTCGGCCATGCTGACCGAGGCCATCCACTCCGGCGTCGACACCGGCAACCAGGGCCTGCTGTTGCTGGGCCTGGCCAGGGCCCGCAAGCCGCCCAGCCAGACCCATCCGTTCGGCTATGGGATGGAGGTCTATTTCTGGGCCTTCGTCGTGGCCCTGCTGATCTTCGCCCTGGGCGGCGCCTTTTCGATCTACGAGGGCGTGCTGAAGATCCGACGGCCCGAGCCGATCGAACAGGCCTGGATCAACTTCCTGGTGATCGGCCTGGCCGTGCTGTTCGAGGGCGGCTCGTTTCTGGTGGCTTGGAAGGAATTCAAGGTCGTCCGCAAGGGCGCGCCGTTCTTCCGCGCCATCCGTCGCAGCAAGGACCCGTCGATCTTCGCCGTGCTGCTGGAAGACGGCGCGGCCCTGGCCGGGCTGGCGATCGCCGCCCTGGGCGTGGCCGGCTCGGCGATGGTCGGCCTTCCCTGGGCCGACGGCGCGGCCTCGGCGGCCATCGGCGTGCTGCTGGTCGGTGTGGCGATCTTCCTGGCCAACGAGACCCGCAGCCTGCTGACCGGCGAGTCGGCCTCGCCCCGCATCGTCGAAGCGGTGCGCGCGATGCTGGCCGCCGATCCGCGCATCGACACCGTGGCCGAGGTGCTGAGCATGCATCTGGGACCGCAGGAGATCCTGCTGGGCGTGACCCTGGACTTCCACGACACGCTGACCGCCGGCGAGATCGAAGACGCCGCCGATGATTTCGCGGTGCGGATCCGCGCGATCGACGAGCGGATCACCCGGGTGTTCGTGCGCTCGGGCCGGGCCCGGGCGGCCTATGCCCGACCGTTGAAGGCCTGAGCCCGCCGCTCCTTCCACTCTTCCGCGGTCTGCCCCCACAGGTGCACCTCGACCTCGTGATAGGGCTCGGGCAGGCGGCCGACCTCCAGGAAGCGCGAGCCGATCCGCTGGGCCACCTTGATCGAGGCCAGGTTGGCCGGGTCGATGCAGTGGACCAGCCGCGTCCAGCCCAGGTGATCAACGGCCCAGTCCATGGTCGCCGTCGCCGCCTCGACCGCATAGCCCTTGCCGTGGGCGCGGGGATGCAGGCTCCAGCCCACCTCGCTCCCCGGCCAGCCTTCGGGGCGCCACGGCCCGATCCGGCCGACCCACTGGCCGGTGTCCTTCTCGATCAGCGAGAACATACCAAAGCCGTTCATCGCCCAGGAGCCGGCCATGGTCGCCATCATCCGCCAGGCCTGTGACCGGCTCATCTGGCCGCCGATGAAGCGAGCGGCCTCGGCGTCGGCCATCAGCTCGGCCCAACCGTCCAGGTCCTCGGCGGCCGGCGGCCGCAGGATCAGGCGAGCGCTTTCCAGGGTCGGACCGGGCGCGATCATCGGGATTCTCCTAGGCCACGCAGGCCGCCAGGCCGTCGCGGCGCACGGCGCCCGAGGCCCTGCCGATCCGGCTGGAGCGCTTCTTGACGTAGCGCCCCGGATTGACCGCCTTCCACTTCAGCGGGCTGGGCAGGATGGCCGCCAGCCGGGCCGCCTGCTGCTGCGTCAGCCCATCGGCCCCGACCTTGAAATAGGCCTGCGACGCGGCTTCCGCGCCATAGATCCCCGGGCCGTATTCGATAGAGTTCAGATAGACCTCCATGATCCGCTTCTTACCCCACAGGGTCTCGATCAGCACCGTGAAATAGGCCTCCAGCCCCTTGCGGACATAGGATCGGCCCGGCCACAGGAAGACGTTCTTGGCGGTCTGCTGGCTGATGGTCGAACCGCCACGGATCTTCCTGCCCTTGCCGTTGTTCTCGTAGGCCTTCTGCAGGGCGTCGAAGTCGAAGCCGTGATGGTCGCAGAACCGGGCGTCCTCGGCGGCGATCAGGGCGCGCGGCAGGGCCGGCGAGACCTCGCCGATCGGCCGCCAATGGTGGTTCCAGCCCTTGCCCTCGGCCAGGCGGATGACCATCAGGGGCGTCGCCGGCGGCGGCACGAAGCGGTAGACGATCACCGTCAGCACCGGCCCGGCGACCAGCACGATGAACAGGGCCACCAGGATGTTACGCACCAGCACCTTCACCGATCGCCCCTCGCCTTTCGCCGCCGGCCCCGCCGCACTTGCCTTGACCTTGCGGCCGGATGCTAGCCAAGCCTTTGTCGCGGGGATAGCCGCCCACCCGTTAGCGAGGCCTTGATGATCCCGTTCAAGACCGTTTCCGAAGCTGTCGAACGGCGGATGTCGGTCCGCGCCTTCAGGCCCGACCCGGTGCCGGGCGCCGTGGTCCGCGAGCTGCTGGAGGCCGCCGCCCGCGCGCCCTCGGGCGGGAACCTCCAGCCCTGGGTGGTGCACGCCCTGGCCGGCGAACCGCTGGCCGAGTTCAAGGCCCTGGTCGCCGCCCGGCTGATGGACCGCGACGAGCCGGAATACCACGTCTATCCGCCCAACCTCTGGGAGCCGCTGCGCACCCGCCGCTACCAGGTCGGCGAGGATCTCTACGGCGCCCTGAACATCCCGCGCGAGGACAAGCTGGGCCGGCTCCAGCAGTTCGCCAAGAACGCCGAGTTCTTCGGCGCGCCGGTCGCCCTGTTCTTCTCGGTCAACCGCGACTGCGGCCCGCCACAGTGGTCGGACATCGGCATGTACATGCAGACCCTGATGCTGCTGGCCGTCGAGCGAGGCCTGGACACCTGCGCCCAGGAGTTCTGGTCGGCCTATGGCCGGCTGACGGCGACCTTCCTGGACCTGCCCGCCGACCACATGCTGTTCTGCGGCATGGCGCTGGGCTATCGCGACGAGACGGCGGCGGTGAACAGCTGGCGCTCGCGACGGGAGCCGTTCGAGGAATGGGCCGTGATGCGCGGGTTCGACCAGGACGCGCCATAACCTCCCAGGTCATTGCCATCATAACCCGGTCCGTCGATAGCGGACGGCCATGAACGAACTCAGCGTCACCCTGCTGCTGCAAACGCCCACGGTCGGCGTCCGCGACGTGGCCTGCGACGGCGCCTGCCGGCACAGGAGCCCCAGCGAGTGCGCCGCCGCGACCCATCTCGTCTTTCCCTATCGCGGTGCCTATGTCCGCCACGTCGGGCGCCAGGACATGGTGGCCGAGGCCAATCAGGTCGTGTTCTTCAACCAAGACCAGGAATATGCGATCAGCCATCCGGTCGGCGGCGGCGACGCCTGTCTGTCGGTGTCGATCGGCGACGACCTACTGGCCGAACTGTCGCCCGCCGAACAGTTGGAGGACGGCGGCCTGGCGGTGTTCCGGCGACCGGCGCGGGGCGTCGATCCGGGGGTCCAGGCCCTGGCCGCCCAGCTGCGGCGCGGCCTGGCGCGCGGCGCCCTTGAGCCGCTGCAGGCCGAGAGCCTGACCCTGGACTTGGTCCGCCGCGCCCTGGGCGAGCGCGCCTCCCCTGCTCGGGCGGCCAGCTACGGCCGCCACAAGCTGGCCGACCGCGCCAAGCTGGCGCTGGCCTCCGATCCGGCCCGTCGCTGGACGCTGGGCGAGATCGCCGGCGAGGTCGGCGTCTCGCCGGTCTACCTGACCCAGGTCTTCGCCAAGGCGGAAGGCCAGCCGCTCTATCGCTACCAGTTGCGGCTACGGCTGGCCTGCGCTCTGGACCGGCTGGGCGATTGCGAGGATCTGACCGACCTGGCCCTGGACCTCGGCTTCTCCAGCCACAGTCACTTCGGCGCGGCGTTTCGCCAACACTACGGCCAGAGCCCGGGCGACTTCCGACGCACCGTCGCGCCGCCGCGCCGCTATGCCTGATCGACGAACCCGCCGGCCGGGGCCGGATGGGGCAGCGACCAACCGAAATAGACCTCGACCTCCACGACCTGATCACCCCGCAGGGTGAACATCTCCGTGTTGCGAAATCGCTTCCCCGCCCGCCACGCGGCCCTCGTAGGTCACCGCGACCTGGTCGTCGCCTGTCATCAAGCGGACGAAATCAAAACCCTCGATCCCCCCGCTGTTGGGCCAGCACCTCTCGAAATTAGGTCGCGCGATCGATGCGATTGTCGAGCGGGCTGGTGAAATGAAAGTCCGACGCGATTAATCGCTCGATGGCGGCCCGATCTTTGGCGGCATAGGCCGCGAACACCGCGCGGACGATCGCGTCGCTGTCTCTACCTGGCATGAGTCCATCTCCTGTTGGCGTGGGCCCCAGCGATTGTCGAAACGCGCCGCCGGTGGTTCGGGGTGACGAGCCTCAGCGCGTTCGAACGGGAACACCGAAGCTCAGGCTCGAAAACACGGTCTCGAAGTCGACGCCCTCGTCGACCAGCGGCTTGGTCCAGACCACGTCCATCATCCAGGCCCCGCCGTCTGGCATAGCGAAGCCGGCGCGACCCTCGGCGTCGGTGCGATGCTGCTCCAGCGGCGCGGCGTCGTGTGCCAGGTCGGTGAGCTTGACCAGCGCGCCCGCCAGGGGCCGCCCCTCGTAGAGCACCCGCACCGGCAGGGCGGCCGGACGCGGCCGGGCGTAGGGGCTGACCTCGGGCACGATCTCCAGGGTCAGGCCCACCGGCCGGGTGACCGCCGCCTGGGCGCCGCCTTCGCCGACCTGGACCAGGGCCTTGGTCTGGCGGCTGTAGCGCTCGGACGCGTCGATAGCCTGTTGTCCCCGCGCGGCGCGCGCCTCCAGGGCCGGGGTCAGGCCCTCCTCCCGGGCATAGGCGTCGAAGCGAGCGGCCGACAGGTGGCTCTGGGCGCCGGCGTCGCTGCGCAGGGTGACGACATAGGCTCCCGGCCGCGAGAAGCTCAAGGCGCCGTCGGCGGTCGGGGCGCCCAGGGTCAGGGCCGGGCGAAGGTCCTGGATCGCGCCGTCCGGCGCGGCGGCGTCGAACCGCAGCACGCGGCGCGGCGGCAGCTGCGAGCGTTGACGCTCGGTCCCCGTGCCGACCTGCAGGGTCATGGGTGTGGCCGCCCCGACGGGCAGCTGGAACCGCTCGGGCTGAATCCAGAACTCGTGGGCCGCGGCGACCCGGGGGCCGCACGCCAGGGCCAGGGCGCCGGCGGCCAGCAGGGCGCGACGCAGCGAAGTGATGAGACGGGCCACGGTCAGGACTCCTTGCGCGCGGGATAGACCGCGCCGTCGGGCGCGGCCAGGAACGGGAACACGGTGTCGGAATGGACGTGGTCGTCATGGTCGACCCCGTCATCGACGCCGGTCAGGCCGCCGGTGGCCAGCAGCGAGCGGTAGACGTCGACGGCGTCGTAGTTCGGCGTCCGCCCGCCGCAGTCCCCGGCCAGGTCGCGGCGTCCGGCCAGGGCGGCCAGCTCCACCGCGAACAGGGTCGTGCATCGCGTTCCGGCGCTGTCGATCCACAGTCGGTCGTCGGCCAGCAGCACCGCCAGGTTCAGGTAGCGCGACGCCCCGGCCGGGCGGTCGGCCAGCACGGCGTTGCCGCATTCGCCATCGAAGGCGTCGTAGAGACCCAGGGTCTTCTCGATCTCGGGGATGAAGGCGTCCGAGGTCGCGGGCGTGGCGTGGTTGTAGGCTTCCTTCAGAGCGTCGCTGACCGCGTCGGGCTCCAGCGTGGCCAGCAGGGCGTTGCCGGTCAACGGCCGGCCCATCCGGTCGATGCGCCCCTTGGGATCGACCGTTTCGCCCCAGACCGCCAGCAGCCCGCCGCCGCGCGACACGGCGGGCAGGTCGATCGACACGACCAGCGAGGCGGGGGTCCAGCCCGCCAGCAGGTTCTGGGCCGGTCCGCCCCGCGTGTGGCGCCAGCGGTCCAGGATCCTCGCCGAGGTCGCCTGGTCAAAGGCCGGGCAACCCGCCTCGTCCCGCGGCGCCCCGGCCTTCAGCGCCGCGGCGGCGGCGTCGTAGGCCTCGCGCGTGCCCTTGACGTTGTTGAAGAACGGGTCGTCGCGCAGGCCGGCGAAGACGCGGAAACCGTGGCGGCGCGAGACCAGGCCCTCGGGTCGGCTGGCGTCGCCCAGGGCCTCGTCCCCGCCCGCCTCGCAGCGGATCCCTGCCCCGGCGAACCGGCACGAGATCGTCGTCGTCGCGGTCGTCCTGCCGAACCGCGCGCCGCTGTCGACGTGGAAGACATAGGCCAGGTCCTTGGAAAAGCCGTGGCCGACGATCGCCATCACCAGGTTCAGCTTGCGGCGGTCCGGCGAGGTCCAGGCGAAGATGTCGCCGATGTCGGCCCGGGGATCGGCGATGACGCTGGGCGTGTCCAGGTGGTCGGACGCCCGCGCCGGTCCGGCGGCGGCCAGCAGCAAGGCCGCCGCGCCTCCCAGGCCGGCCGCCAGCGCGCGGCGGGTGTTGATGGTGCGGGTCATGGGGGGCTCCTGAGGATTGGAGCCGCAGAAGGCCTTGGAACGGCGGTCGCCCGCTGTCGAAATCTTTAGCGATTTAGGGACCCGGGCCGGCCGTCAGATCGGCTCGCCCACGTCGATGCGGTTGCCATCCGGATCGGCGAAGACGAAGGCGCGCTGGCCGTAGTCCTTGTCCTGCAGAGACTTGATGATTCGCACCCCGGCCGCCTGGCAGATGGCGTAGAGGGCGGCCACGTCGTCCACGTACATGTGGAAGACATTGACCGTCGTCGGACGGTGCTCGCGCGCCTGGCTGAGATGGATCTCGGCCGCGTCCTTCTCCAGCACCATGAAGCCGACGGGGTCGCCGTTCTCGAACACCTTCGTGAACCCCAGGACGCCGGCATAGAAGGCGTGGGCCGCCTGGATGTCGCGCACCACGACGCCGGGCGCGGCGCGGCCGTAGGTGATGGTCTTGGGGGTGGGCTGGGTCATCGCTTGAACCGTGAAGGGCTGGCAGGGGCGGCGGTGCGCGTGCCGGGCTGAGGAGCGGTGTCCCTGACGTGAAGATTACAGGCTTGGGCGTGGGAGGAAAGGGTCTTCGACGTGCGTCGAGACCCCCACGCCGTCACGTCGCCTCCCCTCAGTAAAAGCTCTCCCCCGCCACCAGTCGGTCCTGCCGCGCCCCGTCGCACAGGGCGTAGGTGAAGCCCTTCTGGATCGCCCAAGCCCCGACCTGGCCCTGCTTGTTGACCGCCAGGAAGCCCACCTGGATGTCCTTGGCCTGCGGCTTCTTCTTCAGGATCCGCGCCACCGCCTCCTTGCAGGCGTCCTGCGGCGAGCGGCCCTGGCGCATCAGTTCGACCACCAGGAACGAGCCGACGTTGCGGATCACCTCCTCGCCGACGCCGGTCGAGGTGGCCCCGCCCACGTCGTTGTCGACATAGAGCCCCGCCCCGACGATGGGCGAATCACCGACCCGTCCGCGCAGCTTCCAGGCCATGCCGCTGGTGGTGCAGGCGCCCGACAGGTTTCCCTTCGCGTCCAGGGCCAGCATGCCGATGGTGTCGTGGTTGCCCGCCCCGCCCGGCGTGCCCAGCCGGCCTGAGGTCTTGCCGTAGTCGCCGACCTCGCTGTTGGCCTTGGGCGCGTACTTGGCGTCCTTCTTCCAGGCCTCCCAAGCGGCGCGGGACTCGGGGGTCAGCAGTTCCTCGCGCGGGAAGCCCTGCTCCTGGGCGAACTGCAGGGCCCCGGCCCCGACCAGCAGGACGTGCGGGGTCTTCTCCATCACCGCCCGGGCCACCGAGATCGGGTGGGCGATGTGCTCCAGGGCGGCGACGGCGCCGCAATTGCCTTGCTCGTCCATGATGCTGGCGTCCAGCGACACGTGGCCGTCGCGGTCGGGATAGCCGGCCCGGCCGACGCTGTGGTTCTTCAGATCCTGCTCGGGGACGCGGGCCCCGGCCTCGACCGCGTCCAGAGCCCGGCCGCCCTTGCTGAGGATCGCCCAGGCCGCCTGGTTGGCCGGCACGCCGAAGTCCCAGGTGGAGATCACGCAGGGCCGGGTCAGCTGGATGCCTGTCCCACCGCCGGCCGCCGCGGCCGCGCCGGCCCCCATCAGGCTCGATCCAACGAGGGAGGCGCCGATTAGGCCTCTGCGATTCAGCATGGGTGTGCTCCAAGACGTCGTTTCGCGAATCCTAGAGCGTGACGGCCGAAGGTGGATACCGGTTTCGGCGCCCGTCACGCGTCTAGCTGAAGCCTGAGCATCGAAGAGGCGAAGATGTCCGACCGCGTGATCCTGGAAGTCTGTGTCGACACGCCCGCCGGACTGGCGGCGGCGATCGCCGGCGGCGCGGACCGCATCGAGCTGTGCTCGGCCCTGGCCCTGCAGGGCCTGACCCCGACGCCCGGGCTGATGGCGCTCGCGGCGGAGGCGCCGATTCCAATCTATCCGATGATCCGGCCGCGCAACGGCGACTTCGTCTATGACGCCGGCGACCTGGACGCCATGTTCCGCGACATCGACGCCGTGCGGGCGGCGGGCCTGGCCGGGGTGGTGATCGGCGCCAACCGGCCCGCCGGAGACCTGGACGTCGAGGCCTTGGCGATGCTGGTCGCCCACGCCGAGGACCTGGGCGTGACCCTGCACCGGGCCTTCGACCTGACCCCCGATCCGTTCGCGGCGCTGGAGACCGCCATCGACCTGGGCTTCGAGCGGATCCTGACCTCCGGCCAAGCCCTGAACGCCATGGCCGGGGCCGAGACGATCGCGGTGCTGGTCGAGCGGGCGGCCGGCCGCATCGCCATCCTGGCCGGCGGCGGGGTCAATCCGTCGAACGTCGCCGAACTGGTGGCGCGGACCGGCGTGCGCGAGGTGCACGGCTCGTGCAGCGGCCCGATGGCCTATGGCCTTGGCCAGGGCCACGAGGATCGGGCCTACAAACTGGGCTTCGTGCAGGACGGCCTGCGGGATACCGACCAGGCGGTGGTGGCTCAGGTGGCGAAGGTGCTGCGGGGGCTCGAGTAGCGACCATTTGCCCCCTACGGACCGCTGCGCCGTCGTCTTCCCCCAAAAAGGGGGAAGAGCGCTAGAGGCTCCGCCCCTACGGGGGCGGACAGACGGCGAAGCCGTCAGGTGGGGGCAAGTATTGAGCCTAGAACTGCGTGTCCATCGCCGGGATCGCGATCACCCCCGCCTCGCCGTCCTCGTCGCCCCAGGCCAGGCGCGCGCCGTCCGCCGAGACCGACAGGGCGCTGATCGCCGCGCCCTTCTCGGCCTTGAGGGTCTCGATGCGGCCCGAGCGCATGTGGGCGGCCCAGATCTTGCCGTTGTCCTGGCCGGCGACAGCCACCGGCAGGGCCTCGACGCCGGCGACCTGGACGACCATCGAGTCGCGCGAGAAGCCGATCTCGGCGGCTTCCTTGCCCATCGGGCCGTTGGCGCCGGCGAACGGCCAGACCACCGCGCCGTTGGCGCCGGCCGTGACCATCAGATTGCCCTTGTCGAAGAAGGCCAGGCTCTTGATCTTGGCCGGATAGCCGCCCATCCGCATGTCCTTGGCGTCCGACAGCCGCCAGCCGTGCAGCTGGTTCTCCTGCATCGACGAGACCAGGAACTTGCCGTCGGGGCTGAACACGGCGGCGATGTGGCTGCCGGCCCACTTCATCGCCTGCGGCTTCTGGCCGTCGATCCTGGCCCACCATAGCCAGACCCCGCCATAGCCCGCCGTCGCCAGGCGGCGGCCTTTCGGATCGAAGGCCAGGCCCGAGACGGTCTTGTCGTGAGCGAACACGCGCAGGAACGTCGGGTCGGCGCTGTCGCGGACGTGGGCTTCCTTGCCGGCGGAAAAGGCGATCAGGCCCGAGGCGGCGCTGGCGGCGACATGCTCGATCCAGCGGCCCTTGACCTCGGCGATCAGGGTGGCGGCCACCTCGTCGCCCTCGACCCGGCTCCACACCACGCGGCCGTCGTCGCCGCCGGTGACGATCCCGCGGCCCGACGGGTGGACGGCGGCGGCCAGGACCGCGCCCTGGTGGGCCTCGACGGTGACGAATCCGCCCTCGTTCTCGAATCGGACCGTGCCGTCGCCCAGGGCGAAGGCGGCCCGGCCAGCGCGGTCGAACAGGGCGGCGGTGACGTAGGCGTCGAAGGAATAGATCATCCGCGCGCCATACCGCGCCTCGATCCGGGCGCCTAGTCGCGCGTCACGCGAGCCGCCCCCGGAGAACCCGCCGTTTGAACGCCGTTCCGTCAAAAAGAGTCACAAAAGGGGTTGCCATCGCGCCGCGTCGTCGGGCTTTACTTCCGCGCCCGTCTGCGCCAGACGTGGCGATCTAACATTTTCGGGACCGCGACAGACGCGGCCCTTGGGAGACAGTCAGGCTATGGCGGCTAAACTTGCTGGCGGTGGGGGCGGTCGTTATTCGCTCGGCCAGAACTCCGAAATCAACGTCACGCCCTTCGTCGACATCCTGCTCGTGCTGCTGATCATCTTCATGGTCGCCGTGCCGATGGCGACCGTGGCGATCAAGGTCGACCTGCCGCCGGCCACCCCGCCGCCGCCGAACGCCCCCAAGCCGAAGGAGCCGGTGTTCATCTCGATCCAGAAGTCGGGCGCGCTGTACGTCGCTGAAAAGCAGACCAGCCTGGACAACCTGCAATTCGACCTGGACGCCAAGTTCGCCGCGACCGGCCAGGCCGGCCCGAAAGACGACCAGCGCGTCATGGTCCGCGCCGACGCCGACGTGACCTATGCCGACTTCATGGGCGTGCTGAACGCTCTGCAGACCGCCGGCTGGTACAAGGTCGGCCTGATCAACGAAGACATCCACTAAGGATTTCTTCCGCGATCGACGGAAATCAGGGGCCGGGCGCCACGTCCGGCCCCTTTTTCGTGCCTGGAATCTAGCGCTTTACAAATGTAAGAAGTTGATCAAACTACACCTGTAACTTCAATGAACCCCAAGCGGGGCATGGGGAGGAGACAGGTTATGGCGGCGAAACTCGCAGGCGGCGGCGGGGCCTATGCGATCCGGCAGAACGCGGACATCAACGTCACGCCGTTCGTCGACATCCTGCTGGTGCTGCTGATCATCTTCATGGTCGCCGTGCCGATGGCGACGACCTCGATCAAGCTGGACATGCCGCCGGCCCGGAAGACCGCAACGCCACCCAAGCCGCCGGCGGTGATCACCATCCAGAATTCAGGCGCGCTCTATCTGGCGGGCCAGCCCACCAGCCTGCAGACCCTGGCCCAGGACCTGAGCGCCAGGTTCGCCGCCGACGGCCAGCAGGGCCCGCGCAAGGACCAGCGCCTGATGGTCAGCGCCCAGGCAGACGTGCCCTACGAGGCGCTGATGGGCGTGATCGACCGGATCCATACCGAGGGCTGGACCCAGATCGGGATCGTCAACGAGGATCTGCATTGAGGTTTGGGCGGAGGGGCGAACCCTTGCCCCCTCCGCGCCTGCGGCGCTCCTCCCCCAAAGGGGAAAGAGCCTAAGCGTGAAAGCTCCGCCCCCTCGCCGCGACAGACCGCGTAGCGGTCAGGTGGGGGCAAGTGCGTCCGCACCGCCCCTATTCTAAGCCGTCGTCGCCTCGAAACCGGCCTTCAGTTCGGCCTCGTCCAGGTCCCGGCCGATGAACACCATGCGGCTGTAGCGGTTGTCCTTGTCGGTCCACGGGCGCTGGAAGTCGCCCTCCAGGATCATGTGCACGGCCTGGAAGACCAGGCGGCGCTCCTCGCCCTTGACGTCGATGATGCCCTTGGCGCGCAGGATGTCCGGGCCGCGGCGCGCCAGCAGGTCGTTGAGCCAGGTGGTGATCTTCTGGCCGTCGACGGGCTTGTCCAGCGTCAGGGAGATCCCCTTCACGCCGTCGTCGTGGATGTCGCTCTTGGAGTCGTGGTGGTGATGGTGGTCGTGACCATGGTGGTGGTCATGGTCATGATGATGATGATCGTGGCCGCAGTGCTCGTCGTGCACATGGCCGTCCTCGCCGTGGGCCGGGTTCAGGAACTCCGGCTCCAGCTCGGTGATCCGCTCCAGATCGAAGCTGTGCTTGCCGATGATCGCCTCGAGCGGGACGTTCGAGCGCTGGGCGCGGTGGATCGGGGCCAGCGGGTTGATCCGCTTGATGCGGGCCTCGACGTGGCGCAGGTCGTCCTCCGAAACCAGGTCGGTCTTGTTGAGCACGATCTGGTCGGCGAAGGCGATCTGCTCGACCGCTTCCTTGGAATCGCCGAGGCGCAGCAGGATGTGCTTGGCGTCGACCACCGCGGTGACCGAGTCGAGATAGGTGCGGGCCTTGACGTCGTCGTCGACGAAGAAGGTCTGGGCCACCGGGCCCGGATCGGCCAGGCCGGTGGTCTCCACCACGATGGCGTCAAAGCCGCCCTTGCGCTTCATCAGGCCTTGCAGCACCCGGATCAGGTCGCCACGCACCGTGCAGCAGACGCAGCCGTTGTTCATCTCGAACACTTCTTCATCCGCCCCGACCACCAGGTCGTTGTCGATGCCGACCTCGCCGAACTCGTTGACGATCACGGCGTAGCGCTTGCCGTGCTCCTCGGTGAGGATGCGGTTGAGCAGGGTGGTCTTGCCGGCGCCGAGATAGCCGGTCAGCACGGTGACGGGGATCTTGCCGGTTTGGGCGGGAGTCTGGGTCATGCGCGCTATTTAGGAGTGAAGGACGCGCGGGGGAAGCGGGGCCTCCACTGCATTCCTCCAAACCGCCGGCATGAGCGGATCAAAAAATCAGGTCTTCAGGAACGCCACCGCCGCGCCGATCACGATCAGGGCGGCGCCGAGGATCAGCTCTTCATACTGCTCCAGCCGCTCCAGGCCCAGGCGGTTGAAGCCGGCCAGGCTGAGGCCCGTGAAAACCAGCATGCCCGCCGCGGTGGCGGCCATCAGCACCGCGCTCAGGATCACGAAGCCGACCACGCCGTGCTCCATCCCCGCCAGATAATAGGGCAGGAACGCCTCGCACGGCGACAGGGTCAGCAGCACCACCAGGGCGGTGATCGCCGCGCGGTCCGAGGTGAACTTGCGGCTCGTGTCCATCGTGGCGTGCCGGTGACGGCCCCGGACCAGATAGAAGACGCCGATCGCCGCCATCAGCCCTCCGACGATCCAGTGAAAGGAGTCCCCCAGGTGCGGCTGGGCCACCAGGCCCGCGGCCACCACCGCCAGGCCCAGCAGGATCGTCAGGCCCACATGGCCGAGGCCCGCCAGCAGGGTGACGCCCAAGGTGCGCCCCGTCGTCCACCTCTGGGCGCGGCCGACCAGCACGAACGGCAGCCAGTGCGTGGGCAGGGCGGCGTGCAGGAAGGCCACGGCGAAACCGGTAGCGGCGACGGAGGCGAAGAAGGTCGTGTTCACGCCCCGACCTTTAGATTGTTATATTGTAACACGCCAGCCCGATCTGACTCGTGATGGTTGCCGGAAAGCCGCATCCGGCCGTTGACTCACCGGGCTTGGCCTGTATAAGTCCGCCCCCTCGCCCGCTGGGTTTCCTCGCGGGCGTTCCCTATTTTGCGAACGCACGTTTCTTAAGGCGCTAACCTATGTACGCGGTGATCAAAACCGGCGGCAAGCAGTACCGGGTCCAAGCCGGCGACCTGCTGGTTGTCGAAAAGCTCGACGGTGAACCGGGCGCGGAAGTCGCTTTCGGCGAAGTCCTGATGCTTGGCGAAGGCGAGGCCGTGACGGTCGGCGCCCCCACGGTGGACGGCGCTGTCGTCTCCGGAACCCTGCTCGAAACCCGCAAGGGCGAGAAGGTGAAGATCTTCAAGAAGATCCGCCGCCAGGGCTATCGCCGCACTCGCGGCCACCGCCAGACCGAGTCGGTCATCCGCGTGACCTCGGTCGCCGGCGCCGGCAAGGAAAGCAAGTGGGACGGCGCGATCGACCTGACCCCGAAGGTGATCCTGAACGCCCGCGCCCGCGGCCTGGGTGACGCCGCCGTCCCGGCGACGATCCCGACCGCTCCGGTGAAGGCCGAAGCCGCCCCCGCTCCGAAGAAGAAGGCCGCGCCGAAGAAGGCCGCCGCCGAGACCGCTCCGGAAGCCGAAGCCTGAGACCCTCGCGGGGCTCAATGAACG
>Ga0209564_1001005_pt1 | contig 35066 bp, 29 predicted proteins | sample AraplaCol_mMF_r2_FD_184272 | JGI IMG/M metagenome (GOLD analysis project Ga0209564, IMG submission 184272) | Arabidopsis root microbial communities from North Carolina, USA - plate scrape MF_Col_mMF_r2 (SPAdes) (version 3) | ecosystem: Host-associated > Plants > Roots > Endosphere | place: USA...
GATCATCCGGACTACCTCCAGCTTGAAGGCAGCGTCAAACTTGCGGCGTTGCTTTGTCATGTCGTCTTTCCTCGTCGATCGTGATTTTCCACCTATCGACCTGTCTGAGGAAATTGGACCACTACACCCCTCTCCCGTTTTACGGGAGAGGGGTCGGGGGAGAGGGCATGGCGGTTCAAAAGCTGACCCACGCATTCTGAAAGGCCCGCCCTCTCCCCCAGCCCCTCTCCCGCCTCGCGGGAGAGGGGAGCAAACACTGCACATTCCGGCGCGAGCCACGTGCGCTCTCCCCTCTGCGGCCTCGCGGGAGAGGGGAGCAAAACACTGCGCATTCCGGCGCGAGCCACGTGTGTTCTCCCCTCTCCCGTTTTACGGGAGAGGGGTCGGGGGAGAGGGCATGGCGGTTCAAAAGCTGACCTGCGCATCCTGAAAGGCCCGCCCTCTCTCCCAGCCCCTCTCCCGCCTCGCGGGAGAGGGGAGCAAAACACTGCGCATTCCGGCGCGAGCCCACGTGTGTTCTCCCCTCTCCCGTTTTACGGGAGAGGGGTCGGGGGAGAGGGCATGGCGGTTCAAAAGCTGACCCACGCATCCTGAAAGGCCAGCCCTCTCCCCCCAGCCCCTCTCCCGCCTCGCGGGAGAGGGGAGCAAACACTGCACATTCCGGCGCGAGCCACGTGTGTTCTCCCCTCTCCCGTTTTACGGGAGAGGGGTCGGGGGAGAGGGCACGGCGGTTCAAAAGCTGACCCGCGCATCCTGAAAGGCCAGCCCTCTCCCCCAGCCCCTCTCCCGCCTCGCGGGAGAGGGGAGCAAAACACTGCGCATCCCGGCGCGAGCCACGTGCGTTCTCCCCCCTGCCGTTTTACGGGAGAGGGGAGCAAACACTGCGCATCCCGGCGCGAGCCCACGTGCGTTCTCCCCTCTCCCGTTTTACGGGAGAGGGGTCGGGGGAGAGGGCACGGCGGTTCAAAAGCTGACCCACGCATCCTGAAAGGCCAGCCCTCTCCCCCAGCCCCTCTCCCGCCTCGCGGGAGAGGGGAGCAAACACTGCACATTCCGGCGCGAGCCCACGTGTGTTCTCCCCTCTCCCGTTTTACGGGAGAGGGGTCGGGGGAGAGGGCATGGCGGTTCAAAAGCTGACCTGCGCATTCTGAAAGGCCCGCCCTCTCCCCCAGCCCCTCTCCCGCCTCGCGGGAGAGGGGAGCAAACACTGCACATTCCGGCGCGAGCCACGTGTGTTCTCCCCGCTCCCGTTTTACGGAACAGGCGAGCAAATCCGCAGTCTTCTAGCCAGCATTCGCCACAATGATCCTGGCGATGTTCGCATCGGCATCGCGGCCCACCGAAGCGTAGACATCCGTCGACAGCGGCGTTACCGCCGGCAGCGTATCGAGGCTGGCGCCGTCGTGCTGGTGAACATCCACCGTCACCCGCATCGACAGGCCGATGCGCAGCGGATGGGCTGCCAGTTGTGCCGGATCGAGCGTGATCCGCACCGGCAGCCGCTGCACCACCTTGATCCAGTTGCCAGTGGCGTTTTGCGCCGGCAGGACCGAGAATGCCGCGCCGGTGCCAGCGGCAAAACCGGCCACCCTGCCGTGGTACCGCACCTGGGCGCCATAAAAGTCCGCCACCAGCGACACGGGCTGGCCCACGCGCATGTCCCGCATCTGGTTTTCCTTGAAGTTGGCGTCCACCCAGACCTGGTCCAGCGGCACCAGGCCCATCAGCGGCACGCCCGGCGCCACGCGCTGGCCTACCTGCACGGCACGGCGCGCCACAAAACCGGTGACCGGCGCCGGCAGCGTCGAGCGGGCGTGAGCCAGGTAGGCTGCCCGATAGCTGGCGGCGGCGCGCGCCACGTCGGGATGCTGGGCGATGGTGGTGTGATGGGTCAGGGCCAGGTTCGAAGCCAGCTGCTCCTGCGCCACACGCAGCGCCGCCTGCGCTTCCTTGAGCGTGGACCGGGCGTGGTCGACGTCCTCCTTCGATACGGCGCCGGTGCCGTCGACCGACATCCGCCTGCGTAGATCGTCACGGGCGTTCTCCACGTTGGCCTGCCGCTGCGCGATATTCGCCTGCAGCGTGCCGTTGTTGACATAGAGCGTGCGCACCTGGCGTACCGCTTCGGCCAGTTGCGCGGCGGCTTGCTGCAACGCCACCTCGCTATCGGTGGGGTCGAGTCCCACCAGCGGCTGGCCCATCGTCACGCGTTGCGTATCGTCGGCGGCAATCGACACGACCGTGCCGGGTACCAGCGACGTGACCTGCACCACGTTGCCCGCCACATAGGCGTCGTCGGTGGACGCGTAGTGCCGGCCGATGGTCCACCAGTAGGTGGCGGCGCCTATCCCGGCCATGGCAACCAGCGCGCCCACGGCAATCAGGCGGCGGCGCGGAACGGGCCGCATCTCGGCCGACGGGGCCGACGGGGCCGGTGGCGCCGGCGCGGCGGGGGTGACGAGTGCGTTCATGGTGTGGAGGTCATGGAATTGGGTGTCGCGGTGGCCTGGGCGGCGGCGTCCGGCAACTGCCCGACGTAGCCGCCGCCAAGCGTCCAGACCAGCTGAAACTGGAGGTCGAGCTGCTGTCCCTGCAGTTGCGCCACCTGGCGCTGCTGCGCCAGCACGCTGTCCTGCGCCGTCAGTACGGCCAGCTGGTTGACCAGGCCCGCCTGCCAGCGGCCCGAGGCCAGCGCATAGGCATGCTCGGCCAGCGCCTGGGCCTGCCGCCGCTGCGCGGTTTCGGCGGCCACGGCCTGCAGGCTGCCCACGGCATCGGCCGTTTCGCGCAAGGCGCTGGTCAGGGTCTGGTTGTAGTCGGCCACGGCCGCGTCGTAGTCGGCGTAGCGCCCGTGCAGGTTCGCCCGCAGCCGGCCGCCCTCGAACACCGGCAGGCGCAGCGACGGGCCAAAGGCAAAGGCGCGGCTCGCGCCAAGCAGGAAATCGGATGGCGTGATCGTGGTCAGCCCGGCCATGGCCGACAGCGTGACGTCGGGCAGGAATTCCGCGCGCGCCACCTCGATATCTTTCGAGGCAGCCTCCACGCGCCACCGTGCCGCCACCAGCTCCGGGCGGCGCGACAGCAGGCCAATCCGCGCATCGTCGGGCAGCGCGGGCATCGGCTGGCTGGCACCGGCCAGCAGCACGGGCCGGGCGATTGCCAGCCCGCGATCGGGCCCCTTGCCCAGCAGCGCCGCAATCTGGTGGCGTGTCAGCGCGATACCGTCGTCGATATGGGTCAGATCGGCCTCGGTGCTGGCAAGGTCGGCGTCCTGCAGGGTGATGCCCACCTGGGTATCGAGCCCGGCCATCAGGCGGGCCTTGCCCAGCGCGGACAGTTCTCGGCGCTGGGTAATTGTCTGCACGGTGATATCGCGTAGCGCATAGAGCGTAGCCAGCCGCGCGTAGACGCGTGCCACACCCGTGGTCAGCAGCAACTGCGCGGCCTGGCTTTCGGCCTCGGCCTCGCGCACGCCGGACAGCGCGGCCTGCAGCGCGCTGCGGTGCCGCCCCCAGAAATCCAGGTCATACGTCAGACCGCTGGACAGCTGCACCTGGTTGATCCAGCGCCCGGATAGCGGCGTGGCGCCAAGCAGGTCGGTCTCCGAAATGCGCTGGCGCGACACGCCGCCGCGGATATCGACATCGGGATACAGGCCGCTGCGCGCGCCCTCGGCCACGGCGCGGGCGGCCTCCACGCGCGCCTGCGCCGCCTGCAGCGTGGGGCTGCCGGCAACGGCCTCGCGGGCCAGCGCGCCAAGCTGGGGGTCGCCAAAGGCGTCGATCCAGTCCTGCGACGGCCAATGGCCATGCCGGGGCGGCAGGCTTTGCGCGGTGCCGGTAACCGGTGCCAGCGTTTGCGTGGGGTGGCTGTGGTCGAACGCGGCGCAGCCCGTCAGCGCCAGGGTAGTCAGTACGGCGGCGGCCACGGGCAGGTGCCGCCATCCGGTAGCGGCAGGCTTCACGGCCCTACTCCGAAGGTTGATGCCGGGAATGATGGCCGCTGGCCTGCCGGGCGGTGATTGCGAACGCCACGTTATTTCGGGATGGCACTACCGTGTGCCGCTACCACCCCAATTGGCCCCGGCCTGCCCCGTTCCGGTGCATCGCGTTGGCCCGGCCTATACCTTCGTTTAACACTGCACCACCTACCCGGCAATTGTGGGCATCCGTGCCCGGCTCCTAGCATTCCAGTCAACCACCGACTGCTTCCACGGGAGCCGCACCATGACACACCAGAAGCTCTGGATGCCGATCATCGCCATCACCCTCGCCTTCGCCACGGTCGGCGTGGCCGGTGCCATGGTGTACCGCATGTGGCAACAGGCCATCGAACCCGTCCACACCGCGACGCACGCCGTGCTGTCGCACCACCGTCCGTGAGGGCTGACATGTCCGAACAGGAAAGCCTGCTGCTGATGTACGGCTGGATCGCCCTTGCCGTGCTGAACCTGATCCTGATTGCCGTCGCGTTCCTGCAGTACGCCGAGTGAACGCGCGCCGCCGCACCGATACCGCATCCCGGGAGCATTGCCATGAAAGATGTAGCCACCACCGTCCTGGACATCCATACCGCCACGGTCCCCGACGTCCCCGACACCCTCGACACCACGTTCGCCAGGGCCGCGCCGCAACTGCGCGTTGCCGCGGCGCAGGCGCCCGGGTTCGTCCAGCGCGAAACCCGCTGGCGCCATGCGCCCGAAGCGGTTGCCACGCCAGGCCATCGCGACGCCATCGTGGTATCGCGTTGGACCTGCGACGGCGAACCGCCTGAAACGGTATCGCACGCTGGCGACCCCACCCGGCACTGCATCGCCATCAACCTGCGGTCCAGCTCGATCCGCTTCCTGTGCGGCGGCATGCCCGTGTTCGATGGCCGCCTGGGCGCCGGCGCGGTCCACGTCACCGCGCCCGGCACCGCCACCAGCGCCGTGTACGCGTCGGCCAGCGACGTGCTTCACCTGTTCGTTCCGCAATCGGTGCTGGCGGCCTGCCATGCCGACCAGTTCGGCCACACCCACGAGGGCGAGCTGCGGCTGGACGACCCCTTCTTCCATGCCGACCCGGCACTGGAGCGGCTGGGCCAGGCGCTGGCCGTGGCGCATTCGCAGGACCCGGGGCTGGGCCGCATCTTTGCCGATAGCGTGGCGCTTGCCATCGTGGCGCGCGTGGTCGCCAATCACTACCAGCGCATCGCGTCGAACACGCGCGCCGTGACCATGCTGCCGCAATGGCGCCTGCGCCGTGCCATCGAGTTCATCGACGCGAACCTGTCCACTCCGATCGGGCTGGCCGATATCGCGCGCAGCACGGGGCTGACGCGTATGTACTTTGCCGCGCAGTTCCGCCGGACCACGGGCATGCGCCCGCACGAATACCTGGTACGCCGCCGCATCGAACACGCGCAGGACCTGCTGCGCGGCGGCGCGGGCAGCGTGCTGGAAGTGGCGATGCGCTGCGGCTTCCGCTCGCAGGCCCATTTCACCACCGTCTTCAAGCGTTTTGTCGGCGACACGCCGCACTGCTGGCGTGTCAAGGTCACCTCAACTCCTGGGAGCACCCATGGCTGAAACCCTGTACCACGCATCCGTGGACACCCGCGATCTGGCGGACGTGCGCGACAGCGCCTGTGACGCCTGGCTGCGCACCATCGCGCTGCTGGATCCGAAAGGCCAGCCGCTGGCGTCCCTGACCTATACGGCCGAGGACAACGCACTGCGCGCCCATGCGCCCATCGTCAGCATCATCGAGCGGCTCAGCGCCGCCATGGCCGTGGTGAGCTGGCGCGACGCCACGCACTGCCGCTACGGAGCGCAGGTCTGGACCGTCGGCACGGCGCGCGACACCGGTGTGTGCGCGCTGTCCGGCCAGCCGATAGACAAGAGCGACCTGGTATTCCGCCCGCAGCGTTCACGTCCGGCCGCGCTCAACGCCGATGCGATGATCCTGGCCTCGGCCATGGACGCCGCCGGCGTGGCCCTTGCGCCCGTGCCGGACGATGCGCAGCCCACCATTGCCTACCGATCCAATGCCAGGTAACACGCCATGCACGACGTCACCGACCTGTCGCGGCTGCAGTTCGCCTTCACCGCGATCTTTCATATCCTCTGGCCGATCCTGACCATCAGCCTGTCGGCCTTCCTGTTCATCGTCGAAGTGCTCTGGGTACGCACCAACGACGTGACGTGGTACCGCCACGCGCGCTTCTGGAGCAGGCTGCTGCTGTTGAACTTTGCCGTCGGCGTGGTCAGCGGCATTCCGATGGAGTTCGAGTTCGGCACCAACTGGAGCGCCTTCTCGCAATTCACCGGGCAGTTCTTCGGCAATATCCTCGGCTTCGAGGGCGCCATGGCGTTCATGCTCGAGGCCGGCTTTGTCGGCATCATGATGTTCGGCTGGGAGCGCGTGCCGCGCGGCGTACACCTGTTCGCCACCGGCATGGTGGCGCTGGGCTCGTCGCTGTCGGCCTTCTGGATCATGGTCGCCAACTCGTGGATGCAGACGCCGGCCGGCGTGGCGGTGGTGGACGGCAGGATCGTCGTCACCGACTACCTGCGCGCCATCTTCAATCCGGACGCGCTCTGGGGCATCAGCCATATGTGGATGGCCGCGCTGGAAACCGGGCTGGTGGTGGTGGCCGGCATCTCGGCCTGGTATCTGCTGAAGCGGCGCCAGCCTGAATTTTTCGCGCGGTCTTTCCGGCTTGCCATGGTGCTGCTGGTGATCGTGACACCGCTGCAGGTATGGCTTGGCGACGGCAGCGGCGTGGACGTCTTCGAGACGCAGCCCGCCAAGGGGGCCGCCATCGAAGGCCACTGGCAGACCAATGCACCGGGCACCGCCGCATCGTGGTCGCTGCTGGCCTGGCCGAACCAGGACGCCCAGCGCAACGACTGGGCCATCGAGGTACCCGGCATGCTGAGCCTGCTTGCCACGCACAAGGCGCATGGCACCGTCACCGGCCTGGCAGACATTCCGCGCGCCGATCAGCCGCCGATGCTGCCGCTGCTCTACTACGCATTCCGCGTCATGGCCGGCATTGGCGTGCTGTTCGTGGTGCTGGCGTTGTGGACGGCGGGCGTGCTGCGCCGCACGCGTCACCGGCCCGCCGCCTTGAGCCAGCATCGCGCGCTGCTGCTGGCATGGATCGTCGCCATCCCGCTGCCGTACCTGGCCGTCGAGTGCGGCTGGATCGTCCGCGAGGTGGGGCGCCAGCCGTGGCTGGTCTATGGCTTGCTGCGCACGCCGCAAGGGGTCTCCACCGCCATCTCCGCCGCCGACGTGACGGGCAGCATCGCGATGTTCGGCGCCTTCTACGCGGTGCTGCTGGTCACCTTCATCTGGCTGGCCGCCCGCTGGCTGCGCCAGGGCCCGGACCTGACGCTGACGCTGCCGGCACCCGCCACCGCAGCCGCCACCGCAGCCACGCCGGCCGTCGGCGGGCGCAGCACCTACTGACCACCGGACATTCGCCATGGAAACTTCCGCTCACACCCTGCTGGTGTCGCTCTGGTTCTGCATCCTGGGGCTGATGCTGGCCGCCTATGTCGTCACCGACGGCTTCGATCTCGGCATCGGCATCCTGAGCCTGTTCGAGCCCGAACGGGCGCGGCGCGACGTGATGGTCGAATCGATCGTCCATGTCTGGGACGCCAATGAAACGTGGCTCGTGGTACTGGGCGGCGGCCTGTTCGGCGCCTTTCCCGTTGCCTATGCGACGTTGCTGCCCCATCTGTACCTGCCGCTGATGGCGCTGATCGCCGGACTGATCATGCGCGGGGCCGCCATCGAGTTTCGCCACGCCACGCATCGCGCCCCGTTCTGGGACCGCGTGTTCGGCGTCGGCAGCCTGCTGGCGGCCGTGTCACAGGGGGTCATACTGGGCCGCATCATCACCGGGCTCGCCCCGGGTATGTGGAATGCCGTGTTCACGCTGTTTGCCGCCGTGGGCGTGGCCGCCGGCTATGCACTGCTGGGGGCCACCTACCTGGTCAAGAAGACATCCTACCCAGTGGAGGCGTCGGCCCGCACCTGGACGCTGGCGACGCTGCCGGTCACCGTGGTCAGCGCGCTGGTGCTGTCCGGCGCCACGCTGCAGCTGAGCCTGATCGGCACCGAGCGCTGGCACCAGCATGGCGTGCTGGCCGTGCTGCTGGCACTGGGCGTGGTGGCCGCACTGGCGGTGGCCGGGATTGCCGGATCCACCTGGACCGGCAGCCGCCGCACGCCATTCCGTGCCACGGTGCTGCTGTTCCTGGTGTCGTTCTGCGGCCTGGCAATCAGCCTGTTTCCGAACGTGGTGCCGGGGCGCCTGTCGCTGCTGGACGCGGCGTCCGACGACCGCACGCTGGTTTTCATGCTGATCGGCATCGGCGTGCTGCTGCCGGTGATGCTGGGCTACAACCTGTACCAGTACCACGTGTTTCGCGGCAAGGTGGCCGCCTGAATCGGTGCCGCCATGCCGTGCCGACACAAGAAAGCCCTGCGGGCGTTCCGGCCGACAGGGCTTTTACACCACGGGTACGCGGGCGTACTACGGCGTCACGATATTGAACCAGAACTCGAAGGTATCGAGGTAGCTGACCAGCTCGTCCAGCTTGGCCTGGTTGCCGCTGACCTTGGCGCTGCCGTTCTTCACCGCGTCGGCCATCCTGGTCTGGCCGAGGATGATGCCGTTCAGCGTGTCGCGCGTCATCGTCACGTTGGCGTCGGCCTGCTGCGCCTGCACGCCGGCGGTGTGGTTCAGCACGCCACTTTCCAGCTCCAGCAGGTAGGTGCCATCCGGCTTGCCGAAGTCGACGTTGAGCACGATATGCGCGTTGGCTGCCTTGGCGCGGTTCACGCGCACGCTCAGGTAGTCGAAGAACATCTCCGGCGTCATCGCCTTGACCGTGTCGCCGCTGGCCGTGTTCGGCGTGGGCAGCTTCTTCACGCCTTCGCGCAGTTCCTTGGCACCGGTCAGGTAAAAATTGCGCCACGGGCCGGATTCGGCCTGGTAGCCAAGCTGCTCCAGTGCATCGGCCTGCAGCGCCTTGGCGGCCTGGTTCGACGGATCGGCAAACACCACGTGGTTCACCACCTGCGCCACCCAGCGGTATTCGCCCCGGGCGTACGACTGGCGCGCCTTGCTCAGCACGGCGTTGGCACCGCCCATGAACTCGACGTAGCGCTTGGCGGATTCCACCGGCGTCAGTTCGTCCAGCGTGGCGGGATTACCGTTGAACCAGCCCAGGTAGAGCACATAGGTGGCTTTCACGTCGTGGCTGACCGAGCCATAGTAGCCCCGGTTGGCCCACATGTTGGCAAGGCCCGGGGGCAGCTTGAACTTGTCGGCGATCTCCACCATGGTCTCGCCCTGGTTGGCAAGATGCAGCGTTTCGTCGTTGATATAGCGGTACAGGTCGCGCTGCTGGCGCAGCAGCTTGACCACGTTCTCGCGCCCGAACGACGGCCAGTGGTGCTGGGCAAACATGACGTCGGCCTTGGCGCCCCACATCGTCAGTGCCTGGTTCAGGTACTTGGACCACGGCAGCGGCTCGCGGATCTTGGCGCCGCGCAGCGAATACGTGTTGTGCAGCGTGTGCGTACAGTCTTCGGCTGCCGAGATGGCGCGCTTTTCCTCGATGTACCAGAGCATTTCCGCTGGCGCTTCCGAGCCCGGCGCCATCAGGAATTCATAGGTCAGCCCGTCGATCGTGCGCTTCTCGCCGGTCTTGGTGATGATGTCCGTGGGGGGCAGCAGTGTCACGGTGCCGGCCGATGTGGTGGTGCCCAGCCCCGCGCCGACCTGCCCCTTGGCATCGGGCGGCAGCAGGTTGCCATACATGTAGCTGGCGCGACGGCTCATGGCATTGCCGGCCATGACGTTCTCTGCCACCGCCGCCTCCAGGAAGCCCTCGGGGGCGTAGATCTTGACCTTGCCGGCAGCCACATCCGCCGCGTCCACCACGCCACGCACGCCACCGTAGTGATCGACGTGGCTATGGGTGTAGATCACCGCCTTGACCGGCTTGCGGCCGCGATTGGCGTAGTAGAGATCGATGGCGACCTTGGCGGTTTCCTCGGACACCAGCGGATCGACGATCGTGATCCCTTCCTTGCCTTCGATGATCGTCATGTTCGACAGGTCCTGGTTGCGGACCTGGTAGATGCCGTCCGTCACCTGGAACAACCCGCTGATATTGATCAGTTGGGCCTGCCGCCACAGGCTCGGGTTGACGGTACCCGGGGCCTCGGAGCCTTCCTTGATGAATGCGTATTGCTGGGGATTCCAGATCGTCGTGCCCGCCGCGCTCTTGAGGATGGCGCCGGGTAGCGGCGCAACAAAACCACGATGGGCATCGTCGAAGTCGGCGCGATCCGAGAACGGCAGTTCGCCGAGCAGCTTCTGGTTGGCCGCCCTGGTGGCGCTGGAGGCGTCCTTCCGGGCATCCTGTGCCACTGCGGCTGTGCAGTGCAGCAAGGTGGCGGCGGTGACCAGCGTGACACCTCTGGCCAGGACTTTGCGTTGTTTGGTCATCTCCTGCCCCTGTTCCAAGTTGGATGGCTTTCCCGAAAGAGCGGGCGGCGCCGTCGCCGCCGAGTGCCCGCTCATACTCCGGCACCCGAACCGGGAACAGAAGTGAAACTTTTTGGAATGCGTACTGAGGAAAATGCCAAATGCCCTGCCCAGCCCTGCAGGCTGGCAGCGGCCCGGGCCGCCATCACGTCGGATGGCAGCAACGCAGCCAGATGCCGCGTCCCGGCGCAGGAAGCCGGGCGCGGCAGCCAGATTACCTGACCGATTCCGCCAGGAACCACGCGCGGCGCTGGGCCTCGTCGATCCAGTTTTCCAGCAGGCTGGCCGTGGCAACGTCGGCATGGTCGTCACACACGGCATGCGCGTCGAGCATGGCTTCCACGAGCATGAGGTTGTCGGCATGCAGCTCGCGCAGCATGGCCTTGGGCGAAACATCCTCGGCGTCGTTGTCGCGCACGCGCTGCAACCGGGCAATGGCGCCAATCGAGCGCAGCGTCGTGCCGCCGATCTTGCGCACGCGCTCGGCCACGTCGTCGGTAATCGCAAAGATCTGGGCCGACTGCTCGTCCAGCATCAGGTGGTAGTCGCGGAAGTGCGGGCCGGACATGTGCCAGTGGAAGTTCTTGGTCTTCAGGTACAGCGCGAAGACATCGGCCAGCAGCCGGTTCAGATGGTCGGAGATTTCAGTGACGGCCAGGCCGGGATCGTCGAGTTGGGTATTGGTCATGATGGACTCCGGAAAAGGGCTAGCGATAGGGCGATGTGCCCCGATTCAGTGCACCCGCAGGCGCCTGTGGCGCGGGCGAGTGCCCATCTCGACTGTGCGCCTGGGCCGATGGCGCGGATTGTCCCCAGATCAACCGGTTGCCAAAATGCACCCAAGGTTCTGGATGGGCCACGAATGCATGTACATCTCCTATACCTTCATATGATTCCTCGACCAGTCATTCAGGACTAACATCAGCGTCGGATCATGCTGCCGGTCGTGGGCATGGCGTACCGATAACCAGCAAGACGGGCGAAACAGGGATGTACAACCCAACCACCAACCGGCTGTTGATGGGCGCGGCAGGCCTGCTGGGCCTGTCCGTATTCGCGATCGACGCCTTCACGCCACTGGATTTCGCCATCGCGGTGGTCTACGTGCTTGTTATCCTGCTGGTGGCGCTGACCGGCTCGATCCTCGCCACGCGGGTCACCGCCGCCATTGCGCTGGTGCTGACCGTGGTGGCCTTTGCCTTCTCGCAGAACCCGGACCCCGACCACGGCCAGCTGGCCCGCTTTGTCTTTGCCCTGCTGGCAATCGGCACCACCACCCTGCTGGCGCTGCGGAACCTGGCCGACATGACGCGCAGGCGCCGCACCGAGGCCGCCCTGGCGCGCAGCGAAGCGTTCCTGGCCGAAGCCCAGCGGCTCAGCAAGACCGGCAGTATCGCGCTGCGCCTGCCGGCCAACACGATGACGTGGTCGGACGAGGCGTTCCGCATCCTGGGTTACCCGCGCGGCGAGGCGCCGCACTTCGGCATGGTGCTCACGCGCGTGCATCCGGACGACCTGGCCGAAGTGCAGCGTGTCCATGCGGCCATGCTCGGCGGCATGGACAGCGTGGACTTGCGGCACCGGCTGCTGCTGCCGGACGGCGCGACCCGCCACGTGCATCTGGTGGCGCGCCGCAGCGCCACGGCCGGCGACCAGCACGAGTACGTAGGCGCCCTGATGGATACCACCGACGCCACCGAGACCCAGCAGGTGCTGCATCGGACCATGACCGAACTCGCGCATGTGTCGCGCGTGACCACACTTGGGCAACTGGCCGCGTCGATTGCGCACGAGGTGACGCAGCCAATGGCCGCCATTGTCACGTGCGGCAGCTCGGCACTGCGCTGGCTGCAGCGCGACGAGCCCGAGATCGCCGAGGCCACCGAATCGATCGAACAGGTGATTCGCGATGCCAGCCGCGCGAACGACATCATCCGCCAGATTCGCGCCATGGCGCAGAAATCGGAACCGAAGTACGTGGATATCGGCGTCGACCACCTGGTGACGGCGTCGCTGGAACTGGTGCGGCGCGAACTGCAGGACCACCAGGTATCTGCGGACCTGGACCTCGATGCCGGCGACGTGCAGATTCACGGAGACTGGACGCAACTGCAGCAGGTGCTGGTGAACCTGATGGTGAATGCCGCGCAGGCCATGTCGCATGTTTCCGGACGGCGCAGGCTCACACTGGCCAGCCGCGTGATGGCGGATCACACGGTGCTGCTGCTGGTGGGCGACACCGGGCCAGGCATTCCCGACAAGGACATGGATCACCTGTTCAACGCGTTCTATACGACCAAGCCGGACGGCATGGGCATGGGCCTGTCGATTTGCCGGAATATCGTCGAGTCCCACGGAGGCAGCATCACGGCGGAATCGCCGCCGGAAGGCGGTGCGAAGATGATCGTGCGATTGCCGCAACGGATGGCCGACGGCGAGCAGGCGACCGAAGAGGCGGCCTGATGCCGGCCTGAAGGCAGCCCGAAACCCTGCACCTCGATCCATCGAAACAAAACCGGCGCCCGGGCGGCACCTCAGACGCCTGCCCAGAGCGCCGTGACCAGCGCCATGCCGCAACTGGCGGCACAGATACCCAGCCATGCCAGCGCCAGCCTGACGCCATCGACGGCCGCGCTGGCGGCCCGGCCGTCGATTCCGCCGGTGGAGATCATGCCGGCGTTCATGCAGGCGCGTTGCCCGGAGGCGCCGACACACCGGTCAGATCCTGCCCCACCTGGATAAAGCGCCCCTGGTCGGCAGGCAACACATTGAAGCGCGCGCCCTGCGTGTAGACATCACGCGGCTGGTCGATGTTGTACTGCGGGTGCGAATGCGTGGCGGCGTGCTTGCCGGTTTCGGCGGCATTTGCCATGCCGGTGCCGAGTGCGCTGACGGCGGCCACGCCGCATGCCACGAGAACGGGAACGATGTGCTTGCGAATCATGATGGACTCCTGGTTGACTTGCGTTGCAGACGGGAGAGAACTTCCTGTCTTCCCGCCGGGGCCCGCATCGCAAGCCCGTGAATCCATCGTAGGCGGCCGCGCCGTGCGGCGCATTCGTACCTGGGTTGCCTCGCGGTAGTCAATTTGTAGGGCACCATCATCCTTTGGTTTGCCTGGCGCATCGACTGACGTGCAAAACCGAAACCGGCGCCGTCGGCCGCAATGCCCGCCCCCCTGCCCCCGATACGCTTGGGTCATCGCAACGTATCGTCCCTTTCAGGCAGGAGCCCCCGCCATGGCCTTCAAGTCCAAGCCGCGCATCGAACCCTATACCCACGCCGCCGCCGGATGGGGCGCGCTGAAGTACGTGGCCATCCACCTCATCAAGCAACGGGTGCCGGGCCGCGACTACGCAATGCTGTTCCGGCAGAACAAGGCCGACGGCTTCGACTGCCCCGGCTGCGCGTGGCCCGACCGCGAACACGCATCGACGTTCGAATTCTGCGAGAACGGCGTCAAGGCCGTGGCGGCGGAATCCACCGCCAAGCGCGTCACGGCGGCATTCCTGTCACATCACACCGTGGCGTCGCTGATGGAGCAGACCGATTACGAACTGGAGCAGCATGGCCGCCTGACCGAGCCGGTGATCTATGACGGGCTGTCCGACACGTACCGGCCCATCTCGTGGCATGACGCCTTCGCGCTGATCGGCACCCGGCTGCGCGCCCTGCCCGATCCGAACCAGGCGGCCTTCTACACATCGGGCCGGGCCAGCAACGAAGCGGCGTTCCTGTACCAGCTGTTTGCGCGCATGGTGGGCACCAACAACTTCCCGGACTGCTCGAACATGTGCCACGAGGCCACCAGCCGCGGCATGCCCCATACGGTGGGCGTGGGCAAGGGCACGGTGACGCTCGACGATTTCGAGACCTGCGACACGGTCCTGCTGTTCGGCCAGAACCCCGCCACCAATCACCCCCGCATGCTGGCCGAACTACGCGACTGCGCCAGGCGGGGCGCCACGCTGGTATCGATCAATCCGCTGCGCGAACGCGGGCTGGAGCGCTTTACCAGCCCCCAGAGCCCGGTCGAGATGCTGACCATGTCCGACACGAAGATCTGCTCGGTATTCGTGCGTCCCACGCTGGGCGGCGACTACGCGCTGATCAAGGGCGTAGCCAAGCGCGTGCTGGAACTGGACGACGAGTCGCAAGCCAATGGCGCGGCCCGCGTGCTGGACACCGCGTTCATCGCCGGGCACACACACGGGTTCGAGGCCTTCGCGGCCGATCTGCGTGCCGAATCGTGGACCGTCATCGAGCAGGAATCGGGCGTGCCGCGCGAGGAAATCGAGGGCCTGGCCGCGATCTATGCCCGGGGCCAGCGCGTGATCTGCACGTGGGGCATGGGGCTGACCCAGCACAAGCACTCGGTGCAGACCATCCAGATGCTGACCAACCTGATGATGCTGCGCGGCAATATCGGGCGCGCGGGCGCGGGCCTGTGTCCCGTGCGGGGCCACTCCAACGTGCAGGGAAACCGGACTGTCGGCATCGAGGAGCAGCCGACCGCGGCTTTCCTGGACAAGCTGGGCGCTGCATTCCGATTTACCCCGCCACGCGCGCACGGCTACGACGTGGTGGAGAGCATCGAGGCCATGCTGCGTGGCGACGTGAAGGTCTTCGTGGCGCTGGGCGGCAACTTCGCGGCGGCCACTCCTGACACGCCCCGCACCTGGGACGCGCTGCGCGCATGCAACCTGACCGTGCATATCGCCACCAAGCTCAACCGCAGCCATCTGGTCCACGGCAAGGAGGCGCTGATCCTGCCCACGCTGGGCCGCACCGAGATCGACCTGCAGGGCGGCGTGCCGCAGGGCGTGACGGTCGAAGACTCGGTGTCGAAGGTGCATATCTCGTTTGGCATGAATACGCCTGCGTCGCCAGACCTGATGTCCGAGACCGCGATCATCGCCAACCTGGCCCATGCAACGCTGGGCAGCAACACGGTTGACTGGCGGTGGTACGCGCAGGACTACGCGCGCATACGCGACAAGATCGCCGAGGTCATCGACGGGTTCGAGCACTACAACGCCCGCGTGGCGGTGCCGGGCGGCTTTCACCTGTACGTGCCCGCCCGCGAGCGCCAATGGCATACGCCGTCCGGCAAGGCCGAATTCCTGGTCAACCCGCTAAGCCCCGACACGCCGATCGCCCAGGCCCGGGCGCGCCACGGCGAACGCGTGATGACGCTGATGACCACCCGTTCCCACGACCAGTACAACACCACGATCTACGCGCTGGACGACCGCTATCGCGGCGTCTTTGGCCAGCGCCGCGTGGTGTTCATCCATCCCGCCGACCTGGAATTGCTGGACTTGCGCGATGGTGAATGGGTGGACCTGACCACGGTCTGGCACGACGATATCGAGCGGCGCGCCGCCGGGTTCCGGCTGGTGGCCTACGATATTCCGCGTGGCTGCGTGGCCGCCTACTACCCGGAGACCAACCCGCTGGTGCCGCTGGACAGCGTGGCCGACCTCTGCAATACGCCAACATCCAAGTCGATTCCGGTGCTGCTGCACCGGACCAGCGCGGCAACTGTATCTCCGTGAGCGTTGACTCGTAGCGTACTTGAGCCCTCAACGCCCTGACCTGGCCACTGCCAACCACTGGCACGTGGCCAGTTTCATTGGCTCGCGGCGGAAATGTCTGCGGCGTTCCCGCAACGGAATCTGCACCAGATTCGTCAATCCGGCTTGAATCCAGGCAGACATTCCAACGCCCGGCCTGGCCGAAATCCTCCGATCTTTGTCATATACATGACATCGACCGGGCTGCATCCGGCGCCCCGTCACGGTGTGACGATCCTCGTCACCGCACGGCGCAATTTTTGTCACCCCAGGCGCCAGATAATGACAATTGACATCTATTTAAGCGGCTCACGATAATCGCCGCGGCTACAGGGAATGGGCCTGTTTCCGGCGCATGGCTGCAGTGCATGCCGGCGGCGGAAATAACAGATCGAAAAGCGGAGCCCCGTGCGGTTCCGATAAAAACGAAGGGTCAATACATGAAAAAAGTCGCTCACTATCGTGGGCCGGCATTGCTGCTGGCCGCCGTATTGATGCTCGCCGCGTGTGGTGGCGGCGGAGGCGGTGATGGCAGCGCGCCGCCTCCGGCGGTCACGCCAGCGCTCTACGAACCGCTGTACAGCGCCGACACGCCGGTCATGGAACAGATCCAGTACCGGGAGGCCGACGGCACGCTGGTGACGATGATGGGCTCGCGCCCGACCGAGCGCCACGCACGCGAGCGAGGCGAGGCCTGGGACGCCCCCGATGCGGGCCCCGGACGCTATCTGACCTTCCCCACCTTCTACTTCCAGAACCGCACGTTCGGCCTGGAGATCCGCGATCACGTACCGGCCGGCAAGCAGCTGATCGAGGTCTACCTGCGCGTGAACCAGGGCATCTTCGACGGCACCACGTTCAGCCTGTTCCGCAACGTGCTCGACCCCACCGTGCGTGACTATGGCTGGTCGCTGAACTATGGCTTCAACAACCCGAAGGAGGGTGGCCTGCCGATCTGCCGCGAGAACCAGCCGCGCGAAGACTGCATGATGACGTTCGATTCGAACTGGCGCACCGACCCGCACAGTCCGCTGAAGATCGGCGACAAGGTCGAACTGGCTCCGGCGCCGCGCCTCAAGCGCGACCCGGTGGTGGACGGTGGCGGCAGCCGCTACTACTCGTTCGAGCAGCTCTACATCGTCGGCGTGGGCATGCGCCCCTGGTACGGCATCGCCCCGAACCTGGATTCGGAACCGTTGCCCGACGACGCCCTGCTGGGCGGCCAGGCGAGCCTTTCGTACAACTACTCGGAAGAGCCGATGCGGGTCTTCCAGCAGATGGCCAACAACATCGGCATCACCAACACGCAGCGCTTCGTGGAAGGCCGCCGGCTGTTCCACACATCGTTCGCCGATGGCACGCACTCCGAGCACGATCGCGACAATCCCGTGTTCACCGCCCATATCGGGCAGCTTGGCGCACGCTACAACCAGCCGCGCTGTATCGAGTGCCACACCAACAACGGGCGCAGCAAGCCGCTGGCGCTGGGCGCGAAGCTGGACACGATGTCGTTCCTGACCGCCAACGGCGACGGCACCGGCCCCGATCCGGTCTATGGCCACAACGTGCAGCAGCACGCGCAGGATGCCAAAGCGGCCGCCTATGACGTCACCGTGCAGTCGTTCGACACCACCGTGCGCACGCTGCCCGATGGCGAGAAGGTGGAACTGGTCAAGCCCGTCTTCGCGTTCACGGGCCCCGCCCCCGGCCGCTTCTCGGCGCGCCAGGCCGCGCAGGTGATCGGCATGGGGCTGCTCGAAGCCATTCCCGAGGCCACCATCCTGGGCATGTCCGACCCCGACGACGCCAACGGCGACGGCATTCGTGGCATCGCCAACCTCGTGGTGGACCCGCAGACAGGCAAGACCCACGTGGGCCGCTTTGGCTGGAAGGCATCGAAGGGCAGCATCCGCCAGCAGGTGGCCGATGCGCTGATCAAGGACCTGGGCGTGACGTCGCCGATGTTCCCCGACTACGGCTGCCAGCGTGGCGCCGCGAACTGCCACACGGTCACCACACCGACGTCGATCAGCGAAAACGAACTGCAGCGCATGACGCACTACCTGTCGCTGATCGCCGTGCCGGCCCAGCGCAAGCTGCGCAGCGGCTTCCCGGACGGCATCCGCGTATCGCCCGAGCATGACGTGGACCCGGCACAGATCGCCCGGGGTAGCGACCTGTTCACGCAAGTGCGCTGCGTGGCCTGCCATACGCCGACCTTGAAGACCGGCAGCACGCATCCGTTTGCCGAGCTTCGCGAGCAGACCATCCATCCGTACACCGATCTGCTGCTGCACGACATGGGTCCCGGCCTGGCCGACACGCTGTCCGAAGGCCGCGCGTATCCAAGCCAGTGGCGCACCGCGCCGCTATGGGGCATCGGCTCGCTGCGTTTCGTGCAGGGTGGCGATGCCAGCGTGCGCCTGCTGCACGACGGCCGCGCCCGCACCATCCCCGAAGCCGTGCTCTGGCATGGCGGCGAGGCCACCGATAGCCGCCAGCGCTATGAAGCGCTGCCGAAGGCCGATCGCGACGCGATCACGGCGTTCCTGCAGTCGCTGTAGCGTGCCCTGACGCCAAGGCTCCCCTCCTCCGCTCGCGGGAGAGGGGAGAAGTCCAAGATCCGACGCTGCTTCACACGAACACTCAAATGCTGATGCACACCCTACGCAGCCGTGCCGTTGCACCGCTGCTCATGGCTTTCGCGCTTGCCGCCTGCGGTGGCGGCGGCGACGGCGGCACCGCCACCGGCAACGGTGGATCCACCGGTTCCGGCGGCACCCTTGCGCCAAGCACCCCCGCCGCGCCCGTCACCCCGCCTGCGGCCACGCCGGGCGTGACCAAGAGCGCCAAACGCGGCATCGCGTACGACCTGGCAACCACGGCAGACGTCGCCGCGCTGGCCCCGGGCGTATCGTGGTGGTACAACTGGTCGCCCAGACCGAGCCCCACGGCACCCGTCGACACGCGCACCGCCTATGGCATGGATTTCGTTCCGATGCTCTGGAATGACTACGCGTTCGACGCCGCCACCGTGGAGACCTGGCTGAAGGACCATCCGGAGGTCAAGTACCTGCTGCTGATGAACGAGCCGAACCTGACGGACCAGTCCAATCTGTCGCCCGCCGCCGCCGCGGCCGCGTGGCCCCAGTTCGAGGCCATCGCCGCCCGCACCGGGGTCAAGCTCGTGGGGCCGGCCCTCACATGGGGCACCATGCCGGGCTACAGCGATCCCGTGGTGTGGCTCGATGCGTTCTACAACGCCTATCGCGCCGCCAACGGCAACCGCAATCCCCAGATCGACTACCTGGCCTTCCATTGGTACGACTACGGCCTGGGCGGGCAACTCGACCGCCTGACCAAATATGGAAAGCCGTTCTGGGTCACCGAGTTCGCCAACTGGCACGACAACGCCGACGGTGCACAGGTCGACACGCTGGACAAGCAGAAGGCGCAGATGCGGGAAATGGTCGCCACCTGCGAGCAGCGCACCGATGTGTTCCGCTACGCGTGGTTCACGGGCCGCTGGAACCCCGATCCACACTACACGAGCCTGCTCGGCGCCGATGGCGAACTGTCGGAACTGGGGCGTTACTACCTGAGCCTGCCATTCTGACGGCACCCGCCGGCCTGCCGCATCGATCCGATGGAGGCAGGCGGGATGCCCTGGCTACCGGGTTGCACGGTGGTCGGCAGATCCGCGCGCCAGCGGGGCCGTCGGCGGCGCCACCGCTGTCGAGGTGCCCGGCACGCGCGCCGCCGCCACCGCTTCGCGCTCCACGCGAAGCTGGTCGATCTCGGCGCCGACGTCTCCGGCCTCGCTGACTCCCATCGAGATCACCACGGTTCCGCGGGCCACCGGCACCGGCACCGGCGGTGACATGCCGCTGCATCGCGCCGTCGTGCACGGCAAGCCGTTGCCGCCCAGCGGCACCCGTGCGATCGTGGTGGCTGCCGAGCCCAGTTCGGCAAACGTTGCCGCGCCCTCGCCGTTGACCACAAGCTGCCGGGCCACCAGCGCGAATGCCACCGCAATCTGGGCCGGCTGCCCGCCGCTGGCCGCAGCCGTCTTCGCGATCGAATTCGCGGCGCGGACATAGAGCGGACGAAAGCGGAAATAGTCGGTGAACTTGCCATCCTGGAGCTTTTGCTCGATGGCGAGCACGGCGATCAGGCCGGGATGCGATGGGGCGTCGCCCTGCGCGTAGCGCGCAAACACCGCGCAGCGCACCCCCCGGAACCCCGCCGCCGAAAAGCTCACGTCGACATTGCTGGCGTCGATTGCCTCGCGCATGAGTTGTTCCGGACTGCCCTGCTCCTTATCCGCGTAGAGATCGGCATGGAGCCGTGTCCCGGTGACGACGAACGAGGTGGCCGCGGCGGCTGTCCGGCCCGCCGGCGCCGATGGCGATTTCGCGGAAGGCTCGGCACACTGCGGCGAGGCCATCAGGTCCTTGAGCTCGCGGTTCTCGGGCAGTGCCAGGATGGCGCCCAGGTCCTTGTCCGCCGACCAGTCCTTGCCGGCAGCCACCCAGCCCTGCGCCGCACGCTTCGGTTTGCCGCTGAGGTCATCGGCCTTGAAGGCGGATGGCGGTGGCGCTTTCGGTGTCGATGTGCAGCCGGCGGCGAGCATGCAGCCGGCAACGAGTCCCGTAAAGGTCCTCATGCTGCCCTCCCTTGAAAGAAGCTAGAGGATATGGCCCGCTTGCGCGTGGCGGATACCGTCCAAATGACTGAACAGCCAAATGGAGAGTAGTCACCCTGACGGATCCATGCCAGTGACTGTCGGGCAGGCGCAACGGTCAGGTCCTGGCAGGCTCCGTGCCCGCGCGAGTGGAGCACCCGCCTGTTCGCCGATGGGGCGCGGGCCGGGCCCTCGGCTGCAATGGTGCCGCAGCGTCCCTGCTGCCCGGCTCACGCCGTGCGCAGCATCAGTTGCGGAAAGGCCGACGCCAGCCGCCCGGCCACGCTGGGTGGCCACGGCACTGGCCGCCCGCCCCGGTTGCAGACCTGCAGCGACCAATGCCGGACACCACGTGCCGTCAGCGTTTCGGCCAACGCCAGCAGCGCCGCTTCATCGAACAGCGCGGGGTCCCAGGTCGTCCGGCATTCGTAGGGCACACCGCTCGCCAGCACGCGATCCAGCGACGCCATCACGCGTGCTGCGCCGCCGGGCGTGCCGGTAATCGCGTCGTGGCAATGGGCCGGACCCTTGATATCGAAGCCAACCCAATCCACCAGCGGCAACACGCGCGCCAGCCGATCCGGATACATGCCGGCCGTGTGCAACGCCACCTGAAAATCCATTCGCCGCACGGCGCGTATCGCTTCGGGCAATGCGGCCTGCAGCGTGGGTTCGCCGCCCGAGAACACCACGCCGTCAAGCAGACCGCGCCGGCGCTGCAGGAACGACACGAAGTCGTGCCAGTCCATTGCTGGCGGCGCCTGCGGCGCAATCAGGTGCGGGTTGTGGCAATAGCCGCATTGCCATGGGCAGCCCTGGCAGAACAGCACGGCCGCCAGACGGCCCGGAAAGTCGATGCTGGTCAGCGGCACCAGGCCGCCGATCCGCATGCTGTCGGCCAACGGGCCGGTCATTGCGCGCTCAGCCCTGGCAACGCTGCTCGTGGAAGAACCGGCGCTCGGCATGCTCGCCCTTCTTGCCGATATTGAAGCTCTCCACGGGCCGGTGGTAGCCCATCACGCGGGTCCAGACCTCGCAAGGCTGGCGTTCATCGTCGCGCAGGACGGCGGTGTCGGCTGTGTTGGCGGAGAAATGCTGGGAGACGGAAAGATCGCTCATGGCGTGGCTCGTCGGGTTGGAAAACGTCAGGGGGAAATGGCGGATGCAAGAACTCAGGCCGCCTGCTGCGCCCGCTTGCGCGCGAGGATATCCTCGTCGCATGTGGGGCAGAAACGGTGTTCGCCGGGCAGGTAGCCGTGTGTGGGACAGATGGAAAACGTCGGCGTGACCGTGATATATGGCAGCCGGAACGACTCCAGCGCCCGGCGCACCAGGCGCTTGCACGCCTCGCCGCTGGACAGGCGCTCGCCCATGTAGAGATGCAGCACGGTGCCGCCGGTGTATTTCGACTGCAGCGTCTCCTGGCGCGCCAGCGCCTCGAACGGATCGTCGGTGAAGCCCACCGGCAGTTGCGACGAGTTCGTGTAGTACGGCTGCGTGGGCGTGCCCGCCTGCAGGATGCCGGGCCAGCGCTTGCGGTCTTCGCGCGCAAAGCGGTAGGTGGTGCCCTCGGCCGGTGTGGCTTCGAGGTTGTACAGATGGCCGGTGGCTTCCTGGTATTCGACGATGCGGCCGCGCACGTGGTCGAGCAGCCGTACCGCCATGGCATGCCCGGCATCGCTTGTGATGTCGTGCGCGTCGCCGCTGAAGTTGCGGATCATCTCGTTGAGACCGTTCACGCCCAGCGTGGAGAAGTGGTTGCGCAGCGTGCCCAGGTAGCGCCGGGTGTATGGGAACAGGCCCTGGTCCATCAGTTGCTGGATGCGCTCGCGCTTGGCCTCCAGCGTGTCGCGGCCGATATCGAGCAACGTGTCGAGCCGTGCCAGCAGGCCGGCTTCGTCGCCGCGATGCAGGTATCCCAGCCGCGCGCAGTTGATGGTCACCACGCCCAGCGAGCCGGTCTGCTCGGCGCTGCCGAACAGGCCGTTGCCGCGCTTGAGCAGTTCGCGCAGGTCCAGCTGCAGGCGGCAGCACATCGACCGCACCATGTTCGGCGTCAGGTCCGAGTTCACGAAATTCTGGAAATACGGCAGGCCGTACCGGGCAGTCATCTCGAACAGCCGCGCGGCGTTGTCGCTGTCCCACGGGAAGTCGGGCGTGATGTTGTAGGTGGGGATCGGAAACGTGAAGACGCGGCCCCGGGCATCGCCCTGCGTCATCACCTCGATGTACGCGCGGTTGATCATGTCCATTTCCGCCTGCAGGTCGCCATAGCGGAACGGCATTTCCTGGCCGCCGATCACCGGCACCTGCTCCCTGAGGTCGTCGGGACAGGTCCAGTCGAAGGTCAGGTTGGTGAACGGCGTCTGCGTGCCCCAGCGCGACGGCACGTTGAGGTTGTAGATCAGCTCCTGGATATGCTGCTTCACCTCGGGGTACGCCATCGCGTCCTTGCGGATAAACGGCGCCATATAGGTATCGAACGACGAAAACGCCTGCGCGCCGGCCCATTCGTTCTGCATCGTCCCCAGGAAATTCACGATCTGCCCGACCGCGCTGGACATATGCCGGGGCGGCAGCGCTTCCACCTTGCCCGGCACGCCGTTGAGCCCTTCATGCAGCAACGTGCGCAGCGACCAGCCCGCGCAGTAGCCGGACAACATGTCCAGGTCGTGGATATGCAGGTCGCCCTCGCGGTGCGCCGCGCCGGCTTCGGGCGCATACACGTGCGACAGCCAGTAGTTGGCCGTGACCTTGCCGGCCACGTTCAGGATCAGCCCCCCGAGCGAATAGCCCTGGTTGGCGTTCGCGTTGATCCGCCAGTCCTGGCGGTCCAGGTATTCGTTGATCGACGATTCCACATCCACCGTCGTCCTGCCCACGGCCATTTCCGGCATCGCGTCCGCCCTCCTTCATACAAGATATGGGACGGATTCTTCCACGCGACACTACATGTAGTTTTGGCCTGGATCAAACGTGGGTATCAGGGGTATTGCCGGCCGCCAGGCGAAATTGCGCCAAAGCCATTACCATGGCCGCTTTCGCCCACAAAACGACAAGCTCATCACGATGACCGTTCTGTCCGACTTCCCGATCACCGGCAAATGGCCGGCGCAACATCCCGAACGCCTGCAGCTGTATTCGCTGAACACCCCCAACGGCATCAAGGTGTCGCTGATGCTGGAGGAAACCGGGCTGCCCTACGAGCCGCACCTGGTGCGCTTTGACAAGCACGACCAGACCTCGCCCGAATTCCTGTCGCTGAACCCCAACAACAAGATTCCCGCGATCATCGATCCCAACGGCCCCGGCGGACAGCCGCTGGCGCTGTGGGAATCGGGCGCCATCCTGGTGTATCTGGCGGACAAGACCGGCAAGTTCATGCCGGCCGATCCGGCGCTGCGCTACGAGACGCTGCAGTGGGTGATGTGGCAGATGGGCGGAATCGGCCCGATGTTCGGCCAGGTAGGCTTCTTCCACAAGTTCGCGGGCAAGGACTACGAGGACAAGCGTCCGCGCGATCGCTACGTGGCCGAATCGAAGCGGTTGCTGAACGTGCTGAACGAACGGCTCAAGGGCCGCGATTGGATCATGGGCGACGACTACACGATTGCCGACATCGCCACGTTCCCGTGGGTGCGCAACCTGCTGGGCTTCTACGAGGCCGGCGACCTGGTGGGTATCCAGGACTTCCCCGAAGTGTCGCGCGTGCTGGCGGCCTTCGCGGCACGCCCCACCGTGCAGCGCGCGGTCAATATTCCGAAGCGGCCGGAATAAGGCCGGGCCGCACAAGGCCGGGCTGCAACAAGCGCCCCTTCGGCAGTCAGCCCGCGAAACCCAGCAAGGCGCTGATGGCGGCGGCTTCCTCGCGCACCGCGCGGCCGGTTGGCCCGTCGATGGACGGGTCGAAGCCGCCGGTGGCGCCCAGGGCGGTCAGCACCGCGCAGACCCGCCCGGTGTAGTCGCGCACCGGCGCCGCCACCGCGCTGATGCCCTTGAGGTTGGTATCGCGCACCGCCGCGCAGCCCTGCTTGCGCACGGGCTCGCGCAGGGCGCCCAGCGGGTCCTTCGCATCCAGGTCCGCGCGCTGCCCCGGCGTCAGCGCATCGAGTTCGGCGCGGGCCAGCGCCTGCACCTTCGAATCGTCGAGCATGCCCAGGAACACCCGGCCCGTGGCCGACCACAGCAGTGGCATCACCGACCCCACCCGCACATTCACCGTCACCGGCAGGCCCGGTTCCTCGATCCGCACAATGGTGGGCCCCTTGTTGCCCATCACGGCAATAAAGCAGGTGACTTCCAGCCGCTCGCGCAGGCGTACCAGCGAGGCTTCCGACAGCCGGATCGGGTCGGCCTGGCGCATCGCGGCCAGCCCGATCTGCAGCGCCTCGATGCCCAGGTGGTACTGCTGGGTATTGGCTTCCTGCGCGACAAACCCCTCCTCCATCAGGCTCACCAGATAGCGGTGCACCTTGGCCGGACTTTCGCCGATCTGCCCGGCGATGGCGGTCAGGCTGGCGCGCCCGCCCAATCGGGCCAGGGTCTTGAGCACGGCCATGCCGGTTTCGGCGGCCTGCACGCGCTGGCGGCGTTCGCGTGGGCGCGAAGCGAGGTCCGGAGAGTGATCGGTAGCAGTGGTCATGGCGCCCGAGGTTAACCCTCATTCATAGATTACGCAATGCGTATATGATTTACGCAAAACAGGCCAACCACTATCCGGCCAAATACCAAGGAGACAACCCGATGCCCCGCTTCCAGCCCCTGGCGCTGCTTGCGCTGTCCTTTGCAGTGGTCACTGGCGCACATGCCGCCGACGTGTGGCCTGCCAAGCCGATCCGCTGGATCGTGCCCTACCCGGCTGGCGGCGGCTCGGACTTCCTGGCGCGGACCATCGGACAGGGGTTATCGACACGCGTGAGCCAGCCGGTGGTGGTGGACAACAAGCCAGGCGGCAATACCGCGATCGGCGCCTCGGAAACCGCGCGCTCGGCGCCCGATGGCTACACGGTGCTGTCGGCCGACAACGGCACGCTGGTTTTCAATCCCGCGCTGTACAAGACGCTTTCGTACAACCCCACGCGCGACCTGGCACCCGTGACGCTGCTGGGCCGCTTTCCGATGATCCTGGTGGTGGGCCCCGGCACGCAGGCCAGGACCGCGCAGGAATTCATCGCACAGGTCAAGGCGACGCCGGGCGGCGTGAACTACGGTTCGGCCGGCGCCGGCAGCCCGCACCACCTGGCGATGGAACTGCTCAAGACCGAAGCGCACCTGACCATGACCCACGCGCCGTATCGCGGCGCGGCCCCGGCGCTGTCCGACGTGGCTGCCGGCCAGATTCCCGCGATGATGGTCGACTACGCGGCCGGCGCGGGCTTCATCAAGGGCGGCAAGGTGCGCCCGCTGGCCGTGGCCAACGCCACGCGCCTGCCGCAACTGCCCGATGTGCCGACCTTTGCCGAACTCGGCTACAAGAACGTGGAGGCCGCCGCGCTGGTGGGCATGGTGGTGCCCGCGGCCACGCCGCCCGACGTGATCAACACGCTCAACAGGCAGGTGGTGGCGTCCGTGAAGGACCCCGCCATCCACAAGAAGCTGGTCGACTTCGGCGTGGAGCCCGTGGGCAATACGCCGGCCCAGTTCGCCGACCTGCTGCGCAGCGAAACCGCGCGCTGGACTCGGCTGATCCAGGACCTGAAGATTTCGCTCGACTGACGCCACACCCGAAGTTGGAGTTCCGCATGACCCTGCCCACCTCGCCCGCGCCTGGCGCGGGTTGCCCGATCGACCACGCCGCACTGCGCACGCCTGCACTGGCACCGGACGGCTGCCCGGTCAGCCACAACGCCGCCGCCTTCGATCCGTTCGAAGACGGCTACCAGCAGGACCCGCCCGACTATGTGCGCTGGTCGCGCGAGCAGGAGCCCGTGTTCTACAGCCCGAAACTGGGCTACTGGGTGGTGACGCGCTTCGACGACATCAAGGCGATCTTCCGCGACAACCTCACGTTCAGTCCGGCCATCGCACTGGAGAAGATCACGCCCACCGGCGACGCGGCCAACGCAGTACTGGCGTCGTACGGCTATGCGATGAACCGGACGCTGGTCAACGAGGACGAACCCGCCCACATGCCGCGCCGCCGCGCGCTGATGGAGCCGTTCACGCCGGCGGAACTGGTGCACCACGAGCCGCTGGTGCGCCGGCTGGCGCGCGAGTACGTCGACCGCTTTATCGACGACGGCCGCGCCGACCTGGTGGACCAGATGCTCTGGGAGGTGCCGCTGACCGTGGCCCTGCATTTCCTTGGCGTGCCCGAGGAAGACATGGATCTGCTGCGCCAGTACTCGATCGCCCACACGGTGAACACGTGGGGCCGCCCCAGGCCCGAGGAACAGGTGGCCGTGGCCCACGCCGTGGGCAATTTCTGGCAGTTGGCGGGCCGCATCCTCGACAAGATGCGCAAAGACCCGTCGGGGCCGGGCTGGATGCAGTACGGCATCCGCAAGCAGAAGGAACTGCCCGAGGTTGTCACCGATTCGTACCTGCACTCGATGATGATGGCCGGCATCGTGGCCGCGCACGAGACCACGGCCAATGCATCGGCCAATGCGATCAAGCTGCTGCTGCAACATCCCGACGTCTGGCGCGAGATCTGCGCCGACCCCGCGCTGATCCCCAACGCGGTGGAGGAATGCCTGCGGCACAATGGGTCGGTGGCGGCCTGGCGCCGCGTGGTGACCCAGGACACCGAAGTAGGCGGCATCCAGCTGCCGGCGGGCAGCAAGCTGCTGATCGTGACATCGTCGGCCAACCATGACGAGCGGCATTTTTCCGATGCCGACCTGTTCGACATCCACCGCGACAACGCCAGCGACCAGCTCACCTTCGGCTATGGCGCGCACCAGTGCATGGGCAAGAACCTGGCGCGCATGGAAATGCAGATCTTCCTCGAAGAGCTGACCAGCCGCCTGCCGCATCTGCGGCTGGCCGACCAGCACTTCACCTACGTACCCAATACGTCGTTCCGTGGCCCGGAGCACCTGTGGGTGGAATGGGACCCTGTACGGAACCCCGAACGCACCGATCCGGCCGTGCTGGCGCCGCGCGATGCGGTGCGCATCGGCGAGCCCACGGGCAATATCGGCCGGACACTGGTGGTCGATGCGGTCGAACCCGCCGCGCAGGACGTGCTGCGTATCCGGCTGGTGTCGCAGGACGGACGCCCCTTGCCGCGCTGGTCGCCGGGCGCGCATATCGACATCGAATGCGGCAACACCGGCATATCGCGCCAGTATTCGCTGTGCGGTGACCCCGCCGATGCCAAGGCGTTCGAGATTGCCGTGCTGCGCGAGGCGGAAAGCCGTGGCGGGTCGGCCTGGATCCATGCCAACCTGCGCGCCGGCGACCGCGTCAAGGTGCGCGGCCCGCGCAACCACTTCCGGCTCGACGAAAGCTGCCGCAAGGCCATCTTCGTCGCGGGCGGCATCGGCGTGACGCCGGTCAGCGCCATGGCACGGCGTGCGCGCGAACTCGGCATCGACTACGTGTTTCACTACTGCGGCCGTTCGCGCCAGGCCATGGCCCTGCTCGACGAACTGGCGGCCCTGCATGGCAACCGCCTGCACATCCACGCCGCCGACGAAGGCAATCGCGCCGACCTCGCCCGGCTGCTCGCCAGCCCGGACAGCCGCACGCATGTCTACGCCTGCGGCCCGGCAAGAATGATCGAAGCGCTGGAAGCCGGCTGCGCCAGCTGGCCCGAAGACACGCTGCGCGTGGAACATTTCAGCTCCACGCTCGGCACGCTGGACCCGTCGAAGGAGCAGGCCTTCACCGTGGAACTGAAGGACTCGGGCCTCACGCTCGATGTGCCAGCCGACCAGACCCTGCTCACCGCACTGCGCTGCGCCAACATCGACGTGCAGAGCGATTGCGAGGAAGGCCTGTGCGGGTCGTGCGAAGTGCGCGTGCTGGCCGGCGACATCGACCACCGCGACGTCGTGCTCACCCGCAGCGAGCGCGACGCGAACAACCGCATGATGTCGTGCTGCTCGCGTGCGGCGCGCGGCGGGAAGATCGTGCTGGCGCTCTAGGAATGCGGCTTCCGCCTGCCACCCCGGGCACCCTGCCGCTGCACCTGCGCGTGATCGCGGATCATGTCGACCAGCGCGCGCAGGCCGGCTGGCGCATGGCGGCGGCTGGGGTAGTACAGGCATAAGCCGTCGAGCGGCGGCGTCCAGTCTTCCAGCACGCGCACGAGGCTGCCGGCTTCCAGGTCGGCGGCAACCGTCCATTCGGTCAGGTAGGCCAGGCCCATGCCGGCGCGCGCCGCCGCCAGCATCAGGCTTCCGTCGTCGAGCGTCAGGCCGCCCTGCCCATCGAAGCGCACCACTTCGCCTTGCCGCTCGAATTCCCACTGGTAGATCGTGCCGCTGGGCATGCGGCTGCGAATGCAGCGATGCGCCTTCAGATCGGCTGGCACGCGCGGCTTGCGATGGCCCGCGAAGTACGCGGGACTGCCGACCACGGCAAAGCGCTGGCGGTCGCCGAACGGCACGGCCACCATGTCCTGCGGCACCGTCCCGGCCAGGCGGACACCGGCGTCGAAGCCCTCCACCACGATGTCGACGAGCTTGCCCTCCGTCACGATATCGAGCTTCATCTCCGGATAGCGCGCCAGGAACGCCACGAACACGGCCATCACCTGATGCGCCGCGCCCACCGACGTATTGATGCGCAACGTGCCCGATGGCGTATCGCCATAGCTGCCCGCCCGATCCATCGCCTCGCGGATGGTGGACAAGGCCGGCGCAACGCTGGCTACAAACTGGGCCCCCGCCTCGGATAGCGACACGCTGCGCGTTGTCCGGTTGAACAGCCGCACGCCGATGCGGCCCTCCAGCCCCGCCACCGCATGGCTCAGCGCCGACGTCGACACCCCCATCTCGTTGGCCGCCGCCCGGAATCCGCGATGCCGCGCCACCGCCAGCACGGCCTCAAGCTCGCCCAGCCCGGAAGTCTTCATTGTTCGATTCTGTTTAACGATACATAAACGATTGTATGGCTAGTCAACGCAATGCGCGGCCCCTATCTTGATGACAACGCCAACTCCCTTCTCATACACCATGTATCGCATCGACCAGATCTACGTTGACGGCGCCTTTGTCACGCCGCACGGCGACGAGCCGTTCGCCCTGTTCAACCCGGCCACCGGGTCGGTCATCGGCCACGTCCGGCTGGCGGACGAAGTGGACGCCGCCCGCGCCGTGGCCGCCGCCAGACGCGCGTTTCCCGCGTTCTCGCGCACCACCCCGCGCGAGCGCGTCGACATGCTCCTGCGCATGCACGCCGCAGTGCTGGCACGTGAAGACGATCTGCTGGATGCCATCGTCGAGGAATACGGGGCGCCAGCGTCACGCGCCCGCTGGATGGCCCGGCACGCCAGCGAAGTGCTGCGCGATGCCGCCGGCGTGCTCGAAGGCTATGCATTCACGCGGCGCTTGGGCACCGCCGAGGTGGTCATGCAGCCGCTGGGCGTAGCCGGGCTGATCACCCCGTGGAACAACGATGCCGGCTTTATCACCGGCAAGCTGGCGGCGGCACTGGCCGCTGGCTGCACGGCCGTGGTCAAGCCCAGCGAGATGAGCGCGTTGCAGACGCGCGTCGTGACCGAAGCGCTGCACGCGGCGGGATTGCCGCCGGGCGTCTTCAATATCGTCACCGGCCGGGGCGACACGGTGGGCACGGCCATCAGCACCCATCCCGACGTGGCAAAGCTGTCATTTACGGGATCGACGGCAGTGGGCAAGCAGATCCTGCGCACGGCGGCGGAATCGCTCAAGCGCACCACGCTGGAACTGGGCGGCAAGTCGCCGGCGATCGTGCTCGACGATGCAGACTTCGACCAGGCCGTGCCGCTGACCCTGCAGGCCGGCTTCATGAACAGCGGGCAGGCCTGCATCGCCGGCACGCGCATCCTGGTGCCGCAGGCACGGCTGGCCGAATTCGAGGCCCGCATGGTGGCGGCCATGGCCGGCGTCCGCGCAGGCGACCCGCACGACCCCGCCACCACCATCGGCCCGATGGTCAGCCAGAAACAGTGGGATCGCGTGCAACGCTATATCGGCATCGGTATCGACGAAGGTGCCCGACTGCTGGCCGGCGGTCCGGGACGTCCAGAGGGCATCGAGGCAGGCTGGTTCGTCCGGCCCACCGTGTTCAGCGACGTGACCAACGACATGACCATCGCCCGCGAGGAAATTTTCGGGCCGGTGCTGTCGATCCTGACCTACCGCGATACCGACGAAGCGATCGCGATCGCCAACGACACGCCCTACGGGCTGCAGGCCTACGTGATGTCCGGCGATATGGCGCGGGCACGCCAGGTGGCATCGCGCATCGAAGCCGGCCGCGTGCTGGTGAACACCGTCACGCACGATCCGGCCGCACCGTTCGGCGGCTTCAAGCAGTCGGGCATCGGCCGCGAGTACGGAACGTTCGGGCTCGAAGCGTTCCTGGAGCCGAAGGCCGTGCTGGGTGTGGCGGCCTGACCGGCACCGCCCCCGCTGCCATGCCGCGCGGGGCGCCATTCCCGGCGGCGGCGAGCGCCGCCGGGCGCCGTGCTAGTTGTTGGCTGCCTGGCCGGGCGCCCGGGCCACGCAGAACAGGCTCATCGCCGCCTGCGGGGTGCCCGGCTTGATGCCCGACAGGCGCTGCGCCATGCGCATTTTCAGTGGCGCCCGGCCGATCTGCCCCTCGAACACTTCGGCTCCCACGAAATGATTGTGTGGAAGCACGCTCACCTGCCATCCGTGCGGCTCCAGCACGCCGCGCAGGAAGGCCTCGGTCACGCCGTCGCCGGGACGGTGATGCAATTCCGTCGCCAGTGCCCAATATTGCTCGTTGTCGGCCGCGGCATGGCCTCCCCGCTTGAGCCAGCGGTAGATCGGCACGCGCAGCCGCCACATCAGCATCGCAACGCCACGGAAATTCCAAGCGGTGAACTGGGGGTCATGGTCGGTGACCAGCACCCCGCCCGGCTTGACCAGCCGCGCGGCTTCGGCCAGCACGGCAGCCATGTCGTCGCAGTGGTGCAGCGACCCGTTGATGGCCACGATATCGGCAATGCCAGACGCCAGCGGCATGTCGTGCGCATCGGCCTGCAGCGGGACATAGCCCACCGCCACCGCTCGCTGCAGGCTGCCTTCCGCGACATCGACACCAATGGCCACCTGCGGCGTGCCGCCCAGCGTGGCCAGCACGTTGCCAGGGCCGCAGCCCACATCCACGAGTACCTTCCCATCGAGAGGGCCCGTGACCGCATGCCAGCGCTCGCGCCATTGCGCGTAGCGATGGACGCTGACGAGCCAGTCGTCCATCCATTTGGGATGGCTGAAATAGTGTGCATTGGCGCGCATGCCCCGCGTGTAGCGGATCGTGGCCCGGGGGAACCATCCGGCCTGCACGGAGGCACCCGCCTTCAGATAGGGCTGCAGGCGCTGCATGTAATCGTGGCCCCGGCTGTCTCGTTCTTCATGATGCGGCAATGGCTGGGCCGCTGGCGGATCGACGGCCGTCACCGGTTCCGTCCAGCCCCCTGCAAGCGTATCGGACTGCTCCATATCACCCCCAACAAAAAACGAAAAAAAAAGCCATTCCCAGTGCCGCGCTAGGTGCGCGGTCATCGGCAGGGCATGTCTGGGTATGGGACTGGATGGCACGTGTCAAGACACGGCCGCTTGAAGCATTAAGAGAAAATTAACAGTGTTATCGCAGTGCAGCAGTGTCCGAAAAGCTGCAATTAGTGCGCATTGGGTGCGGTAGCACACATAACCCGGGGTCAGCGACGGAACCAGAAGACTGAAAGTGCACCGGCCGCCACCAAGAGCAGGCCGGAGATCGCCGCAAACAGCGCGCCGATTTCGGTCTCCCTGCGCTCCAGTGCAAAGCGCGCCGTCAGTTGACGGTAGACACGGCTCAGGTCGGCGGCCGAGCCCGCCTGGAAATACTCCCCGCCCGTGAGATTGGCCACGGCACGCAAGGCGGGTTCGTCGAGTTGCATGAAGTAGGACAGCACGGGCTCGCCCGCCACCCCGCCCTGCGCCGATCCGAAGCCCACCGTATAGACGCGCACGCCCCGCTGCGCAGCCATGCGCGCCGCATCGAGCGGATCGGGGCCGGTGGTGCGCCGTCCATCGCTGAGCAGGATCACCGCCCCGTGGCGGTACGATCCGGGCTGCACTGGCGGCCGCTCCTTGGCGCGCTTGCGCGCGGCGTCCGCCGCCGCCGCTTCGTCCAGTGACGTGGCCGGCCGCCCGATCAGTGGCGAGCCGTCGTTGAACAGCACGGCTTCGAGGTCGATGCCGTCATCGGGAAACAGTACGGCCAGTGCCTGTATCAGGCCGCTGCCGGTGGCAGTGCCGCGCTGGAGCTGGAAGCGGTCCAGCGCGTCGAGCATGTCCTGGCGGTTATCTGTCGGCGACAGCACTTCGGCGGCGGTGGCGGCAAACGACACGATGCCCAGCCGCACGCTCGATGGCAGCCCCACCACCAGGTCGCGTGCTGCCTGCTGGGCCGCAGCGATGCGCGTGGGGGCAACGTCGGTGGCCTCCATGCTGCGCGAGACATCCATCGCCAGCACCAGCGTGATCGTGTCGGAAGGCAGCGTGATGGTGGCGCTGGGCCGCGCACAGGCCAGCAAGGCGGCGCCCAGCGCAAGCAGGAACAGCACGGGGGGAATGTGGCGCCGCAGACGCTGGCCGGGACCCAGCGCGGCGCGCGGCAATGCAAGGCTGGCATAGAGCAGGGCTGCCTTCTTGCGCCGTGCAATCAGATACACGTAGGCGGCTGCCAGCAGTGGGAGCAAAAGCAGCAGCCAGAGCATTTGCGGCCAGAGAAACTGCATGCCCTGCTCCTTGGCGCGTGAGTAAGAGGATGGTACTGTATTTTTTAAGGCGCGACGGAACCGGGGGCTGCAATGAAACGGGTGACGATCTACGGGTTGGTTTCAGTGGCCATCGTCCTGGTGTTCGCGGCAGGCGTATCGGTCTCGTGGCTGTCGCAGCCGCCGCCCCGCAAGCTCACGCAGGCCGACATCGACGCCGCCGTGCTGCACACGCTGCAGACCAAGACCCTGCCATCCCAGGCCGCGCGGGCCGCCGAATCCATTCGCGAATCGGTGGTCGAGATCCGCAGCTTCGCACCGGAAAAGGCACCCGAGCCTCCGCCCGCCGCCAAGGCCAAACGCGATCCGCCGGACGCAAGATCGAAATCCGCACAGAAGCCCGCGCCGAAGTCCGCACCGAACGCCAGCCCCCAGCGCGATGAAGCTGCCGCCACCGATCCGCCCCGGCGAAGCGAGCAGCCCGAAGCCAGGTCGGAAGCCCGCCACATTGGCTCCGGTGTGGTCGTGACCGAAACCGGCACCATCATCACGAACTATCACGTGGTGGCCGACGCCAGCCGCCTGGAGGTCACGTTCCACAACGGCCAGACGTCGGAAGCATCGCTGCTGCAGGCGATGCCCGATAAGGATCTTGCCATCGTGCAGCCGAAATCGATCCCCGACGACCTCCCCGCCGCCACGCTCGGCTCCAGCCAGAACCTTGCGCCCGGCATGGAAGTGGTGGCGGTGGGCTTTCCGTTCGGCATCGGCCCGTCGGTGTCGGCTGGCGTGATTTCCGGGCTCGACCGGCAGTTCGTGTCGCCGGATCGCAAGCAGAAGCTCGACAAGCTGATCCAGTTCGATGCGGCGGCCAACCCCGGCAATTCGGGCGGCCCGCTGGTGAACATGAACGGCGAGGTGGTGGGCATCGTCACCGCCATCCTCAACCCCAATCCGAGCGGCACCTTTCTCGGCATCGGCTTTGCCATCACGATAGAAAGTGCCGGCATGGCCCTTGGATCATCTCCCTTCTAGACGCGGAGGCCCATGAACGATCAAGCCCGGGGCGCCATCGACAGCGCCAACCTGATGGAACGCCTGCTGTACGAGGTGAAACGCGTGGTGGTGGGACAGGACCACTTTCTCGAACGGGTGCTCGTGGCCATGCTGGCCGGCGGGCACCTGCTGGTGGAAGGCGTGCCCGGCCTGGCCAAGACGCTCACGGTCAACACGCTGGCACGGACCATGAGCGGATCGTTCAAGCGCATCCAGTTCACGCCCGACCTGCTGCCCGCCGACCTGATCGGCACCCGCATGTACAACCAGGGCACCGGCGAGTTCTCCACGGTGCGCGGGCCGGTCTTCG
>Ga0209564_1001008_pt1 | contig 35029 bp, 31 predicted proteins | sample AraplaCol_mMF_r2_FD_184272 | JGI IMG/M metagenome (GOLD analysis project Ga0209564, IMG submission 184272) | Arabidopsis root microbial communities from North Carolina, USA - plate scrape MF_Col_mMF_r2 (SPAdes) (version 3) | ecosystem: Host-associated > Plants > Roots > Endosphere | place: USA...
CGCCAGCGGCAGGTTCATCGACGGCGCGCCCAGGAACTTGCGCACCGGCATGATCTTGCCCCGCGCCACGCCGGCCAGGTCGGGCACGACGCACTCGATCTCCTCGATGTTCTGCCGCGCGAACCAGTCCTTGGCGTCGTCGAGCGAGGCGACCCCGCGCGTGGTCTTGGGGGCGGGCTTGGATTTCTTTTCTTTGTACTTCATGACACCCGGGGGGTCTGAGGGAAGCGGTCAAAGGCGAAGACGACTCTACCCTTCTCCCCTTGCGGGAGAAGGCTCATGGCGCAATGGACAGGCACACAGCCCTGCCATCCCACGATGACAGTTGATAGGCGGTCGTACTCATCCCGCCGCCTCCGGCTTCAACGCCCGCAGCATCGGCTCGGCCGCGTCCAGCGACTTCCTGATGATCCCCACCAGGTCGTCGATCTGGGCGTGGGTGATGATCAGCGGCGGGCAGCAGACGATGCTGTCGCGGATGGCGCGGACCATCAGGCCGTTGGCGATGCACAGGTCGCGGACGATCGGCCCGGCCTCGCCCTCCTTGTCGAGGAAGCGGTGGTTGGTGCCCTTCTCGCGCACGATCTCGACCGCCCCGATCAGGCCCAGCGAGCGGGTCTCGCCGACCAGCGGGTGGTCGTTCAGGCTGGCCAGGGCCTTGGCCAGATAGGGGCCGGTGTCGTCGCGGGTGCGCTCGACCAGGCCCTCGCGCTCGATGATCTCCAGGTTCTTCAGGGCCACGGCGGCGGCGGTCGGGTGGCCGGAGTACGTAAAGCCGTGGATGAAGTCGCCGCCCTTCTCGCGCAGTTCGGCGACGATGTGGTCGGCCACGCCGACGGCGCTAATCGGCAGGTAGCCGGACGACAGCCCCTTGGCCATGGCGATCATGTCGGGCTGGATGCCGTAGTGCTGGTGGCCAAACCATTGGCCGAGGCGCCCGAAGCCGCAGATCACCTCGTCGCAGACCAAGAGGATCCCGTATTTGCGGCACAGGGCCTCGACCGCCGGCCAGTAGCCGTCCGGCGGGATGATCACCCCGCCCGCCCCCTGCACCGGCTCGCCGATGAAGGCCGCGACGTTCTGCGGCCCGACCTCCAGGATCTTGTCCTCGATCGCCTTGACGGCGCGATCGCGGAAGGCGGCGGGATCCTCGCCGAAGCCTTCGCCGAACTGGTAGGGCTGCATCACGTGCTCGACGCCGGCGATCGGCAGGTCGCCCTGCGCATGCATGGGCTTCATGCCGCCCAGCGAAACGCCGGCCACGGTCGAGCCGTGATAGGCGTTCCAGCGGCTGATGAACACCTTGCGGTCGGGCTGGCCCTTCAGCTTCCAGTAATGGCGGGCCAGGCGGAAGACCGTGTCGTTGGCCTCCGAGCCGGACGAATTGTAGAAGACGTGGGTCAGGCGCCCGCCCATCTTCTCGGCGATCTTGGCGGCCAGCTTGACCGGCGGCGGCGTCGCGGTCTTGAAGAAGGTGTTGTAGTAGGGCAGCTCCAGCATCTGGTCGTAGGCCGCCTTGGCCAGCTCCTCGCGGCCGTAGCCGACATTGACGCACCACAGCCCGGCCATGCCGTCGAGGATCTGGTGGCCCTCGCCGTCGTGGATGTAGACGCCGTCGGCCCGGGTGATGATCCGGCTGCCGCCCAGCTGGGCGATGACCTTGTGGTCGGCCTGGGCCGGCAGGTGGTGGGCCAGGTCCAGGCGCTTGAGCTCGGCGATGTCGTGGTTGCGGATCGGGGCGGTCATCGGGTTACTCCTGGTCTTTTCTTGTTCTGTAAAATCCGCTCATCCCGGCGAACGCCGGGACCTGGATCCTATGGCGCCGGGGCGGGCTGGACGGGCGCTGCGTTCAAGGACCCCACCTCAGCGCTCCGCCCTCTGGGTCCCGGCGTTCGCCGGGATGAGCGGAACAAGGGGTTGGCCCCGCAGCGCCCGACCGAACAGCTGGAAGAACGCCTGGCTCTGCGAGTTCTGCTCGGTTTTCCATTCGGGATGCCACTGGACGGCCAGGACCGGCGCGGCGTTGACGGTCGCCGACACCGCCTCGACCACGCCGTCGGGGGCGCGGGCCTCGACGGCCAGGCCCTCGCCCAGCCGGTCGACGCCCTGGTAGTGCACGGAATTGACGGTGGCCGCCTCGGCGCCGAACGCCGTCGCCAGCACGCCGCCGGGGGTCAGGTCGACGCGGTGCTCGTGGTCGAACATGCCGTCGAAATCGACCTCGTCGGAGGCGTGGTGGGCGATCAGCTCATCGCTCGTGACCATGTCCCGCCGCAGCGTGCCGCCGAACGCGACATTGATCTCCTGGAAGCCCCGGCACACCCCGAACACCGGCCGGCCCAGGTCGAGCATGGCCCGGATCAGGTCGGCGGTCATGGTGTCGCGCGCCGCGTCGAACGGGCCGGGGGCGTCGGCCACGTCCTGGCCGTAGAGGGCGGGGTCGAGGTTGGACGGGCTGCCGGTCAGCATCAGGCCGTCCAGCCTCGACGCGACCTCCGAGGCCTTCATCAGCTGCGGCATCGACGGCACCAGCAGGGCCGCGGCGTCGGCATACTGCATGGCGCCGGCCACATAGCGGTTCATCACCGCCTGGGCCGGCTCGATCCCGACGGTGCGGGTGCAGCAGATGATCCCGGCGACGGGGCGGGTCATGGATCACTTGCCCCCTACGGACCGCTTCGCGGTCGTCTTGCCCCATAGGGGGAAGAGCGCCGAGGCTCCGCCCCCTATGGGGGCGGACAGGCTGCGCAGCGGCCAGGTGGGGGCAAGGGCGTGAGCCACGGAGGTCACGACAGCAACACCGCCGGCGAGCACGCATGCCAGCCCAGCCACACCGCCTCGCCCAGCTTGAAGTCCTCCTGGTCCCAGCGGGTCAGGTTGGGGCGGGTGACCTTGATCCGCCGGCCGCTCTGGATCTCCACCTCGTAGACGCTGGCCCCGCCCAGATAGGCCTCGTGCCTGATCACCCCGGCGACGGCGTTCTGGCCCAGCGGGCAGTCGCCCATGTTGGGCGGCGGGCCGCCGTCGGGGCGCTTGTGCAGCTCGATCTTCTCGGGCCGCAGCGCCGCCCAGACCGTGCCGCCGCGCGCGCCGGTGACGCCGTGGTCCAGGAAGATGTCGCAGTCCAGGTCCGGCGACTTGACCACCGCGTGGCTGGGCTCGTCGACCGCCAGCACGCCCTCGAACAGGTTCACGCTGCCGATGAAATCGGCCACGAAGCGGCTGTTGGGGAACTCGTAGAGGTCGCTGGGCCCGGCCACCTGCTGCAGCACGCCGCGGTTCATCACCGCGCAGCGCGACGCCAGGGCCAGGGCCTCGTCCTGGTCGTGGGTGACCATGATGAAGGTGATCCCGACCTTCTCCTGCAGGGTGCACAGCTCGGTACGCATCTGGTCGCGCAGCTTGGCGTCCAGGGCCGACAGCGGCTCGTCCAGCAGCAGCACGCGGGGCCGCTTGACCAGGGCCCGGGCCAGGGCCACGCGCTGCCGCTGGCCGCCCGACAGCTGGTCGGGCTTGCGCCCCGCCAGGCCGTGCAACTGGACCAGGTCCAGCGCCTCCTCCACCCGCCGGTCGCGCTCGGCCTTGCCGACCCGGTCGACCATCAGGCCGTAGGCGACGTTGTCGGCCACGCTCATGTGCGGAAACACCGCGTAGGACTGGAACACCATGTTGACCGGCCGCTTGTTGGGCGGAATGGTCGAGACGTCCTGGCCGTCGATCAGGATGCGGCCCTCGGTCGGGGTCTCGAACCCGGCCAGCATCCGCAGCAGGGTGGTCTTGCCGCAGCCCGACGGCCCCAGCAGCGAGAAGAACTCACCCTCGTGGATGCTGAGCGAGACGTCGTCGACGGCCACCATCTTGCCGAAGCGCTTGGTGACGTTCTCGAAGGTGATGATGGGTTGGTTGTCGCTCACGTCGTCTGCCCCCGAGACACGTCGAATTCAGTCGTTGAGAGGCCGTGGGACGCCCCCTCGGTCACGCTGCGTATTCGCGGCGCGCCACCTCCCCCGCTTTGCGGACGGGGAGGATGCGGCATGGTCTCCTCCTCCGTGAAACGGGGGAGGTGGCGCGAGGCGCAGCCTCGTGACGGAGGGGGCGTCCGGCGGCTCATGGCTTCTCCCCGTGCCCGGCCACGCCGGCCGGGTCGCCCTGCAGCTTCAGCGCCACGGCGGTCAGGATCACGGTCAGGGCGATCAGGATCGTCGAGGCGGCGTTGACCTCGGGCGTCACCGAGAAGCGCACCATCGAATAGACCTTGACCGGGAAGGTCACGGTGTCCGGCCCCGAAGTGAAGAAGGTGATGACGAAGTCGTCCAGGCTGAGGGTGAAGGCCAGCAGGGCCCCGGCCACCAGCGACGGGGCCATGTGCGGCAGGATCACGTCCTTGATCGTGCGCCACTCGCCGGCTCCCAGGTCCCGGGCCGCCTCCTCCATCTCGCGGTTGAAGCTGGCCATGCGGGCCCGGACCACCACGGCCACGAACGGGAACGAGAACGACACGTGGGCGATGGTGATGGCCCCCAGGTTCAACGGCCAGGGCAGGCCCACCGGCCAGGGCAGGACCTTGGCGAAGAACACCAGCATGGCCACGCCCATGCAGATCTCGGGCACCACGATCGGCAGGGCCAGGGCCCCGTCCAGCACCGTCTTGCCCGGGAAGCGGAACCGCCACAGCACTAGGGCGACCATGGCCCCCAGGGCCACGCTCAGCACCGTGCACAGGGCGGCGATGGTCAGGGAGTTGGCGAAGGCCTCGATCAGCGACGAGTCGTGGAAGGCCTTGTCGTAATATTTGAGCGTGAAGCCCTTCCAGACGATGTTGCGCCGGCTGTCGTTGAAGCTGAAGGCCATCAGGGCGATCAGCGGCGCGTAGAGGAACACGCCCACGGCGGCCAGCCAGGCCTGCATCTGCCAGCGGCGGAGGTATTCCAGGGGGCCGGGGGGGGATTTGCGGAGCTTGGTCATTGGACGCCCCCTCCGTCACGCCGCGTATTCGCGGCGCGCCACCTCCCCCGCTTCGCGGGTGAGGAGGAAACCGCGCCGACCATCTCCTCCCCCGTGCAACGGGGGAGGTGGCGCGAGGCGAAGCCTCGTGACGGAGGGGGCGTCCGGCCGCTGAACGCCCTCATGCCGCCGCCCCCTTCCTGCCCTTGCTCAACAGCGCCTGCACGGCGATGGCCACGAAGGTCAGGTACATCAGCAGGAACGACAGGGCCGCGCCGAACGGCCAGTCGTTGGCGCGCTTGAACTGGCGCTCGATGACGTTGGCGATCATCTGGCTGTCGGGCCCTCCCAGCAGGTCGGGGGTCAGGTAGGCCCCGAGCGCCGGGATGAAGGTGATCAGCACGCCCGAGGCGATGCCCGGCAGGGCCAGCGGCACGACCACCTTGAACAGGGTGCGCATGTGGCCCGCCCCCAGGTCGAGGCTGGCCTCCAGCAGCGACTTGTCCAGCCGGTCCAGCGCCGAATACAGCGGCAGCACCATGAAAGGCAGGTGGACATAGACCAGGCCGACGATCACCGCGAAATTGGTGTGCATCATCTCCAGCGGCTGGAACGGGGCCAGGGGCAGCACCCTGCCGGCCAGGGTCCAGACCGCCTCCAGCGACTTGTTGATGTAGCCCTCGTTGCGCAGCACGGCGATCAGGGCGTAGGTGCGGATCAGGAGGTTCGTCCAGAACGGCAGCATGATCAGCAGCAGCAGCCAGGCCTTGGCTTTCTGCGAGGCGAAGGTGATGGCCAGGGCGACCGGGAAGCCGATCACCAGGCACAGGCCGGTGGTCAGGGCCGCCACCCAGGCCGACTTAAGGAAGATCTTCAGGTACAGCGGCTCGATCGCCCGGGCGTAGTTCTTGAACGTGCCGGTGATGGCGATCTGGGTCAGGCCCTCGTTGTGGCCGAAGCTGTAGGCCCAGACGATGGCCAGCGGGATCAGGAAGAACAGCACCAGCCACACCAGCGGCGCGCTGAGCGCCGCGGCGAAGACGGCCTTAGCCTGTTTCCAGCTCTGCTCCATGGAAGGTCCTCTTCAACAGATCCTCCCCCTCTGGGGGAGGTGGCCCGAAGGGCCTGAGGGGGCCGGCGCGGCCTGGGCCGAAAGACCCCCTCAGTCACTTCGCGACAGCTCCCCCAGAGGGGGAGCAGCATCGTTCCGCCCCTAAGCCGCCCGCACCTTGGTGATGACTTCCTCGTACAGGCTGGCCTTCTCGGCCCCCTCGAACGCCCCGTACTCGCACTTGGACATGATGTCGGCCGGCGGGAAGATCACCTTGTTGTCGCGATAGGCCGGCGGCATCAGCGCCTTGGCCGCCGCGTTCGGGGTCGGGTAGAGGATGGTCTTGGAGATCTCGGCCCCGGCCTGGGCGTCCAGCAGGTAGTTGATGAACTTGTGGGCGTTGTCCGGTCGCGGCGCGCCCTTGGGGATGCACAGGGTGTCGGAATTGATCAGCGATCCTTCCTTGGGGATCACGAAGTCGATGTCCGGGTCGTCCTTCATCACCTGGGCGATGTCGCCGTTGTATTCCAGCACCAGGTCGACGTCGCCGGCCACCAGCATGTCCTGGCCGTTGTCGTCGTGGAACGCCTTCACATAGGGCTTCTGCTTGATCAGCATCGCCTCGATTTCCTTGACCAACTCGGGCGGGATGTTGTTGACGCTGTGGCCCTTGTACTTGGCGGCCAGGCGCACCAGGTCGGCGCTTTCCGACAGCAGGGCGATGCGGCCGTTGTATTGCGCGCTGTCGAACAGGTACTTCCAGCTGTCCGGAACGCCCTGCACCTTGCTCTTGCGATAGCCGATGCCCAGCACCAGCCAGGTGTAGGGCATCGAGAACTTGCGGCCCTTGTCGTAGTCGGGGTCGAGGAAGGCCGGATCGATGTTCTTGATGTTGGGGATCTTGGCGTGGTCCAGCGGCTCCAGCATGCCGGCCTGGCCCATGCGGGTGACGAACTCGTTGGACGGCACGATCACGTCGTAGCCGGCGTTGCCGGCCTTCAGCTTGGCGAACAGTTCGTCGTTGGTGGCGAACAGGCTCATATTGACGTCGACGCCGGTGGCCTTCTTGAAGTCGGCCAGGGTCGTCTCGCCGATATAGGTGTCCCAGTTGTAGAAGTTCAGCTTGGGCTCTTCGCCGCTCGCCGACTTGGCGGCTTCGCCCGCGGGCTTCTGGCCGCAGGCGGTGAAGCTGATGCCGATGGCCGCGGCGCCCATGGCCGTCAGCAGCGAGCGGCGGGTGCCGAGAATGCGGTTGGTGCTCATGGCTAGGTGTCTCCCCTTGAATTCGTCTGGTGACGGATGATCTCAGCAACCCAAAGAACCTGTCATCCCGGACAAGGCCTGAAGGGCCGCCGATCCGGGACCGCCGGAAGCGCCTGAGTTCACGCATCGGTCCCGGATCTTCGCGCTGCGCGCTTCGTCCGGGATGACAACGAAAAGGCAGGCTACTTCCTCATTCCACTTCAACTCCACATTTCACGCCCCGCCCTCATGCGTTGCGCAGATACCAGTCATAATCCAGCTGCGTGACCACCTCGCCGAAGCGCGCCTGCTCGGTGCGCTTGACCGAGACGAACATCTCCACGAACCGCTCGCCCAGATAGTCGCGCAGCACGTCGGAGGCCTCGAACAGGTTGACGGCCGCGTACCAGTCGGTCGGCAGGCGGATCTTCTCCTTGGCCGCCGCGGCGTAGCCGTCGCCGACCACCGCCGGGCCCGGATCGATCTGGTTGCTGATCCCGTGGTGGGCGCAGGCCAGCAGCGCGGCCAGCACCAGGTACGGATTGGCGTCGGCCCCGGCCACGCGGTGCTCCACATGCCGGGTCGGCGGCGGGCCGGCCGGCACGCGCAAGGACACCGTGCGGTTGTTGACGCCCCAGGTCGGGGCCACCGGCGCGTAGCTGTTGGCCTTGAAGCGGCGATAGCTGTTGGCGTTGGGGGCCAGGATCGCCATGCAGTCGGCCATCAGCGCCTTCATGCCGCCGATCGCGTGCTTCAGCAGGGCCGAGCCCTCGGGATCGTCGGCGGCGCAGAGGTTCTTGCCCTCGGCGTCGTTGAAGCTGACATGGACGTGGAAGCCGTTGCCGGCCTGGTCGGCCCAGGGCTTGGCCATGAAGGTGGCCTCGCAGCCGTGGCGCAGGGCCACGCCCTTGGCGGCCCGCTTGTAGCGCAGGGCGTCGTCGGCGGCTTCCAGGGCGTCGGGCTTGTGCTTGAGGGTCAGTTCCACCTGGCCCGGGGCGAACTCCGAGATCGCCCCCTCCAGCGGCACGCCCAGCACGTCGCAGACGTCCCACAGCTCGCGCAGGAACGGGGCGTGGGCCTCCAGTTCCGGCAGGCCGTAGACCTGGATGCCGCTCGGCCGCTCGCCGGTCTGATGGGAACGGGCCGGCAGCAGCTCGCCGCCCGGGCCGCGCTGTTGGTCGACCAGGTAATATTCCAGCTCGCAGGCGGCCACCGGCGTCAGGCCGTCGGCGGCGAAGCGGTCCAGCACCCGCTTGAGCACATGGCGCGGGTCCAGGTCGTTGGGCGCGCCGTCCAGCTCGTACAGCGACAGCATCACCTGGGCCATGTCCGGACCCAGCCAGGGGGCCAGGGTCAGGGTTCCCGGCACCGGCCGCGCCCGGCGGTCGGCGTCGCCGTCCTCCCAGACCAGGCCGGTGTCCTCGCAGTCGGCGCCGTTGGTGTCGACCACCAGGATCGAGCCGGGCAGGAAGCGGCCGTAGTCGTAGATCGCCTGCAGCTCGTGGACCCGGAGGCGTTTGCCCCGGGGCACGCCGGTCATGCTGGTGAAGAACACGTCGACGTACTTGACCTGCGGATGGGCGGCCAGGAAGTCGCGGCACTCCTGGGGATCGGCGACCGAAGGGAGCGTCATGGGCGTCGGCCTCCAAACCCCTCTCCCATGGGGAGAGGGTGGGGCCCGCGTTCGAAGAACGTGGGAGGGTGAGGGGGTAGGGTGTCCGACGGCGTGCCGGCACGCCGGTAAGAGCGTAACCCCTCACCCTCCCACCGCTTCGCGGCGGGCCCCTCCCTCTCCCTCTGGGAGAGGGTGTTCCTGTGCGCACCTATCATTAGCTCAGCCCCTCCAGCGCCGCCGCGAACCCGTCCACCGCGGCGACCAGTCGGTCCACCGCCGCGTCCTGCGTCACCGGCGAGACCAGCATCATGGTGTGGAAGGGCGCGATCAGCACCCCTCGGTTGATCAGCCACAGATGAAGCGCATGCCGCAGCTCGTCGTCCAGCGCCTCGCGCATCGCGGCGGCGTTTTTCGGCGGCGCGGCGGCGAACACCAGCTCGACCCGGGCCCCGACATGGACCACCGACCACGGTAGGCGGCGGGCGGCGATCACCGCGCGCAGGCCGGTCATCAGCCGCTCGGCCCCGGCCAGCATCCGCCCGTAGGCGGCGTCGGTCATCACGTCGGACAGCATGGCCCGCATGGCGGCCAGGGCCAGGGCGTTGCCCGACAGGGTGGTGCCGATCCCCGACTGGCCGGGTCCGACGCGGGCGGCGGCGGCGTCCATCCGCTCGGAGAGCTCGGCGCTCACGCCCCAGACCGCGGCCGGCACGCCGCCGCCGACGGCCTTGCCGATCACCAGCATGTCCGGCTCGAGGCCATGGGCGCGGGCGTAGCCGCCGGGGGCGGTCGAGATCGTGTGGGTCTCGTCGATGACCAGCAGGGTCCCGGCCCGGCGGGTCAGGTCGCGCATCGCCTCCAGGAAGCCCGGCTGCGGCAGGATCATCCCGCAATTGGTCATGGCCGGCTCGGCCAGCACGGCGGCGACGTCGCCGGGGGCCAGGGCGGCGGCCAGGGCCTCGGGATCGTTGAACGGGATCACGCGGGTGGTGACGGTCAGGTCGTGGACCTGGCCCAGCAGGCCGGGCTTCATGACGGGCTGGCCGTCCTTCAGCGTCACGAACGCGTCGTCGACCATGCCGTGGTAGCAGCCGTCGAACACCAGGATCACCGGCCGCTGGGTCACCGCCCGCGCCCAGCGGATGGCGGCGCGGTTGGCGTCGCTGGCCGTTGTCGCCACCTGCCACAGCGGCAAGCCGAAGCGCTCGGCCAGCAGCCGGCCGACGATCACCGCCGCGGCGGTCGGCAGCATGAACCCGGTCCCGCGCCGGGCCTGGTCGGCGATCGCCCGGGCCACCGCCTCCTGGCCGTGGCCGAACATGGCCGGCGTGTCGGCCAGGCAGAAGTCGTCATAGAGCAGGCCGTCGACGTCGGTGACCTGGGCCCCCACGCCCTGGGCGGCGAACACCGGACTGGGACTGGCCCAGTCGGTCATCCAGTGCATCGGCGCCCCGCCCCGCCAGACCTGCGCCGCCTGCCGCGACAGGGCGCAGGAGCGAGGGTGCTCGGCGACGAAGCGCTGGGCCTCGGCTTGGATCAGGTCGGAGAGGGTCGGGGCGGCGGCGGGGCTGGGGGTCATGGAGCGACACCCTCACCCAACATTGTCATCCCGGGCGTAGCGAAGCGAAAACCCGGGACCGCCGGGAGCTCTGAGTTCACGCGTCGGTCCCGGATCGGCGCGCTGCGCGCTTGTCCGGGATGACAGGGGTTGAAATGACCCGCTCCCCTACCAGCCGTCATCCTCGGACTTGTTCCGAGGACCCCTGCTTCAACCGAGAAGAACAAAGATCCGTGAAGCGGTGAGATCGCGCCCTCACCACCATACGACAGCGCGGCGGCGCGAGGGGTCCTCGGAACAAGTCCGAGGATGACGGGGGTTAGGGTGGAGCGGGAACCGTTGGTCATCCCACCCCGCCAAAGCACAGGTACTTGGTCTCCAGATACTCGTCCAAGCCCTCGGAAGACCCCTCGCGGCCCAGGCCGGAGTCCTTGACCCCGCCGAACGGCGCCACCTCGGTGGAGATGATGCCCTCGTTGATCCCGACCATCCCCGCCTCGATGGCCTCGGCCACCCGCCAGCAGCGGGCGACGTCGCGGCTGTAGAAGTAGGAGGCCAGGCCGAACGGCGTGGCGTTGGCCAGGTCGATGGCGTCGGCCTCGGTCTCGAACTTCACGATCGGGGCGACCGGGCCGAAGATCTCCTCCTGGAACAGGCGCATGTCGGGCGTCGCGCCGGTCAGCACCGTGGGCCGCCAGAACAGGCCGCCCAGCTCATGGCGGTCGCCGCCGACCGTGACCTTGGCGCCCTGCTCCACGGCTTCGCGCACCAGGGTCTCGACCTTGGCGATGGCCTTGTCGTTGATCAGCGGGCCGATGGTCACGCCCTCGCCGGTCCCAGGCCCGACCTTCATCGCCGCGACCTTCTGCGTCAGCCGGGCCACGAAGGCGTCGTGGATGCCCGCCTGCACCAGCAGGCGGTTGGCGCAGACGCAGGTCTGGCCGGTGTTGCGGTACTTGCTGGCGATCGCCCCATCGACGGCGGCCTCCAGGTCGGCGTCGTCGAAGACGATGAACGGCGCGTTGCCGCCCAGCTCCAGCGACAGCTTCTTCATGGTGCCCGCGCACTGGGCGTAGAGCGTCTTGCCCACCGGGGTCGAGCCGGTGAACGACAACTTGCGCACGCGGGCGTCGTCGCACAGGGCCTTGCCGATGCCGGCGCTGTCCTTGCCGGTGACCACGTTCAGCACGCCGGCCGGCACGCCCGCCTCGACCGCCAGCCGGGCGATGGCCAGGGCGCACAGCGGGGTCTCGGCCGCCGGCTTGACCACCACGGTGCAGCCCGCGGCCAGGGCCGGGCCGACCTTGCGGGTGATCATGGCGATCGGGAAGTTCCACGGCGCGATGGCCGCGCAGACCCCGACCGGCTGTTTGATCGACACCAGCCGCTTGCCCGGCATCGGGGTCGGGATGGTGTGGCCGTAGGCCCGCTTGGCCTCGTCGGCGAACCAGTCGATGAACGCCGCGCCGTAGGCCACCTCGCCCCGCGACTCGGCCAGCGGCTTGCCCTGCTCGGCGGTCATCAGCCGGGCCAGGGCCTCGGCGTGGACCAGCATCAGGTCGGACCATTTGCGCAGGATCGCCCCGCGCGCCTTGGCGGTCTTGGCGGCCCAGCCCGGGAAGGCGCGGTGGGCGGCCTCGATGGCGACCTTGGTCTCCGACGCGCCCAGGTCGGCCACCTCGGCGATCACCGCCCCGTCGGCCGGGTTCAGCACCGCGAAGGTGGTCTCGCTCTCGATCCACAGGCCGTCGATGAAGGCGGCGGTTTCGACAAGTTCCAGCGTCATGGCATCACCTCAGCGTCACGGACACCGACTTCAGGTCGGCGTACTTGTGCAACGCGTGAAGGCTGCGGTCGCGGCCGAAGCCCGACTGCTTGAAGCCCCCGAACGGCATGGTGATATCGCAGGCGTCCCAGCCGTTGATCCAGACCAGGCCCGCCTTCAGCCGCCGGGCCGAGGTCAGGGCGCGGTCGATGTCCGAGGTCCACAGGCCGGCGGCCAGGCCGTAGACGGTGTCGTTGGCCAGGCCGATCGCCTCGTCCGGCTCCCTGAAGGTCTGCACCCCCAGCACCGGGCCGAACACCTCCTCGCGGGCCAGGGTGTGGTCGGGCTCCAGCCGGTCGAAGATGGTGGGCTCGACATAGAAGCCCCCGCTCTCCTGGCGCACCCGCCGGCCGCCCAGGAGCCGGCGCGCGCCCTGGCTGTCGGCGGTGGCGATGTAGTCCAGGGCGGTGTTCATCTGCCGCTCGCTGACCATGGCCCCGAAGCTGGTCTCCGGATCCAGCGGGTCGCCGGGGACCATGGTCCGGGCCACGGCGATCACCTTCTCGACGAAGGCGTCCTTGATCGAGTCCTGCACCAGCAGGCGCGAGGCGGCGGTGCAGACCTCGCCCTGGTTATAGAACACCCCCCAGGCGGCGGCCTGCGCGGCGGCGTCCAGGTGCTGGCAGTCGGCGAACACGATCTGGGGCGACTTGCCGCCCAGCTCCAGCGACACGCGCTTGAGATTGGACCGCGCCGAATACTCCATCAGCCGCCGGCCGACCGGGCCCGAGCCGGTGAAGGCGATCATGTCGACGTCCATCGACAGGGCCAGGGCCTCGCCGGCTGTGCCGCCCAGGCCGGGAACGACGTTCAGCACGCCCGGCGGCAGGCCCGCCTCCAGGGCCAGCTCGCCCAGCTTCAGGGCGGTCAGCGGCGACTGCTCGGCGGGCTTGAGGACCACGGAATTGCCCATGGCCAGGGCCGGGGCCACCTTCCACATCGCCATGTGCAGCGGGAAGTTCCACGGCACGATGGCCCCGATCACGCCCAGGGGCTCGTGCACGGCCCAGCTCAACCGGTCGATCGGCGAGGCCCCGACCTCGCCGTAGATCTTGTCCAGCGCCTCGGCGTACCAGCGGGTGGTGCCGATCGCCAGCGGCACGTCGACGGCCCGGGCGTCGCGGATCGGCTTGCCGGTGTCGACGCTCTCCAGCAGGGCCAGTTCCTCGGCGTCGCGCTGCATCAGCTCGGCCAGCCGAAACAGCACCGCCTTCTTGGCGCGCGGGCCCTGGTCGCGCCAGCGGCCGTCCTCGAAGGCGGCGCGGGCGCTGGCGACAGCGCGGTCGACGTCCTCGGCCTGGCAGGCGGCGACCTGGTTCAGCACCGTGCCGTCGCGCGGCGAGACGTTGTGGAACGTCATGCCCGAGGCGGCCTCGACCAGCGCGCCGTCGATCACCGCCCGGCCGGGCAGGGCCAGGGTCTTGAGGGCGTCGATCGGACGGGCGGCGGTCACGCGGGGTCTCGCTGTAAATTGTGATCACAGTTTGCGGTGAAAGGCCGGCTGTCAAGGTCGGGCCGGGACCCGAAGAGGCGGCGCCTGACCGTTGGGCGCCGTTTCCCCTCCCCCGTGCAACGGGGGAGGTGGCGCGTCGCGCAGCGGCGTGACGGAGGGGGCGTCCGCCCGCGCACGACGCCCCCTCCGTCACGATGCGTATCCGCATCGCGCCACCTCCCCCGCTTCGCGGGTGAGGAGAAGCCGCTCACCGTCCCGCCTCCACCGCCACGCGCATCTTGTCCATGCCCTCCGACAGGTCCGCGGCGATCGCCCGCCGCGCGCCCTCGGCGTCGTGGGCCTTCAGCGCCTGCATGGCCTCGGCGTGGCGGTCGGCGACCAGGCCGTCGGCGCCGACCCGGCCGAACACCACCCGCATGAACGGCCCGATCTGCAGCCACAGCCCGCCGGCCATGGCCAGCAGCACCTCGGCCCCGGCCCGCTCGTAGAGGGCGAAGTGGAAGTCGTGGTTGGCGGTCATGTAGGCGTCGACGTCGCCCAGCTTCAGGGCGTCGTCGACGGCCGCGTCCAGTTCGCGCAGGCGTTTCAGCAGGGCGGCGTCGGCGTGGGGCGCGGCGCGTGCGGCCAGCTCCGGCTCGATCCAAAGCCGGGCCTGGGACAGCTGGTCCAGGCGGTCGGCGGTCAGGGACGGCACGCTGAGCCGCTTGTTGGCCGGATTGATCGCCAGGGCCCGTTCGGCCACCAATCGCCGCACGGCGTCGCGCACCGGCATCGGCGACACTCCCAGCTCGGCCGCCAGGCTGCGCAAGCTGACCCCGACGCCGGGCGCGATGCGGCCGGTGATCAGGGCCTGGCGGATGGCCTCGTAGACCTGGTCGTGGACGGCCAGGCTGTCGGCGAGGGGTTTGCGGGACTTTGCTTCACTCATCCGCGCCTCCTCTTCCGGTAGGGGTGGACAAGAGACCTCCAATTGCGATCACAATGCAAGGCCTTCCGGAGATCCCCCATGCCCGATTTCGGCGCCAACGACCTCGACGCCTTCTGGATGCCGTTCACCCCCAACCGGCGCTTCAAGGCCCATCCCCGGATGCTGGCCCGCGCCGAGGGCATGCACTACGCCACCCCCGACGGCCGCCAGGTTCTGGACGCCACCTCGGGCCTGTGGTGCGTCAACGCCGGCCATAACCGTTCGAAGATCGTCGAGGCGATCCGCCGCCAGGCCGGCGAGATGGACTACGCCCCCAGCTTCAACATGGGCCATCCGGCGGCCTTCGCCTTCGCCAGCCGCATCGCCCAGATCACCTCGCCGGGCCTGGACCGCATCTTCTTCACGGGCTCGGGCTCGGAGTCGGTCGACACCGCCCTGAAGATCGCCCTGGCCTACCACCGGGCCCGCGGCAAGGGGACCAAGACCCGGCTGATCGGCCGCGAGCGCGGCTATCACGGCGTCGGCTTCGGCGGCATCTCGGTGGGCGGCATCCCCAAGAACCGGATGTATTTCGGCGGCCTGCTGACCGGCGTCGACCACCTGCCCCACACCCACGGCGTGGCCGGCAACCTGTTCAGCCAGGGCCAGCCCAAGAACGGGGCCGAGCTGGCCGACGCCCTGGAGGCCATCGTCGCCCTGCACGACGCCAGCAACATCGCCGCGGTGATCGTCGAGCCGGTGGCCGGCTCGACCGGCGTGCTGGTGCCGCCCGAGGGCTATCTGCAGCGCCTGCGGGCCATCTGCGACAGGCACGACATCCTGCTGATCTTCGACGAGGTGATCACGGGCTTCGGCCGCGTCGGCGCGGCCTTCGCGGCCGAGCGGTTCGGGGTGGTCCCGGACATGATCTGCATGGCCAAGGGCCTGACCAACGCCGCCGTCCCGGCCGGGGCGGTGGCCGCGTCCGAGGCCATCTACCAGGCGATGATGGACGGGGCCGACGCGCCGATCGAGCTGTTCCACGGCTATACCTATTCGGCCCATCCCCTGGCCTGCGCGGCGGGCCTGGCGGCGCTGGAACTCTACCAGGAGGAGGGCCTGTTCGCCCGGGCCCTGGACATGGAGCCCTACTGGCGGGCGGCGGTCCATTCGCTGAAGGACGCCCGCCACGTGGTCGACATCCGCGACTTCGGCCTGATCGCCGGCGTCGAGCTGGAGCCGCGCCCCGGCGCGCCGACCGCCCGGGCGATGGCGGCGTTCGAGACCGCCTTCGACCGGGGCCTGCTGATCCGGGTGACCGGCGACATCATCGCCCTGTCCCCGCCGCTGATCATCGAGCGGGGCCAGGTGGACCAGGTGGTGGAGACCATCCGGGCGGTGCTGGCGGGGGTGGATTAACGTCGAGGGACGCCCCCTCCGTCACGTCGCCTATCGGCGCCGCATCCTCCTCCCCCGCTGCGCGGGTGAAGAGAGATGGTTATAAGGAGTGATGACCGTCACCGACATCCGTCCGTCCAAGCCCGCCCCGATCAGCGCCAACGCCCTGATCCTGGTCGCGGTGTTCGCCGCCCTGACCTTCGCCCTGGCGCGGATGGAGCGGCCGCCCGGCGTGCTGACCTTCGCCTTCGTGGTGACGGGCTGGATCCTCAGCGTGGTGGTCCACGAGTTCGCCCACGCCGTCGTGGCCTACAAGGCCGGCGACCACACGATCGCCCAGAAGGGCTACCTGACCCTGGATCCGCTGAAATACACCGACCTGGGCACCAGCCTGGTCCTGCCGCTGGTCGCCCTGGCCCTGGGCGGGATCGGCTTTCCCGGCGGGGCGGTCTATCTGCGCGACGACCTGATGCGCAGCCGGCGCGGCCGGGCCCTGGCCTCGCTGGCCGGGCCGCTGGGCACCCTGGCGGTGCTGATCGGCCTGGCCGTCTGCCTGGGCGCCGACCGGGCGATCGGCGTCGAGACCAGCCCGCTGTCGCGCGCCGCCGCCTTCCTGGCCTTCCTGCAGGCCTTCGCCCTGGTGCTGAACCTGCTGCCCCTGCCGGGCCTGGACGGCTTCGGCGTGATCCGCCCCTACCTGCCGCCGGCGATCCAGCAGCAGGCGACGAAGGTCGGCGGCCTGGTGTTCATCGGCCTGTTCCTGGCGATCTTCTTCATCCCCGGGGTCAACCACGCCCTGTTCAGCGTCGTGCTGACGATCACCGACCTGTTCGGCGTCTCCCGCCCCGACATCGGCGCGGGCTATCGGGCGTTCCGGTTCTGGGAGAACTAAACCCTCTCCCGGGGGAGAGGGAGGGACCCGCCGCGCAGCGGTGGGAGGGTGAGGGATTACACCCTCGCCGTTTTCGCAGAGCGCCCTGCCGGCACGCCGGTCGACGTCTTACCCCCTCACCCTCCCAAGCTTCGCTTGGGCCCCTCCCTCTCCCCATGGGAGAGGGTTTTTCAGGCCGCCCTCACCCCGGGGCGAAACGTCGAGGCCGGCTTTTCCGCCTCCGCGGTCTGGACCAGGCAGCCGTACCAGCCCAGGCCGGCATAGGTCTCGTAGCCGGGGGTCAGGGCGTAGCCGATGGTGCGGGCGCCGTCGGCGTAGCTGGCCATGTCGCCGCCCGAGGTGTCGAGCTTGAAGGTCTCCTCCAGCACGCCCTTGCCGTCCGAACTGGCCAGCACCCGGTGGTTCTGGTCCAGCAGCAGCACGCGCGAGCGGGCGCGCTCCTCGTCGGTCAGGCGCACGCCGTCGACCACCGCCTGGGCCTGGGGCTTCCAGTCGAAATGCACGCCCAGCACGCCCAGCACCTTGCCGTTGGCCTGGCCGCCCTCGCGGATGGCCGTGGCGTAGGTGGCGACCGGGGCGTCGTTCAGGGCCTTGACCCGCTCGATGTCGCAGACGGTGAAGTCATCGCCGGACTTGGTGCGCAGGGCGTCGCGGAACCACGGGGCGTCGGCCACCGAGGCGTTGCGGGCGGCCGGATAGCGATCGGGGCGGCCGCTGGCGATCACCCGGCCCGACGGATCGGCGATCCACAGGTCCAGATAGACGGTGTAGGCGTCGAGGATCACCTTCAGCCGCTGGCTGGCGTGGGCGCAGGCCTCGCGCGAGGGGGCCGCCACGCAGTCGACCACGGCGCTGTCGGTGGCCCACCAGCGCACGTCGCAGGTGCGCTCATAGAGGTTGCGGTCGATGATCTCGATGGCGTTCAGCGCCAGGTCGACCAGGCGCTGGCCGCGCAGGTGGGACAGGATCGCCCCGCCGATCGCCGTCAGCTCGTCGAGGTCGGCGCGCACCTGGCTCTCCAGGGCGGCGGCCACCGTGTCGATCTGGGTGGAGATGGTCTTGAACTCCTCGGCGACGATCGCGAAGCCGCGCCCCGCCTCGCCGGCCCGGGCGGCGACGATCAGGGCGTTGATCGCCAGCATCTTGGCCGAGCGGTTGACATAGGCGATCTCGCCGATCTTCTCGCCGGCCACGGCGCTGAGGCGCTCGCTGAGCTCCAGGATGCGCTCTGGGCGGAGACTGGCGTCTTCGCCCACCGAAGGTCCTGCCATGAAGGTTTTCCCCGAAAACCGACGGCGAGACCCGGAACAGCCGAATCACGCCTGAGAGGCGAGAATGACACCGGCGTCAGCTTTCAAAATGGGGGGCGGACAATCCGTCGCGCCTTCCGGTCGGTTTCGCGGCATGTTGCGGCGCGAAAAGCTGGGTTTCACGGCAATCTTTGCCCGATTAATCATCAAGGCCACGGTATCGCCATCCGGCGGTCGGCCGCCAGACCTCGCTGAACGGCGGATGCTCCCCCTCCGGGGGAGCTGTCGCGAAGCGACTGAGGGTCTTCACCTCCGGGCTCGGGAGCACGCCCCTCGGCATGCCCCCGACCTTGGCCGGGCCGATCTAGAGCGTTTCCCGACCTGATTGCATCAGACCGGCGCTCTAGATCTTTGTCTGGCGCATTTTCTTCACGCGAACCGGTGTCGGCTTCGCTCGAAAATGCTCTAGCCGACCGGGCTCAGCACCTTGTAGGCGGGCTTGGCCTTGGCCGCGTCGCTCTGGTTCACCGTGAACGAATAGTCGCTCCAGTAGATCGCCACGATGTTGGGCTGACTGCTGTTGTACGACACCTCGTGCCATTCGCGGGTCGAGGAATAGATGCTCAGATAGTAGACGTCGCCGGTCTGGTCCTGGAAGGCCAGGTACATCGAGCCGCTGCCGATGCCCTTGGGGCCCTGGGCGTCCACGCGCACCTGGTAGTTGTAGAGGCCGGCGATGGACTGGAGCTCGATCTGGTAGACCGTGCCGCCGTCATTGGCCACGACGCAGTTCTGCGGGGAATTGCCGTTGACGGTGGCCGACTGGTTGGGCTGCATCCCGCCGGAGGAGGTGGCGGTGTAGTAGCCGCTGGTGCACTCGCCGCAATCGCCGTTGAAATTCGCTGTGCCGGTGGTCATTTCGCTTACTCCCTGTTTTGTCCGGCCAATCGCCGGAACACCACTTTAGGTGTTTGCGTTATGGACATTAGCTTGAAGTTGCATATAAAGCAACTCTTGGGTGCTTTTTCTATACTACTACTATAAAGTGTATTTGACCCAGGAGGGCCGCCCGGAACCACCGCGGAAGAACGTCCCGCCGGGCTTTGCCCCCTCCCGCGCTTTCCGCTACACCGCCCGCATGTCGCACAACACCTTCGGCCACCTGTTCCGCGTCACCACCTGGGGCGAAAGCCACGGCCCGGCCCTGGGCTGCGTGGTCGACGGGGTCCCGCCGGGCGTCGCCCTCACCGCCGAGCAGATCCAGGCCTTCCTCGACAAGCGCCGCCCCGGCCAGGGCAAGTTCGTCACCCAGCGCCAGGAGCCGGACGCCGTGCGCATCCTGTCGGGGGTGTTCGAGGACGAGCGCACGGACGGCCAGCGCACCACCGGCACGCCGATCAGCCTGATGATCGAGAACACCGACCAGCGCTCCAAGGACTATGGCGAGATCGCCCAGGCCTTCCGGCCGGGCCACGCCGACTATCCCTATTTCGCCAAGTACGGGGTGCGCGACTATCGGGGCGGCGGGCGCAGCTCGGCGCGCGAGACCGCCGCGCGGGTGGCGGCCGGCGCCATCGCCCGGCTGGTCATTCCCGGCGTCACGGTGCGCGCGGCCCTGGTCCAGATCGGCCCGCACGCCATCGACCGCGCGAACTGGGACTGGGACCAGGTCGAGCAGAACCCCTACTGGTCGCCGGACGCCGCGATCATCCCCGTGTGGGAAGAGCACCTGGAGAAGGTTCGCAAGGCCGGCTCCTCGACCGGCGCCGTCGTCGAGGTCGAGGCCGCGGGCGTGCCGGCCGGCTGGGGCGCGCCGCTGTACGGCAAGCTGGACGCCGAGCTGGCCGCGGCCCTGATGTCGATCAACGCCGCCAAGGGCGTGGAGATCGGCGAGGGCTTCGCCAGCGCCGCCCTGTCGGGCGAGGACAACGCCGACCAGATGCGGATGGGTCCCGACGGCCCGGTGTTCCTCAGCAACCACGCCGGCGGCGTGCTGGGCGGCCTGTCGACCGGCCAGCCGGTGGTGGCCCGCGTGGCCTTCAAGCCGACCTCGTCGATCCTGACCTTGCGCCAGAGCGTCAACGAGGCCGGCCAGGAGGTCGACCTGCGCACCAAGGGCCGCCACGACCCGTGCGTGGGCATCCGCGGCGTGCCGGTGGTCGAGGCCATGACCGCCTGCGTCCTGGCCGACGCCTTCCTGCGCCACCGCGCCCAGACCGGCGGCGGGGTGTTCGTTCCGGGCATGAGCGGACGGCGATAAGACCCACCCGCTGCGGCGCCATCGCATAGACCTCAAATACGACTGTCATCCCGGACAAGCGCGCAGCGCGAAGATCCGGGACCGACGCGTGAACGCATGCGCTTCCGGCGGTCCCGGATCTACGCCCGGCTTTCGCCGGGCTTGTTCGGGATGACAGCTTTTGCAGTGAACCCATGCGCCTCCCCCGAGAGAGGGCGCTTCCCCCTACCCCTTCCGCGCCTCCGGCCAGTCCTCGGGCCGCAGGATCATCGTGGGGCGCAGGAACGGCGAGCGGACGCGGTCGTAGTCCTGGATGTGCAGGCTTCGACAGATGATCTCAAGCAACTCCCGACCGCCGACCTCGGGCGGAGGCTCGGCATGCATCTGGTTCCAGAGCTCGAGAGCTTCGCGCTTGATGAGTTCGTCGCGGGAGACCATTTGAAATCCATATCCCTTCGGCGCATCAACTCTCGGACGGCCAGTCTCGTTCCTAAGTTTTTCGTTGACAAAAGGTGACCAAGCGCCACCGGCGTTAAGGATAGTCTGGGTCGGACCAGAATGAAGACATGAGGCGGAGCGCGCGAAAGCCCGTCCCGCCCTATGTCGAAATCTGACTTAAGACTGAAAACATTGGGCTTTTCGACGATTGCCGATTGACCGCCCGCGTCGGCGCCCTAACCTCCCCGGCGACCGGCGCGCTGAACGAGGCCGTGGATCGCGAACGAGCCGGGGGCCTGTGCGCTTCGATCTTTTGAAGATCCTGCTGGTCGACGACAATCAGCACATGCGCTTGCTGCTGACCGAGATCCTGCGGGCGCTGGGCGTGCGGCGGATCTACGAGGCTGTGGACGGCGCCGAGGCGCTGCGGATGATGCGCGAAATCGAGATGGACCTGGTCATGACCGACCTGACCATGGGTCCGCTGGACGGCATCGACTTCGTCAACCTGCTGCGCAATTCGCCCGACAGCCCCGCCCCGTTCGCCCCGGTGATCATGATCACCGGCCATTCGACAATGCGGCGGGTGGCCGAGGCCCGCGACGCCGGGGTCAACGAGTTCCTGGCCAAGCCGGTGACGGCGCGCGGCGTGATCCACCGCATCAACCTGCTGATCGAGCACCCGCGCCCGTTCATCCGCTGCGCCGGCTATTTCGGCCCCGACCGCCGCCGCCGGCCGGACCCCGCCTTCACCGGCCCCTGGCGCCGCCAGGGGGACCCGGGGGTGGAGGAGGCGATGTACTGAGCGGCTCGCGACACGCCCCTCGTCGGACGGCGCGGGCCGGCGAGACGCGCGAACGACCGGGGATGGATCGACATTCGGCGGCGTCGCTCAATGAGCCCAAGATGACGGCTTGGGAAGGTCGATCCGCCTAAGCCTCGACGCCCCGCCGTTTCCAGACCTCGCCGATGCGCGGATCCAGCTTCAGAGCCCTCTCGATGTCGGCGGCGCCGGCCGTCGGGTCGCCCAATCGCCGCTTCACCAGACCGCGTATATAGAGCGTGGTCGCCGATCGCGGCGCGAGGCGCAAAGCCGCGTCATAGTCGGCGAGCGCAAGCTCGAACTCGCCGCGCCGGAAGTGGACGAACCCCCGCGTGTCCAGCGGATCGATGGTCGGCTCCAGTCCCACCGCCTTGTCGCTGCAGGCCAGGGCCTGATCCAGCTCCACGCCCCGCAGGGCGCGGATCCACCCTGCATGGCTCCAGGCGTTCGCGCTATCGGGCGTCAGGCGCAGGACCGCGTCGTGATCGCTGGTCGCCCCGGCCAGATCGCCGGCCGCCTCGCGCGCGAAGGCCCGCTCGGCGATCGCCCTGGCGAACTGCGGCTGCAGGGCGATCACCTCGTCGAACGCCGCGATGGCCGCTGGATAGTCCCGCCGCGCCACCAGGGCTCGCGCGCGATCCAGGGCGCGCTCCTGCCGCGGGCCTGTCGGCTGATAGAGCGGATTGGCGCGCGCCCAGCCGTCCCTCGCCAAGCTGGGCGAGCCGGCGAGACAGGCCAGAACGACGATCATGAAAGCCAGCGCCCGCATGTCACCCCCGTCTCGACGGCCTCGCGCCATGTCTTTTGATGACCTTTGCAGTGATAACCACTTTCGAGAACTTGGCCATCGATGATCCCTCAGCGCCACACAGCGGCCATCGGACGCGGCGACCCTGGCCGCGGCCCGGGCTAGAACCCAGACCCCGACCTCAGTGAGCTTGCCCCAATGTCGCGTCACATGTCCCCGCGTCGCCTTCCCCTCGTCCTGGCCCTGCTGGCCGTGGCCGCCATGAGCCAGGGCTGCCTGGCCGTCGCCGCCGGCGGCGCGGTGGTCGGGGCGGGCGCGGCCGTGGTCGGAACCACCGGCAAGGTCGTGGTCGGGGCCGGCAAGGCGGTGATCCCCGGCGAAAGCAAGAAGGACCGCGAAGAGCGCGAGTTCAAGGAATGGAAGAAACAGCAGCGGGACGGCTAAAGCGTTTTCCGACCTGACTGCATCAGGCCGGCGCTCCAGGCGTCTCGCCTCAGGCCTCGTCCAGCCAAGCCAGGAACACGAATTGGCAGGTTTCCCCCGCGAGGTCCTCCATCAGCTCGGCCAGGCGGCGCTTCCCGATCGCGGCGCGCGCCGCCGAGGGCAGATCGCGCTCTTCCGGCCCCCAGCCATAGATGCTGATGTCCACCCGCGGCAGTTCGAACTCGCCGCCCAGCTCGAACACCTCGACGTTCGAAATCACCATGCCCCGCGGAGCGGCGAACTCGGCCAGGCGCGCCAGCTGACCTGCGTTGGGAACTCGGCAGCCGCGCCCGGTCTGGGCCGCCTCGAAAGCTTCGGAAAGCTGAAGCGCGCCACCGCCCACGACATGGGCCTCGCCGATGAAGCCGCCGTCCCAGAGATAGAAGACGCCCGCCTCGCGGATCGCTTCCGCGCCGCCGTCAGCTGGGAACACGAACCCAAGCCGTCGCTCGTCGCCGGCCGCGAGCGACGCGACGCCCAGCTGAGGGATCCCAGTGTAGCCCTCCAGGGGCTCCGCCTTCGACGTCATGCACGGGCAAGCCCACCCGGCGCGCCTGGGCCCTGGCAGCCCCCATCGCCCCGAGCGTACATGGTCACGTCCGCCACGACGTGAGGCGGCAGATTGGCGATGTGTTCGGCTCGGCTCATGGCCCTCGCCTAGCATCCGACGTGGCCCGCGGCCATTCGGGACGGCGGGGCGCTACTGGTTCTTCACCGCCAGGCAGCGCTTGGCGCCGGCCTTCAGCGTCAGGGTGGCGGCGATGGTCGAGGACTGGCCGCAATAGTGGCTCAGCCGGGTCTGCGTGAAGTCGAAGACGATGGTGTCGCCGCGTTTGCGGGCCACGGCGACGTCGTCGTCGGTCAGCGGGAAGGTCGTGACCCCATCCGGGCCGGCCGCCGGCTCGCCCTCGGGCGCCAGGCTGCAGCTGGTGACGTCCGACGCGCCCTTGGTCATGGCCAGATAGTCGAAGCCGGTCACCCGCTCGCCCTCGACCGTCGCCGACAGGACGTGGGTCACCGGGCCCTTGGTCGCCGAGCACCGCCAGGTCTCGGCGCCGGCCAGGGCGGGCGCGGCGGCCAGGCTCAGGCTGACGAGGGCGGCGAAGGTGATGTGGCGCATGGCCATGACTTTCAGGACCCTACTCCGCCGCGATCGCCCCCGGCAGGTACAGCCGCATCGGCCGCACCTCGTAGGCGCCGCCGGGATTGGCCACGCCCAGCTCGCGGGCGACGGCCAGGGCCTCGTCCATGTCGGCGACGTCCAGCACGTAGAAGCCCAGGAACTGCTCCTTGGTCTCGGCGAACGGGCCGTCGACCACGAAGGGGGCCTCGGTCTTGACCAGGGTCTTGGCCGAGGACGTGCCGGTCAGGCGTCCCGACGGCCCCATCTTGCCCTCGGCGATCAGCCGGTCATGGACGACCGACAGCCGCCCCATGACGGCGTCGTCCTGTTCCTGGGTCCAGCCCATGACCTCGGTCTCGTTGTTGTAGCACAGCAGCATGTAGAGCATCGGCGGCCTTCCCCGGCGTCATCGGCGGCGTAGGGATAGGACAGGTCCGCGCGGGAAGGAAGACCGGTGTTTTTCGGACGCCCAGACGCCCCCTCCGTCACGCGGCTGCGCCGCGCGCCACCTCCCCCGTTGCACGGGGGAGGAGAAGGCGCGTCCAACTCTCCTCCCCCGCATGGCGGGGGAGGTGGCGCGATGCGGATACGCATCGTGACGGAGGGGGCGTCCCGCGAGGCCTACAGGCTCAGCGCGCAGCTTTCGCCGATCGTCGGGCGCGAGATCACCACGCGCGACAGGCCGGGGAACTGCGGCGCCAGGCGCTCGGCGAAATAGAGGCAGATGCGCTCCAGGGTCGGGCTTTCCAGGCCGGGGCGGTCGTTGAGCAGGCCGTGGTCCAGCTCGGCGGCCACCGCCTTCAGAGCGCCGTCCAGGCTGTCGAGGTCGGCCACCCAGCCGGCGTCCTGCATGGTCCCGCGCACGCTGGCCTCGACCTTGAACGAGTGGCCGTGCAGCTTGCGGTAGCGATGGTCGGCGGGACCTTGCTCGATGTAATGGGCCGCGTCGAAATGCGCGGCCTTCGTGATCTCGAAGACGGGCTTCATCAGGGTACTTCTTTTGACAAGGCCTGGGAGGCTCTAGCGGCTCGACCCTGTCACCAGGTCGAGCGCCTTATCCGTCAGGGCAGGCCGAGATATTTGTGCGTCTGGACGCTTAAACGCCATTGTGGGTGCGAAAGGCAATAGGCGATGGCCAATTGCGTGTTGCGCTCGCGGTCCGGGCCGTCCATCGGCTGCAGGTAGAAACGCTCGAAATCCAGGCTCGCGAAGCGCTCGGGAAGCGCCTTGTCCTGCGGATAGACCAGCTTCAGCTCCTGGCCCCGGACCTGGACGACCGGCGCGTCGGCCTTGGGGCTGACGCAGATCCAGTCGATGCCGTCCGGCGCGACGACGGTGCCGTTGCTTTCCACCGCGATCATGAAGCCCCGGGCGTGCAGGGCGTCGATGGCCGCGGCGTCCAGCTGCAGCAGCGGCTCGCCGCCGGTGCAGACCACCAGGCGGTCGTCGGGACCGCCCGTCCAGGCCGCCTCGACCGCGTCGGCCAGGGCGTCGGCCGTGGCGAACTTGCCGCCGCCCTCGCCGTCGGTGCCGACGAAGTCGGTGTCGCAGAAGGTGCAGACAGCCTTGCGGCGGTCCTGCTCGCGGCCGCTCCACAGGTTGCAGCCGGCGAACCGGCAGAACACCGCCGCCTTGCCCGCCTGGCCGCCCTCGCCCTGCAGGGTGAGGAAGATCTCCTTGACGGCGTAGGTCATGAGCGCCCTCCCCTCTCCCCTTGCGGGAGAGGGTGGCGATCCGAAGGACCGTCGGGTGAGGGGTTGAAAGCTAGGTCCGCCGCGTAGGACGGACCGATCGGGTGCGGCGTCATCGGTTTGAGAGACCCCTCATCCGACGGCTTCGCCGCCACCTTCTCCCGCAAGGGGAGAAGGAAGAGGAGAACGCCCGCCAGCGTCCCAGTCCTCGTACCCCTTCTGGCGCAGCTCGCACGCCGGGCACTCGCCGCAGCCGTGGCCCCAGGCGTGCAGTTCGCCGCGGTCGCCCTGGTAGCAGGTGTGGCTCTCGACCACGATCAGGTCGACCAGCGCCTCGCCGCCCAGGGTCTTGGCCAGGGCCCAGGTCTGGGCCTTGGTCAGGGTCATCAGCGGGGTCTCGACGGCGAAGTCGCGGTCCATGCCCAGGTTCAGGGCCGTCTGCATGGCGTCCAGGGTGTCGCGGCGGCAGTCGGGATAGCCTGAGAAGTCGGTCTCGCACATGCCGCCGACCAGCGCCCCCAGGCCCCGGCGGTCGGCCAGGGCGGCGGCGTAGACCAGGAACACCAGGTTGCGGCCGGGCACGAAGGTCGAGGGCAGGCCGCGCTCGGTCATCTCGATGGCGACGTCGGCGGTCAGGGCCGACTGGGCCACGGCGCCGAAGCCGGTCAGGTCCAGCACGTGGTCCTCGCCCAGGCGGTCGGCCCAGTGCGGGAAGCGCTCGGCCATCTGATGGCGCACGGCCTGGCGGGCCTGCATCTCGACGGCGTGGCGCTGGCCGTAGTCGAAGCCGACGGTCTCGACCCGGGCGTAGCGCTCCAGGGCCCAGGCCAGGCAGACGCTGCTGTCCTGGCCGCCGGAGAACAGCACCAGGGCGGCGTCGGCCCGCGAAACGCCGGACGCGGGGGAAACTTCAGAAATGGACATGGCGTCTCTCTACACGAGGCGCGCGGGCTTGACGACCGGTCGGGACCAGGCGGGCCGCGCCCGACCGTTGCGCGGGCTCACCAGGGGCGAAACAATCGTTTCGAACGCCGATATTTTGGCTGTACCTTCGACGCGAACGGGACACTATGAACCGGGCGTTCCGCTGCGGTGCGCCAAGGTTTCCGGCCTGAAATCACGCGTGACGTAACGTCACGCGCCGGACCGTCTTTTCGAATTTCCGCGAAACCTTGTCCCGTCGAGGAAAATGTGACCCTGAGTAAAGTGAAAACGCGTAACCTATCACTGATTACTTGAACCTTGGCCGGTTGACAGCCCCAGGCCCCAAGTATGCAATCGCCCAATGCTGCGGAGGGTCGGCCGTACGCCCGCGTGGTGTTGAAAAGTACGGCAGCCGAGGAAACAACGCGACGTCCGCAGGGTCCGCCATAAGGAGCCGCGACGTCCAGGGAGGGAATAGAATGTCGCAATCTCTGCGTATGCGGAGCGTGCTGGCCGTGGGCGCGTCCGTCGCCGTGCTGGCCGCCGTCGCCGCCCCCGCCTTCGCCCAGACCACGTCCGCGCCCCAGCAAGGCGGCGGCAACGTGCTCGAGGAGCTGGTCGTCACCGCCCAGAAGAAGGAAGAGGCCCTGCAGGACGTGCCGATCGCGGTGTCGGCCTTCAGCCAGGACAGCCTCAAGGCCCAGAAGATCGACGGCGGCCCGAACCTGCAGCAGGCCATCCCGAACGTCACCTTCGCCAAGAGCAACTTCACCAACACCTTCAACTTCGCGATCCGCGGCATCGGCAACAAGGCCGTCGGCGTCTCGACCGACGGCGGCGTCGGCGTCCACGAGAACAACGCCCCGCTGCAGTCGGGCAACCTGTTCGACGCCGAGTTCTTCGACGTGGAGCGCGTGGAGGTGCTGCGCGGCCCGCAGGGCACGCTGTACGGCCGCAACGCCACCGGCGGCGTGGTCAACATCATCACCGCCAAGCCGGTCGACACCTTCGAGGCCGAGATCACCGGCGAGGTGGGCAACTACAGCACCCAGAAGCTGCGCGGCATGATCAACCTGCCGATCATGGGCGACAAGCTGGCCGTCCGCGTGGCGGGCAACTACCTCAAGCGCGACGGCTTCGTCACCAACACCTACAACAACCACAAGGTCGACGACCGCGACCTGTATTCGACCCGCGTCTCGGTGATGTTCAATCCCGTCGACAACCTGCGCACCAACTTCATGTGGGAGCACTTCAACGAGGACGACAGCCGCGCCCGCGTCGGCAAGCAGCTGTGCACCAAGGACAACGGCCCGGCCACGGTGGGCGGCGTGCCCACCGGCGCGGCCCGCGCGTTCCTCAGCCAGGGCTGCCTGCCCGCCTCGCTGTACGGCGACAGCGCCTACGGCACGGTCAACACCTCGGGCACCCTGACCGGCGAGCTGGGCAATCTGGTGGGCTTCACCAGCGGCGACGCCAACGCCGGCGACACCGCCAGCCGCAACCTGCGTGAGATCGAGTCGCTGTTCGATCCGATCTACCGGTCGAAATCGAACATCTACCAGTTCAACCTGGCCTACGACCTGACCGAGGACCTGACCTTCACGGCCATGACCTCGTACAGCAAGGGCTCGGTCTACACCAAGCTGGACTACAACCGGAACGTCTCGACGGTTCCGTTCAACAACACGCCCTTCACGCCCGGCGGCTTCTTCACCGACCCGCAGGTCGGCCGGACCAATCTGTTCACCACCCTGGACATCTCGGCCGGCACCTCCAAGCAGTGGAGCCAGGAAGTCCGGCTGCAGTCGAACTTCGACGGCCCGCTGAACTTCAACTTCGGCGGCATCTATTTCGACTACAAGACCGTCACCGACTATTACGTGATCGGCAACTCGCTGACCCTGTCGGCCCTGGCTCTGAACTTCCAGAACACCGGCAACCCCAACTGCAACCCGGTGGCCCTGCCGACCAGCTGCATCGGCATCGACACCAACGCCACGCCGGATGGCAGCGGCCACAACTATTATGACAACCGCTCGCCCTATCACCTGAAGTCGAACGCCCTGTTCGGCGAACTGTACTGGCAGGCCAACGAGAAGCTGAAGTTCACCCTGGGCCTGCGCCGCACCCACGACGACAAGCGCCTGGACGTCTACGACACCGTGCTGCTGTCGCCGGGCATCGGCCTGAAGCAGAGCACCACCACCCCGCAGGAGAAGTCGGTCTTCAACGAGCTGACCGGCCGCTTCGGCTTCGACTACAAGCTGACCGACGACAACCTGCTCTACGCCTTCTATTCCAAGGGCTACAAGGGCGGCGGTTCGAACCCGCCGGCGGCGACCGGCTCGGCCAGCGTCAAGCCGCAGTTCGACCCCGAATTCGTCAACGCCTTCGAACTGGGCTCGAAGAACACCCTGGCCGGCGGCAGCCTGATGCTGAACGCCACCGGCTTCTACTACGATTACCAGGGCTACCAGATCTCCAAGATCGTCAACCGCACCTCGGTCAACGAGAACGTCAACGCCACGGTCTACGGCCTGGAGCTGGAATCGGTCTGGTCGCCGGTCCGCAACCTGAAGCTCAACGCCAACCTCGGTTACCTGCACACCAAGATCGGCAGCGGCGTGTCGTCGATCGACACCATGAACCGCACCCAGAGCAACCCGGCCTACACCGTGGTCAAGGCGGGTCCCAGCCTGCCCAACGTGGCGGTCGGCTCCAACTGCGTGCTGACCACCGCCGGCGTGGCCACGATCATCGCCCTGGGCCAGGGGGCGAGCCTGCCGTTCGCCTGCGGCGGCCCCGCCGTCTACCAGGCCTTCCTGCAAAGCCGCGGCGCCAGCCTGGCCCAGGCCCAGGGCCTGGCCTTCGGCACGGGTCTCTACAACTACGGCGCGGGCTACACGATCGAGGGCAAGGCGGCTGACCTGTCGGGCAATCAGCTGCCCAACTCGCCGCACTGGACCGCCTCGGTCGGCGCCCAGTACACCTGGGACTTCGCCGGCGGCTGGTCGGCCACCCTGCGCGGCGACTACTACCGCCAGAGCAAGCAGTACACGCGCGTCTACAACACCGTCTACGACCAGCTGAAGTCGTGGGACAACGCCAACATCACCCTGAAGGTCGAAAAGCCGGAATGGGGCCTGGAGATCGACGCCTACGTCAAGAACCTGGGCAACGACACCCCGATCACCGACGCCTACACCACCGACGACAGCTCGGGCCTGTTCACCAACCTGATCACGCTGGAGCCGCGCCTCTACGGCGTCAGCCTGACCAAGTCGTTCTAGGACGCCGCCTCACAGGCGAACCCCGCGAGGGCGGCGGAGCGATCCGCCGCCCTTTTTTCCGTTTGCAGGTCGTCGACGCCGCCGGATGTCCGACCGCGGACGGACGCCATGCCCGGCTTTCGATTCAGCCGGACGGACCGCGCCCTCCACCGTGAGTCGTATCGAACGCGCCGACGCAACTTCCCGGCTTCCCAGCCGTTAGGGGATGAAGCGAGTCACCTTGTGCGGCCCCATCTGACTTTCGCGATTTCCCGGCTTCTGGCTTTCGCTCCGCGAGCCTCCGGTCTTCCGAAAGCCGACCATGCCCGTTCCGAAACCCAGCCCCGAAGATGTCGCCCTGAGCCTGACCTTGGCCGTCGTGGCCTCCTCGCCCGCGCCGTTGCTGCTCCTGGACGACCAACTGACGATCATCACGGCCAGCACCTCGTTCTGCGACCTCTTCGACGCCCGTCCGGGCGAGCTCGCGGGCCAGCCGCTGTACGCGCTGGACGCCGGCGACTGGGACAGTCCCGCCCTCCGGTCCCTGATGACCGCGACCATCGCCGGCGAAGGGAGCCTGGACGCCTGCGACATCTATCTGAAACCCTCCCGTCGACCGGTTCGCCACCTGGTCGTCCAGGCCAGGCGACTGGACTATCTGGACCTTGAACAGACACGCCTGCTGTTGGCGATGTCCGACGTGACGGACGCGCGCGCCGACGCGGCGCTGCAGGAAAACGCCCTGCGCGAAAGCGGCGTGCTGTTGCGGGAGGTGCGCCACCGGGTCGCCAACAGCCTGCAGATCATCGCCAGCGTCCTGCTGCAGAACGCGCGCACGACCGAATCGGACGAGACGCGCGGTCACCTCAGGGACGCGCACCATCGCGTGATGTCCGTGGCCGCCCTGGAGCGCCTGCTGTCCAGCTCGCAGGATGGCGCCATCGATATCCATGCCTATTTCGCCAAGCTTTGCGAGATCATCCGCGCCTCGATGATCGGCGACCAGGCCCATGTCTCGCTGACAGTGGAGGGCGGCCAAGGCGTCGTGGAAGCCAGGGTCGCGGTAAGCCTGGGCCTGATCGTCACCGAGCTGGTGATCAATGCGCTCAAGCACGCCTTTCCCGATGGCCGGCCCGGGAAGATCACCATCGACTATAATTTCCATGGCCCCAACTGGATCCTCTGCGCGACGACGGCGTCGGCATGCCGATGGCCGCGCCGCCGCGAACAGGCCTGGGCACGAGCATCGTCCAGGCCCTGGCCCGGCAGTTGAACGCCTCCGTCGACACCACGCCGCAGCATCCAGGAACCCAGGTTTCCATTCGGCACACCCAGGTCGCCCTCGTGCGGGACCTGCCGGAGACGGCAAGCGAACGACTCGCCGCCTCCAGCGCCGCGGGCGGTCGATAGGCAGGGAATGATCATGACCGCATGGCGAGACGGCGACACCGGCAAGACCCTGATGATCGTCGAGGACGAAGCCCTCGTGGCGATGGTCCTGAAAGCCGAACTGGAGGACGCCGGATACCGGGTCCTGGATCTCACGGACCGTCACGCCGAGGCGCTCGAGGTCGCCATGGCGTGCAAGCCGGACCTCGCCCTGGTCAATATCCGGCTGGCCGGGCGCGATGACGGCATTGAGCTTGCCGAACATCTCAAGGAGATGGGAATCCCGGTCATGTTCATAAGCGGACAGGTCAGCCGGGCCCGATCGGCCCAGACGGTGGCCATCGCCTCGCTGCCCAAGCCCTACGACGCCGCCGACATGGTGCTGGCCGTCACCTATCTCCTGGCCCGCCTGAGAGGCGACCCGACGCTGCCGAAACCCAGCCGGCTGGAGGTGTTCGACGACAACGGTTTCGATCTCGCGCCGGCGGCTTAGGGCGATCGTCGCAGAGACAACCCGTCGCAGGCCCAGGCCCTCAAACACCTTCGCCATTTACGACTCCGCAACGCCGACAGGCGAAGGTGTGATCCCAACGACGCCTCGCCGAATGGCTGTATGGACACGCTCGCCCGCCTTATCGACCGCCGAGCCCCGATCGACCCCGCCACCGCGTGCGCCGAGGTCAGGGCGCTGTTCGACGTCCTCGCCGAAGCCGCCGCCATCGCCGTGGTCGTGGACGGCAAGCCCGTGGGCCTGGTCTATCGCGACGTGTTCCTGGGCCAGATGGCCGTCGCGCCCCACCTGGCCGCGCGTCCCGTCGCCGAGGTGATGGACGTCCACCCGCGCACGATCGACGCGGACATGCCCGCCGCCGACTTCGTCGAACACATCGCCCACAGCGCCACCCCCATCTTCCGCAGCGCCTATGTCGCCGTCGATAAGGCCGGCGACTATGTCGGGGTCGGCGGGCTGAATTCGCTGCTCACCTCGCACCGCCGCCGCCAGCGCGAGGCCGACGAGGCCATGGCCCTGGTCGAGCGCATGGCCCACGACATCGGCCACCACCTGGAAGGCGTGCTGTCCTTCACCGAGCGGCTGGAGCAGTCGCGGCTGACGCCCGACGCAAGCGCCTATGTCCGCGCCATCGGCGACACCAGCCGCGACATGAACCTCGTGCTAGGCCGCGCCATGGACCTGCGCCGCGCGGCGACCGGCGGCCTGGCCCTGTCGCCCGCCCCCGCCCTGCTGCGCGACCTCAGCGACGCCGTCGAGGCCCGCTGGGCCCCCCGCGCCGCCGAGGGCGGGTCCACCCTGTTGTTCTCCTACGACGGCGATCCCGACGCCGCCGCCCTGATCGACGCCGACCGCGTGATGCAGGTGTTCGACGCCCTGATCGAGAGCGCCCTGGCCAGCGGCCGCGGCGTGATCGAGGCCAGCCTCAAGGCCCGCTCCGTCGAGGGCGGGCTGAAGCTGGACGTCCGGGTGCGCGACAACGCCACGGGCTCGGCCGAGGTCCGCCTGGCCCGGGTGTTCGACCCGCTGGGCGCGGCGTCGATGGAGGACCGCAACGAACTGGCCCTAGGCGTGGGCATGGCCCTGGCCCAGGGCCTGACCCGGGCCATGGGCGCCCCGCTGCGGGCCGAGGCCAACCTGGGCGCCGGCCTGACCCTGCAGTTCACGCTCGTCGCCCCGGAAGCGATCCTGGCGACCGAGACCGACGACGAGCCGATGATGGACGCCCGCTCGGCCCACATCCTGATCGTCGACGACAACGCCACCAACCGCATGGTCGCCGAGGCCCTGTGCGAGATGTTCGACTGCACGTCCGAACAGGTGACCGACGGCGTCGAAGCCGTCGAGGCCGCCCGGTCGGGCCGCTTCGACCTGATCCTGATGGACATCAAGATGCCGCGCATGGACGGCGTCACCGCCACCCGCGCCATCCGCGAGCTGCCCGGCCGGGCCGGCTCGGCGCCGATCGTCGCCCTGACCGCCAACGCCGATCCCAACGACGTGGCCACCTACATCGCCGCCGGCATGCAGGACGTGGTCGAAAAGCCCATCAAGCCCGAGCGCTTGGCCATCGTGCTGTCGGCCCTGCTGGGCGGCGACGACGAGGACGAGGGCGCCGAGGCCGCGGCCTAACCCGCGGCTATGGAGGGGGCCGCCTTGGCCGCCTGGGCCTCCATGCGCGCCAGCAGGGTCCGCAAGCTCTCGCCGCCGCCGTGCGGGTCGTTCGCCAGCGGCCGCAGCAGCACGACCGCCCGCGCATAGTCGCCCCGCATCGCCAAGGCCTGCACCGCCTGCAGCGTCACGTCCGCCACCTGCGGCGCCAACTCAGTGGCCAGCAGCAAGCCCTCCATCACATTGTCGCTGGGATAGCCCGGCGACAGCGAGCGGCTGCGGGCGTAGGCCAGCAGGATCTGGTAGCGGGCGCCGTCGATCCTGAAGGCCTGCCCCAGCACCAGCGAGGCCTGCTTGTAGAGCGCCGGCTGCTGGGCGGGGTCGGCGTCGCCAATCGCCATCAGGGTCAGGGCCTTCAGCTCCAGCGCCTCGACATCGTCCGGCGCGGCGGCCAGGCGCCGATCGATCACCTCCTGGGCGAGGACGAACTCCTCGGCCTGCAGCCGGGCCCGGGCCAGGGCCCGTTCGGCCAGCGGATCGCCCGGATAGCGGGCGGCCCGCGCGCCGATGTCCTCGGCGAAGGCTCTGCGCGCCGCCATGTCGCCGACCGGCGAAATCATTCGGACCGTCTCCAGCAGCAGGTCATCGGCGGAGGCCGGCATCGAGGTCACGGTCACCTCGACCGGGCGGCTGCGCTTGCGGGTGAAGGCGGTGACCCGCAGTTGGGTCCGGGTGTAGTCGCGCAGGTCCTTCTGCAGGGCGGCCAGGGTCTTGCCGGTCGCCGCCTCCATCGCCTGCACCGACGGCGCGCCGCCGCCGACCGCCTTCATATAGGCCTGAAGCTGGGCGTAGCGGGCCGGATCGCTCATCAGATAGTGGGTCAGCAGCCAGGCCTGCGGATAATAGGTGGCCCATTTCGGGTCGCCGACGCGGGGGCCCTCGGTGAGCAGCTTGTCCAGCGGAAGCCAGTCGCCCTGCATCAGCCACGAGGCCCGGTTCGAATTGAACTTGCCGACCACGATGCTGTCGCCGCTGATGTCCGTCGTCATGAAGTACTCGGCATAGCCCTCGACCAGCCATGGCGCGTAGGCGTAGTTGAAGTACTGCTTCATGAAGTGGTGCACGTACTCGTGCAGCATCACGTCGTCGTTCTCGACCTCCTTGGCCCGGCCGACGGTGGCGACGCAGGCGATGCCGGCCGCGCCGGCGACGTAGTAGCCGCGCAGGGTCTCGTCGGCGCTCGGCCTCGCCCGGCGCAGCATGGACTCGCCGCGCACCAGATAGATATCCAGCTTGCGCGGCGGCGCGGCGCTGATCGGCAAGCCGTGCATGGACCGCAGGACCATGTCGAAGTCCTCGAGCCGGACGGCGTAGTCGCGCAGCACGTCCTCGCCGACCGACCCCTGGATCACGAACCGCGAGGTCTCCGCCCGGCGCCAGGACCCGGCCTTCACCGCTTCGGGCCGCGCCGTCTCGGCGCGCGCCGCGTCGCCCGCGCCGGACAGCGCCAGCAATCCCAGCACCACGCTCCGCCGATCGGCGCCGTCGGCCGCCGCGCTCCACCTGACCATGCCCGCCCCCAAAGCCACTCGACCCTAGGTTAGTCCGGGAGCGCGCGGAAACTCAAGCGGCGAACCGGACT